>Ga0209947_1000343_pt1 | contig 28884 bp, 26 predicted proteins | sample SalPonR2_B_D2_MG_FD_185706 | JGI IMG/M metagenome (GOLD analysis project Ga0209947, IMG submission 185706) | Salt pond soil microbial communities from South San Francisco under conditions of wetland restoration - Salt Pond MetaG R2_B_D2_MG... ...
ACACTCGAGTCGCGGCGTGAAACGTTCGACAAGCCGGTCGACGAACCACTGGTTGGAGGCGGAGAAATCGGCCGAGGCGTAAGCGTCGACCTGGATTTCGCTGTCCATCAGCTCCGGTTCCGGTGTTCGGGTCAGGACCGCGGCACTCATGAGGACGCGCCGTCGGAAGCTTGCGACTCTTCGTCGACAGCGTCTTCGTCGCTTTCGTGCTGTGATGACGAGGGATCTTCAGGTTGCGGCAGAACGAGGTCGCCCTTGAGTCCGCAACCGGCAATCACCAGCAGCGGCAGCAGGGCCGATGCGAACAGCAACGCGCGTAGCGCGGGTAGAATCGACGGCATGACATCATCCCGAAAAGAATTGCTTGAATGCGTCGTCACCGAGACCGGTCCGGATCCCGATCACGCCGTGATCTGGCTCCACGGGCTGGGGGCCGACGGCAACGATTTCGCGCCGATTGTACCGCAGCTCCGCTGCGCGCAAACCCGGGCGGTCCGCTTCGTTTTCCCGCATGCCCCGGTGCGCCCGGTCACGGTCAACGGCGGCATGAGAATGCGGGCCTGGTACGACATCATGGGGTTCGAGATCGCGCGCGACCAGGACAGCGAGGGCATTGCCGACTCGCTGCGCCAGCTCGAGGGGTTGATACAACACCAGCTTGACGGCGGCATTTCTCCGGAAAAGCTGCTGCTGGCCGGCTTCTCCCAGGGGGGTGCGGTCGCGCTCAGGTCGGCCCTGGGTCGCGAGCAGCGGCTGGCGGGCGCCGTGGCGCTTTCGTGCTATTTGCTTGAAGGCGCCACGCTGGGAGACTGGTTGACGCCGGCCGGCCGCAAGACCCCGGTCTTCATGGCGCACGGGACGCACGATCCCATCGTGCCGGTCGCGCTGGGCCGTGATGCTGCGCAGAAGCTCGCCGAGCAGCGCGTCCAGGTCGCCTGGAGCGAATGGCCGATGCAGCATGCCGTCTGCCCGGAAGAAGTCGCGGCGCTGGATCGCTGGATCGATGATCGTTTGTCAGGCAACGATTCTTCCGGTGATGGATCTGACTGAATGGAAGAGGCCGACCGCATACGCGTGCTGATCGTTGACGACGAGCCGCCCGCGGTGGAGCGGCTTAGCGCCATGGTTGCCGGCTTTCCCGATTGCCGAGTCGTGGGCTGCGAGTCCAGCCCTGAAAGAGTCCTGGACCGATGTCTGCGATTGCGGCCGGGCGCCGTACTGCTGGATGTTGAAATGCCCGGAGCCAGTGGTCTGGAGATTGCAGCCCGAATTCAGGATCTCGATCCGGTTCCTTCGGTGATCTTCATTACCGCGCACGATCAATATGCGGTTGATGCGTTCGGTCTCGAGGCTGTGGACTATTTGGTCAAGCCCGTGCGCGAGGCGCGGTTGCGCCAGGCGCTCGACCGGGTTGCCTCGACCAGACGGCGTGAACAGGCATGGGTCTGCGCACGGATCGGTGAGCGGCTGGTGCGGATCGCACTCGACGAGATTCGCGCGTTTACCGCAGAGGACAAGTGCACGCTTGTGCACGCCGTGAACGCCCGGGCCGTGATGGATGATCCTCTCAAGTCGATCGAGGCCGAGTTCGGCGACCGATTCCTGCGCGTCCATCGCAATGCGCTGGTCAGCCGGTATCATCTCAAGTCGCTGTGTAGCGATCGCGCCGACGTGGCAAGGGTCGAGATCGACGGGATCGAGCTTCAGCCCGAGGTCTCAAGACGCAATCATACGTTGGTCAAGAAGCTGCTGTCGGGTGCTCTTTGATCTACCGAACCTCCCGCTCAAAGGGGGACGCCCGAATTTTTTTGAAGGAGATTCATAAACATGCAGGTCATTACAATCGCAACGCGCAAGAGTCGCCTGGCCCTGTGGCAGAGCGAACACGTGGCCGCCGCGTTGTCGCGCCTCTATCCGGGACTGGAGGTTCGGCTGCTGCCGCTGAGTACCAGGGGTGACGAAATTCTGGATCGTTCCCTGGCCGAGATCGGCGGCAAGGGACTATTTCTCAAGGAGCTGGAAAAAGCGCTGCTCGACGGACGCGCCGACCTGGCGGTACATTCGTTGAAGGATGTGCCGGCGGAACAGCCGGACGGACTTGCGCTGGGCGCGTTCCTGCCGCGGGCGAACCCGGCCGACCTCTGGATCTCGACCCAGGGGCAGACGATCGAAGCGCTGCCGGAAGGCAGCCGAGTGGGCAGTTCCAGCCTCCGTCGGATCAGTCAGCTGCGCGCGCGCCGTCCCGACATCGAAGTGACTGCTTTGCGCGGAAACGTGGAGACACGTCTGGCCGCGGTTCGCGACAGTCGGGTGGATGCCACGATCCTGGCGGCCGCCGGCCTGGAGCGTCTCGGTATCGTTCCTGAGCAGGCCGTGGCGCTGGATATGTCGACCTGGCTCCCGGCGCCGGGCCAGGGTGTGATTGCGGTCCAGCAAAGGTCCGACGACGAGGCTACGCAGGCGTTGATTTCGGCGCTGGAATGCCGGACTACAGCCCAGCAGGCGCGTGCCGAGCGCGAAGTCGTCCGCGTTCTCGGCGGTGATTGCAGAATGCCGCTGGCGGTGCATGCATTCGTCGAGGGCTCGAGAATTCGCCTGCACGCCCGGCTTGGCGACGAAAACGGTCATTTGATTGATGCCGAGGCGACCGGGAACGATGAAAGTGCCTCGGAGCTCGGCCATGCTGTGGCTCACACGCTTCTCGAAAACGGCGGCTCCGAACTGCTGGAAAAGTTAAACCTGTCACAGAATTGAAATGGCCCGTCGTATTTTTTACAAATGGGGTGGACACAGGCATCGAATTTGTGCCAGACTATAGTCACGAATTTGGGGAAAGGCAGACAGTTAGCTTTCCGGGTGTCGTCCACGACGTTTCTGATTGATGTGCGTCCCCCTACTGCCAACGCCAACACGCAAGCCCCCTGCACGTTGGTCAGTTGCGTCAGACACCCGGATTTATTCAAGGCCCGTCACTTCGTGATGGGCCTTTGTTTTTGTGGCCATCCGGTCTTGTCCGTAACATTGAATATTTAAGCGAAGGACGAAACCGGGCAATGTTCTCAACTACACAGGAAGCCTGGATTGAAACGGGTCGCTTCACCATTGGTCGTCACACGGCCCGCGCCTGACCATCAGCGCCTGATGGGGAAACTCCGGGAACTCGGCGTCCCGGCGATACACAGTCCCGCCTTTGAAATCGAGGCAGCACCGGAATCCGAGTTGAGCAAGCGCATGGACGAAATCGGCGTATGCGCCCTTGCAATCGTCACCAGCCCCGTTGCAGCACGGCTTGTTGCCAGGCGAGCGAAAGGCAGAGGTATCCTGCACGTGCCGTGCATCGCACCAGGACAGGGTACCTCCTCGATTCTGGAAGAGGCGGGTCTGTGCTGCAGCTATCCGCACCGCGGCGGCACCAGCGAGCACATTCTTGACATGCCGGATCTTGCCGATATCAACGGAAAACGGGTTGCGATCGTCGGAGCACCCGGGGGGCGCGGTCTGCTCGCGAACGAACTTGCCCGACGAGGCGGGCGTATAGAGACCGTGCACATTTACTGCAGAAAGGCCGTGCCGCCGCGCCGGAGCCTGATCGATGCCTTGCGGCTGGGACACGATCCGGTCGTCCTGATCAGCAGTCTTCAGGCGTTCGGCATGATTTCCGGATCGCTGCCCGAAGATGTCACGCAGGCCTGGCTGGAAGGACGGTTCATCGTTTCGTCCGGCCGTCTGGAAGAATCGTGTCGCAAGGCTGGTGTCTCCCGAATCCATCGTGCCGCCGGCGCTGCCGATGACCAGATGTTGTGCGCGGCCGAGAAGGCCGGATGGATGCATCGCCCGCACTTTTGAGGCGACTGGACGGTGAGCCGGTACAAGCCGGACGCAACACGGCCTTGCGATTTCCGTTAGCATCATTAAATGTCCCGAAACCGTCCGTCGACAGAACATGACCGAAACCGGAAATAACGACGATCCGCAGCATACGGCCGAAGAGTCGTCAGCCGAGCAGCATCAGGCTGTGCCGCCTCAGGATGAATCGCCCGGGTCGGCGAATCCCGCCGACGAAAGATCCCGCCCGGGCGGAGCCGGTTTCTTGGTCTGGCTGGCTCTGGTGCTGGCGCTGGCGTCGATTGGGCTGGCGTCTTACCCATTCTGGGCACAATGGCTGAATCTGCAGCCAGCCTTGCAAGCAGGTCCTTCTTTGGCCGAGTTTGAACGCCTTGCCGACCGTGTCGACCGGGTCAGGCAAGAGCGCACGGCCGCGGCCGATGCTCTGCGCACCGAACTGGACCGTCTTTCAGCCGAACTTGATGCCGAATCGTCGGATGCGAGCAGCCAGGAACTCGCCGAAAGAATCGATCAGCTTTCTTTACGGCTCGAGCGTCTGCAAGGTGAACGGAACACCAGTCTGGGCGGGATACGAAGCCGACTGGAAGACCTCGAGTCCGAAGTCGGGCGCCGGCTGGAACAATTCGAGCTGAAACTGGCCAACGTTGGCGGCAACCTGGATCGGGCCGATCATGACCTGGCTACCCGGCTGTTGCTGATGGAGCTCGACAGCCTGTTTGCGATTGCCCAGAATCAGTTGACTATCAATGCAAACGGCGACGCCGCCATTCGAGCCTGGGAGCGCGCGCTGGAGCGCATTACGGCACTCGACGGGGCCGAATTCCGGAGTCTGGAGGAAACCGCGCAGCGCGAGTTCCGGCGATTACGCGAATACAGTCCCCCAAATATACAAACCGGGGTAGAGAAACTGTTCGCCATGGCCGATGAAATTCCTCAGTGGCCGGTGAAGACGATACAGCCCGGCCAGCCGATGACTCAAGCCGGTGAGGACCAAACCTGGCGAGATCGAGTGGGCCGTGTGTTCGGCGATCTGGTAAGGGTCGAAAGCGTGGATCGCGATTTTATCGGACCCAACGAAGTGGATCTGGCGCGTGAGCAGGTAAGAATGACGCTACAGACAGCGGCGCTGGCGATGGTCGGGTCCCGGCACGAACTCGCCGCGCGGTTGATCGGTGAAGCAGAGGACGCCGTCAGGAATGTATTTGACACCGAAGCCGGGAATGTTACCGGCGCGCTGGACGAGCTTGAAGCGATGGCCAGCGGCGGGGCTCAACCCGAGCCGCCGTCGTTGACGGAAAGTCGCGCTGAAATAGCCAGGCTTCTCGGAGGGAAGCGGTGAAACGCAGACTCTTGCTGGTAGCCGCCGGAATTATATTGGTCAGCGCCATCGTCACCGGGGCCCTTGTCGGGCCTGCGTTGATGGAGAACCCCGGATATGTCCTGATCGAAATCGGCGGGTGGCGGGTGCAGATGTCATTCATGGTGTTGGCCGGCACCGTGATCGGTGTCTGGTTTCTCATTTCCCTTCTGGTTGGTTTGTTGCGCGCCCCCGGTCGCGCGCTTCGCCGATTTCGGGCCGCCCGTGAACGGCGCGATCTCGACCGGGGACTGCTGGCCTTGTCGGAGGGCGACTGGGTGCGCGCCGAGCGATCGCTTGCCCGCGCGATGAAGGGTAGCGGCGCCACCACCTCGGGGTACCTGGCCGCAGCTCGCGCGGCCCAGGGCCAAGCAGCTCCCGAGCGCCGTGACCAATACCTGGCGCTGGCTGATCGCAGGTTCGGCCAGCGTCATTTCGCCACAGCCCTGGCGAGGGCGCGTCTGCTGGTCGGTGAAGGCGAACCGGGTGCTGCTATCGAACTTCTGGAACAGCTGCACATCAAGCGGCCCCGGCACGAGGGCGTGCTGAAGTTGCTGCTACAGAGCTACCAGGCCTGCGATCGTTGGCATGATGTGCGCCTTCTCGTGCCGGCGATTCGCAAGGCGGGGATAGTCTCAACGGAGCGGGCCGAGGAGCTTTCAAGCCTGGCCGCTGCCCGGGAACTCGAGTCTGCCCGGGACGTGGGCGAGCTTAGCAGCGTGCATCAAACCATGCAGCGTGCGTTGAAACAGCGGCCTGAAACGGTCGCTGCTTTCGCCAGCCGGGCGCTGGAACTCGATCGACCGGAGCTTGCTGAAAACGACCTGCGGCGCGCGATAGAGGCCACATTCGACGCGCGCCTGCTTGACCTGTATTCGCGAACCGACACCGGCGATCGGGCAACCAGAATTCGCAAGTGCGAGCAATGGCTTGTCGACAATCCTGAATCGGCCGACATTCACCTCGCCCTGGGAAGAATGTACCTGGACGATCGCGACGATCAAAAGGCGCGTGAACATCTGCAGATTGCGGTACGCAAGAGCCCGAACCCGGCTGCATATGCGGCACTTGGACAAGTACTGGACCGGGCCGGCCTGATGGAGTCGGCTACCCAGTGCTATCGTAATGCCCTTCGCCTGGAGCAGGGGCGGGCACCGGATCCGTTACCCTTGCCGAATATCGACAGCAGTTCCGGCGCCCAGTGAATCGATGTTGGAAGGCTCTTTTCCAAATGCATCTCGGCGGTTTGACAAAGCTTGTGGTGGGTTTTGCAATCCAATCAAGATGTTGTGATCTACATCCAATTTGAATTTTTTTTGGACGCTGTCTCCGGCCTGGAAAAATGACGGCATTGCAATTGTGATTTACAATTTCAATTCTTCTGACGCTGAATGTCGTAATCGATACTCGGATGTGAGAGAATCGCGGCAACATAAGCCGCTGATTAACCGAAATTTTATTTGATGGTCGTCACAATGCTCATGCATGTTGATTATGCCGGTGTCGGAACCCATCCGGATGTTTGCGGACAGATGAGCGTCGACCCGTCTTGAGAGTGAGGCGGGTATCAATCAAGAGCAAATAATTTTAACGTTATCGACAAGGATCGGAATCCTGGTGAACAAACAATGATTTCAAAACTTTTGACCGTGGGGTGTCTGGCCGGATTTGCCGCGGCATCCGTCGCTCAACCGGTGGAGCTGGTACTGGATGACCGCGCTCTGATCGATTTCGATTTGCCGCCCTATGTTGCCGAGGCCGGCATTCGCGCGATCGATTATTTTCCTTTCGAGCAACCCCCGAGGGTTGCGATCCAGACGCATTTGGCAGATCTGACTTGTGAATTTCAGGACGCATCCGGCGCCGTTGTAGCGCCTCCTTTCAGCGAGGGCGGCTTCGTCCTTGAAATCGATCGCATCCCGACACCTTTCGGGGGAAGCGATCCGAATGTGGGTTTTGACGGGCAGCCCATTGATCGCGATTATCCTCTGGATCCCGCGAGTGGTTCCATCTCGCAGATATTCATGGCTGGTGCGACTGTCCTGGATATCTGTACGTCGGGTGCTGCCTGTGACGCGGCCGCCGGGGCATCATCGGTGCACCTGTTCTGCCGCGAGGCGGGAACGCGGGTGTTCGACGGCGATTTTGAGCCGATCGTGGCCGACCTGACCACGGCATGGTCGACTTCGCTGGCCGGCGACTCGCCGCCGTTCGAAGTGGTTGCCGGGGATGCCGGCGGCACGTTGGTCAAGCTGACCGCCTCCAACGCCGGCCAACTCGACGTCAGCGGCGTGTCCGTGGACGTTTCCGCGACTCTGCCGGCGCAGGGGCTGAGCTGTCCCCAGGTCATCACCGCCGGCACCGATCTGGCCTTCGACGCCTCTTGCTCCGGCACGTGGACCGTGGGTGACCTCGACGGTGGCGCGAGCGCCGAGATCGAATTACGGCTGATCGGGGATTCCGGCGCAGCGCTGGGCGAATCGATGACGCTCTCGGCGACGATTTCAGGGCAGGGGGTAGCCGACGTCGATCCGGCCAACGACACTGCGCTTGCCGATGCAAGCATCGTCAAGATCACTGAACTTTTGTTCGGGCCGATCAACAGTATCCCGTCGACGTCATTCGATCTGACCAATCCGCCGGCGGTGGTGGATTTCTCCATTCCGCTGGATCCTAGCCGCGGGCCGTCGGAACTCAACGAAGTCGTGGACGTCACGCTTCTAAAGCCGTCCTCGGGCAGCTTCACCGTCTCCAGCAACGATGCCGATTTCAATCCGCTGACCGGCGTCTGGTCGCGTCAGCTCGGCACGGCGGTGACCGAATTGAGCGGGACGTTTACCGTCGAGAGCTTTGAACCGGGTACCAACAGCTTCTGCTTCGGCGTGGGTTCGGTGCAAAGCGTCCCCGGCGCCTCGGTGTTCATTTCAGGCGATTCCCAGGCTCAGAAGTGCCTGACGGTGACCGGCCCCGAGAGCGTGGATCTGGCCACGAGCGCCGGCGGCCCGACAGCGGTGGTCGCGGGCAGCGCGCCGGCCGGGTCCGATCCGGCCAACCTCGCGCAAACGCTGACGCTGACCAACGACAACGCGACTTTCGATGCGCGGGAACTAGTCTCCGAAATTCGCGTCACCGTGCCGCCCAGTGCCGGAACCGTGACGGTCACGGGCGACGGCATCATCACCCAGGACGGAATCGATCCCGGGCTTTGGATCTGGGACGTCGGAACCTTGCCGGTTGGCGTTTCGGCCAACGCTACGGTATTTGTCGATATCCCGGCGTCGGCCGTCGACGGCGAGGTGGTGACCAGTTCGGTGAGCAATGTGACGGTGGCCGCGGATCAGAATCTGGTCGACCCCTTGGCAAGCGCCGATGTCAGCACGACCATCGAGCGTGAATTCGATCTGAGCTCGTCCGTGATCCAGGCGCTGCCCAAATCAGGCGCTGTGACGGCCGCTCCGCCCGGGGGCGGTGCTGCCGAGAATCTGGCGTTCTTTTTCGAGGTTGAGCACGTGCTGATCGACGCATCCAACGCCACCGGCGTGGAAGCTCAGATCACTGTAGCGGGACCAGGGGGAACTACTTTGCCGCAGGGTACCGTGGTGCTGGAGAGTATCAGCGTTCCGCCGGGCGACTCCTCCAATGTCACCGGACTGACTGGTGACTGGACCATCGGAAGCATTGTGAATTCCATTGCCATCGCGCCGCAGGCCACGGTTATGCTGTCGGTGTTCGAAGGTATCGGAGACGGCGCCGAAGTCTGCTTGACCGGCGCGATCAGCGCGATCGGCGCGAGCGAGACCGATATCAATTCCGGCAACGACTCCAGCGGCGAGATCTGCGCTCTGGTGGTGGATAACTCGTCACCCTGACCCGGACGTGTTCCGGCGCGCGTACGCACGGGTGCTGGATCACCTTTGCCGAAGGCGGACAGTATGTCCAGTCAAGCGGCCCTCTCGGTTGGTCGAATCAGATCAGTCGATTCCGTACTTGTCCAGCTTGTAGCGAAAAGAGCGGAACGTGATGCCCAGTTTGCGCGCGGCTTCGGTCTTGTTGTACTTGGCTTCTTTCAGCGCGTTTTCGAGGATGCGGCACTCTATGCTTTCCATGTAGTCGTCGAGATTCTTCTCGCCCGGATCGGCTTCGATCCCATCTTTGCTCTCCAGCGCCGTGTGATCGAGCTGGAGGTCGTCTGCCGTGATTTTGTCACCGTCGCACAGCGTGACTGCTCGCTGGAGAATATTGAACAGCTCCCTCACGTTGCCGGAAAACGAGTGTTCCAGCAGCGCTTTCTTGGCACTGTCGTCGAGTTGGCGGGGCTCGTCGCCCCATTGCTCGGCGATGACCTCGAGGAAATGGTTTACCAGTGGAGGAATGTCGGCACGTCGCTGGGCCAGCGACGGCATGCCGAGTTCGATTACATTGAGGCGGAAGTAGAGGTCGCTTCGAAACTGGTCGGCCTCGACCATCGGCTTGAGCGGCTTGTGCGATGCCGAGAGGATTCGCGCATCTACCGGCACTTCCTGCTTGTCGCCAATGGCGCGGACCCGTTTTTCCTGGATGACGCGCAGAAGCTTGACCTGCATATTCAGGGGCAGATCCGCGACTTCGTCGAGAAACAGCGTTCCGCCGTTGGCATTCTGGAACAGGCCTTCCTTGTCGGCATCCGCGCCGGTGAAGCTACCCTTTTTATGGCCGAAGAATTCGCTTTCCATCAGTTCCGATGGTATTGCCCCGCAGTTGACCGCGACGAATGGCTGTTCCGATCGGGGCCCGAGGTCGTGAATCAACCTGGCCGCAAGTTCCTTGCCGGTGCCGGAATCCCCGCTGACCATCACCGGCGCCTGTGACCGCGCCAGCTTCAAGATGGTCTGGCGCACCCGCATCATCGCCTCCGACTTGCCGATCATGCGGTCGAGAATGCTGTTCTGATCTTCGGCCGCCATGGATGCCGGAGCTTCATCCTCGCTGGTTTCCGACGATGAATCCGGTTCTGCCGGCGCAGCCACCTGTTTCTCTGCATCGTCCTGCCGAAGCTTGATCGCTGTCTTGACCAGATTCCGCAAGGCTTCGAGGTCGACCGGCTTGGACACGAAGTCGAAGGCCCCGTACTTTAGCGCCGTAACCGCATCTTCGACTTTTCCGTAAGCCGTGATCATGGCAACCGGCATCTGGGGATAATCACGGCTGATCTGCTTGATCAGGCTCAGCCCGTTTCCGTCGGGAAGGCGCATGTCGGTGAGGCAGAAGTCGTACGTGTTTTCCGCCAACTTGCGGCGCGCCTCGGCGAGATCCTCGGCCGGATCCACGTCCACTCCCATGCGGGTGAGCGTGAGTTCGAGCAATTCCCGCAGATCGGGCTCATCATCGACAATGAGTGCGCTTGATTTTGTCATTCGGTTTCCGGGAAATTCTGAGAGCGTATTAGATGCATTTTGCTACAAATTGGCCAGTTCTGCCGGTTTGCCCAACGGCGAGTCGGATCCGCTGCGCCGCAGCAGGATCCGGAAACATGCGCCGGCATTGGGAATCTGTACATATTCCAGCGGTGCCTGGTTGGCATCGCAGAGCTGTCGAGCCAGGAACAGGCCCAGACCGGAACCCTGTTTGTGCGTGGTGAAGAAAGGTTCGAAGATCTGGCTGCGCTTTTCCAGCGGAATGCCGGGGCCGTCGTCGATGATGTCCAGCGCCATCTCGCGATGGCCCCGGATCGGGCTCAGCCGCAATGTGATTGTAGGCTGGTGGTCGTCGCTCGCCCCGTGTCGCAAGGCATTGTCCATCAGGTTCGTGACGGCTTGCCGAAGTTGGCCGGAATCCATCAGCACCTGGATTTCGCTGCGGGGCGCCTCGACCCGGATTCTCGTTCTCGGCAGTTCGTGTTCAAGGCGGAATTCTTCGGCCAGGTCCCTTAGCCAGATGGAGACATTGGTCTGATCGATCTGGGCCCTTTCACGGCGCGAAAGTTTCAGCACGTTCTCGACGATGTCGTTCATCCGGCTCGTGTGGTTGTGAATGATGTCGATAAGCCGCTGGTCCTGGGGAGAGATTTTGGTCGATTCGCCGAGGAGTTGCGAGGCGTGGCTCAGCGCTCCAAGCGGGTTGCGGATCTCATGGGCGATGGATGCAGAGAGCCTGGCTAGCGAAGCCTGTGCCAGGTCGCGGGCGCGCCGAGTGACCACCGAAGTATCCTCGAGGAAGATCAGCGTCGCTTCACCCAGCACGCCGGGCAGGCGGACGAACTGCGGCACCACGGCAGCCTGGGTGGCCTTGAGAAGCAGGCCTTCGTCGTCGGCCCGGCCGGTTTTTTTCCACAGATTGAGTCGTTCGATCAGCGCCGGCGCGATGACGTTCAGGCGGCGTTCGCTGACCGGCGGATTTCCCAGCAGGTACCAGGCGGATTCGTTCATCTGCCGGACCTCCAGCCCGGCGTCCACGACCATCACCCCCGAACGCATGCGCCGGATGATCAGGTCGTTGACCTGTTCGAGACCGACCAGGTCGTCGCGTCGGCGTTCGGCCAGCAGCTGATATTCGCGCCCCCAGCGGCCGAGCAGCGAGAAGCTCAGCGCGGTGACGAAGCTGGCGATGCCGTAAATGCCGGCCTGCAGTGCCGAGCCGTTGGCGAAGTTCCCGTCGGAAGCCAGCCAGGCCTCGATGACGATCCCGATGGAGACGATCGAGGCGAAGAACAACGCTACCTGCAGCGGCAGCAAAAGGCCGGCGATGCCGACGGTGAAGATCAGCAATATGACCAGGCCGCTGCCGAGCCCGCCAAAGCAGTGCAGAACCAGCAACAGGATGACGATATCTGTCACCAGCGAGAACCTGGCAAGTTCCTGGGGCGTGAAGCCGGGGCGCCACTGGAGCCAGGCGAATGCCAGAGCTGCCATGATGTAGGTAAGTGACGTCGCCTGGGCCAGAAAGGTCCGGTATTCCGGCTGCACCGCCTGCCCTTGCGGACCGAACGCAACGACCAGGATGACGGCGGCCAGCACCACCCTGAAGACTGTGATGTAGATCATGGAACGCCGGATCAGATCCGCGTCCGCCTCTGTTTTCTGGAACAACTGGGTCAAGTGTCGGACTCCAACGACCATGCTCGTGTTGCCTTGCCTGATGGCAACTATATCCCAAGGTGCTCTCCGACGTGAACTCCTCCCCCGCTGGCCGGATGCATTTGTTATATTTCGTCGGTTACTCTTTAGCTGGTTGTCGAAAACGGTCGCATGGCCGCGCGACAGCGTATCTTCCATTCATCAAGCGGGATTCTGCAATGAATTTTCATGAATACCAGGCCAAGGCGCTGTTTGCCGATTACGGCATTCACGTGCCGCGCGGCGAACTTGCCAAGACGGCCGACGAAGCCGTGGCCGCGGCCGAAAAGGTCGGCGGCCGCGAATGGGTGGTCAAGGCGCAGGTGCATGCCGGCGGACGAGGCAAGGCGGGCGGCGTGAAGCTGGCCTCGAACCTCGACGAAGTCCGCGAACTGGCCGACAAGATGCTCGGCATGGAGATTGAAACCTACCAGACGGGCGGCCGCGCGCTGCCGGTCAATTCGGTTCTGATCGCCGAAGCCACCGACATCAAGCAGGAGCTCTACCTGTCTGCCCTGGTCGATCGTGGCCAGCGCGCGGTCGTTTTCATGGGCTCGGCGGCCGGCGGCGTGGATATCGAGCAGGTGGCCGAGGAAGCTCCCGAAAAAATCATCTCGGTGGCCGTCGACAATGCCGCTGGTTTCATGCCTTACCAGGCGCGCCAGATCGGTTTCGGCATGGGGTTGAACACCAAGCAGGTCCGCCAGCTGACCAGGATAATGGAGGGCCTTTACCGGTTGTTCATCGACAAGGACCTGGCCATCGTCGAAGTCAATCCACTGATCATAGACGGCGAAGGCAATCTGAACGCGCTGGACGCCAAGATCAACGCCGACGGGAGCGCGCTTTTCCGCCACTCCGACCTCCAGGAGATGCGCGACGAGTCGCAGGAAGACCCGACCGAGCTGGCCGCCAGCAAGCACGATCTCAACTACGTGACGCTGGATGGCAACATTGCCTGCATGGTCAACGGCGCCGGGTTGGCAATGGCCACTATGGACGTCATCAAGCTGGCCGGTGGCGAGCCCGCCAATTTCCTCGACGTAGGCGGCGGGGCAACCAAGGAACGCGTGACCGAGGCCTTCAAGCTGATTCTGTCCTCCGACAAGGTCAAGGCCATTCTGGTCAATATTTTCGGCGGTATCGTCCGCTGCGACCTGATTGCCGAAGGCATCATCGGTGCGGTGAAGGACGTCGGCGTCGAAGTGCCGGTGGTCGTTCGCCTCGAAGGCACCAACGTCGAGAAGGGCAAGCAGGTCCTGGCCGATAGCGGCATGAAAATCATCACAGCCGACGATTTGAACGACGGCGCAAAGAAGGCCGTCGAAGCGGCGGCCGAAGGCAAGGAATCACAATGAGCGTATTGGTCAACAAGAAAACCCGTGTCATCTGCCAGGGCTTCACCGGCTCGCAGGGCACCTTCCATTCCGAGCAGGCCATTGAATATGGAACCCGCATGGTGGGCGGCGTCACGCCCGGCAAGGGTGGATCCGAGCATCTCGGTCTGCCGGTTTTCAACACGGTCGAAGAGGCCGTAGAGGAAACGGGCGCGGATGCGTCGATGATCTTCGTGCCGCCGCCGTTCGCGGCCGATGCCATCCTCGAGGCAGCCGACGCCGGCATCAGGATCATCGTCACGATTACCGAAGGCATCCCGGTGCTCGACATGATGCGTGTCAAGGCGGCTCTGAAGGACTACGACGACGTGACCCTGATCGGCCCGAACTGTCCAGGCATCATCACGCCGGGCGAATGCAAGATCGGCATCATGCCGGGCAGCATCCACAAGCCGGGCAGGGTCGGCGTGGTTTCACGTTCGGGGACGCTGACCTACGAGGCCGTCTTCCAGACGACCAACGCGGGATTGGGCCAGACGACCTGCATCGGCATCGGCGGCGATCCGATCAACGGCATGAGCTTCGTCGACTGCCTCGACCTGTTCCAGCAGGATCCGGAAACAGAAGGCATCATCATGGTCGGCGAGATCGGCGGCACGGCCGAAGAGCAGGCTGCGGAATTCATCGCTGACCAGGTCGACAAGCCTGTAGTGGCCTACATCGCCGGCGTCACCGCGCCTCCCGGCAAGCGCATGGGGCACGCCGGTGCAATCATTGCCGGTGGTAAAGGCACTGCAGACGCCAAGTACGCCGCGCTGGAAGAGGCTGGTGTCACGACAGTCCGGTCGCCGGTGGAACTGGGCTCCGCGATTGCCGGCCTGCTGAAGTAGTTCAAAGCGGGCGGAGTGTTTTCGCTCACGTTTCGAACGCGCCGCTCTCTTGCGTAATCGCAGGATTGCCAGACGGGTGAGTCGTTTGCCGGATCGGCTGCTCGATAAGCTTGAAATGACTTGACTTCGAGTCGCGCTGCATATGTCGGATCGATACTTCCGGCACTTGCATGAAATTCGGGCCCGAGCGAGAGTCTAACGATGAACCTGCATGAAGAAACCGGATTTGCCAATCCCATGGTGCCACTGGATAAGGTGCCGGATTACCACGCCGCAGAATTCGAGTCCGTGGCATCAAGTTTCAGGCGCTACACCCTGATTTCGACGCTGATATATACGGGGCCGCTGGTCGCAGCGCCACTGGTTGCGTGGGCCGTTCCGTTCGTTCCGCTGGCGGGCTGGAAGAGCTTGGTTATCGCCGGAGGCCTGTTGATCCCAGTGGTACTTGTCGGCGTTTATCGGTGGATTGATGCCGGCTGCCGGGGATGGGCACTGCGTCGGCACGACATCATCGCTCGGGCCGGTGTGCTTTGGCGCAATGTCACGGCGCTGCCGGTGGCCCGTATCCAGCATGTGGAAACCACGCATGGTCCACTCGAGAGAGTACACGGGCTTGCGCGGCTCAAACTTTATACCGCAGGCGGTTTGACGGCCGACCTGGTCGTGATCGGTCTTGAAAGAGCGAGCGCGGATCGCCTGCGAGAGTACCTGGTAGAGCAGATCAGGAAGCGCGACGCGGAAACCAGCCAGATCTCGAATGACTGAGGTCGGGGCGTTCTGGAAAGCGCTGCCGATATCGGCGGTCGGTGCGCTTTACATCAACGGTGTACAGCGCTTTGTTCGCGAAAATCTGATCGTGTTTTTCGGCGCGGGGACGGGCTTCGCCGTAAGCGACTCCCTTGGTTGGCGGGAATTTGGGCTGGGCGCCGGGTTGGTGCTGTTGACAGGTCTGCTGGTCGCGCTGATTTATCACCGTCGATTCCGCTACCGAGTGGACGAGGATTCGTTGCGTGTACGCAAGGGCCTGTTCGAACAACAGGAGCTCAAGGTTCGATTCGAGCGAGTGCAGAATGTCGGTTTCAGCCAGCCGATTTACCTGAGGCCCCTCGGGCTGGTTCGGGTTACGCTCGAAACGCCCGGTGCAGCTCAGACCGAAGTGAGCCTGCCTGGTATTGCCTCGGAGGAGGCCAGGACGCTTCGGGACATGATTTCAGGCGCTGTCGGCCGCCAGACCGGGGCGGCCGATTCGCAGGACGCAGAGTCGGGGAGACACGAGCGACAGACCGGCCCGCCGGCTGCATTCAGCGCCAGCGCCGCCGATCTGTTCAAGTACGGTATGACGTCGAACCAGATCTGGATCCTGTTGGCCATTTTCGGTGCGCCGGCATCGAACTGGGTTGAATCCAGGGTATCGAGCTGGGTCGAACAGCTCAGTGCCAGCGGTCTTCTCGACATGGAACTGCTGCGCGGCGCGCCGCTTCTGCTCGCGTTACTGGTCGGGTTATTGATCGTCTCGTTCGCGCTGCTGCTGATGGCACTGTCGGGATTGCTGGCAATTGTTCGGTTTCATGACTATCGGCTGCTCAGGGAGACCGATCGTTTCAAGTCCCGCTTCGGTCTGCTGGATGTGCGCGAGAAATCGCTGAAGCTGACCAAGCTTCACGCCATCGAAATTGTCCAGACCGCGGTCGGTCGCCTGCTCGGTCAGTGGCATGCCATAGGCCATCAAGCAGGTGCGGCCCAGCTCGATCAGGCGATGAACGACGATCGCCGCTTCCTGATTCCCGGCATCGACGGCGATCGCCTGGAGGAGGTCGTCCGTACGCTCAGGGGCGGGGTTTGGGATGCGCCTGACTGGGAAGGAATCCACCCGCGATTTCGGTCCATGCTGTGGAGCAGGATCAGTCTGATGCTTGTTGCCTCGGCGCTTATCGTCTGGTTCATGCTGCCGGCCCATCTCGTCTGGCCGACGCTGGTAATCCTTGGCTTGAACCTGCTGATTCTCGGCATCGTCCACCTTCACTGGCGACGGTGGGGCTACGCAATCGACGGGCAGCGCATGCGGATTCGAAGCGGCCTCATCGGTCAGAAGATCGTCGAATTCGACCTTGCGCGCTGTCAGCAGGCAGGAATCCGTATCAGCCCCTATCAGCGCCGTCACAAGCTGGCCTCTTTGAGCATTCGTCTCCCGCATGGTGAACAGTCGATACCCTACTTGCCGCAAGCAGTTGCCGACCAAATCCTCAATATTCTGCTTTACCGGACCGAGAGTTCAGCAGAAGATGGCCTGTGAGGCGCTCGCTGATCACGCAGCTGCGTCTATGCCGAGCACCAGTTGTTCAAGCCGGTCAGGGTCGTGAATCCGGATGTCTCTGTTCGTGGAACTGGCGATTCCATCCTGGCGGAAGGTGCGCAAGCATCTCGACAGCGTTTCGGGCTGAAGGGAGAGATAGCTGGCGATGTACTTCTTGCTGGAATTCAGCTGGAAAGAGCTCTTCTTCCCATTGCGTTGATATTCGTTGAAGAGAAACGAGGCAACGCGGAAGTTCGCTTTGTCGACCGACAACAGCTCAACGTGATCGATGAGGTCGTCGACTCGCCGGATAAGCGCATCGACCAACTGGGTTCTCGCGCGCTGCGACCGATGGAATACGTCGATGACGACTTCTGAATCCACTGAAAGCACTTCGCTCTCTGTGATCGACGTTGCATTGAGCGGTCGGAAGCGCTCGGACTGCAGGGAAATCGCGTCGCAGAGGCCGTCGCCGGCGTGAGCGATCATGAAGATCTTTTCCGATCCGGACCGGGTCAACCTGAACAGCTTCAGTTGGCCGGAAAGACAGAAATAACTTCGGCGGACCGGGTCGTTCTGTCTGAACAGCGCTTCCCTGGCCTTGAGCGAGATGGTCCAGGCGTTGCGCCGGATGTGCTCGATCAATTCGTCGGGGAGCTCGCTGAAAAGATCAAACTGCCGAATCTGTTCGTGCGGAACCAGTTTTCGTTCAAGCATCGGGACACGTTTCCTTGAATCGACCTACGGAATCAATGACGGGCGACGCGAACATCGCTTGCCGTCCAATCAGCATTCAGGAACAGTATGCGCTCGGGAAAGCGGGATACATTGACGTGAGTCAATCCCCGTAGAGGAGGTAACTTGTTGGAATTCATCACATTTGTGAATGATGAAATTGGCCGAACCAAAGCGTCGTTCAGGCAATGAATCGTATGCTGAAATCCGAAGTCGCATGGCGCGCCTTCGGTTCACACGATCATTCGATGATTTCGTCGATCGCGATCCCGAGACGGTCCGTTTCCGCGACTGCGACCGGGCCCGATTGCCCCTGAAGGTCGCCGGGTGATGCGATCGCATTGCCCGTGCGGCTGACCCGCGCCGAGATTTGCACCTGCGGAAACGTGCTCAGCGACAAGCCCTGGGCCATCGAATCGCTGTCGCTCAGAATAATCGTTGCGGGCAGATCCGATGCCGCCAGGCGTTTTACCGCAAGCGGGGCGGGCGGACCGTTGACGGCCCGCGCGAATACGAATACCGTCTCCGAACCGGTTAACCTGCCGGCCAGCGCTGGATCCACTGTGACGTCGACCTCGATACTCGCGCCGCCCCGGCCTTCATCGTCGGCCTGGTTGTCGGCGGGCGCCGGCGTGTTGCGTGCCGGCGGCATTGCCGCGTGCGGATTGACCATCGCGGTCTGTGGTGGATCTTCAGCGGGCTGGGACGCTGGTGTCCCGGTTATTTCCGCGATCTGTTCGCTCACCCGCTGCCGAACGCTGCCCTCGGGCAACTGATCGCGCAGGCGTGTCCAGAGGGCAAGCGCGCGCCGTGAATCGCCGTCATGAAATGCACCCAGTCCGGCCAGCCACAATCCTTTCTGGTTGTCGGGGTTGTCGGCGAGCACCGATTCGAGCAATTGCCGGCTCTCGGCCGGCAACTGCGCACGAGTGGAGGCGTAGAGAAGCGTTTCGGCGAGTTCGACGCGCGCAAATTCGTTTTCGGGCTCGATATAGATGACGCGTCGAAACGCGCCTTCCGAAGCCGGATACTGCTGCAACTCCTTCCAGATCATGCCAAGACGATTCCAGGCGTCGACAGCCTCGGGTTCGTCGCGGACCCGGGACGTGAGTTCACCGAGTATCTGGCGCAGTTCCCCATTCGGCCCCGGCGCGGGATCGATACCGTCCGGTCTGCCGAGCTGCGTGTAAAGGAAGAACGTGAGCAGGGGCACCGACACCACAAGCAGTCCGGCCAGGCTGCGCAACGAAGTGGCCGAACCGCCCGCATCGGCTTGTTCCTGTTCCAGCTTTGCCAGGCGTTTGCGGTAATCGGCCGGATCCAGATCTTCGCGCAGTTCTTGCAGTGCGCGTCGGCGACGCGCCAGCCTCGAGCCGCCGGATCCCCCGCGGAGGATCGGGAGCAGGACGAAGAACAGCGCAAGCAAAATCAGCACCACGGTGCCCAGCAGGAATAGCGGCGACGACATAATCTCGGACAAGAGTGCTCTCCTTGGAATTTCGGTGTCCACAGGCGCCAGGCGGGCGTACCGCCAGGCGCATGATCTATGATTAGCTGAAAACTTCGAAGCGGTTCGGTATTACACGCCCTGCCGCTGTTCTGCAAGCATTCGCCGACGGCGGCGAATCATGATGGCTCCGATGACCAGTCCGATGAGCAGAAGCCCGATCGGACCAAACCACAGGATCAGGGTATGTCCGGCCAGCGGCGGATTGTAGAGGACGAAATCACCGTACCGGTCGCGCATGTACTGTCGAATCTCGAAATCCGAGCGGCCGTCCATGATCTGGAGATAGACCTGTTCCCGAAGATCGCCCGCGAGCGGCGCGTTGGAACTCTCCAGGGGTTCGTTCTGACACACTGTGCAGCGCAGTTCTCCGATAAGCGAACGATATCGAATTTCCTGCACTTCCGTGTTGAAAGAGCGGGGTTCGATGGCGCTTTCGGCGATAACCAGCGAGCTCAGACAAAGGGCTACGATCATGAGTGTCTTTTGCATGTTCAACTGCCTGCTTCCGTTTTGAGCGTCAGGACCCGCTGAATCAGGTCGTCATAGGACTGCGCAGTCACCGGGCCGATGTGCTTGTGGCGAATCGTCCCCGTGTGATCGATCAAGAACGTCTCGGGGGCGCCGTAAACCCCCAGATCGATACCGAAATTGCCGGGGTTGTCGAACAGGTGAAAATCCCACGCGTCGCCGAACTGGGACAGCCAGCGCAAGGCATCGACACGTTCGTCCTTCCAGTTCAGGCCGACCAGCGGGACGTCGATTTCACGCCCCATGCGCGTGATCAGCGGGTGCTCGACACGGCAGGACGGACACCAGCTGCCCCAGACATTGATCACGAACGGCTGTCCGAGCAGGTCGGCGCGCGCGATGCTTCTTTGATCGTCGTGCAGCGAGGGCAGGCTGAAATCCGGGACAGGTTTACCGATCAGCGGACTGTCGATGTCCTGACGTTGGTCGGCCGTCTGCAGGCCTGCCAGCAAAAGCACGACAAGGGCAATGAATGCGCCCAGCGGCAAAAGCATCCTGATCATGTCGTCGCGGCTCCCGCAGCGCCGACCGCGCCCGTTTGCTGCTGCGCTTCGGTCGATTCAGCGCGTCGGCGCATCCAGTAACGCCGATCGGTTGCCGCGAGCAGTCCGCCGATCAGCATGAACACCGCGCCGCCCCAGATCCAGCGAATAAACGGCTTGACGTGGATGCGCACCGACCAGGCGCCCTGGCTGCCCAGCGGCTCGCCCAGCGCTACGTAGAGATCGCGGGTGAATCCGGGCTGGAGCTCGATCTGCGACATGACCTGCCCCGACCGGTAATAACGGCGTTTCTGCGGCGCCATAAGGAGAATTTCCTTGCCGTTCCTGAGGACACTGATCCTGGCTTCCTCGGCCGCCCAGTTCGGGCCCTTGACCGTCTTGACTTCGTTCAACTGGAACACCAGGCCGGCCGCCGGCACTTGCTGGCCGGGTTCCATGCGTAAATCCTTTTCGAAGGTCGTCGATTCGACCATTGCTACGCCTATGACGAAAACACCGACCCCGAAGTGAGCGAGCGTCATGCCCCACTGGCCGCGGGTCAGGCGGCCGCTTGATTGTCGGCGCTGGCGCATCACGAAGGCCACGGCGCCCGCCATGACCCACAATCCGCCGATCCAGCCGGCGATTGCCCTGAGGTTCCAGGAACCCAGGAAAGCGGTAATGATCAAGGCCAGGACTACGGCGGCGACAGCGGCCCACAGCAATGGGCGTGCGGCACGTCCGATTTCGTCTTTCTGCCAGCGCGACATCGGTCCCAGCGGCAGCAGCAATACAATGGGCGTCATCAGCAACACGAACATGGCGCCGAAGTAGGGTGGGCCCACAGAAACCTGGCCCCAGCCCATGAAATCGATGATCAGCGGGTAGAGCGTTCCGATCAGTACCATGGCCGCGGAGACGACGAAGAAGATGTTGTTCAGCAGCAGCGCCGATTCGCGGCTGACCAGATCGAATCCTTCACCGGTGGCGATTCGCGGCGCCCGGAGCGCATACAGAAGCAGCGCGCCGCCGGTCACGACGCCCAGAAATACCAGGATGAAAAGGCCGCGTTCCGGGTCGTTGGCAAACGCATGCACCGAGGTCAGCACGCCGGAGCGGACCAGGAAGGTGCCGAGCAGAGACAGCGAGAAGGCGGCAATCGAAAGCAGGATGGTCCAGGCTGGGAAGGCCCCGCGTTTTTCCGTCACCGCCTGCGAATGGATCAGCGCAGTGCCGACCAGCCACGGCATGAAGGACGCGTTTTCAACCGGATCCCAGAACCACCAGCCGCCCCAGCCGAGTTCGTAATAGGCCCACCAGGAGCCCAGCGCGATGCCGCCGGTCAGGAACGACCATGCGGCAAGCGTCCAGGGCTTGGCCCAGCGGATCCATTCGCGCTCCACGCGGCCGCCCAGCAGTCCCGCGATGGCAAACGCGAATGCGACCGCGAAGCCCACGTAGCCCATGTAGAGCAGGGGCGGGTGGAAGATCATTCCGGGATCCTGCAGCAGCGGATTGAGGTCGTTGCCGTCGGGCACGCCGGGCAGGATGCGCGAGAACGGGTTGGACGTGAAGGCGGTGAACGAAAGAAAACCCACCGCGATGATGCCCATGACGGCCAGCACCCGGGCGCGAAACGCCTGCGGCAGCGGTCCGGACAGCGCCACGACGGCGACCATCCAGCCGGTCAGCATCAGAATCCAGAGCAGCAGCGAGCCTTCGTGGCCGCCCCAGACCGCGCTCAATCGATAATACCAGGGCAGCAAGAGATTCGAATTGGCCGCCACGTACTCGATCGTGAAATCGTGCACCAGGAAGCCTGCCGAGAGCAGCATGTATGCCAGCAGCGAGAATACGAACAGGCCGATCGCCAGCGAAGGCGCAGTAGCGATCAGCCGATCGTCCTTGAGCCATGCGCCGATCAGAGGAAGGATGGAGAGGCAGATCGCCAGCACCAGCGCCAGCAGCAATACTATCTGGCCAAGCTCGGCGATCATTGTCCGGCTCCGGTCTTGGCCGCGTTGCCCGAGCCCATCGGGTGGCCGGTCTTGTCGAGTGCTTTCTGGACTTCCGGCGGCATGTAGTTTTCGTCATGCTTGGCCAGCACTTCGTGAGCCTCGAACCGGCCGTCGCGCATGGTGCCGTGGGCGACGATGCCCTGTCCTTCACGAAACAGATCGGGCAGGATGCCCTTGAACACGACGGGCACGTCGTAAGCCCCGTCAGTCAGGCTGAATTGGACGCGCAGTTCGTCGCTGGCATGCTCGACGCTGCCGTCGACCACGACGCCGCCGAGCCGGAACTGGCGGTCCGGCGGCAGTTCCTGCGTATGCACTTCGCTCGGACTGATGAAGAACATCATGTTTTCGTTCAGTGAAACCACGGCAACCGACGTGGCTGCGCCGATGCCCATGACCAGGGCCAGAACGATCAGCGCGCGTTTCTTGCGTGTAGGTGTCATGCTTTGTTCCTCCCGGCGGCTCTGCGCTCGGCTTCTGCTTCGATCATCGAATTGACAAGTCGCTTGCGACGCAAAAGCGGCTGAATAAACTGCCAGGCCACGATCGCGCCGAAAATGGAATAGCTGGTCCATACATATGAGGCGTGACTGAGTTCCGGAATCATGTCGACTCCCCTGCTGGTTTTGAACGATGTTTCGCGAGTCCGGCCTCTACCGGTATCGCGCGTTTAATTTCGCGAAATGTTACTTTATCCGGTCCGCCATCGCCTTGCGCAGGATCAAGTTCGTTCATCGCTCGGCCTGGAGCACTTGGCGGGCAACCCAACGTTTTGACCGATCCTGGTCCAACAGTTCATTCCGGGCTCTGTCGAGCAGGGCGGCGCCGAAGAACAGCTTGGTCGAGATCACCATCCAGATCAGCGGCGGCAGCATCGACGGATCCATCGACGACTCGCCGGTCAGCTTGATCGTGGCCGGCTGGTGCAGGGTGTTCCACCATTCGACCGAGAAATGAATGATCGGAATGTTGACGGCACCGGCCAGGATCAGTACCGAGGCGATTCGTGCGCCCTTGCGCCGGTCGTCGAACGCCGCGTAAAGACCCATGATGCCGATATAGATGAACAGAAGCACCAGCATCGAGGTCAGGCGCGCGTCCCACTCCCACCAGGTGCCCCACATCGGCTTGCCCCACAGCGAGCCGGTGGCCAGGCAAACCAGGGTCAGGGCCGCGCCGATGGGCGCGCAGGACATGGCCAGGATTTCGGTCAGCCTGATGCGCCAGATCAGGGCGATGGCCGCCAGGATGGCCATCACACCGTAGATGAACATCGCCTGCCATGCCGCCGGCACATGAATATAGAGAATGCGCGCGCTGTCGCCCTGCTGGTAATCGGGCGGGACAACGTAGAGCGCGAGATAGATTCCGTAGGCCGTGGTCACCGCGAAACCGACCCACAGCCAGGGCGCGACGGCTTTCGAGAAGTTATAGAAGCTCGGTGCGGAGCCGAGCTTGTGAAACCAGAGCTTCAGCGTTTTCCAGATGTTTTCGACAATCATTCCAGATTCATCCTCAGGGCAGCTGCAATTCCAATGGGGGCGAGCGTCAGGCTCAATATTGTAAAGGCCGCCAGCAGGCCGAGATGTGCACTCGGATCAAGACTGTCTGCGGCCATGGAAACCGCGCCGGTGGCGAATATCACCAGCGGCACGATCAGCGGAAAGATCAGGATCGACAGCAGCACGCTGGCACCCCGTGTGGACAGTGTCAGCGACGCTGCCAGGCCGCCCAGCAGGCTCAGCGCCGGGGTGCCGATCAGCAGGCTGATGATCAGGGTGCCGAGGGCATGGCGCGGCAGGTGAAGCATTTCCGCGGCCAGCGGCGAAAAAAGGATGACCGGCAAGCCGGTGATCAGCCAGTGCGAGAACAGTCTTGCCAGCACGCGTCGGTATACGGAACGTTCGCCGACGAACCATTGCTCGAGCGTGCCGTCTTCCAGGTCAGGCCGAAAAAGGTGCTCCAGGGCGAGCAGGCTCGCCAGCAGTGCTGCCACCCAGACCATGCCCGGCGCCATGCGCGCCAGCAGGTTGGGCCCCGGGCCGACGCCCAGCGGGATCAGCACGATCACGGTAAACAGGAAAAACAGCGGCAGCAGTGATTCGCCGAGCCGCCGGAACGCCAGTTTCATGTCGCGCCTGAACAGCGCCGAGGCCGAGCCGGTTCCGATCATTGCGTTTCCTCTACGCCGCCGTCGACGATACCCGCTTCCAGCACGATATTGTCCAGCAACTCCGGAGCCACCCGCGGATGGCGCTGATGGGTTGCAAGCACCACGCCCCCGCCGTCGCTCAGGTGCTGATTGATCAGGGCATCGACGCCGGCGCACCCTGCGTCGTCCAGGCTCGCGTACGGTTCGTCGAGCAGCCAGACGGGCGTTTTGCGGACCAGCAGTCGGGCCAGTCCCAGCCTTCTTTTCTGCCCGGCCGAAAGTGCGCGCGACGGTCGCGATCCGAGTCCCGCCAGGCCAACTTGCGCCAGGGCCTCGGCAAGGTCCAGGCCGGGCGGGCCGACGCGGCGTTCGTAATCGAGATTTTCGCGGCAGGTCAGATCGCCCTTGACCGCGGGCAGGTGACCGACGAACGACGCCGGGGCATGGTGATGCAAGGTGCCGTTAACGGGGGCGAGAATGCCGGCCAGGAGCCGAAGCAGCGTGGTCTTGCCGACGCCATTGGGTCCGGTCAGCACGATCGCCCGGCCCGCCTGGAGCGCGATGTCCAGCGGCTGAAAGACGGGATTGCCGTAGCGGTGAAACTCGAGCTGATGCGCCTCCAACAGCCGATTCACGAGATCACCGTCGGGATATTTACACGATCGGCGTGTGCGTCCGCGTACATTCTGAGCGTCGCGGGCCCGCCGGGATGGCCGGCCACCACGGCCCGTTGGTCGAAGCGTCGCGCGAGTCGGTCGGCCTGACGGATGTGGTCTGGCGTGAAGAGCCAGGCAGGTTCTTCCGGCCAGTTGCCGGCCGGATCCCTGTTGCAGACCTTCAGTAATCTTGCCGGCCGCAAAAGGTGCAGGCATTGTTCCAGCGCGCTTTGCGCCGCGGTATTGTCGACCGCCGGGCGACGCACGCCGTCCGGGTTGTACGCGGTAATCACCGCCCAGGGCCGATCCTGTAACAAGCTGTCGAGCGCGGGCGTGGTTTGGCCGATGCGAATCCTGATTTCTGCGCCGCTCGTTTCGACCACGTACTCGGTTGCCGTAAAGGCTTCGGCCAGAGCATCGGCTCGATCTGGGGATTTGGCAAGAATCTGCATGGGTTTCCGGTCACAGTAACTGTAACAAGCGGGCAATCGGCTACAATTGCGAGCTTCATGAATTTACCGCTGGCTGGCGTCTTTCTGGCTGGCGATTTGCTATCTTAATCGATTATCTTATTTTACCGGCCTGGATGTTGGCAACTTGATTGATGACAAATTTTGACTATGATCTTTTCGTGATCGGAGGTGGATCCGGTGGTGTTCGGGCGGCGCGGATTGCGGCCGGCCACGGGGCCCGCGTGGGCTTGTGCGAGGAATCCAGGCTGGGCGGCACCTGCGTCATCCGTGGATGTGTGCCGAAGAAGCTGCTTGTTTTCGCCAGTCAGTTCAGCGAAGCCTTCGAAGACGCGGCCGGCTACGGCTGGCGCGTGGGCGAGACCAGCTTCTGCTGGACTGACATGGTGGCGGCCAAGGAGCGCGAGATCACACGGCTGGAAGGTGTTTACGGCAAGCTGCTGGCGAACGCCGGCGTGGAAGTGTATCCGGGTCGCGGCACGCTGCTCGACGAACACACCGTGCTGGTCGGCGAACGCCGGATCAGTGCCGAGAGGATCCTGATCGCGGTCGGCGGAAGACCCTATCGACTCGACATTCCCGGTGCAGAGCTTGGCATCGTTTCCGATGATGCATTCGATCTGCCCGAGTTTCCGCAACGCGTGCTGGTCGTCGGCGGCGGCTACATCGCGGTGGAATTCGCGGGCATATTCCGCGGTCTCGGCTCTCAGGTAATGCTCAACTACCGGCGCGAACGAATTCTGCGCAACTTCGACGGTGACGTCCGGCGCGTGGTTGAAGCGGGCATGCTGAGCAGGGGCATCAAGTTCCATTACAACAACGACCCCACTCAGATTACCGAAACCGATGACGGCAAGCGCCATGTGGATTTTTCCGACGGGACTTCGGGCGAGTTCGATATTGTTTTGTTCGCTACCGGAAGGCACCCCTACACCGGGGAGCTCGGACTGGAGAATGCCGAAGTCGCAACCGGGCCCAAGGGCCTCATCGCGGTCGATGAATACAGTCGCACCTCGGTCGAAAGCATTTTCGCCGTGGGCGACGTCACCGACCGGATCGCTCTGACGCCGGTGGCGCTGATGGAAGGTCATGCATTTGCCGACACGCAGTTCGGCGGCATGGATCGTCCGGTCGATCATGCCAACGTACCGTCCGCGGTCTTCAGCCAGCCACCCTCTTCGAGCGTTGGCCTGACCGAAGAGGAAGCTCGCAACCAGTGCGCCTCGGTTCGGGTTTTCCGTTCGGAGTTCACGCCGATGAAGTACACGCTGAGCGGGCGAGAAGAGAAAGCATTGATGAAGATTCTGGTGGACGGCGAAACCGACCGCGTGCTCGGCCTCCATGTCGTGGGACCCGAGGCGGCTGAAATGGTCCAGGGTTTCGCTGTTGCCGTGCGTGCAGGTTTGACCAAAGCCGATTTTGACCGCACTATAGGCATCCATCCGACCAGCGCCGAGGAACTGGTCACGATGCGTGAGGCGGTTGCCTAGAAGGATGTTCCAGGGTCCATCGGCAGGTGCTCTAAATTAACTATCAATCAATCAGTTACCAATGGTGAAGGCATGTTGAATACGCGGATTGTTCAGGGGCTGCTGGCGTTGGCCGTGGTCGTCGCATCGGGTTCGCTCTGGGCCAAGAAGCCGACGATCGACGAATCGGTCTGGATCGTCGAGCTGGATGACGCTCCGACGGTCCAGTTCAGGGGAGGAACTTCACAATCGGTAGCGGCCGCTGGCGGGGCCGGCGGAAAAGCCATGGCGGCCACGGCGCCTTCCGTAACGGGCGAGTCCAGATTGCGCACCGACTCACCCACTGTCAGACAATACGTCCAGTATCTCGACCGTCGGCGCGCCAGGGTTCTCGAGCTTGCGGAGGCGGAGCTCGGCATACTGGTAAAGCCGAAGTTCGTATATCGCCACGTCAGGAATGGTTTTGCGGCGCCCATGAGCGCAGCTGAAGCCATACGTCTGACAACGCTGCCGGGTGTGCGCTCGGTTCAGCCCAACATAATTCAGTACGTCCAGACCGATGCCGGACCCGAGTGGGTCGGCGCGCCCAATCTCTGGACCGGTGCCACCGGAGCGCCCAACCCGACACGTGGCGAGGGTGCAGTGCTTGGCGTAATCGACACCGGCGTGAACTGGGAATCGATCTTCTTCGACCTTTCACGCCCTGGGGCGCCGCCGGTGACGAATCCGCGAGGCGAGTTTTTCGGGCTGTGTAACGACATATCACTGGCGATTCCGTGCAGCGACAAGCTCATTGGTGTCTATGACTTCACCGACGAAGACACCAACGGTTTTGATCCGGACGGCCACGGCTCACACGTGGCGTCGACCGCGGTTGGGTTGCCGCTGTCTTTCAGTGTCGATTTTGACGGGGGTGGTCCGGCGCCGGCGGTGTCTTTTCAGACCTCCGGCGTGGCGCCGCGCGCCAGTTTCATTGCTTACAAGGCCTGCGAAGCGGACCCGGAGGAGCCCGCCGGGAATTTTCAGTGTCCAGGCGATGCAACCTCCGCGGCGCTGGAGCAGGCGATCGAGGACGGTGTCGATGCGGTGAACTTCTCGATCGGCGGGCCCGCGTTCAGCCCGTGGAGCCTAGAAGGCAACCAGCGGCTGTTCCTGAACGTGCGCGAGGCCGGTATCGTGCCCGTGACATCGGCCGGCAACTCAGGGCCGGACGATTTCACGGTTGGAAGTCCGGCCAACGTGCCTTGGGTGGTGGCAGTCGCCAATGCAAGTCACGGTCGAATCGCGCAGGCCAATCGACTGGTGAATGTGAGCGGTGGCATCTTCCAACTGGGCAACCTGGTCGGCCAAGGCATTACCAACGGCACCGCAACGCTGCCCATTGTGCACGCGCGTGACTTCGGCAACGCTTTGTGCGGTGAGGGCCCGTCCGAGTCCGGACCGAACTGCGAAGACAACACGGGCGTCAGCAATCCTTTTCCGCCGGGCACTTTCGATGGCCAGATTGTGGTCTGCGATCGCGGTCAGTACGGACGGATTGAAAAGGGCAAGAATGTTCAGCTCGCCGGCGCCGCGGGCATGATTTTAGCCAACACGGATGAGCAGGGTGAATCGACAGATGCCGACCAGCACTGTCTGCCTGCGACCCACGTCGGCAGCGCCGACGGCGACCGGCTGCGCGAGTGGCTGGATTCGGGCAGCGGGCAGCAGGGACGTCTCACAGGCACTCAGCGGGTCATCGATGAATCTGAGGCCGGGCGGCTCAATGATTCCAGTTCCCGGGGCCTGGCCGTAGACGCGCCGGATCTGATGAAACCGAATGTGACGGCCCCCGGCACCGGAATTCTTGCTGCCGGTACGGAAACAAACGCGGCGGGCACCGGCCCGGGCCCGGGCGCGGCCAATCCGCTTATTTTACTGACAGGCACGTCGATGTCCTCTCCGCACGTTGCCGGCGCGGCGCTTCTGTTGCGCGCCGCGAACCCGGACTGGGGCGTCGACGAGGTGATCTCGGCCCTGGAGACCACCGCCGCCGCCGGCATTGTTCGCA
>Ga0209947_1000345_pt1 | contig 28782 bp, 19 predicted proteins | sample SalPonR2_B_D2_MG_FD_185706 | JGI IMG/M metagenome (GOLD analysis project Ga0209947, IMG submission 185706) | Salt pond soil microbial communities from South San Francisco under conditions of wetland restoration - Salt Pond MetaG R2_B_D2_MG... ...
ATCGATCGGCACCAAGTTATTCTTTTCGGGTGGGAACAACTCCGACGGCAAGCGACTGGCGGGGATGCCGTGAATGGGATTGGTAAGGCTGGTGCATCCCGTTGCCGTTAGCAGCAGCAGTGCGGTCGTCGCCTTCCAGAGCATCGGCAGCCGACCGAGCAGCAAAGCTCGGTGGGGCCGATGCTGGCCGGACGGCGTCATGGGGCGATTGATCTTCATCGCTAGGTTCTCGCGGTTAACAGGCAATCAAAATGCGAATGAGCGTTCGCGACACGTCCTCGTGTCGCAATCGTTATTGCCTAACGTGGCATGGTCAGCGGCTGCGTCGGATTTTTGGCCGACGTGCCTTCGATCAACGAATCCAAAACCGGCGCTTCGTCCGAGAAAGGATTGATCTCGGGCTGCGGTGGCAGCGGCGTCGTTTCGAGGGACTCCAAAGGTGTCGGAGCAAACTCCCCGCCTCTCGGGCCCGTCATGACAGGCACTCCCGTCGGCGGAAGCGGTTGCATGGCTTCGTCCTCGGGCAGGTGTGGCGGTACTTCGGCACGCGGCGTGAACATGGTGGGAATCTGCGACCAATTGGCCAAGCCATCCTGTTCCGCCGCCTTGGCTCCCATCGGATACCCCGCAAACCAGGCGGCCACTTTGGCTTGACCTTCTGGCGATTGGTAACGCCAGCCCCAGTACTCTCTCGGAGCGATCGCGGGTGTACAGCCATCCGAACCGCTGGCCACATCTTCGTACCCCGACCGGAAACCGGCTTCGAAGTGCTTGATGTGCTTTTGGTTGCTGAAGCAATGCTTCTGCTCGTGCCAAGTCTTGGCAGCGATCGCAGAATTTCGGTAGCTGATCACAAAATCATCGATGCATTCGGTGTTTTGCAGCGATTGGCTGACGCCATTGATCACGGTGCATCCCATCGATGTGGTCAGCAATGTTGCGCCTGTCACGGCGGCCCCTAAAAAAGAAGCCAGCGCCCTGCGTCGACGTTGAAGATTATGCGCAAGCTGCGCATGTAACTGTTGTGTATCCGCCATTTGGCCCCCCTTGGCTGCACGGCAGTCGCCGAACGTAAAAAACGCGTTGGCGCGTGAATCAATTCCGCATGCGCCGGTAGCGCACCTTTTCATGGTTAATCATCGCCAATCAGCGGTATGGGATTGAGCGAAAATGGCAGAAGCGCGGCATCTAACGGTTTTTGCCACCCAACCAAGCCGTTCGATGGATCCTACCGCAGCTCCATGAACGCTTGAAAATCGTTGCCAAAGGAAATTGCCACGTGGCCTCCTCAGGTGGGCCACCCGCTCTATTTGGGGAACCCGTCTGCTCCTAGAGAACGCCCCCAGGCTGGAAAAACTCTCCTAAACGCAACCTTTGCGGAGGTTCTAATTAGGAAATGCTGTCAAAAGCTTCCTATTGCAACGCCTGTGGGTAGTCTAGACCTGGGCTGAAACCCGCTGCTCCTCTGGAACCCTTTCACCGTTGCTGTTGATGTTGGCTTCTTCCTCCTTATTGATGCAGGTCGAACTGCTCGCTTTTGCGACCGCCATCATCGCGGCGATCGTCAGCGTGCCGCTCGTTCGCAGCCTCGCCAGGCGAACCGGAACGGTGGACGCGCCCGACCCGAATCGAAAATTGCACGCCGGTCCAATTGCACTCGGCGGTGGCGTGGCAATTCTACTTTCGATGACACTCGCCTTAGCGGCCGCTTTTGCTTTGCAGCATTCCTATGCCAGCCCCTATCTCCAGTGGGATTCGCAGTGGTCCCTTTTGATGATCGCGTCTGGGGCGATTGTGTTGCTGGGGATTGTCGACGACCGTTTTACCATCCGAGGACGCCAGAAACTGCTGGGGCAAACCGTCATCGCCTTGGGAATCGCACTCTCCACGCAAATTGTCCGAGAAGTCGACGTGCTGGGGCTGCATATCGAACTGGGAATCTTTGCGGTCCCGGTCACGGTGATTTGGTTACTCGGCGCGATCAACGCGCTCAACTTGATCGACGGGGCCGACGGCATGGCCAGCACCGTGGGCGCGATTCTCGCGGCCGGCTTCGCTGCCATTGCGGCGATGAAGGGCCTGCCGCTGGAGTGTGCCGTCAGTCTCGCCTTAGCCGGATCGTTGCTTGGCTTCCTGATCTATAACCGTCCCCCCGCATCGATTTTCCTCGGCGACGCCGGCAGCATGCTGATCGGTTTAGTGCTGGGCGTATTAGCGCTGTGGGGATCTCAAAAGGAGGCCACCGTTCTAGCCATCGCGCCATTGGTGATCTTGGCTGTGCCGCTGTTCGATTCCATCATTGCGATCCTCCGTCGCGTCCTCACAGGACGCAGTCTGTACGACACCGACCGTGGGCACCTGCATCATTTACTGCTCGAACGTTTCTCTCCCGGTCGCACGTTATTAATCGTGGCAATGTTGTGCACCCTGACGACCTGCTCGGCAGTCTTGAGCGTCTCTCTGCAACGCCAGTGGATCGCTCCGCTCGGAGCCCTGCTCGCCGTCGGTTGGCTGGTCGCCAGCCGCTCCTTCGGGCACGCGGAAATCGTCTTGTTGCTCACGCGGTTAAGGTACTTCATCGAATCGCTGTTCACGCACATTCAGCAAGGACAGAACCATGCCCGCCATCGCACCTGGCAGATGCAAGGCTCACGCTCGTGGGACTCGCTGTGGACCAGCTTGGTCGAATTTGCCGACACGCATGAGTTAGCTCGCGTGAAGATGGATTTAAATATCGCTTGGATGCACGAAGGGTATCATGGGGCTTATCAACGTGCCCGCATGCCCGATCGTGCCGATCAGGTCATCTTACGTTTGCCGATTCGCGGGCATGATCGCAATGTCGGACATTTGGAAGTCATCGGAAACGGGCAATCGCCTGCGATTCATGAGGTGCTGGAATTGCTAGTCGAACGTTTGAAAGACCTTCAGCCCGAGGTGGAGCGTCTGATGTCCGAAATGCTTCTCGCCCACCAAGCAAGCCGAACGGCTACGGGGCTCGGTTCCCCATCCGCGGTCGAGTCGATCCAGGAGCGGAAACTGCGAGAGAAATCGTTGACCTGATCGACCAGACGGGCGGTGCGTTCTTTTCAAAGCCTGCCCTAGACCTCCAGCAAGATATTTGCTTCGATACAGAGGCTCTCAACAGATCGTCTGTCGTCGCAGCGATTCGCGGCAAGCTCCTACAAGGTTGATCCCATCTTCAAGTCGCTTTCTACGTGGATTGTCAGTTGGGCGTCTGCGTTCGCGATCCTGTGCTTGCGTTACTCGTGCCGCATCCGGATGCATAATGACCCGCGTGCGAGCCTCCGCGCTGCGGGGACGCCTTATATTTACGCCGTCCTGCACGCTCACCAAGTCGCCGCGATTATGGACAGCGAGCCCGGCACCGGTGCGATGGTTTCTCGCTCTGCCGACGGCCAAATCATCGTGCCGATCTTGAAGATCCGTCGCTGCGTTCCGGTCCGCGGTTCAAGCTTTCGAGCGGGACAGGACAAAGGCGGACGGGCCGCTTTGGACGCACTGGCAGAACACATCGCAGGCGGCCGCCCCGGCTATCTGGCTGTCGACGGCCCTCGCGGCCCCCGCGGAAGAGTCCACAAAGGGGTCGCTCACTTGGCTCGCCGAACCGGCGCTGTGGTGGTCACGATCGCCCCGATTCCCACTCGCCGCTGGATCCTCACCAGAGCCTGGGATCGACTGCAAATCCCCAAACCTTTCTGTACCGTCAATGGCTACTGCGGCACGCCGCTGAAGATGCAAGCCGACGAAAGCTTGGACAATTTTTGCCGGCGCATCGAACAAACCTTGGCCGACCTGGAGCACACCCATGACGCCAGCGAAGCCCGCCATTCCCTGGTGGCTCGAGCCCCTGAGGCACTGAGCGACTCGAAAGACCAACCGCAATCGATCGGCTGATCCGGGCACACCCCCTCGCTTGGACGCCTGCGATACGCAATGCAGCCTGAGCGGGCTCAGCGGGCCTGCCCGCTCACCTCACCAGCACAGGCGGGATTCTTCCGCATAAATCGGCTTTGCAGCGGACTTCAATGGGAGAAATTGGGGCCGCGCGCCGCCCAGGAGTTGGCATTCCGAGTAGAATGCCCAGCGAGCTAGCGCTCTTTCTGGCACCTCCCCTTCATCCTCGCTCGGTACCTTTTGTCGATGAATCACACGCTTTCCGTCCCATCCTTTACCCGCTGCCTCGCTTGGTTGCTCACAACGTGTTTGCTGACCGCGACGGCTCAGGCCGCCGATCTGAAGATTCTGTTTCTCGGTGATAACGGTCATCATCAACCGCAGCCTCGCTTTCATGAGCTGCAACCGCTGCTCGCCGAGCGTGGCATTGAGATGACCTATACCGACGCGATGGCGGACGTGAATCTCGAGAATCTAAAACGCTACGATGCATTGGTACTGTACGCCAACATTGATCGCATCGAATCTCCTCAAGAGCAAGCATTGCTGCAATACGTTGCCGATGGTGGCGGGTTCGTTCCGCTGCACTGTGCGAGCTTTTGCTTTCGCAACTCCGAGCCGGTCGTGAAGTTAATGGGAGCTCAGTTCAAGAGCCACGGCACGGGAGTCTTTCGGACGCAAATCGCCGACGCGGAGCATCCCGTGATGCGTGGCTTCGGCGGGTTTGAAAGCTGGGACGAAACCTACGTTCACCACCTACACAACGAAGCCAACCGGACGGTGCTGTCGTATCGCGTCGATGCCGAGGGACGCGAACCGTGGACGTGGGTCCGTACGCATGGCGAAGGCCGCGTCTTCTATACCGCTTGGGGCCACGATCAACGGACTTGGACGAATCCCGGCTTTGCGAATTTGGTCGAGCGAGGCATCCGCTGGGCTGCCGGTGACGATCCTGGTTCGGTTCCTGATTTCGGCGAACGTGCCTTTCCCGTCCCCGAAATGACCGCCCTGCCGACTGATGTCAAGCCTTTCGAGTTCATCGAAGTCGGTAACAAAATCCCGAACTATACGCCCAGCGATCGCTGGGGCGTGCAAGGGGATCCGCTGACCAAGATGCAAAAGCCACTGCCACCCGAGGAAGCGATCAAGCACCTTTCGGTCCCCAAAGGCTTTCACGTGGAATTGTTTGCTTCCGAACCCGAAATTGGGGGCAAGCCGATCTGCATGGCTTGGGACCATCGCGGTCGCCTGTGGATCGCCGAAACCTATGACTACCCCAACGAACTGCAACCCGAAGGCAAAGGCCGCGATCGCATTCGCATCCTGGAAGATACCGACGGCGACTGGCGCGCGGACAAGTTCACCGTCTTTGCCGACAAGCTGAGCATTCCGACCAGCATCACCTTTTATGGTGACGACGTGATCGTGCACGATGGCAAGCGAACGCTCGTGCTGACCGACACCGATGGCGATGACGTGGCCGATCAACGACGCGAACTGTTCACCGGCTGGAACCAAGGGGACACGCATGGTGGCGTTAGCAATTTCCAGTACGGTTTAGACAACTGGATCTGGGCGATGCAGGGATACAATCAATCGACGCCAAAGAATCCCGCACTCAGCGACCAACCCGAATCGTCGTTCCGCAATGGCTTCTTTCGTTTCCGTCCCGATGGATCAGAGATCGAATTCATCCGGTCCACCGACAACAACACTTGGGGTCTGGGCATCAGCGAGGAAGGGGTCATCTTTGGCTCGACGGCCAACCGCAACCCCAGTGTCTATATGCCGATCCCCAACCGCTACTACGAACGGGTCCGCGGCTGGACCGCTTCGCTGCGACTCGGTTCAATCGCCGACACTTATTTGTTTAAACCGATCACGGAAAACATCCGTCAGGTCGATCAGCACGGCGGGTATACTGCCGCGGCAGGTCACGCCCTCTACACCGCGCGGACCTATCCGCAGGCCTACTGGAACCGAGCGGCTTTCGTCAACGGTCCGACCGGTCACTTGGTCGGCACCTTTGTGATCAGCCCCGACGGCAGCGATTATCGCTCCACCAGTCCTTTCAATTTGCTGGCCAGTGATGACCAATGGAGCGCACCCATCATGTCGGAGGTCGGTCCGGACGGAAACGTTTGGGTGATCGATTGGTATAACTATATTGTCCAACACAACCCGACGCCGCAAGGCTTTAAAACGGGCAAGGGCAACGCTTACGAAACCGATTTGCGTGACAAGAAATATGGCCGGATCTATCGCGTCGTGTACGACGAAGCTCCCGCCGCAAAACCGTTCTCACTAGCCGATGCGACGACCGCCGAACTGGTTCAAACCCTCGGCCATTCGAACATGCTGTGGCGCAAGCACGCTCAGCGGTTGCTGGTCGAACAAGCTGACGAATCGGCTGTTTCCGCTTTAGTTGCTTTGACGCAGGATTCGTCAACCGACGCCATCGGTTTGAATGTCGGCGCGATCCATGCCCTCTGGACTTTGCATGGCTTGGGCCAGATGGCAGATGCGGACGCAGCGGGCACTCAAGCTGCCTTGGCGGCGCTCTCGCATCCGTCGGCCGGCGTGCGTCGTAATGCGTTGCAGGTCTTGCCAGCGGACGCCAAGTCGACCAATGCGGTGCTCGCATCGGGTACCGTGACCGACGACCATCCCCAAGTCCGCTTGGCGGCATTGTTAGCGCTTTCCGATCTACCTCCGGCACCCGGTGCCGGCAGCGCGATCCTGAAAGCCCTAGTGGCGGCCCAACGCGAGGGCGATCGCTGGCTGCAAGATGCGGCGATCAGCGCTGCGGCAACCAACGCCGATAGTTTTTTGCCTGCGGTGGCCACTTCGCTGGACAAACCCAATCCAGCCATCCTCGATGCGGCGGCGGTCGTCTCCGGCCACTACGGTCGCAGTGGCCCGGTCGATTCCATCGCCCGAGTGATCAAAGGCTTGAGTGCCGCTGATGGCCAAATCGCCGGTTCGCTGTTGGCTGGATTAGCCGCCGGCTGGCCTGCCGGACAACAGCCCGCGATGACCGATGCTTTCGAAACCGACCTGCAGACACTGATGGATAAACTGCCGGCGGGCCAACAAGGGGTGCTGGTCAAACTCGGCACCTCTTGGGGCAGCAAGCGATTTGACCAATATGCCGCCCAGGTGACAAACAATTTGCTTAAGCAAATCGACAACGAGTCGGCTGCCCCGGCTCAGCGTTTGGATGCGGTCAATAAACTGGTTCAGTTCCGTTCGCAGGACAGCCAGATCGTCGCGGAATTGCTCGACCGCATCACGCCGCAAGTCGACCCGGCACTGGCCCTGGGAATCGTCCGCTCGGTACAGTTGAGCGAAGCTGCCGACGCTGGCGAACAGTTGCTCGGCCGCTTCGACACATTGACGCCAGCAGCTCGAACGGCCGGTATCGGTGTCTTGTTGAGCCGCCCTTCGTCGACTCGATCCTTGCTGAAATCGATCGAGACGCGCGGCGTACTGCTGTCAGAACTAAGCCTTGATCAGAAACAAGCGTTGATGAGCCATCCCGACAGGGAACTGCGGCGATCCGCCGAGCGGATCCTCGCCTCCGGTGGCGCGATGCCCGATGCGAACCGCCAACAGGTGCTGACGCGCCTGATGCCGACCACGCAAGCGTCTGGCGACGCCGCAAACGGCAAGTTGGTCTTCAAAAAGAATTGCGCCAACTGTCACATGCATAGCGGCGAAGGTAAACATGTCGGTCCCGATTTGACCGGCATGGCGGTGCATCCGAAAGCCGAATTGCTGACGCACATTCTTGACCCAAGTCGCGATGTCGAGGGCAACTACCGTGTCTACACCGTGCTGACTGCGGACGGCCTGGTGGTTAACGGACTGCTCGCTTCGGAATCCAAGACGGCGATCGAAATGTACGATGCCAAAGGGGAGAAGCAAACGATTTTGCGAGACGACATCGACGAGATGCAGGCGTCGCGCAAGTCGCTGATGCCGGAAGGTTTTGAAAACCAAATCAACGCCACCGAGATGACCGACTTGCTGGAGTTCCTCACCGCCCGTGGCCAGTTCTTCCCGCTCGACATCGGTCGCGTTGCGACCCTGGCGAGCGACCGCGGAATGTTTGTCAGCAAGACTGGCGATGTGGAACGCTTGATCTTCCCTGACTGGGGACCGAAGGTCTTCAATAACGTCACCTTCCAGTTGACCGATCCGAAGGATGGTTCGGTACCAAACGCGATCGTGCTGCACAGCAGCCAGTCCCCTCTGGTCGCCTCGCTGCCCAAGTCGATCACGATCCCCGTCAACGGGAATGCCCGTGCGATCCATATGCTCGGCGGCGTTAGCGGCTGGGGTTTTCCTTACGGCACCGAAAACAGCCTGTCGATGACGGTTCGCTTGAAGTACACCGACGGTAAGGCGGAGGACCACCCGTTGCTCAACGGTGTGCATTTCGCGGACTACATTCGACGCGTTGATGTGCCGGGTTCGGAATTTGCGTTTGCCCTGCGAGATCAACAGATTCGCTATCTGGTGATTCATCCTCAACGTGCCGAAGCGATCGAGTCGATCGAACTGATCAAAGGGGAGGATCGGTCCGCACCGGTGGTGATGGCGATCACGCTCGAGCAATAAACCGCTCGGATTGCAAGGCCGTAAAACGGCTGACAACGTCGCAACGACCTTCGCCTGCGGGTGAAGGTCGTTTACATTGGTGAACTCCGTTCCTGGCGTGGTTCACCAAAGGCGTGTGCTTTGCTTCAATCAGCCGACCTATTTGTCCTGTTCGTCTACATCGTTGCCGTCGTGGCATTCGGATGTTGGTTTGTCCGCAAGAACGATTCGTCCAACGCCTTTATGGTCGCCGGTGGAGGCTTGCCTGGCTGGGCAGTGGGACTGTCGATCTTTGGCACTTTCTTAAGCAGCAACACCTTTCTCGGTGTCCCAGGCAAAGCCTACGCGGGGAACTACAACGCGTTTGTGTTCAGCCTTTCGCTGCCCATCGCCGCGTTTTTAGCGACCCGTTTTTTCGTCCCCTTCTATCGCAATAGCGGTAGCGTTTCAGCATACGAACACCTTGAAAAACGCTTTGGAGCTTGGGCTCGGATGTACGCCGTGGCCTGCTACCTGCTGACGCAAGTCGCACGCATGGGGACGATCATGATCGGTGTCAGCTTGGTCGTCAGCGCGCTGACGGGCTGGGGCACGGTCACGATCATTGTTGTCTCGGGAATCTTCGTGACGCTCTACACGCTGCTCGGTGGAATCGAAGCGGTGATCTGGACCGATGTGGTGCAGTCGATTGTGCTGATGCTCGGCGCTTTCGTGCTGCTAGGCATGCTGCTCTTTGGCATGCCGGAGGGCCCCGGACAGGCGTTCCAGATCGCCAGCGACAACGACAAATTCAGCCTCGGCAGTTGGGATCTTGATTTCACCACTTCGACGGTTTGGGTTGTTTTTCTATTCGGAATCTTTATTAATCTGGGAAACTTCGGCATCGACCAAAGTTTTGTGCAGCGTTATCACACCGCCGATAGCCCGCGCGCCGCGGGTCGCGCGGTCTGGTTGGGTGCTTTGCTGTACGTGCCGATCTCCTTGCTGTTTTTCTTTATCGGGACAGCCTGTTTCACCTATTACCAAACACACCCCGAGATGCTTGGCGAAGTCCGCCAACAGGTGGCCGCTTCGATGCTGGAGGCCGGTGACGCGTCGTCCGCGGAGATGACCACCAGCCAATTAGGCGACAAGGTGCTGCCGCATTTCATCACCACCAAACTGCCCTACGGTTCCGCGGGCTTGCTGATCGCGGCCATTGCCGCCGCCGCGATGAGTAGCATTGATACGTCGCTGAATTCGTCCGCCACGGTATTGCTAAAAGACATCTATGGGCGTTGGTTCAATGCCGACCCCAGCGAGCGTCAGTCACTGTGGGTGCTGCGAATCGGGACGGTACTGATGGGCATTTTGGGGACGGGGATCGCGATCAGCATGATCGGCGTCCACAGCATTCTGGACGCTTGGTGGACCCTGCAAGGTGTGTTTGCCGGCGGCGTCTTGGGCCTGTTTCTGTTGGGTATCGTCTCCCACCGTGCGGGAAACCGAGTCGCTGCCATCGCGGTCACGATGGGTGTGGTGACGATCGGTTGGATGAGCCTCTCGCCGAATAGTGAGTGGCTACCAGCAAGCCTTCGTTGCCCGCTCGAGACCAAACTGGCTATCGTTGTCGGCACCGTCCTCATCTTTCTGGTGGGCACAGCGCTTACTGGGGTGACTGGCCGATCTTCCGCCGAAGCCGATCCGCCGGCCTCTCCTTCTTGAACGACACGGATTCCATGACTGAAACCGACATCGCTTCGCCCACGCTAAACACCGATCTCGAGCTGTCGGGAATCGTACCGCCGATGGTGACGCCGCTCAGCGACTATGACACGCTTGACCAAGCGGGATGTTTGCGGCTGGTCGAATATTTAATCGAAGCCGGGGTCTCGGGTTTGTTTTTGCTCGGTACGACCGGCGAGGCTCCCAGTTTGAGCTACCGCCTGCGCGGCGAGCTGATCCAATTGGTCTGCCAAGCCGTCGCCGGCCGTGTCCCGATCTTGGTTGGGATCACCGATACGGCGTTTGTCGAATCGGTTGCAGTGGCGAACATGGCGGCCGACGCCGGTGCCGATGCGGTCGTGTTTTCGACACCCTATTACTTCCCCGCTGGCCAAACCGAATTGCTGCAGTATGTCCGTCGCTTGGTCCCCAAGCTGCCGTTGCCGGTAGTGCTGTATAACATGCCCAGCCTGACTAAGGTCTGGTTCGAAATCGAGACGCTCGAACGTTTGACCGATCTATCGCAAATCATCGGCGTTAAAGACAGTGGCGGGGATCTCGATTACTTCGCCCGGCTTTGTCAGTTGAAGCAAGTCCGTCCCGATTGGTCGGTGCTGTTAGGTCCCGAGCACCTGATGTCGCAATCTCTGGCGATGGGAGGCGACGGTGGTGTGAACGGTGGTGCGAACCTGTTCCCCAAGCTGTTCGTCCGCTGCTACGATGCAACGCGTCGTGGCGACCAGGCACAGGTGCAGTTGCTGCAACAGCAAATCGACAAACTGCAGGCGATTTACGACATCGGTAAATACGCTTCACGATTCATCAAAGCGACCAAGAGCGGCTTGTCGATTTTGGGTATCTGTGATGACAAACTGGCCGAGCCCTTCAATCACTTCCTTGCACCAGAGCGAGAGCAAGTCGCCGCGATACTCGAGCAACTCGATCCACGCTTGGTTTCTTAGCAATGAGCCGTTTCGGCGCTAACCGCGGCTCGAGTCGCAATTCGCGGCTAAACAGTCGCTTTGGTCGCCGAACCGCGACAGGATGTTCACATTGATCTTGGGGTTTCCAAGGATTAAACTGGAACCGATGACTAACTCACTCCCCCACCGTCGTTTTGTACTCCAGTCCCTTGTCGGTTCCCTGGCCTTGCCGGGACTGCCATCACTGATGGCCAAGGCGACCGGTAAAGACACCTCCATCCGACCCGCTCAAGGTGCCGGCGCTCGTCGGTTCGTCGCGGTGGGAAACCTGCTCGGGTTTCAACGGCAGCACTTCTTTCCCGAAACGCCCGGCAAGGCGTTTGAGGCAACGACGCTGTTGAAACCACTGGCCGATAATTTTGATCAATTAACGCTCTATCGGGGGCTGGATCATGGCCTTCGTGGCGGGCACTTTGCGGTCCACACGTTCCTGTCCGGTGTCCTACACCACGAATCCAAGCAACGCCCCGACGGCAACGTCACCATCGACCAATTTATCGCCGATGAAGTCGGCACACAGACGCGATTTCCGTCGCTCACGGTCGGCTCCGAGGGCGGCATCCATGGTGGCTGCCAACTTTCTTGGACGAAATCAGGCGTCCGTGTGCCGCCGATCACCGGCCCAGCTCAATTGTTTGAGAAGCTGTTTGTCACGGAATCCAAGGAACGTCGCGCACAGCAGGTCGAAGAGAATTCGTTGCAAGCTTCCATCCTCGATTCGGTCGTCGAAGAAGCAGGCGCCCTTTCCAAACGAATCAATCACGAAGACAAGGCCAAACTGGAGGAGTACTTCAGTTCGATTCGTGACGTTGAAAAACGCCTCCAAGCGCGTCAACGGTGGGCCGATCAACCGAAACCCGAGGCCCCATTCGAAAAGCCGGCTGATACCAACACCGTCGAGGACCTGCCGATGCTGTACGAGTTAATCGCGCTGGCTCTGCAGACCGATTCGACGCGCGTGGCCACGCTCGAAATTGGGGGCAGCTTTTTGCCGCAGGACCTCGGGATCGACAAGTCTTATCACAGCCTTTCGCATCACGGAAATGACGAGCAGGCGATCGCGGATCTGATCACGCTGGAAACCTACCAACTGGAACAGTTTGACAAGTTCTTAACGCGGCTTGCTGCAATCGAGGATGGAGATCAGACGTTGCTCGATTCAACAGCCGTGCTGTTCGGAAGTGGCATGGGCAATGGAAATTCTCACACCAATACCGACCTGCCGATTGTGCTCGCTGGCGGTGGCTACGGTCGCGGCGAGTTCAAACAGGTTGCCGACAAAGGGTTGGCTAAAATTCCACTCTGTAATCTCTTCGTTGACATCGCTCAACGAATGGGTGTCGAAACCGATGCTTTCGGAACCAGCACCGGCACCTTCTCCTAACGGTATTTCTTCGTACCTACTCTAACTGCATTTTTCCATGCCTACCTTTGAATGCTTTCAGGGGAGATCAATGCGTTGGGCAACGATCTTCGTCGTCCTGCTGTTTGCGGAATCGGCTGCGGGGACCGACCCGGCGCCGGTTTCCGAAACACCGGTGCCCCACTCTGGCATCGTTGCCGATTTCCTAGGCCAATACTGCATCGATTGTCATGACACCGCCGCAGCCGAGGGCGATCGTGAATTCGAGACGTTCCAGTTGCCGCTCGAAACGGCGCAGCAGTTGATCACCGCTGACGAAATCATTGACCAGGTTACGCTCCGGCAAATGCCGCCCGCGGATGCCGATCAACCGACCGACCAGGAACGGCTAGCGGTGCTCGACGCGCTGCGCAAGAGCATCGAAGCGAGTCGTGAAAAACTGCAAAGTACCGGCGCGCGCACGGTGCTACGCCGGTTATCCAAGCGTGAATACGAAAATACCCTCGCGACATTGTTTGATCGCCGCGTCGATACACTTGGCCTGACCGCGAACTTTCCCCGGGACAGTATGGAGGGCCACGCGGATAATCTTGGCGCGTCCCTTGTGACGTCTGGGTTTCTTCTCGACCAATACTTCCACGCAGCAAGTCGATTGGTCGAACTGCGTTTAGGAAAACCGGCCATCGAGCCCCAGCGGTGGCACTTCAAAGACAACTTCCGCCAATACGAAGAACTGACCGGCGCACACAAAAGCGTCTTTAAATTTGAGTACCTCTGTCTTTACGAACAACCGGACACCGATACGCGTCAGGGAGGATACGGGCATATCGAAGACTTCCTCGAGGGCGTCCCCGTATCGGGACTGTATGACATCGAAGTCCACGCTCAAGCGATGCACCGCGACACTCACTATGACCCGAAGATTTTTCGGATCGATTTCTCCGAACCGTTCCAACTTGGGGTCGTTCCGGGAGACGTCACCAAAGGCCACATCCACTATCCGCAGGCGATCGAGCCAATTCTGGGGCGTGCGGTTGTGCCCGATGATCAGCCCGAATGGCTGCATTTCCAAGTCTGGCTGGAAGCCGGGCAGACTCCGCGATTCATTTTCCCCAATGGCCCCTACGAGTCACGGGCATCGGTCATCGAAGTCAATAAGCAATACAAAGAGGAATTCGACCCGAAGACTTACCGCGCCGGCGTCGTGCGTGCCCATATCCTTCGGGAAGGCGCGCTGCCGCATATTCGGATCGGTGAAATCAAAATCCACGGCCCGTTGCCGGAACCCGATGGCGGAAAAGAGGAAGTAGCAGTCTTCGGCAGGGAAGGCTTCCTGCCCGACAACGCGCTCGAGCAACTCTTCGCCTTCGGCCAGCGAGCTTATCGTCGACCGTTGCAAGATGCCGATCGTCAGCGAATCGAAACGATCTACCGCAAGCGTTTATCCGAAGATGCGACGCCACGGCAGGCGGCGCTGGATACATTGAAGATGATCCTCTGCTCGCCGTCCTTCATCTACCTCAGTGAGATCACCGAGGAAGACGAATCGTTGCTTCAGCCGTTCGATCTTGCGTCGCGACTTTCCTATGCGCTCTGGGCAGCCCCGCCGGACGAGCAACTGTTCGCTGCGGCAGCCTCGGGCCAATTGACGGAACCGGAGGCGTTGAGGGCACAAGTCTTGCGTTTGCTGGAGGATCCGCGATCCGAACATTTCGTGCATGGATTCCTGGACAACTGGCTGCACCTCAGCGGCATCGGAAACCTGCCTCCGCCTCGCAAAGCCGCCGTGGAATACTATGCCGAGAATCTGCCCCAGTCGATGAAACGCGAGGCACAGTTGTTCTTCCGCAGCGTGCTGGACGAGAATAGCCCGGTAACTGATTTCTTGGACGCAGACTACACGTTCGTCGACAAACATCTCGCCAAGCTATACAGGTTGCCCGACCGCAAAACACTCCGTTTGGCCGATGGCTTTCAACGCGTCCAGCTTACGGAAAATGCACAACGCGGTGGCGTGCTGGGGATGGCCAGTGTCCTGACAGTCAGCGCCAATGGCGTGGAAACATCGCCGGTGACGCGCGGCGTCTGGGTGATGGAAAACCTACTGGGCAGGACGCCCCCGCCCCCGCCGGACGAAGTGCCGGCGATCGAATCCAACGTCAGCGGAGCCGCAACGATTCGCGAAAAATTGGCGATGCATCGCGCAGATCAAGCCTGTTACGTCTGCCATCGAAACATCGATCCGCTCGGCTTCGCGCTAGAAACGTTTGATCCAATTGGACGCTGGCGGACGCATTATCCAAAGTCCAACGGAAAGCCTTCCGACGCGAAGGTCGATGCTTCGGGAGCATTACCGTCGGGCGAAACGTACACGGATTTCGCCGGCTTTAAACAGGTTCTGCAATCGAGTCGACGTGAAATGTTCACGCGCAGCCTGATTCAAAAGCTACTCGCCTATACGACAGGGCGCCACATGGAGGCGACAGACCGATTCGAGATCGACGAGATCCTTGCTCGCGTGCGGGCCGATGACAGCGGCCTGAAAACAATGGTGATCGAAGTCCTCACCAGTGAGACCTTCCGGTCAGGCTAGGCCGATGCGAGCAGGTTGCCCTCGTTGGCCATGTGACACAAGCAAACATCCAACCAAGATGGCACCGCGGAAACAGTACGATCGCACGCGCGCCGACGTGCGGCTGTGCCGTTAGTTGCCACAGAGAACTTCAGCGGAGATTTTCGGTCGGCGACAAATCGGAGCATTGCGTTGAACCGGGCGAAAGGGCGAACGGAGGAATCGCAGCAAGCCGCCGAGCGAAAACGCGCCACCCAACGTGACCATTAGTACGGCACTGAACAATTGCACGTCGCTATCGGTTAACTGTTTGCCATCGGGCAAGGCGGTCGAGTAGGCCCAGGCGAGAAATCCAATGCCAATCGCCAGCATCATCAAACCGATCCCGCGAAAGTGCTTCCCTGCATGGCGAAAAGGATATCCAACCAACGTTGTTAGTCCAAACCCGATCGGATTCAGCAGGTACAGCCATCGAATTGCGGAAGCGGGTTGGGAACCCATCAAGACCCATCCCAATGAAACGAGCACCAGCGGTAGCCCGGCCATCGACCACGCCTCCAGAGGCGTCACCGGCTGCTTGTCTTTTTCGATGATCCAGGTAGTTGCGGGATCGATGTTCGGCAACCGTTGCTGCAACTGCGATTGCGCGGCAAGGCCGAGTGAAGGGAAGGGCAGCAGAACTCCTTGGACCGTCGATTCGGCTGCCAAGGCTTCATCCGTAGTGCCCATGGGAAGCTCATGACGCGGCAGTCGCGCAATCAATCGGGTTTGTTCTTCGAACAGTCCGCTCGACTGGATCGGGACATAGGCACGCGACGTGGCGTTCCATTGCTGCACATCCACTCTTTGCAGATTGTCAAAAGCCACGTCTTGGATCCGTACGTGGCGACCCTCGCCCGGTCCGTCAGCGAACAGTTCCGCGTACGTCCAAGTAACCAGCGGTTCGGTGACCGCCAAGTCCGAACGTAACTGCGGTATCTGAAACCAAGACCAGCAGGTTCCGGCGGTCATGCCCAGGATGCCCAACAACACCAACCAGCGTGAGCCTAGAGGTTTCTCGTACATGGGATGCATCCACCTTGTTTCATCATTCGAGCAACGCAGGTCAGCTCTCACTGCGAGGCTGCACGAAACGCTAGGTTTTTGCTCGGCTAGGTGGTCCAGCCCCGGACGAAGCGAGCGGAATTGGCCGCTTCGCCGGTAGCGTCTGCAGCGGTTGCCCTGATAATGGAGGTTCATTTCCCTCTCGCAGGAGCTTTCCATGCCCGCCCAACCGCCCGTTGATCCTCCGCAAACATCAGACGAGGTCTGGCACGTTGTCACCACCGTCGCGTCAGTCGAAGACGCTCATCGCTTAGCAGGGGCCCTGATGTCGCGCCGTCTGGCAGCCTGTGTTCAGGTCGAAATGCCGATCCGTAGTTTCTATGTTTGGGAAAACGAACTGCATGACGACGAGGAATTTCGGTTGACCATGAAAACCACGCGCGGCCGATTTTCTGAACTGCGAGATTACCTACTGGAGTCCCACCCCTACGACTTGCCTGAAATTTTGGCCTTACCAGCGATCGACGGGCATCCCGCATATTTGGCATGGGTCGCCCAAGAAGTGGCGCCGGCAAACGACGGTGGCGAGCCATCCTCGTATTAACGTAGGAATTGAGGGAATGCATTCGCATTCCGATTGCCGCCGGATTGGTATCGCTTTCAGCGAGGACGTTTTGATAGTCTCGATCGAAAGTTTCTAACCAGGGGCTTCGAGAGGGAGGCTTCTCACCGGAGGCACAAAGCATGCTCGGACGCATCAGTGACTATTGGAAACGACTGGCCGGCGATGCACCCGAAGATGGCAAGCGCGAGCAACCGCCTAGCCCGCCGAGTGACGCCGATGCCGTCGTCTTTTCCTCGCGGGTTCGGCTCGAGGCACCGCCATCGTCTCGGCCGCATCCTGCTCAGCGTTCGTTGGCCGACACCACGCTGCGTCAAATCGGGTTGTTGGACGACCACGCGATGAAGATACTGCGGAAACAGCAGATCCGAACGGCTGCGGAATTCACTCACATGGCACCCGATGCATTGCTGCCACGGGTGAGTGTCGGCCAAGTCAAGCGAATGCAGCAAGCAGTTCGCATGGCCCATGCGATTGATGGCATGCGACCCTGGCACGCTATCTGGCTATTTGCGATCCATCGTCGCAGCCCCAATAAATTGGCTGGCGAATCACCAGCGGTCTTGCACCGTGACCTGATCCGTTTCAGTTGGTCTTCGCGGGGTCAAAAGGTGGTGGGACAGCGGCAACTTCCCTCACTCGATCGCGTGCGGAGTTGGATCGAATCGGCGAGAATCCGTCAACAACGACAGCAGGCCAAACGCGCCTTGGAGAATCTCGACCTACCTGCGGCGGCGTAAAGCAAACGACTGCCGAACGTCTACGTGGGAGCGTCATGGTGTTTGCAAAATCGAACCTGCGATGCGTCCAGCAAGCACGCCTCTATTCGGCCTGGGTGGGTCCGAGCAATTCGTCGACAGCGGACAAAATGCGAGTCCTGAAGTTGTTCATCGACGAGTCACCCATCAGGTGAGCTTGATTGTTTTTCATGATCGCAGCGGCCAGCCGCCGGTGTTGCTGCCAATCGCTCAGCCCAAAGCTGCGGACATCGACATAGGGATCGCTGAGATTGTTGCTGATCTTGGGAACGAAGTAAAATCCCTCCGTTGTGCGGACGACGTGATAGTGCATCCCTCCCCACAACAGGCCGGCCCCGCAAACCATACCGGCGATAAATGTTCCCACGCGTCCCATACCTTGGATTCCTTTTGATTCATTTATCGGTTTTGTAACGAACTCTGCCAGTCGGCGGCAATAGAAATGCGGACTCCAGCAGGCAAACCATTCGCCGACGATCGCCAGCGGTCAAGGGCTCAGCGAGAGGAAATCCAATACAACGGCTCCCCGAGGAATTCGGGGAGCGTGGGAGCCGGCGGATGTTTTTACGATGATCGATCGGTACGGCAATCGCTTCACTTCGGTTAGATTCTGAAGCATCCTCCCCGTCGCTTGCCTGGTTTTGGAGTCTGTTATGCTTTGGCGAATCTTCCTCGCCTTCACGATCATCCCGCTGGTTGAACTGTATTTACTGTTCAAGCTGGCTCAAGCGACCAGTTTGCCGGCGACGATTCTGTTAGTCATTGTCACCGGATTTATTGGTTCCGTGCTCGCCCGCAGCCAAGGCATGCAGGCTTGGCGACGCTTTCACGCGGCGATTGGCGAGGGCCGGATGCCGGGTCAAGAAATCCAAGAGGGACTGCTGATCGCCTTTGCCGCCGCGATGCTATTAACTCCCGGCCTGTTAACCGATGTGGCGGGATTCGCGTTGTTGATCCCCTTTTCTCGCCAGTGGATCCGACGTTTCTTAGCCGTACGCTTAAAAAGCCGATTTCATTTGCAAGTCGGGGAATTCACGCGACCAACCAGAGGGGGTGGCGAGGTTGTGGATGCTGAAGGCGTACGACCGGTAAACAAGGAACATCAGGAGCCAGCTTTGCCGCCCAGAAAGAGCGAAGACCGTCCCGAGGGCTGACTTTCCAGGTAAAATCAAATGGTACCTTCGCCTGCCGTTTGATCTTGGCGTGGGAGCTTTTCGTTTGCCGGACCTTTGTGGAACCATTCGACGTTGTATGCCTTCGCTAGATGATATCTGTCGGATTGCCGCTGGTTCGCTGCACAGCTTGGGTCGATCGCTTGCTGCGATGGCGATGCTGTGGTGCGTGACGACGGGACAAGCTACCGCCGACGATGCGGCGCGGCGTGCGGCCTTTGAGGACCAGTTGCTGCCTCTACTGCGGACCTACTGCTTTGACTGCCATGGGGAAGCGGACGCCGTGGGAGGCATCTCGCTGGCCAAAGATCGCACGGCCGACGAACTGCGTAAGAACCGCCGTTTTTGGCTCTCCGCAATGCAGCAAGTTCAGTTGGGCGCAATGCCTCCGGCAGATGGCGATTCGATCGACCCTGCCACCGCGACGCGGATGGTCAAGCTGATTGATTCGCTGGCCAATGCGGTCGATTGTGTCCAGCATCCCAATCCGGGACGCGTCACGTTGCGGCGTTTGAATCGGATCGAATACCGCAACACCGTCCGCGATCTGTTGGGCGTCGATTACAAGCCGTCCGAGGGCTTTCCCGGCGACGATGTCGGCTACGGTTTCGATAACATCGGAGATGTCTTGTCGCTGCCACCGCTGTTAATGGAAAAGTACCTGACGGCGGCCGAAGCGATCGCCGGCGAAGCGATTCGCACTCCCCCTCCGCCACGTCTGTTTTACTTCGATAAGCGCGCCGTCGACGCAATCGATGCCGATAAATATAGCAAGCGCGACGGTCGCCTCACGATGTCCAGCCACGGAACGGTGACCGTACAACCAGAGGTTCCATTCCTCGGAACGTTTACGCTCCGGTTGACCGCGGGCGGTTCCCAAGGGGGTGGTGAGCCGGTGCGGGTGCAGATCAAAGTCGGCGACCGTGAAGTAGCAATCCTTGATGTACCTTCGGAAGATCCTGAAGAGCACGAAGTCGAACTCCGATTGCCGCGGGGCAAACGAGATCTCTCGTTCAGTTTCATTAATGATTTTTACGATCCGAAAAATAAGATCGACCGCAACCTCGACCTGTATCATATTCATATCATGGGGACCGAGCGGCGTCAGACGGTCCTTTCCAAAAGCGATCTACCTCCCAGCCACGACGCGATCTTGTTTGTCCAGCCCGGCGGCAATGTGTCGCCCGAACAGGCAACTTCCCAAGTCGTCTCGCGGTTGGCCAGCCGTGCTTTTCGGCGTCCGGCGACCGCGGAGGAAGTCAAACGCTTGAGCCAACTAGCGGCGATGGTCCGCGGCGATGGCGGTACGTTTGAAGAGAGCATTCAAGTCGTACTGCAAACCGTCTTGGTCTCTCCACACTTCCTGTTCAAGGTCGAGCAGCCTCGGCCATCGCGCGCCGGTGAGCCACGACCGCCGGTCAGCCAATACGAACTGGCAACGCGGATCAGCTACTTCCTGTGGAGCAGCATGCCGGATGACGAACTGTTGCTGATGGCGCATCGCAATCAGTTATCCGATCGCAAACGACTGCGGCAGAAAATCGCCAGCATGCTAAGCGACCGCCGTTCGAATGCCTTGGTAGAGAACTTTGCCAGCCAGTGGTTGCAATTGCGGAACCTGGAAGCGGTCGATCCTGACCGTCGTCAGTTCCCCACGTTCGATGACCAGATTCGACAATTGATGCAACGCGAGACGTTGACCTTTTTTGCGGCCGTGATGCGTCAGAATCAGCCGGTCACGACTTTGCTTGATGGGGAGTTTACGTTCCTCAATGAAAAACTGGCGAAGTTCTACCAGATCCCCGGCGTACGGGGCGACGAATTTCGAGAAGTCTCGCTGACGGGAACGCCGCGCGCCGGCTTGCTGACCCAGGGCAGTGTGCTGACCGTGACCAGCAATCCGACTCGTACCTCGCCGGTCAAACGGGGCAAGTGGATCTTGGACAACCTGCTGAACATGCCGCCTCCGCCAGCGCCACCCAACGTTCCCGAGCTGAACAAAGAGACGCTCACCGGCACGTTGCGTGAACGCATGGAACAGCATCGCGCCAATCCATCCTGTGCGGCTTGCCACAAAGTGATGGATCCGCTCGGGTTTGCGCTAGAGAACTTTGACGCGGTCGGTCGCTGGCGGACGCTCGACGGCGGAACCCCGATCGATGCCAGCGGCGAACTGCCCGATGGCAGTCGTTTCTCCGGCATCGAAGATCTTCGCCAACTCCTCACGCAACAGCGGCGTGATCAGTTCGTGCGGTGCCTGATCGAAAAGATGATGACCTATGCGATCGGTCGCGGCGTCGAATACTACGACCGTTGTGCGGTCGACGAAATTTTTGCTCAAATGCAATCGAAGAACCATCGCTTTGCTTACCTCGTCGCGGGGATCATTGAAAGCGATCCATTTCAAAAACAGGGAGAACGCGAGTAATGGCGATCCAACCTCAGCAGCTATCTCGACGAACCGTGTTGCGTGGTCTCGGGACGGCCATCTCGCTGCCGTTTCTCGATGCAATGTTGCCGACGCGACTGTTGACCGCCGCAGCGCCCGATGGCACTGCAGCGCCGCTGCGGATGGCGTTTCTGTACGTTCCCAATGGGATGCACATGCCTGCTTGGACGCCACGGCAGGAAGGAGCTCGGTATGATTTACCTGCCACCCTGCAAGTCCTGGCGAAGCATCAATCGAACATCAACGTGTTGAGCGGCCTGACGCTCGATGGTGCCGCGGCCCATGGCGATGGCGGTGGCGACCATGCCCGCAGCGTAGCAGCCTTCTTGACCGGATCGCATCCTCGCAAGACCGATGGTTCGGACATTCAGAACGGGGTTTCGGTCGACCAAATCGCGGCTCAGCAGATTGGTGGCAAAACCCCGTTTGCCTCTTTGGAACTCGGGTTGGAAGCGAGCAGCCAAGCGGGACGCTGCGACAGCGGCTATAGCTGTGTTTACACCTCCAACATGTCGTGGCGGAGCCCCACGAGCCCGATGGCCAAAGAAGTCGATCCGGCGGCGGTGTTTCAGCGGCTGTTCGCCGGACAAACCAAGACCGAAAACGCGCGGGCCAAAAGCGTACGAGAAAAGTACCGCAAAAGCATTCTCGATTTTGTCCAAGAAGATGCTCAACAGTTGTCACGAAAACTGGGCGCGACCGACAAACGCAAAGTGGACGAATACCTGTACGCCGTTCGCGATGTGGAGAAGCGCTTGGTAGGTGCCGAAAAGTTACACCTGACCGAAGAAGGGGTCCCCGATTATCCACGGCCGGCGGGCGTTCCCAAAGAGATGGGCAAACATGCCGAGTTAATGCTCGATATGACCACGCTGGCGCTGCAAACCGACAGCACACGCGTGCTGTCGTTCATGTTTACCAACGCGGGCAGCAACCGCAGCTATCCCGACCTGGGTGTCTCGGACGGCCATCATGAGGTTTCGCATCATGGTAAGAGCGAAGAAAAACAGGCCAAGATTGCGAAGATCAATCGCTTCCACGCGGAGAAATTCGCATACCTGCTGGACCGGATGAGTCGGGTTGCCGAAGGCGATGGGACGTTGCTCGATCACTGCATGGTCGTCTACGGCAGTGGCATCAGCGACGGTGATCGGCACAATCACGACGATTTGCCGATCCTGTTGGCAGGGAAAGGAGGCGGTCGCATCGAATCGGGACGCCATATTCGCTACAAGAACGGCACGCCACTGTGCAATCTGTACTTGTGGATGCTGCAGCAAATGGGGGCCAACGTCGACCATTTCGGCGACAGCAACGGCGTTCTGGACAAGCTCAGTTAGGACCTGTCCCACGATTGCGGGCTCACGGTTTGTGACGACTTGGCAATCGGCGGTCCATCTCGATAATTGGCGGCTGATGGTAACCCTCAATCACCTCCTCCAATTCGTAGAGACCGACAACGATGGCAAAGAAAACGATCGACCAAGTAGAAGTGGCCGACAAGACGGTCTTGATGCGAGTCGACTTCAATGTGCCGCTCGACGATGACCAGGTGATCACCGACGATCGCCGCATTCGCATGGCGCTGCCAAGTATCGAATCGGTCCTTTCGCGTGGCGGCAAGCTGATCTTGATCAGCCATCTCGGTCGCCCCAAGGGAGACGCGGGCGATGCCAAATACAGCCTCGCCCCAACCGCCAAGCGATTGGGCGAACTGCTGGGCAAGGATGTGGCATTTGCTACCGATACGGTGGGCGAGGACGCGATCGCCAAAGCAGGCTCGCTGCCCGATGGCGGCGTGTTGGTACTGGAGAACCTGCGATTCAATCCCGGCGAGAAAGCCAGCGATGCGGAATTCGCCGGCAAACTGGCCGCCATGGCCGACATCTACTGCAACGACGCCTTCGGAACTTGCCATCGCAAAGATGCCTCCATGTACGCCGTCCCGGTCGCGATGGGCGACAAGCCGAAAGTGGTGGGGCATTTGGTGGGCAAGGAAATCCAATACCTGACCGATGCGATTAAGAATCCGCAACGCCCATTCGTGGCGATCTTGGGCGGTGCCAAAGTCAGCGACAAAATCAAGGTCATCGAGAACCTGCTGAACATCTGCGACTACGTGTTGATCGGCGGTGCGATGGCGTACACCTTCTCCTTGGCGCAAGGCGGTTCGGTCGGCCAAAGCTTGGTCGAACCCGAGTTTGTCGACTTGGCGAAAAAACTGATCGCCGGTGGTGGCGACAAACTACGGCTTCCGGTCGATACACACTGCGGCGACAGTTTTTCCTCGGACTGCAACAAGCAAGTTGTCGCGGCGGGCGAGATTCCCGATGGCTGGGAAGGGCTCGATATCGGTCCGGCGACCGCCAACGAGTACGCACAGATTATCGCCTCGGCGAAAACCGTGGTCTGGAATGGTCCCATGGGGGTCTTTGAAATGCCGCCCTTTGACGAAGGCACCAAACGCGTTGCCCAAGCAGTTGCCGATAGCGATTCGATCAGCATCATCGGCGGCGGCGACAGCGCTGCGGCAGTGGACAAATTAGGTTTCGCCGACCAGGTCAGCCACGTCAGTACCGGCGGCGGTGCCAGCCTGGCGATGATGGAAGGCCAACGCTTCGCGGCAGTCGATATCCTCGACGAAGCGTAACCGCCCAGAGATTTCTTGCTACCATGAGCAACCCAGCGCGGCGTGTTGGGTTGCTCGCCTTCTCCGGTGAAGCGAGCAGGGTGAAGCGAGCAGGGTGAAGCGAGCAGGGTGAAGCGAGCAAATGCTCAATCGAAGCGAAAGCGAGTGGATGATTCCTGCTCCTCGCTCACGCGTCGGGCTCTCAAATCCGGTCAGCGAAGCAGCGCGTCGGCGAGCAACAACCCGCCTCGCTCTGGTGGGCTGACGCCTCATGCTGCCGCCTCATGCCGACGCCTGCTGCTGTGCCGCTCGTTGCAGACGCTCGACCGTTCGCTGCCAATCGGCTTCGGTAGCAAACATTGTCCGCTCAAAAGTCGTTTCGATACCATTCTCGCAGCGCTGCAGCGTGATCTTTTCGGCGTCGATCTGGAACACTCGATAAGAATCGATCCGGCGTCGCACCAGTGCGGAGGACAACGCCATCCAAATGTCGTCTTCGGTGAGCCGCATTTCGTACAGCAGAACGAAGCGTTCGCCGCCCCGAAACAAGGGCCACAGCGGTCGCAACACGGCCACTCCATAGAGGCCGTTAAACAGCACCAAGGCGATCGCCAACCAGATGCCCGGATCGTCGACCAACTGACTGAACAAGCTGACATGAAAAGCGGCGATTCCAAAACTGAAAAAGAACAGATTCTTCAGATGGTTCTGCAACGTGGACTTGATTGCCAGCCAATAATTCTCCCGTGAGGTGAGCTGCATTTTGCCGATCGCCAGCGCCTGCTCGGCGGTTGGCCACTGCTTCAGGGCGGAGGGAGGCAGGCACAATGAATCGACGAACTCGGGCCATTCCCGTGACACTTGCAGCAACCGATCGGACGTCAACTCGATGGCGCGGGTGAACTGTTGGTGAGGTGTATACGCGAGCGCGGGGACGAACTGGTCGACTTCAAACATGGCCGACCCCGATAGTCCCCCGGCGAACGTCACCTCCATCAGGTATTCGCCGGTCGAAACGGAATAGATCGCTGGCCAGCGAACCCACAGGTCATAATCTTCGCCGTGTATTTGCAGCCCCTCGGCATCAAACCAGCCGGTCCGATCCTCGCGGTAGAGCTCCGGATGTTTCTCCAACAGACGCCGCTCGGCCTCTTCGACACTGGCGTGAAAAACCGGTTGCTTGCCCAAAGCGGTTAGGATCGTGTCGCGAGAAATCCCACCGCGAAACAAAATGTGTTCCCCTTCCGCCAACGGCATCGATTCAGCCGTCCCAGCAATGGGAACCGGTGCCGCATAAGGATTCGGAGCCAAGCCGAAACGGGATGGTTCCGTGCGGCGGCGGCGAGAGGGTTGCGTCACGTTGACCCGTCGTCCAAAGTTGGCGAGAAAGAGCAGGCGTTCTGTTATGTTAGGGAATCACCATGCCAAGCGGTTGCTGGATGAAACCCGTTTGTTCGATCACGAAGAGGAATTCCAACGGTGATGCGAAGCTTGAAAGGTATGTTGCTGATGATCGCAGTGGTCCTGCACACTGGCTGTCGTGGCAAGGTCCGCGACGACCTGTCATATGACTATGAAGTCAAGCAAACGTGGACCCTCGACGACTTGCCCCACGAAGAAATCGTGCAATTTGAATCGGTGTTTTGGGAACCGCAAGACACCACCGAATTGCGGCGATTGATCATCAGCGAAAACCTTGCCGACGGCCGATCGGTGCTGGAAATTGGCACCGGCACCGGTTTGCTATCGCTGCTTTGCTTGCGACATGGGGCGTCCGAGGTTGTCGCGACCGATATCAACCCCGCGGCGGTCGCCTGTGCTCGTTATAACGCAGCCAACTTGAACGTGGATGAAAATCTCTCGGTACGGCAGGTTTCACGAGAGGACTCGGCAGCCTATGCGGTAATCGAAGCGAACGAACGATTCGATTTGATTTTGTCCAACCCCCCTTGGGAAGGTGGCACCGTCTCTCAGCCCGCGGATCATGCGTTCTATGATCCCGATTTTGAATTGCTCGATTCAATCTTGGCAGGGTTACCGAAGCACCTCAAACCTGCGGGCCGTTGCTACCTTTCCTATGGCAACAAACAGGCGATCCGAAGAGTGCAGCGTCAGGCGGCCAAGCATGACATGGTCGTGAAGGTTCTCGATGATCGCGATTTGGAGACGCTTTCGGAAGACTTTTTGCCCGGAATGCTGCTGGAGATTCGGCTGAAATCGCCGAAAGTGGAACTGCCCGGCCACAAACCCACTGCACCGCCGACGGCCAGCGAAGACTTGCCGACCGACAATCTGCCGAGTGAAGATGGCCTGTCCGGAGAATCATAGCCTGTCGGTTGCGGGTTGCGGCGGGCGCCCCCTTCTCTCTTGCTTCTGACCAGCCGTTTTCCTAAGGTTTGCATTCTTGTTTCATTCCACACACTGCGCGAGGCACGGATGCACGCCAGCGGTCACAATTTGCTTGCCATCTGCAGTCCACTGATCCTTGTGATCTTGATTGGGTGTCAAACGCCGCTTTCCGATCGGTCGGTCCAGGTCACTCAGCGTCCGACGGCGGGCGATCAACAGATTAGCCAACCCAATACTCGTTTGGCCTACAACAACCGTCTGGTGCCTGACGACGAAGCCTTGGCATCGGTCAACACCGCACAGCGGCCATCGCAGCCGACAGGCTCGACGGTTGCTTCGATCAACGATGATGGTGGTTCGCTGGATGTTCAAATGACATCCGCTCCGCAACCGACGGCCGAAGAGCGCGAGCTGCTGGAAGCGTTTCGCAATGCCGATCCCCAGGTCCGCGAAGCGGCTCGACGGAGCATGCTGGCAATGCAGCAAATGCAGCAGCAATCGGGACCGCTGCCCGATCTGCCGACACGTGCCGAGTTAGACCGTGATCCGTTTGAAGCTCCGCTGGAAATGCCTCCACAAACCCCGCTGCAAGCGGCCGCTTTACCGGCCAGCTCCACCGCAGCGCCTTATGCTCAAGTGGCGGAAGCTTACGCCCAAGCCGAACCCACGAACAGCGACACGGTCAAGCCTTACGTGCTGCCGACATCGCACAGCCAAGCGAACACCGAGGCCGCCGATGCCGTCCGACCACCGCGTGTCGACGCCGCCGGTCCTCAGCCACAACCCGAACACCCGCTTGGCCCGGTCGCTGTTGGTGCGGATCAGGCGGCCGATGAAGCCCTAGCAGACAACGAAGCCAAGGCCGATTCCGCTCCCAAGCCCCTGCCGCCGGAAGCCAAACTGAGCGAAGAAAAACTGATCGCCGAATTGGTTGCGCGTTTCGCGGAGCTACCCGAGGATGCCGACGCAGCGGCCGTCTTGCGTCATCGCATTCGACATCGCACCCTACTGATGCTGGCCGGACGGATCGACGAAGCGGTCGAGCCGATCGAAGGCATGGGCAGCAGCGAACAAGAATTCTTGCGACACCAATTGCTGGCGATGTGGACCGCACTGGATCCTCAAGGACACCCTGTTCCCGAACGACGCTGGACCACCGCGTTACCGCACATGCGAGAAGCCACCAGTCACATGGCGGCGGCCACAGGTACCCTAGAAGTTCGCTCGCTCGCTTTCTGTACCGAAGTCGAATCGTTCGGACGCATCACACCGTTCGCTTCCACCCGCTTCACCGCCGGCCAACAGGTCATCCTGTACAGCGAAGTCGACAGTTTTTCGGCCGAGCGTTTAAGTGATGGGTACGAGACGCAATTTCAAGGATCGTACGAAGTCTTCGACGCGTCAGGCAAACGGCTCGCGCAGAAAGTTCTGCCCGCCGATCAACAGGTTTGCAACAACTATCGACGCGACTACTTCATCGCTTATCGCCTCCATCTCCCCAGCCAACTCGAGCCGGGTAAGTACCGTATGGAACTGACGATGGAAGATCTGAAAGGCAAAAAGTACGGTCAATCGAGCATCGACTTCGAAATCATTGCCCCCTAGGCCAGACGATCGGTCGCGACGTGGTATTGCGGATCTTCGGAGACGTTGATCTCCACCAAGTCGCCCGCCTTGTCCAACAGCGTGCGGCACTCGGGACTGAGGTGCGTCAGGTGCAATCGCTTGCCAGCGGCATGGTACTTTTCCGCTAGTCCGCTGATCGCCTCCAACCCCGATTGGTCATAGACGCGGCTGTAGTAGAAGTCGATCACGACGTCGGCCGGATCTTCGGAAACGTTGAACATGTCTTTGAAACTGGAGACCGAAGCAAAGAACAACGGTCCATGAACCTGATAGATCTTGCTGCCGAATTCATTAAATTTGACATCGGCACCCATGTGCGTGGCATGTTGCCAAGCGAAAACCAACGCCGAGACGATCACGCCTAAAATGACCGCAGAAGCTAGGTCGTGCATGAAGACGGTATAGCCGGCCACCAACACCATCACAAAGACGTCGCTGCGCGGCATGCGGCGAAACATCTTTAGCGAAGCCCACTCAAAGGTTCCAATCACCACCATAAACATCACTCCTACCAACGCTGCCATCGGAATCTGTTCGATCCAACGGGCGAGGAAAAGGACGAACACCAGCAAGCTGACGGCAGCCGTGATACCCGACAAACGGCCTCGTCCGCCCGAGTTCACGTTGATCAGCGATTGACCAATCATCGCACAGCCCCCCATCCCACCGAACAGACCGCAGGTCAGATTGGCCGCACCTTGACCGATGCATTCCCGATTACCTTGGCCCCGTGTTTCAGTGATCTCGTCAATCAGCGTCAACGTCATCAACGATTCGATCAGCCCCACGCCACACAAGACGATGGCAAATGGAAAGATGATTTTCAGCGTCTGCCAATTCAACGGAACCATTTCATACTGCATGAAAAAGGGCATCGGTAAGCCGCCGCTGATTCCGGCCGACTCCTCCTCTGTGCTGATTGGCAGTGGTGGGTTTATCGTGGGAATTGAAACTGCGGCATCCAAGGCATCGGTAGCGGAAGGTTTGCCAG
>Ga0209947_1000350_pt1 | contig 28700 bp, 18 predicted proteins | sample SalPonR2_B_D2_MG_FD_185706 | JGI IMG/M metagenome (GOLD analysis project Ga0209947, IMG submission 185706) | Salt pond soil microbial communities from South San Francisco under conditions of wetland restoration - Salt Pond MetaG R2_B_D2_MG... ...
GGCGAACAAACCGATGGCACGGATGAAGCTGCCGCGCCCGGCGACGACGAAAGCGAAGACAGCGGTGCCGCCCAGGTCGGGGCGGTACTCCGGCGCCGGCGCCGGCGCCGGCGCTGAGCCCAGGAGCACATGGCCGGGACAATTGACCTGGACTGCCCGGCCACGCTTCCGGTAACTTTCCGGCCCGCTGAAAGTCACACAATGGGTGGCGGGATAGACGCGGACAGTTCGATCGCCAAACCACCACGGATATCGGGGTAGACTTGCGCGAGCCATTTGCCGGATCGTCGCCTTGAATCAACACCAATTTCCGCACCTGTTCGAGCCGCTGGACCTCGGTTTCACGACCCTGCCGAACCGACTCCTGATGGGTTCGATGCACACCGGTCTCGAAGATCGGGTCTGGAACTACGCCAAACTCACCGCGTATTTCGTCGAACGCGCACGCGGCCAGGTCGGGCTGATGGTGACCGGCGGCATCGCGCCGAACCGGCGCGGATCACTGGCGCCGCTGGCCTCGAAGCTGACCAATCGCTGGGAAGTGCTGCGCCATCGCAAGCTCACGTCGGCCGTGCACGAAGCCGGCGGACGCATCTGCATGCAGATCCTGCACGCCGGTCGCTATTCCTACCATCCCTTCTCGGTCGCGCCCAGCGCCATCAAGGCACCGATCAACCCGTTCAAGCCCAAGGCATTGTCGGCGTCGGGGGTCGAAAAACAGATCCGGGATTTCGTGCGCTGCGCGAAACTGGCGAAGAAGGCCGGCTACGACGGCGTCGAAGTCATGGGTTCGGAAGGCTACTTCATCAACCAGTTCCTGGTGCCTCGTACCAACCACCGCACCGATGAATGGGGCGGCGCGTTCGAGAATCGCATGCGCGTTCCGGTGCAGATCGTCAAGCGTACGCGCGAAGCGGTCGGCCGCGAGTTCATCATCATCTATCGTCTTTCGATGCTCGACATGCTGGCCGACGGCAACAGCTTCGAAGAAGTCGTAAAGCTCGGGAAGGCGATCGAGCAGGCCGGTGCGACCATCATCAATACCGGCATCGGCTGGCACGAAACACGCATTCCCACGATCGCCACCTCGGTGCCGCGCGCGGCCTTCACCTGGGTCACGCGCAAGATGCGCGACGAAGTTTCGATTCCGCTGGTGACCACCAACCGCATCAACATGCCGGAGACGGCCGAACAGGTGCTGGCCGACGGCGACGCCGACATGATCTCGATGGCCAGACCATTTCTGGCCGACGCCGACTGGGTGGTCAAGGCCCGGACCGGGCGGGTCGACGAGATCAACACCTGCATCGCGTGCAACCAGGCCTGCCTGGATCACGTATTCGAGAACAGGAAGGCCAGCTGCCTGGTCAATCCGCGCGCCGGTCGCGAAACCGAACTGTTGATCTTGCCGGCGTCGAAGCCGAAGAAGATAGCGGTCGTTGGCGCCGGTCCGGCCGGGCTGGCCGCAGCCACCACCGCGGCGCAGCGCGGTCACAAGGTCACCTTGTTCGACGCCGATGAACGCATCGGCGGCCAGTTCAACATGGCCAAGCGCATTCCGGGCAAGGAAGAGTTCGTCGAGACGCTGCGGTATTTCAATCGCCTGATCGAACTGCACGACATTCAGGTTCGTCTGGGTACCCGGGTTGGACAGGCCGAACTGGCGGCCGGCGGGTTCGACGAGATCGTCATCGCCACCGGCGTGCTGCCGCGCGACCCGAAGATCGACGGCCAGGACAACCCGAGGGTGCTCAGCTACCTCGACGTACTCAAGGGCAACAAGCCGGTGGGTCGAACAGTCGCGGTCATCGGCGCCGGCGGGATCGGCTTCGACGTATCGGAATTCCTGCTGCACGAAAACGTCCCGACAGAGCCGGACCCGGACGGCGTCGACGTCAAGCGCTTCTTCGACGAATGGGGCGTGGACATGGACTTCGAATCGCGTGGCGGGGTCGAAGGCGTGAACCCCGACCGCCCCGCCCCGCCGCGCAAGATCTGGATGACCCAGCGCAGCAAGGGCAAGCCCGGCGCCGGCCTGGGCAAGACCACCGGCTGGATTCACCGCACCACGCTCAAGAACCACGGCGTGGAAATGCTCTCCAATGTGTCCTACGACCGCATCGACGACGCCGGCCTGCACCTGACGGTCACCAACAGGGATGGCAGCGAGGAAAGGCGCCTGCTCGAAGTCGACAATGTCGTGCTGTGCACCGGCCAGGTTTCGGAAAACGCGCTGTACGAAGCGCTGAAGGGCGATGGCCACCCGGCGCACCTGATCGGCGGCGCCAAGCTGGCTGCGGAACTGGACGCCAAGCGGGCCATAGACGAAGGGACACGGCTGGCGGCCGCCTTGTAGGCGCCGGCTTCGAAGCCGGCGGTGTTCCGACGAAATCCGATCAGGGCAGGACCACGGACACAGGAACATGCCGCGATACCCGATCGCGGCCGCCACGCTTGGCGCGATAAAGCGCTTCATCCGCGCGCCTCACGCACTCATCCCAGCTTTCCTTGCCAGCCTGGTACTCGACCACGCCGAAGCTGGCCGTCAGCAACAGACGATGGCCGGCGATCTCGACCGGCTCTTCGGAGATCACGGACCTGAGCCGCTCGGCCACAAGCCCGGCCTGCTCCAGTCCTGCCCCGGGCAACAACGCCAGAAATTCCTCACCACCGAACCGGAAGGCGACATCCTGCCCTCTCACGACTCGCCCGATACGATGCGCCACCTCGGTCAGGGCCCGATCGCCGACCTGGTGGCCGAATTCATCGTTGATGCGCTTGAAGTGATCAAGATCGAACAGCAGTACCGACAGGTCCATATCGTTCCGATCGGCCTTCTGCATGTATTTTTCTGCGATGTCTTCCAACGACAGCCGGTTGTTCATGCCGGTCAGCGGATCCTTTTCGGCCAGACCGGCAAGCTCCACCTGCTTTTCCCGGAACATCATCACCGCAAACGCCATCGTCAGCAGGAAACCGAAGATCATTGCCGCCAGAAACGCACCGGTCTGAACGTCGCTGTGACTGAGCGGGATGTTCGGTGTCACAACGGCAAGCAAGCGCAGCACCAGCACGGCCGCGTACCCGAGCAGCACGGCTGCCGCCATTCGATGGTAGGCGCGCATGCCATCACGTTCGCTGCGCCAGAGCAGCAGCCCGGCCCACGCGACCAGGACCAGGTGCAGCGCCGTGAACACCAGAATCCGCAGGCTCAACGCCTCGCGAAACGGCTCCAGAACCACACCGGCAACGAACAGCACCGCGATCACACCCAGCAAGGGTGCGCTCCGGGCACGATTGCCCAGATAACGCTGTACGCCAATCAGCACGAACACGTGCCCTGCCGCAACCAGCAGGTTGGCGAGCGCGGCGCCGAAATCATCCGGCAACGGCAACGCATCGAACAGCGTCAGCGTCCCGATCAGATTGCCGGTTCCCAGCGCCAGACCGGCGACCAGCCAATCGAGCAGGGCCCGGGCACGCATCCCGGCCCGATATATGCCCAGCATGGTCGCGGCCATCAGGAATCCGCTCACGCTCGAGGCGAATGCCATGGTCCGCATGTCCAGCGCCAGCCACTCGTAGTTCACCAGCTCTCCCCGATCAGTTCGGTTGATAGGCCCGGGGTCGAGAAACCCAGGGCCTGGAAATCCTGTCCAAACCGAAAGCTGCAATAAAAGTGCCATTGCAAAAAAAGCGTGCGGTGGTAGTCGTTACTGCCCCCAAACTGGACAATGGAACGCTTCTCTGAGGCGAATTCGCGAGATCACGCGCGACTGCCATCGACGGCATGCTGCATCAATGCGCGTAATGCGGCAGGTTTGACCGGTTTGTACAAACGCTGGTAGCCCAGAGCATTCAGTTGTTCGCCCAATTCGTCTCCACGGTCGGCGGTCAGCACCAGCACCGGTGTCGTGGCCCCGGCCACGCGTCTGACCTCGGCGCTGACCGAAAGACCGTTATCGCCGCCGGCAAGGTGAAAATCGGCAATGATCAGGTCGATTCCCGCGTGCGCCTGGGCAGCGGCTTCATCTCGGGTCGCTGCAGCGGCAACCCGGCAGCCCCAGCGTTCAAGCAACATCCGCATGCCGTCCAGGATTTCCCGATCGTCGTCGATGCACATCACCTCGAGACCCGCGAAATTCTGCCGCACCCCCAGCTGCGAGCGCACTGCATCGACAACGGCTTCTCCTGCACCGCCGACGTACGCCACGGTGACCGCGAAAACGCTGCCTCGGCCGAGCCTGGACTGCAGTTCCAGCGGCACGTCCAGCATGCGACAGATGCGGCGGCAGATGGACAGCCCAAGCCCAAGCCCCTGATCGAATTCCGATGCGTCGTCCTGGTCGCCCAACCGCTCGAACTCCTCGAAAATGCGCTCCTGCTCCGAGGTCTCGATGCCCGGCCCGGTGTCCCAGACCTCGATACGCAGCAGCTGCCCGCGCTTTCTGCACCCGACCAGAACGCCGCCGCTGCGCGTGTAGCGCAACGCATTGTTGACCAGGTTGAACAAAATGCGCTGCAGGAGCTTGGGATCGACGTGAATCCAGTGCGCGCATGGACGCACGCGCAAGCGCAGGCCACGGCGCTCGGCCAGCGCCGAGAACTGACGCTCGATCTTGTCCAGCAGCTGCGCGGCTGAAACCGTACTCCATTTCGGTTGCAGGGCACCCTGATCCAGTCTGCTGATGTCCAGCAGCGCCGACAGCAGTTCCTCGGCAACCCCCAGGCTGTGATCGACCCGGCGCGCCAATCTGGCTTCGTCCGATTCAAGATGTCCGACCAGTTGACTGAGGTTGGCCGAGAAAAGGCGTGCGGCGTTCAGCGGCTGCAGAAGATCATGACTCGCGGCGGCGAGAAACTTGGTCTTGCTCCGATCGGCCTGCTCGGCTTCGTGCTTGGCGACTTCCAGCGCCTGCATGGTGGCGCGCAGTTCGCGCGTGCGCTTGTTGACCTGCTGCTCCATCGTGTCATAGGCGCTTTTGAGTTCGGACTCGTTCTGCTTGAAACCCGTGATGTCGGTATATGTGGTCACGTAACCGCCTCGCGGCATCGGATTGCCGCGAATTTCAATGACGCGGCCGTCGTCATGACGACGTTCGAAAACATATGAAGTACCGCGGCGCATGTGGTGCATTCTTCGATCGATCGCCGCCTCGATTTCCTGGCTGCTGCCGCCGTGCCGCCGCTCCAGGTTGAACCGGATCAATTCCTCCACCGGTCTTCCCAGGTAGACCAGGTCGGCCGGGTATCCCAGAAGTTCGACGTACGCGCGGTTCCAGCTGACGAGCCGGAGATCGGCGTCGACCACGCTCACGCCCTGGCTGATGTGATCCAGCGTCGCCTCGAGCAGATCGCGATTGAACTGAATGGCGCTGGAAGTTTGTTCCAGGAGCGCGAGCGCCTCGTCGGTATTCATGCCGCTTCGACGCAGCCCTGCGGTCAATACGATGCGGGCCGATGCCGAACCGATGCAGCCGGACAGAAGCCGCTCGGTAAACCCGACAAGCTCGGCGTTCGCCGGCACGCCGTCGAACTCGCTGAAGCCGGCCTCCGGGCCTCGGTCCAGCGCATTGGCGAAGGCCAGGTCGACGCGTTCACGGCCGATGAAACTCATCGCCAACCGCCGCAACTCGCACACGGTCACCGGACGCAGCGAAGCGCGCCGGCCGAGCAGCATCGGCAAGGTCGGCCGGCGCCGCCGCACCCATAACGAAATCACCACCAGCGCGACGATGTTGAGCGACAAGCCCACGAGCACGGCGGTATTGAGACCGGGCCGCATCCAGTCCGGCGAGCCGGGCAGAATCGAAGGAACGAAGATCAGCACCAACCAGCTGCCGAGACCGAGCATCAATCCGGCCATGGCGCCTTCGCGACTCGCGCGCGCCCAGTAAATGCCGAGCACCAGCGCCGGCGCGAACTGGATGACCGCGGCAAACGCCATCAGCCCGATCGTGGCCAGTGCATCGGCGGACGGCAGGGCAAGGTAGTAAAACCAGCTGAAGACGGCCAACGCGACAATGGTGATACGCCGGATCTGCAACAGCCACCGTCCGAAATCCCGGCCACGGTGCAGTTTGAGCTGCATCAGCATCGGTGCGATCAAGTCGTTGCTCACCATTGTGGCGAGCGCCACGGTGGCGACGATCACCATGCCGGTGGCCGCGGAGAAGCCGCCGATGAACGACAGCAAGGCGAGATCGGCGCGATCGCCGCTCATCGGCAGGCTGAGCATGAACATGTCGGCGTTGATCGCCTGGCCGGAGAACCGCTCGAGGCCGGCGACGGTGATCGGCACCACGAGCAGCGTGAACAACAGCAGGTACAGCGGAAACAGCCAGCGCGCCGTATTCAGGTCGTCGGCGCGCTCGTTTTCAACGAAAGTCACCTGGAACTGCCGCGGCAGACACAGGATGGCCCCCCCGGCCAGCAGCGTCTGAACCCAGAAGCCGTCGGGCAGTCCGCCAGGCATGAACAGGTCACGGTATTCGTCGCTGCCCGAAATCGTCCGCGCAAGTCCGGCCGGACCATCGAGCACAGCGAACAAAGCCCATAACCCGACCACCGCGAACGCCACCAGCTTGATCAAGGACTCGAACGCCACCGCCATCACCATGCCGCGATGGTGCTCGCTGGCCTCCAGTCTCCGGGCGCCGAACAGGATCGCGAACACGCCCAGGGCAAGCGCCAGCACCAGCGCCAGCGAAGACTCCGAAAGGGTTCCCGAATCACCGGAAAGAACGACCACACCATTGGTTACGGCCTTGAGCTGCAGTGCGATGTAGGGAATCGAACCAAGTACCGCCGCCAGCGTGACCAGCACAGCCAGCGGTCGCGATTTGCCGAAGCGGTGGGCGATGAAATCGGCGATGGAGGTCAGCCGCTGCTCCCGGCTGAGCTTGAGGATGCGGTGCATCAGGTCGTGCCCAAGCACCAGGACCAGGATGGGGCCGATGTAAATGGTGGCGAACAGCCAGCCGTCCGAGGCCGCGCTGCCCACGGCGCCGAAAAATGTCCACGAAGTGCAGTAAACCGCCAGCGAAAGACTGTAGATGACCGCCCGCGTGCGTCCACTCAGGCGGTGCGCGGGCAATCGGTCGCCGAACCAGGCCAACGCGAACAGCAAGCCGACATAGGCCAGCGCAATCAGCGCGATCAGTTGCGGCGAAAACATCGACGGCTACACCGTGAGCAAAGGCGACCGGGCAATCATAGCAGCCAGCTTCTCCAACTCGCCACCGACCGGCAAATGCGCCGGGACGGGGCAAGAGCCGAAAACGGCTCTCGCCTAGACGCAAAGGCGCGAAGAGCAAAAAGTCAAAAGCGATTCCCTCGCCGAGACGCATCTTGAAAAGCTTTTCCTTCGCGGCTTTGCGCCTTCGCGAGAGCTGTCCTGAGCTTTCGCTCTTGATTTGGTCTGCCTCTCCTCCTTCCGTCGTGTCGACTAAAGTCGAAGCGCAATTGGCCACCCCCGCTGCTATCTTCGCTCAACAACAGCACAAATGCCGGAGGGTAGAGAGATGTCGCAACACTCGTCGCAACAGTCGCCGCAACAGTCGGCACACCAGGATCGCCGGGACGCCTACTGGAACGCCAACAAGAAAATCATGTTCGGCTGTCTGATCGTCTGGTTCGTCGTTTCGTTCGGCTTCGGCATCGTTCTTGCCGAACCGCTGGACAACTTCCAGCTGTTCGGATACCCGCTCGGCTTCTGGTTCGCCCAGCAGGGTTCGATTTACACATTCCTGATCCTGATCTTTTTCTATGCCTGGCGCATGAACAAGCTCGATCGCGAACACGACGTACACGAAGAATAAGGAGCGCCGAACATGGATAATCTTCAGCTTTTGACTTACGTTGTCGTCGGGTTCACCTTCGTCCTCTACATCGGCATTGCGGTGTGGTCGCGGGCGCATACCACCGGCGACTTCTACGTGGCCGGCAAGGGCGTGCACCCAATCGCCAACGGCATGGCAACGGCCGCCGACTGGATGTCGGCCGCATCGTTCATCTCCATGGCCGGCCTGATCGCCTTCCTCGGCTACGACGGCTCGGTCTACCTGATGGGCTGGACCGGCGGCTACGTGCTGCTGGCGCTGCTGCTGGCGCCGTACCTTCGCAAGTACGGCAAGTTCACGGTGCCGTCGTTCATCGCCGATCGCTACTATTCGAAGACCGCACGCGTGGTGGCGGTGATCTGCCTGATCTTCATTTCTTTCACGTATGTCGCCGGGCAGATGCGCGGCGTCGGCATCGTGTTCTCGAGATTCCTCGAGGTCGATATCCTGACCGGGCTGCTGGTGGGCATGGGCATCGTGTTCATCTATGCCGTGCTCGGCGGCATGAAGGGCATCACTTATACCCAGGTGGCGCAGTACTGCGTATTGATCTTCGCCTATACCGTGCCGGCGGTATTCATCTCGATCCAGCTGACCGGCAACCCGTTGCCGCAGCTCGGCCTGGGCTCGACCGTAACCGATGGCGGCGGATCGATGTACCTGCTCCAGAAGCTGGATCTCATTGTTCAGGATCTCGGCTTCGGCGCCTATACCGACGGCAGCAAAGCCATGATAGACGTGGCCGCGATCACGCTGGCGCTGATGGTGGGCACGGCCGGCCTGCCGCACGTGATCGTGCGCTTCTTCACCGTGCCCAAGGTATCGGATGCGCGCAAGTCGGCCGGCTGGGCGCTGCTGTTCATCGCCCTGCTCTACACCACCGCACCGGCGGTCGGCGCCATGGCCAGGCTGAACCTGATCGAGACCATCTGGCCGGGCGAGGCGGTCGCCGAAAGCCAGCCGCTGGCCTACGAGGACCGGCCGGAATGGTTCCGCACCTGGGAAAACACCGGGCTGCTGGACTTCACCGACAAGAACGGCGACGGGCTGATCCAGTACTACAACGGCAACAATCCCGACTTCACGCCCATCGCCGAATCCAGGGGCTGGGAAGGCAACGAGCTGATGGTCGACCGCGACATCATGGTGCTGGCCAATCCGGAAATCGCCAAGCTGCCGAACTGGGTCATCGCGCTGGTGGCCGCCGGCGGGATCGCCGCCGCGCTATCGACCGCTGCCGGGTTGCTGCTGGTGATTTCCTCTGCCATATCGCACGACCTGGTCAAGAACATATTCGCGCCCAACATGAGCGATCGGGGCGAGTTGCTGACCGGGCGCATCGCGGCCGCGGTGGCCATCTGCGTGGCCGGGTACCTGGGCTACGATCCACCCGGTTTCGTTGCGCAGGTGGTCGCCTTCGCGTTCGGCCTGGCCGCGGCCTCGCTGTTCCCGGCGATCATCATGGGCATCTTCTCGACCCGGATCAACCGCGAGGGCGCAATCGCCGGCATGCTCACCGGCCTGCTGTTCACGTTCGGCTACATCCTGTACTTCAAGGGCGTTTTCTTCGAGCCGTTTGCCGCCGACATTCCGGAAAACTGGCTGTTCGGCATCTCGCCCGAAGGCATCGGCGTGGTCGGCATGCTGCTGAACTTCGGCGTCGCCTTCACCGTCAGCCGGTTCACGGCCGCGCCGCCGGTGCACATCCGCGAACTCATCGAGGATATCCGCGTGCCGCGCGGTGCCGGAGGCGCCCAGACGCACTGATGCAACGCGCAAGGCGCAGCGCAACAATCCGACCGCCACGGCGGTCGGATCGGCAGACAAGAAATCCCGGCGGTGTTCTTCACCGCCGGTTCTTGTTTTGCGAATTCCCGGCAACACCGTAGAATCGATTTCATGAAAAGTCCATCGCCCGATATCACCCGCTTCCTCCACACGGTCGCGCCGTTTTCAGAGCTGGCGCCCGACGCAGTCGAAGCCGTGGCCGCCAGGCTGTGCATCCGTTACCACACGCGGGGCGAGTCGCTCGGCGAATTCGACCCACCGGGCCAAAACGGGCTTTTCATCCTGCGCAAGGGCGCTGTCGAACTGCTGGACGCTTCCGGGGACGTCCTCGAACAGCGCGGCGAGGGCGACCTGTTCGGCCACAGCATTGCTTTCGGCGGCGACGTTACCGGGTACGACGTACGGGCGACGGAGGACTGCCTGATCTGGCACCTGCCGCCGGCCGACGTGACCTGGATTCTTCAGCGTCAGCCGCGGCTGACGTCGTTCTTCGAAGGCGGACCGGGCGCCCGGCTGCGCGAGGAAAGCCTGACCCACGCACGGCGCGAAACCCTGGGCGAGCTCGAGCTGAGAGCACCGATCACCGCCGAGCCGGGAAACCCGATTTCCGAATGCGCGCTCCGAATGGCCGAACATCACGTGAGCTGCCTGCCGATACTCGAAAATGGTGAACTGACCGGCATCATCACCGACAGGGACCTGCGCAATCGGGTGCTGGCCCGGGGCCTGGATCCCGACACGCCGGTACGCGAAATCATGACGCAGAACCCGGCAACCGTATCCCTGTCCGGCCGAATCGAGGCGGCGCTGGTCGAGATGATGCGACTGGGCATCCATCACCTGCCGGTCACCGGCGACAACGGCACGCTGGCCGCGGTGGTCAGCTCGGGCGACCTGATGCGCGTGCAGTCGCCCCACCCGCTTCGCCTGGTGCGCGACATCCAGCGCGCCCAGCATGAATCGGCGGTCGCGGAACTGGCACGGCGCGGTCCGCGCATGCTCGCCGGGCTGGCCAATTCAGGCTCGAGTGCCGCCGAAGTCGGCCGCATCGCCGGACGCATTACCGATGCCTGTACACGACGCCTGCTGGCGCTGGCCGAGGAAGACCTGGGCAGCCCCCCGTTCGAATACGCCTGGCTTGCATTCGGCTCCCAGGCACGCCTGGAGCAGGGCCTGATCAGCGATCAGGACAACGGCCTGTTGCTGGCCGAAAAACCGGACGGCGAAGCGTCCGCTTATTTCGAGGCGCTCGCCACCCGGGTATGCGACGGTCTGGATGCCTGCGGCTACGTTTTCTGCCCCGGCGGCGTGATGGCCAAGGGTGAATGGCGAATGAGCTTCAAGGAATGGCGGCAGCGTTTCGACGGCTGGATCCGGGAGCCGGCGCCCAAGTCGGTCATGCAATCGTCGATATTCTTCGATATGCGGGCCGTGGCCGGCAGCCGGGACCTGGCCGAACGGCTTCACCACGAGGTGCTGGCGCAGGCCAGCGACAGCGAAATCTTCCGCCGCTTTCTGGCCGCCGAGTCGCTGGGCCACAGGCCGCCGGTGGGGTTGTTCCGCCAGTTCGTCCAGGAGCACGGCGGCAAGCAGTCCAGGGGACTCAACCTGAAAAAGCGCGGCGTCATTCCAATCGTAGACCTGGCGCGTGTGCGGGCCCTCGAGGGCGCGCTGAAGGTCATTCACACCGAGGAGCGGATCGAGGCCGCGGCCGATACCGGCCTGATCACGACCGGCGACGCCGACGACCTGATCCATGCGCTCAAGTTCATCGCCGACATCCGGCTCAAGCACCAGGCGCGCCAGCTCGAAGCCGGCCAGACGCCCGATCACCTGGTCGACCCGGACGAACTCTCCGGATTGCACCGGCGTTATCTTCGCTCGGCGTTCGGCATCGTCAGCGAGGCGCAGAAGGCGCTGGCGCTGCGCTACCTGCTCTGACCCCGGCGCATCCATGACCGGCCTGAAACTCATCAAGCACTGGCGCTGGCGCGCACTGGACCGAAAGCTGCGCGCCGGCGGCGCCGGGCGTGGATTGCCGGACGCCAATCTGCGCGTCAATGCTGCGCCGTTGCTGGCCATAGACCTCGAAATGACCGGCCTGAACCCGGCGACCGATGCAATCGTCAGCATCGGCTGGGTGCCGATCGACCGGGGCGCCATAGACCTGGCCGGCGCATCCGAGGTCGGCCTGGCGGCGGACCCGTCGCGTTCGGTCGGCCACTCGGCCACCATCCACGGCATCCGGGACTGCGATCGCGTCGGCGGGCTCGAACCGTCCCAGGCGCTGGGCCAACTCCTGCAGGCGCTGACCGAAAGAATCGCGGTATTTCACCATGCCCCGCTCGACACCTCCTTTCTGGACCGCGCCCTGAGACGCGAATTCGGTACCGGCTGGCGGATCCCATGGATAGACACACTGGACTGGTTCCGGCGGCGCCAGGCCGACCGCGACCATGACGACGCAGGCGCATCGACCCGGCTGGATGCCGTGCGCGAAGCCTTCGGACTCGATGCGCGCTCGGCGCACAACGCGCTTGATGACGCCATTTCCTGCGCCGAGGTGGCGCTTGTGCTGGCCGCCCACAGCCGCGCCCGCCTGCTCGATGCTTGCAAGCTGCCCCGCGGCAGGTAACCCGCAGCTCGGTCAAAGTCAAAAGCGGAAGACAGCTCTCGCGAAGACGCAAAGCCGCGAAGAAAAGCGAAAAGAAGAAAGCTGAATTTCTCGCAGAGCCAATTCTTTATGCTTTTGAACTGCTTTTCCTTAGCGGCTTTGCGCCTTCGCGAGAGCTGTCTTTCGCTTTTGCCCACCCGCCGGCGGGTCGTCAGAGCGCCAGGGAGTCGTCTTCGGGAGTGTCGTCACCGCCGTCGCCGGCCGGGAAGACCTGGACGAAGGAGCGCCATTGCGCGGCGGCCACGAGTAATTGAAGGAACAGCGACAACGCCATTGAAAGCAGCTGGACGATGAACGCGCCGGCATTGCCCAGCGCCAGGCTTACGATGCCGGAGATGATCGCGAAGGTGATCCCTGCAAGCAGGAACACGCCAACGACGACCAGCCCGAAGCCGAGAAACGCCAGCCAGTTGACCAGCAGTGCCCTGAGACTCCAGAGCAGCGAGGTGACTACCGGCCAGTTCCAGAAGAAAACCAGCGGCACGGCGAAATACAGTCCGCCGAGGACCAGCGCCATCACCACCGCTGCAAGCGCGAGACCGCCGAATACGTTGACGCCCTGGAACAGCGCCAGAAGCTGCTCGGGGTTATTGTTCATCGCTTCGGGATCGTTCAGGAATTCGGTCAGCGCCTGCATGTCCATCTGCGGCGCCAGCCAGGCGCTCAACACGCCGATGGCGGCAAACAGACCGATGACGAAAAATGCCCCGAGCATCAACAGACCACCCCGGCATCGCGCATCGCTCAGGCCGGCCAGCACGGTGTCCACGCCCGGCGTCTCGCGCTGCTGAACCGCCCTGAACACGTTGAGCATGCCGGCGGTCAGCGCCGGCGAAATCAGCATCAGGGCCAGCGTTCCGATCAGCGGTACCACCTGGACCAGCGAAATCGCCAGCAGCACCAGCACCACGCGCAGCAGCGCGCTGCCGCCGCGCGACAGCAACTCGCCGCCGCTGATCAGCCAGCCGGTGCCGTCGCCGAAACTCGCCTTGTAAATACGGGGGGATTTCATCGCTCTGCCTCCACGCCGGCGAATTGGAGCGCATCGGCACTCCAGGGCTCCACCTGCTCGATCGCATCGGGGACGTCCTCGGGATGCTCGACGGTGTGCCACAGATCCAGGTGCGCCTGGTTCATGAACTTCTCGCGCACGCTATGGCGCAGGAAGTCCAGCAGCAGGTCGTAGTAGCCGTTACTGTTGACCAGTATGATAGGTCCGAAATACTGGCCGAGGCGCTTGAGCGTCATCGCCTCGAACACTTCCTCGAACGTCCCGCAACCGCCCGGAAGCGTGACCACGGCCCGGCTGTTGGCCAGCATCAGGTGCTTGCGCACGCGCATGTCCGAAACAACCTCCAGGCTGGTCAGGCTTTGATGTCCCTTCTCCATGTCCATGAGAAACTTGGGGATGACGCCGTGGACTTCACCGCCGGCCTCGCTTGCAGCGTCGGCCAGCGCACCCATCAGGCCGGTGCTGCCGCCGCCGTAGACGACCGGCATGCCGGCACCGGCCAGCGCGCGGCCCAGGCGGGCGGCGACGTCGAAGTACTCCGGCGCCAGCGCCTGGCTGGATGCGGCGTAGACTGTTACCCGTTCAACTGACACAGACCAACAACCTCTCGAGCAAAGATGAAGAAAACGACAGATCGCTATTGTAGACGCGCCATCGCACTGGTCGCAGCCGGATTGCTGCTTGCCGGCTGTTCCGACGAACCGGACGCGCCGCTGCAGCCGGGCGAAGCGCAGTACGTTCAATATTGCTCGGCCTGCCATGCCCGCGACGGCGCCGGCCGGCCACCGACCTTCCCGCCCCTGGCCGGTTCGGAATGGCTGGAGCTTGGACCGGAAGCGGTATCTCTGGTCGTGCTGCTCGGACTGCGCGGCGAGATCGAGGTGGCGGGGCGAACCTACCGCGGCTACATGCCCACGATGCGCCAGCTCGACGACGCCGATATCAGGTTCGTACTCGACTATATCGATGGCCAATGGGCCGATTGGGAAAGCGTGCCTTCGGTCGAAGAGATTGCCTCGCTGCGCGCGCGGGTGGCCGGCGAACCCCTGCTGGAAGGCCGCGAGCCGCTGGAGCGCCTGCTCGAAGAGGTGGCGCCGTGAACGGGCTGCGCGCCGTCACCAATCCACCGTCGGCGATGGTGATCCTCGGCATCACCGTCGTGGCCTACCTGTTCCAGTCGCTGAACCAGGTCGAATCGATGCGGCTGCTCGCGCTGTGGCCGCTGGGCACGCCCGACCAGATCAATTTCTCCGGCATCGGCGTGCTCGATACCGGCTTCGGCCCCTGGCAGCTGCTCACCTACGGGCTGATGCACGGCGGCATCGGCCACCTGTTCTTCAACATGTTCGCGCTGTACATGTTCGGCCTCCCGATCGAGCAGGCGTGGGGTTCGCGACGATTCATCATCTATTACATCGTCTGTATCGTCGGCGCCGGTCTCGTTCAGCTGGCGGTGGCCGCGGCCACCGGCGGCATCTACCCGACCATAGGCGCCTCGGGCGGCGTGTTCGGGCTGCTGCTGGCCTTCGGCATGATGTATCCCAATCAGCGCATCCTGCTGCTGATTCCGCCGGTGCCGATTCGGGCCAAGTATTTCGTCATCGGCTACGGCCTGCTGACGCTGTTCTTCGGCGTCACCGGCACCATGGCGGGCGTTGCCCACTTCGCCCACCTGGGCGGAATGCTGTTCGGACTCGGCATGATCCTGTACTGGGGACGCAGCGACTTTCGGCGGCGACAGCGGTAGCATGACTTCCCCGAAGCGATATGCGCAGGCATTGCTGCTGTTGCTGATGGGGGCATTCGGGGGCGTTCAGGCGCTGGATCCGGAGTGGCAGGCCTCGCAGTTTCAGCACGATACCTATACCCGCGAAGACGGCCTGCCGGCCGACGTGGTATGGCAGATCATCCAGTCGCGCCAGGGCTATCTCTGGCTGGGCACGCAGAACGGCCTGGTGCGATTCGACGGCGTTCGGTTCAAGACCTTCGATGCGCAGAACACCCCTGCGTTCGGCGCCAGCGACGTGCGCGCCGTCGCCGAAACCGATTCCGGCACCCTCTGGGCCGGCACCTACGGGGGCGGTGCCGTGCACATGACCGGCGACCGGTTCACCGGGCTGACGCGCGCCGACGGCCTGGCCGACGATATCGTCTACGACATCCATGTGGCCGGAAACGGCAGCGTCTGGTTCGCCACCGCCGGCGGGCTCAGCCGGCTGCGCGACGGTGAGATCACAAGCTGGACTACCGATGACGGGCTGGTCGCCAACCGCGTCTTCCGCATTGCCGAGGCGCCCGACGACGCCCTCTGGCTGGCCACGCTCACCGGCGGCCTGAGCCTGTTCGACGGCGAAACCTTCACCAACTTCACCCCTGCCGAGGGCCTGGACTCGGTCCAGATGCACATGCTTTACGCCGACGAATCCGGCCTGCTGGCCGGCAGCTATACCGGCGGGCTGTTTCGCCTTGACGGCACTCGACGGCCGGTTCCGTTGCCGCGCGGCGATCTGCCGACAGATCTGCCCATGCAGGCGGCCCTGCGCGACCGGAACGGCAACCTCTGGATCGGCAGTTACGGCCAGGGCCTGTGGCGCTGGTCCATCGGTGGCCAGGCCCGGCAGTTCAATCTCGGCGACGACAGCCCGCGTCACATCTTCGACCTGCTCGAAGACCGCGAAGGCAATCTCTGGCTGGCGAGCATGAACGGCCTGCACCGCCTCGGCGAAGGTCTGTTTCGAACCTGGGGCGCGCCGGAAGGTCTGGCCGATACCACATTCGTTGTCACCGGACACGACGGAGACATTCTGGCCGGCAGCGAAGGCCGCGGGCTTTTCCGGCTGACGCCGACAGGCGAGATCAGTCGCATGACCACCGACGACGGTCTTTCCAGCAACAGCATCTCGGCACTCATGGTCGACTCGCAGGATCGGATCTGGGCCGGCACCTTCGGCGGCGGCATCAACATCATCGCCGGGCAGACGGTACGGACAATCGGCAGCGACGATGGGCTGACCAGCAACCACGTATTCGCGATCCACGAGCACAGCGACGGCAGCGTATGGGTTGCCGCCGAGGGCGGTATCAACCACCTGTCCGACGGCCGGATAGAAACGATCACGGCCGACGAGGGACTGCCCGCCGGGGTCGTTCGCCACATCATGGAAGACGACGCCGGCCGTCTCTGGTTTTCGGCCAGTGACGGCGTGACGCGCTACGACAACGGGCGCATCGATTCTTGGAACTTGTCCGGCGCACCCGTCTCGACCACCTGGGCCGACGACGACGGGGCGATATGGATCGGCATGCGCAACGGCGGGCTGGTGCGCATGAAGGACGGCGAACTGTTCCGGTTCGATCGCTCGCACGGCATGCCGCAGCAATCGGTGATGGCGATTGTTGCCGACGACTCGGGCGATCTTTGGCTGACCGGCTCCAACGGGCTGGTGCGCGTGAGTCTGGACGCCCTTGATGCGGTCGCCGAGGGCCGCGCGGAGAAGTTCGAGGCGCGCCTGTACAACGAATCGGACGGGCTGCGCTCGTCGCAGTTCCTGGGCGGGTTCCAGCCGGCCGGGATGCGCGCCGACGACGGTCGCCTCTGGTTTCCCACCAATCGGGGACTGGTGGTCATCGACCCGCACGAGGCCGACCCGACCGGTCGGCAGCTGAACCTCGTCATCGAGCAGGTGCGGGTAAATTCCGAGCCGACAAGGCCGGCGACCGAGCTACGGCTGCCGGCGACGGCCCGGGCGCTCGAAATCGACTACACCGCGCCGCGGATGAGCGCGCCCGAACGCATTCAATTCCGCTATCGCCTGCTCGGTTTCGATGACGAATGGCAGCCGGCCGGCGATCGCCGCACGGCCTACTTCACCGGTCTCACCCCCGGCCCCAAGACCTTCGAGGTGCAGGCCTCGACCAGCGGTTTCGACGATCCGGCGGCGGTGGTCACGCAGCGGCTGGAACTCTATCGGGCCCCGTTCTGGTACCAGACCTGGTGGTTCATCTGCCTGGTGCTGGCCGGCCTGCTGCTCGCCGCTTTCGGGGTATACCGTATTGCGGTTCGACAGTCCCGGCTCAGGGAACGGCGCCTGGAGAGCCTGGTCAACCAGCGCACGCGCGAACTGCGGCGCGCGCTGGTCAAGGTCGAACGGATTTCGCGTATGGATGGCCTGACCGGGGTGGCCAATCGGCGCTATTTCGAAGAACGACTTGCACGGCTGTGGTTCGAGGCGGTCGAGGTTCAGGCGCCGATCAGCGTGATCATGCTGGATATCGATCGCTTCAAGCAATACAACGACAGCGCCGGTCACCAGGCCGGCGACGATTGCCTGCGCAAGGTCGCCTCCGCGCTCGAATCGGGCGTGGTACGCGACGACGACCTGGTGGCCAGGTACGGCGGCGAGGAGTTCGTCGTATTGCTTCCCGCCACCGATCGAAGCGCGGCTCTGGCGGTCGCCGACCGGATTCGCTCGGCCATCGTCGATCTGCAAATCCCCCATCCCGACAGCGACGTGGCGCAGGTGGTGACGATCAGCCTCGGCGTGGCGAGCGCGCGCACCGGGCACATCGACAGTCCGGAAGAGCTTATCGAACGCGCCGACCGCGCCCTATACCGCGCCAAGCGCGGGGGACGCAACCGGATCGTGGAGGATCAGGCAGGGAGCCCGGAACCGTCGGGACAACCCTGAGCGGGCGTGAGTGGGCGATCGGGCAGGTCTCGGGAAAAAGTGCGGGCCAGACGGCCCGCACATGGCGTTGCGATTTTTCGGCGGCCGGATCAGTCGAGACGGCCGATCCTGAGATTGCCGCTGAACGTCGAGACCTCGATCTCGACGCCGGCCGATCCGGCTTCCATCGACAGGCTTTCGCCCGGGCCGCGACCCGATCGGACCTCGCCGCCGAACGCGCTGGAGATGCTGCCGGAAAACGTCTCGGCGTCGATGCGTACACCGGTACCGTCGGGCAGATAGAGTTCGACCTCACCGCTGTGGCTGCTGATATCGAAACGCGAGCGTTCGGTCGGCCGAATACGCGCCACGACGTCGCCGGATACCGATTCGATGGCCAGTTCGGAAACCGCGCTGCCGTCGACGCTGACGTCGCCGCTGACCGATTCGAGCTCGATCCGGCCGCTCGCGCCGGTGGCTTCGACGTCGCCGCTGACCGACTTGATCCGGTTGACTTCGGACGCGCCTCCTTTGGCGCTGACCTCGCCGCTGACGGTGCTCGCGTTCAGCCGCTGGGGCGTGACGTCGACCAGTTCCAGGTCGCCGCTGACCGATTTCGCGTCTACCGACCGGCCTTCGAGTTCACGCAGCCACAGGTCGCCGCTGACGGTCTGGACATCCAGTTCGCTGCCACGCGGCACCAGCAGCTTCAGATCGGTCGAAGCCTTGTTCAGGTTCCATCCGGAATTGCCCTTTTTCATCTCGAGTCGTATCGTCCAGTCGTCGGGCCGGCCGTCGATCACGAGTTCCTCGACGTCGTCGCCCAGGGTGCCGGACAGCAGCCATTCTTCGGCGTCGTGGCCGATGACCTCGAAATCACCGGTGACGCCGCTGAACTGGATACGCCCGTCTGGCGCCGCCGGCCGCGACTCGTCTACCGCTTCCGCCGCCGCTGCCGCGGTCGCGACGAACAGACTTCCGATCAGAATCGCCTTGAGAATCCCGGGTGTCTTCACTAGTGTGCTCACAGATTCATACTCCTCTCGTTGGTGGGGGTTTGGTTCCGGCCGATCGACCTGACCAGTCGCGCCTGGCGCATCCGGGCCTCGGTCAGAAATTCGAGCAGCGTCCGGTTGTCCGGATCGTGCTCCAGTGCCTGCTCCAGCTGCGCGATGGCCTGCTGGTTGTCCTGCCAGGCCGCCATCAGGGCGGCCGGCGAATCGAACTCCGAGACCACGGGCAGCTCCGGCGCCGAGGCCCGCATCGCCTGGGCCTCCGCATGCATCGTTTCGGCGATTCCGCCGGCCGGCGCCGGTGCCGGCCCGATCTGCGATACGACCAGCGCCACGCCGCCGAGGACCGCGGCGGCCGCGATTCCGGCCCATATCGCATGCGGCCGGCGGCGCCGGCGAATCCGGCGCTCGATCGCGTCCCAGTTGGCGGGTGCCGGATCGACGACCCGGGTCAGCGCGTTCAGTCTTCCATCAAGTTCGGAATCTTCCATTGCCGAATCACCCGTTCGAAAATCGTCGCTCGTCATCCGAGCATCTCCTTGAAATTTGTCATCCCAGCATCTCCTTCAAAAGCGTTCGCGCCCGGTGCAGTTGCGCCTTGGACGTGCCGGGCTCGATGCCCATAATCTCCGCGATCTCGGCGTGGCCCATGTCGGACAAGTGAAACAGCACCAGCACTTGGCGCGCCCTGGCCGGCAGCCGTGCGATGGCGCGTTCCAGGTCCAGGTCCGCGGCAGGCCACGGCGGCTCCGGCGCGCTGGCCTCGGCGTCGACATCGACGCTGATCAGCCGGCCGCGGCGCTTTTCGCCGAGCGCCACATTCACCGCCAGGCGCTTGAGCCAGCCGCTGAATGCGGCCGGCTCGCGCAACTGGTCGAGCTTGCGCCAGGCCTGCACGAACGCATCCTGCAGCCAATCCTCGGCCAATTGCCGGTCGCCGCCGGCCAGCCGCCACAGCACCGGGAGCAGCCAGCCGGCATGCGCCGTGTACAGGCCCGAAAAGGCCTCGCAATCGCCGCGTCGCGCGGCTTCCACGAGCGCGGCATCGGGGCTTGAATCCGGCGCAGGCTTAACGACTTCGGCCGGCGCGGCCTGGGCGACTGGGATCTGCATGTCTTTCATGATGCGCTTTGACGCTCAGGGGTTTGAATCGAACGGAGTCATTACCAGTGCAGCCGGCCAAACACGAGTACATCCATGAACCCTGCAGCCAGCCCGGGGCCGTGGCGCAGGCATTCACAATGCAACCATCCGGTTCAACAGCCGGCCGAGCGGCGCAAGCCGTGCATGGGGTCTGAAACGCGAACGCGCGAAGCCTCGGGCTCGGGGCTGCCTGAAGAATTACCCTGACGTTCTCAGGGAGGCGCCCCGAATCGATCTGGCCAGGTCCGCGCGGCGGATCTTGGCGTTGTGGCGGATGTCGACCGGCAGCGACTTGCGAATCTCTATGCGCTGGACCTCCGAGGTCTCCTCGTGATCGGCCATCCGCCGGGCCACGCGCGCGATCAACGGGGTGATTTTCTGACCCGGCTCGGGTTCGACGACCAGGATCGGCGTCATCCGTCCCGACTCGCCGACGCCCACCAGGGCGCTGCGGTAGACCCCTCTGACCGCGTTGGCGATACCTTCCACGCATTCGGTGAACAAGGTGCCGCGCGAAGTGACCACCCGCTCGCTCTTGCGTCCGCAGTACCACAACCGGCCATCTTCATCGATCCAGCCCAGGTCGCCCATCCGGTGCCAGACCGTGCCCGCCTCGTCGTACATCTTGGCCAGGCGGGTCTGGGCCTCGCGCTGCCAGTACTTGTCGGTGACGGTGGGGCCGGCCACGCAGATCTCGCCGATCTCGCCCGATCTGATCTCGATGCCATCGGAAATGCGCGCCAGCGACTGGTCGTTGATGCGGATCAGTCGCACCTCGTTGGCCGGCAGCGGCCGGCCGACGCAGATGCCCTTGCCCTGACGATTGCCGTCGGAAAGCGCACCGACCAACTCGCGACCGGCGATGGTGGCGACCGGCAGGCACTCGGTGGCCCCGTACGGCGTGTGGATGTCGGCGGCCGCATCCAGCGCCAGGTGCATCCGCTCGACCACCGCCGGCGAAACCGGCGCGCCGGCCGACAACGCGCGCCGAATCGTCGGCAGCTTCGCCGAATGCGCTTCCAGATGACGCGAAAGCGTATTCATCAGCGCCGGCGATCCGAACAGGTTGGTCGCCTGGTACTGATCGATCAGGCTCACCAGCATTTCCGGGTTGACCCGGGCCGGGCGGGTGAAATCCATCTTCGGGATGACCGTGGTCATGCCCAGCGCCGGATCGAACAGCGCAAACGGCGGAAACGTCGGCAGATCCACCTCGCCGGCCCGGATCCCGTAGGTCTCGCGCACCAGGCGCACTTGCGCCGCGAAATGCCGATGGCGATAGACCACGCCCTTGGGGATACCGGTGGAGCCCGAGGTGAACAGGATGGCGGCCGGCGACTCGGGATCGGTCTCCGGGGGCTCGAAATCGGTTGCATTTTCGGTCAGCAGATCACGGTAGCGCATGCCGAGCGCGAATGGCCTGGGTCCGACGGTGATGATCCGCTTGATGTGCCCGCGAGCCCAGCCCAGCACCATGCGGGCAAGCTGAGCGCGGGTAACGCCGATGAAAACCTCGGGTCTGGCTTCGCCGAGACATGATTTCAGGGGCTTGAGCCCAATGCCGGGGTCGATCAGAACCGGCACGCAACCGGCCTTGAGCAGGCCGAAGAACATGGCAAAGAATTCCACCGACGGCGGCACCATGAACGCGACCCGCGTGCCCGATTGGATTGCCTGGCGCTGAAACCCTGCCGCCAGCCGGTCGCTCAGATCGTTCAACTGGCGATATGTCCAGCGCCGGTCCTGCCAGCGCCCGTCCGCACCGCGCCTGGTCGGCACGATCAGCGCAACGCCGTCAGGCCTGTCGGCCGCCTGAGAACGCAGCGCTTCGGCAATATTGTTGACTTCCAGCACCCAGCACCCTCTCTCACTCCAACCGGACGAAGAAGTTTACGGGAAAGCGGCCCGGCCATGCCATCCCACCGTCGCTGATTGGCCAGAGGATCGCAGCCCGGCCTGCGCCAAGCCGGCGGTCGGCCAATGGTTGTTGGTTGTTGGTTGTTGCTGGAAGCGGGTGGTCGGTTGCGGGTGTCGTGGGCGTCAACTCTCGCACCGATGGAATGGACACCAATCGCCGCCGAAGCCCGCTCCCGTGGACAGCGGGCAATCGCGGCAGACCATTCCGTCCCGAAATCTCAGTTTCCGCGAACGGCGCGCACTCGGTAACTGCTTTCGACGTTGTACGGATACTCGAGGCCCTTGAAGAAGCCGACGAACCAGGCTTCCAGCGGCACGAGGCCGTTGTCTTCCTCTTCACCGTCTTCCGGGTGCGCCCCGCGACGTGCCTGCTCATCGACGTGCTCGACTTCATAATCATCCACCCTGCGCTGCCCGTCGTCGTGAAGGGTGGCGGACCAGAAACCGCTCCAGGGCGTATCGGGGAATATTTCGATGTTGATCGACGGCGCTTCGCGACATTCCTCGACGATGCTTCTGAGTTCTTCAACGGTCGGCAGGCGCCAGTCCGTATATCCGCCCAGTTCGCCGGTGGCGTTGAGCTGGTCGACGGCGTCCCGGGCTTCGTCCCAGAAGAACACCGTGGCGGCGCCGTCGCAGCCACCGGCATTGAACCTCTGCCCGATGGCGCAGCGGCTCCACTGCAACCCGGTCCGCCCATGCTGAACAACGCCGTCGCCGAGATCGACGAAATCCCGTGTCGGCGTCGTGGCTCTATCCGAGCGGGCGCCAGCATCGCAGTATTCGTCCTGTGCCAGAACCGAGCCCCCCGTGGTGGCCGCTGCAATCGCGATGGTTGCGGCCGTGAGTCTTTTGAAGTACATGAAGTTCTCCTGCCCCTGAATGTTGTTTGCACAATTGCGTTGACGTTTTTTGTCACTTTTCGCCATTTCGCGCGAAAGCGCTCAACGCTGTCGACCAAGTTCTTGATCGAGTCCTCATTATCGGGGGATTCGGTGGCGTAAATCAAGCCTTGGGGTACTGGGCGCGATACGGGGTGACGGCGCAGGGACGCTTCCGGCACCGCCCAACGAACATTTCCGAATGCGCTGCGAAGCCGGTAACGCGCGATCTCTTTCTAGCGTACCCCGTCGTTAATCACGAAACATTCAGAGTGTGACTGAGTCGACAGTGCAAGGCGCGACCCGCAGTGAATGGCAAGCCCTTTACAAGGGTCGGAACGCCGCAATGTCGACTCAGACGCACGCCCGAAGGGCGAGCCCTGCCTTGCAGCCAAAGCGCTTTCCGACTCGCTGAAAGTTACAGGATTAGCGACGGATTACGCTAGCATGGCCTGGTTTTTGCATTTGAACTGTGATCAAAAGCAGAGCCGAACAAATACCCCTTGCTCCATCGCACTTTAAAAAGTTGAAAAAGAGATATAAACCACTTTTTTCGGGTCCGGCATTGCAGCGATGCGGGGTCATCCGGGAATTCACTGACAGAGAGATCGATGCGCTGATGCACGAGCCCGGTGCCGGGCTTGTCGTTCAGATAGCGCACCGGAACAGGAGAATCCATGAACGCTCGCCGTTGTTTACATGCAATACCTGATCGCGCCCGATCCGTATGGATCGCGCTTTCGCTGCTGCTTGTCTCCGGCCTTGCCGGCGCGGGCGATTTCTGCGGCACCGACTGCGTGCTGTCGGAGGATTTCGACGATGCCACCGATGGCGGCGGCGTCGCGGTCGGCGCGCTTCCCGCCGGCTGGGACAACGTCAGCGGTGAAAACGCCGGCAATACCTGCGTGTTCGACGGATTCGCCGATCCGTGCTTCGACTGGTGGGTCAGCAGCGGCGTGCCCGAATTCGGCAATTCGCAGTCGGCGATCCAGCCGCCGTTCGACCACACCGACGGGCTGGGCAACTTTCTCTACGTGGCGTCCGAGGACAACGACAACGCCACGGTCAGCCTGCTGACGCCGACATTCCCGCTGACCGCGGCCAACGAGCCCTATGCTTCGTTCTACATTTACGCTTTCGATACTGGATCGAGCCAGCCGAACCAGTTGAACGTCGACATCATGAACGCTGCCGGCACCAGCGTCGTCTCGCCGGCGGTGGTGACCATCGGCGATACCGGCATTTCGAAATGGCGCCCGGCATTTGCCGATCTCGACGGCACGCCGGACGGCACCTACCGATTGCGTTTTCGCTGGACCAGCACCCTGGACCAGAACGACGAAGGCGAGATTCACGACATCGCCATCGACGATTTCGCCATCGTGGCCGACCGCCAGGCGACCGGCGGAGAAGGCGGCCTCGCCGTCCGTACGCATTTCCTGCCGGCGCCCGAAGACGACATTCTGGCCTTCCTGAACGAAACCCAGGGCACCGCAACAAACCCGGTCGAGACCTACACCGGCATATCGATCGCGCTGGACAACGTCATCATCTACTACGACGAGCAGGAAGACGGCTACGAGGGTGATATCGCCAACCCGGTCCAGACCGGTTTCGTGCCGGGATCGACCGCGCCGGATCCGATCAACCGCAGCACCCAGGTCTGGGGTGACGGGTATCCGCAGAACGGCTATCCGCCGGGCCATCCCGACGACATCCTGAGCCTGGGCGAGGTGATCATCCTGCGCGAGCCCGAAATCGACGTGACGTCGCTGACCGCGGTGCTCGATCACGATGCCGGCGACATCATCGCGTCCAGCGACGAAGTGGCCATCACACGCGCGTTCTGGGCCGCAGGCGACGAAACGCTCAACGCCGGCTCGATCGAACTGTTCCCGACCGACCGCTGGGGCACCGAGTTCGTGGTGCCGTTCGGCGAGAACATCACCGCCGCCGACATGGATGCAGCGGTCAGCTGCGGCGACGACGACATCTTCGAAGAGGTCGCGCTGTTCGTGATGGCCGAATCCGACGGCACCCAGGTCACGGTGGACTTCAACAACGGCGGCGGCAGCAACGACTTCAGCACGATCCTGGACAAGGGCCAGTCGGCATTCATCGGATTCAATGCCGGCGCCGACGGCGTCGACGACATCAACGCCGGCGCTCTGGTCACGGCCACGGGCCTGGTGCAGGTGCACGCGTTCGCCGCCGACGAAGGCAGCAACTTCGGCTCGCGCTACTACACCCTGCTCCCGGTCGAGCAGCTTTCCGACGAGTACTTCGCGCCGTTCGAATCGTCCACCGGCGGCGATGCGGAGCTGGTGATCTTCAACCCGAATCCAGGCCCGGTGACGATCGATGTCTTCACCGGGGCGAATCCGGCAACGCCGGTGGCCACGTTCTCGCTTGCCGGCAATGATTTCGATACCTTCGTATTGCCGTCCGGTACCGCCGACGGCGCCTCGGTGGCCACGCGCATCGTGTCGCGCGGTCGCGAAGCGATCTATGCCGTGGTGGTGATGGATGCCTGCGACGATGCGCACGACTGGGGCGGCGCGCTGTTGCCCGACCAGGTGCTGACCCAGGCCATGCTGATCCCGGTCGGTTTCGGTTCCGACCCGACCAACGCTGCGGTCGAAAACCACTCGCCGGTCTGGACAACGCCGGCCGCCGATACGTTCGTCTACGTCGATTTCGACGGCGACCTGGTGCCCGACCTGGTGGATCTCAACGGCGACGGCGACACGCTCGATGTCGTCGACGGCATCGACGAGGCCACCTCCAACGCCGGCATGGCGGTCAGCGAGCTGCAGCTGATCCGGATTCACGATGCGACCGACTTCGACCAGTCCGGGACACTGGTATTCACGCTTTCCAGTGCCGGCTTCACCGGCGGCGATCCGGCCGGACGCGCGGCCGGGGCGTTGATTGCAGGCGGCTGGGGGCAGGATCCCGACGTCGGCGGCAGCGGCCCCACGCCACTGGGTGCACCGGCGATCGACGTCGGTACCGCGTTTGCGCCGATCACCTTCCCGTCGACGCTGCCGGTGAGCATTGCCTCGTTCGAATCGCACGACGTCGCCGGCGGGGTGGAAATGCGCTGGACGACGGTGTCGGAAACCCGCAACGCCGGCTTCCGGATCTGGGCCGACAAAGGCGACGGCATTCGCCTGCTGACGCCGGATGCGATCCCGTCACAGCCAGGCGATGCCGCCACGCCGCGCAGCTACGTGCACCGCATCGACGGCGTGCGCCTGGCCGATCTGGCCGACATTGCCATTAGCGCCGAGGATTATCACGGCAAGGAAGAGCTCTACGGCCTGTTCGAGCCGGGCCGGGTTTACGGCAGCCAGGGCGCGCCGGAACCGATTGGCTGGTTCGGCATCGAGCGAGACGCCCGGACACGGATGGAAGCACGTGCCGCGCGCGCCGCTGCGCCTTTCGCCGGCGCGGCCGACGTTCGCCCGGCCGCCCCCGGACTGGTGGAGATCCGATACGAGGAACTGGTCCAGGCCGGCCTGAATCTCGGCGGCGTCGCGGTCGCGCGAATCGCGGTCAGCCTCAAGGGCGAGCCGGTGCCGCGGCATGTGGTCGGCGCCGATGCCGGCGACGGCCAGCCGGTTTTCGGGCCGGGTGCCGCCATCCGATTCTGGAGCGACCAGCCGGCACTGCCCGACGCGTTGTACGTCGACGCCTACAGCTACCGGATCGAGGAGGCCCCCGCGCTGGCCAGACCGGCCCAGTCCCGGATCGGCGAATGGACCGGCTTCGGCGATTCGTTCGAGACCAGCGTGACGGCCCAGACGGCCGCCGGCAGCCATTTCGCCTGGCAGCGTATCGATGCCGACAACGCATATGGCTTTGCCAGTCCGCTGGCCGATCCCTGGTATGCGGCCCGGCTCAGGGCCGACCGGGAAAACGCCTTTGCAACCACATTCGAACTCGACGACGCACGACTGACCGACCAGCCGGGCCGGCTCAAGGTTCGGCTCGGCGGTTTGACCGACTACCCGGCAGCGCCCGACCATCACGCGCTGATCGAAGTCAACGGCGTGATGCTGGGCGAGGCGTTCTTCGACGGCGCCCGGGTGCACGAATTCGATCTCGAGGTGCCGGCCGCCCTGCTGTCTTCCGGCCAGGTTACCGTCACCGTGCGCGCGCCCGGCGGCACATCGGCCCCGTTCGACATCTTCCTGCTCGATACCGTCGAGCTGGGCTACGCACGGCGCATGCAGGCGACCGGCAACCAGCTGCACATCGAAGCTCACCCATCGGGACAGGCGCTCGAAGCGGCCGGCTTCGCGCCCGGCCCGGTGGCGGCCTACGCACGCGCCGACGGCGATCTGTACGCGCTTGGCAGCAACACGCTGGGCGCAGGCCAGGTCGGCGTCGCCGCGCTCGATCAGACCGCAGACTACTGGCTGGCATCGGCCGATGCGATGGTTCCGGCCGCTTCTGTCACAGCTGTTTCGTCCGACAACCCGCTGGACGGCGTGCAGGCAGATTTCCTGGTGGTCGCGCACCCGGCCTTCCTGCCGCTTTCCGACGGTGAAGCGCATCCGCTGAACGACTATGCGGCCGCACGCCGGGCCGAAGGCTGGGATGTCGAGGTCTTCGATATCCAGGCCGTCCAGCAGGCCTACGGCTGGGGCATGCCGCTGCCGCAGGCGATCACCCGGTTCCTGGCCGAGGCCGATCGTCGGATGAGCTACACGCACGTGCTGCTGGTGGGCGGCGACAGCTACGACTACACCGACAACCTCGGCCTGGGCAGCATCAGCTTCATTCCTACCGTCTACGCCGCGACCAATTTCATCCCGCATACGCCGGCCGACGCGCTGCTGGCCGACCTCGACGGCGACGGATTGAGCGACAAGGCCCTGGGCCGCTGGCCGGTTCGCACCATCGGCGATCTGACATCGATCGTGACCAAGACGCTGGACTGGCGCGGCATGCGCGGCCGCAACGACGCGGTCTGGGTGACCGACTCGGAAGACTCGCGCCAAAGCTCGTTCAAGGCCCAGGCCGAGCGAATGATGGAGCCACTGCGGGCAGCACGCTGGCCGGACCAGGCGCTGGATCGCGTGTTCTTCGATGAGGTCATACCGCGGCCGGGGCTTTCGGTGGCCGAGGCGGCGCGTGACGACCTGTTCAGAAAACTGCGCGCCGGCAAGGCGCTGACCGGCTTTGTCGGCCACGGCGCGCCCAGCATGTGGACGTTCCAGGGCCTGCTCAGCCCGGATGACCTGACCGATCTCGACAACGTCGGCAAGCCGACCATGATCACGACCATGACCTGCTACACCAGTTATTTCGTGTCGCCCAACAGCGATACCGTGGCGCATCGCTGGATGAACGGCTATCGCGAAGACGCATTCGGGCAGCAGGTGCCGGGCGTGGCCAACGGTGCTGTCGCGATTCACGGCGCCGCGACGCTGTCGAGCTACGACCAGAACGAACGCATTTCCCGCGACGTCCTGAATCAGCAACTCGACGGCGCCACGCTGGGCCAGGCGATCCAGGTCGCGCGCCAGCGCGCCCGGTTCCTGAACATGCATGATCAGGTCATCAACTGGACGCTGCTGGGCGATCCGACGCTGAAGCTGGACGCGAACGACTGACAGTAACGGGCGCTTCGCTTCGTCGCTTCGTCGCTTCGTCGCTTCGTCGGTTGGTCGTTGGGTCGTTGGGTCGTTGGGTCGATTGGTCGATTGGTCGATTGGTCGATTGGTCGATTGGTCGATTGGTCGTTGGGTCGATT
>Ga0209947_1000352_pt1 | contig 28607 bp, 22 predicted proteins | sample SalPonR2_B_D2_MG_FD_185706 | JGI IMG/M metagenome (GOLD analysis project Ga0209947, IMG submission 185706) | Salt pond soil microbial communities from South San Francisco under conditions of wetland restoration - Salt Pond MetaG R2_B_D2_MG... ...
CAGCCCAGGACCAAGCTTAAAAGTAACTTCTTTTATGAGTTTAATGGGTGAAGTGTATAACATTATGATTTTTAACCTAATACCTAAAACCCATAACCCAATACCTAACGAAGTTACTTAGAAGTCCGTGTTTGGTTTCCGATGTCTGATTTGACGAGGCCCTCAAGTATCGCGCTCAGGTCTTGATTTTTCGCGTTTTTGCTGCTGGTAGGCATTTCTTAATTCCAGGATGGTTCGGACCGCGTTATCATTGGCCTGCAGGCGCTCCTCGGGTGACATCTTAAGAAACAAGGCTACTAAGGTTTTGTCAGCACCTGAAGAATCGACCGGTTTTATTTCTTTTGCCATATCGATCAATTTGAGGGTTATTTTGAATTGTAGTTTTATAAGTTTACCAGAGCCTGGGGGGGGCATGCAAGATCAAAGCCACCGGATATGCTTGAACAGCCAAACGAGTACGGCGGCGATGGCCAGCAAAAGGATGGTCACGATAATAAACGCCCACGGGTTGTTCGCGCCGGGGATGCCGCCCACGTTGATGCCCAAAAGTCCTGTCAAAAGGCTTAGCGGAAGGGAAATGGCGGCAACAATGGCCAGAACATACATGGCCCGATTGGTCTGCTCGGAAAGTTGATGGTCCAATTCTTCAAGGGTGATGGCGGCCCGGTCTTTTGCCGAGTCGATGAGTTGATTCTCTATCATTTTGGAAAATTGCACATGAAGCGGCCGGCTGAAAAATATATATCGCCTATCCGTGCCTCAAAGACGGGGAGGTAGCCGGCTGCACGCGTCTTTGGCCGGGTATGGGGGTGGAGTTATTTTAATTTTGAGGTTATAATATATTATACCAAACAATAAAAAAACTAAAGGCTTAATGGTATGGCGAAAAAATTGATCCGCTCGGCGACCCAGCGTATGTTTCGATTAGGCGGACTGGCGGGGCGTGTGGGCGCTTCCATGGCCGGAAACACCATGGCCAATTTTTTTCGGGGCCCCGAACGAAAAGACGAATACCGTCTGGACACGCTTTTTAAAAATGCCCAAAGGGTGAGCGAACAGCTCGGCCAGTTAAAGGGGGTTCCCATGAAGATTGGCCAGATGGTCAGTCTGCATGACAACCTGTTTCCCAGGGAAGTGATCCAGGTATTTAAAAGCCTTCAGAAACAGGCCCCCTCGGTCCCGTTTGAGGACATGCGGGCAATGATCCGGGGCGAATTGGGAACGTCCTACGACAGTATCCGCCATATTGACGAAACCCCCATTGCTTCTGCCTCCATTGGACAGGTGCACCGCGTGGATCTCAAGGACGGCCGGGAAATTGCGCTTAAAGTGCAATACCCGGGCATCGACGAGGTTATCCGATCGGATCTGAGGAGCCTTAAGGGCATCTTAAAACGCGTATTTTCGATGTTTACGCGTATGGATATGGAAGAGATCTGGCAGGAATTAAACGCCCGTCTCCTCGAGGAGCTCGACTATGAACAAGAGGCGGAAAATATGCGCCGGATGGCGGAATTCTATCAGGATGATGACCGGGTGGTTATCCCCCGGGTGGTTGATGAAATGGCGACGCGTCATGTGCTGGGCATGGAGCTGGTTCAGGGGATCAGCCCTAATGCGGCCATCGGCGATGATTATGATGCGCGGTTGCGTAGTGCCTGGGGGGAGTCGCTGTTGGGCTTTGCGCTAAAGGGGCTGTTTGAGTTTCGGTTTCTGCATGCCGATCCCAATATGGCCAATTTTTCGTTTCTGGAAAACGGCGGGATCGTTGTCTATGATTTTGGATGTATGAAAGAGGTCCCGGCGTCGCTTTGCAGCGGTTATGTCGAGCTGATTACGGCGGTCTTGAATCATGAATACCCGCGTATTCCGGAAATCCTTAAATCCATGGGGGTCTACAAGGCTTCCGGAGAACCCATCCCCTGGGAGATGGGCAAGGATTTCGCGGATATGTTTCAGGATATCTTTGGCCCCGGGGACTATTTTACCTTTGGCGAGGACGAGGACATTTATAGCCGGATCATTGCGCTGGGTCAGAAATATATCAATGAATCCATGTCTTTTATTTTCCCAAAGGATGTGATCTTTATTGACCGGACGTTTTCCGGGCATTTCGGGAACCTCTGCCATTTAAAGGCGAGGGCGGACTGGCGGGCTCTTCTTATCCAGCGTTTGGAAGCCGCCGGCTATGAGATCAAAATTGAGCGGCACCAATAAACGGATATGTTTACGGTTGCCGAAAGCCCATGGAGAAAAGGCGTCTACCCGGCATCGCGCCCCATTTTATAAAGAAACCGGATTAATATGCGATCTATACAGCGATGAGCCAAAAAAGGGCCCGCATCCCCTTGAACCATGGTTAATCATAACTTTTTATTTTTTTTAGTTTATTATCACTTCAAAATTTTGTATAAAAAGAAATATAAGTTAAAAAAGTAGCTTTAGCGCAAAACAGGTAGTAATTTTCTCATAAATTAGGGGTTTGATTTTTACCGGCGCGTGGCGTCAAAATTTAAAACTATATATGGATACCGTACATAGAAAAATAACACCGGACGAACGCATTTTTTTAAATTCGAATCCGTGTCGATATAGGGGTATCTAATATGCGGACGGAGGCCTCCTATCCGTATATATTGAAGGATCTATTAAAAGAGAACCGATATGAGAATATCGTCGATTCCAATATGCTGACCCCCTATATTCCGGAAAACACATCTATCCCGGCGATCAAGGACCCCCGCAGAACCCAGAATCTTGAGAGCAACGGGGGGCTTCGCTATCCGGGATATGTCAAATCCTCCCAGATCAATCAAATATTTAACTATATCGGCTTTATCAAGCGGATGAATAAACGGGAATACGCCGTTTATCTGCCGATGCTGTTCAAGGAGTTAAACCGGTTCATCCGGGTGGTCGAGGAAATCGTTTACGCCCCCTGCATATCCATATCCAGTGAGATCTACACAGAGTTAAATGAAGGCCTTCAGAATTTTTTCGACGCCTATTACAGCCGCAAACGGAACCATGAAGACTGGATTGAGGAGATATGGAAGTATCAGAAAATTTATCTGGATAATATCGATGCGTTTTTAAAGTCACTTGAATTTACCGGCCGCGTATTTGATCTGAGGTCAAGCCCCCTGCACGGCGAGATCGTTGGGTTTTGTCAAACGCACTTCCACGATGAAAGCAGGGATCCGCCGAATACGACGGATATTCATTTCGTGGCCAATTGTTGCACCAAGGCGGCCATGGATAATGAGCCCAAAACCATCTGGTCGGGCGACCGACACATTACGCGGTTGTTAAAAGCGATATACCAACGCTCCAGTTTATATCGCCAATTTCCACAGATTTATCTCCGGGCGAGCTATATGCCCCTGCACTTCAACCAGTTGTTCCCGGAACCGAAGCCAGGCGACGACCCTCATCGGAGGGCTCCTTCATCCTGAGAACCCGATTGCCGTGATGTCGTCTTGTCATCGAGCAGGGTCCGGATTTTTTCGGCGAGCTCGGTGGTTTGGTAGGGTTTGCCGATAAAACCGCAGGCCCCTGATGCCAATGCTTGTTTGGCCAGGCCGTCGGCGGCATAGCCGCTGGAAATAAGAATTTTGGCCGAGGGGTCGAGTTTTAAAATTTCTTGCAGGCATTGATTGCCGCCTATGCCCGGCATGCTCAGGTCAAGAATGACCATATCAATACTGTCCCCATGCGCCTTGTAGAGGTCGATGGCCCTTTCGGCATCTTCGGCGCACCATACCTGATAACCGAAATGCTCGAGGATCTCAGAGGCCGCCTCCCGTATGGGCAACTCATCATCTACCAACAGAAGGGTCTCGGTGCCGCCTTTGGGTTTGGCCGCTTTCAGGCTGGCCTTGGTTTCCGACTTTGTCTGTGAGACGGCCGGCAGGTAAATTTTGAAGCTGGTCCCTTGGTTTTTCCGGCTGCTGCATTGGATATAGCCGCCATGGCTTTTAACGATGCCGTAAACCGATGCAAGCCCCAGTCCCGTACCCTTGCCGATCTCTTTGGTCGTAAAGAAGGGATCAAAAATCTGCTTAACGGTCTCCTCATCCATGCCGCAGCCGGTATCTGAAACCTTTAAACGGACATAGGGGCCTGGCTCCGCGCCCGGCAGCTCATCGGATGCTTGTTTGAGGATGATATTGCGGGTTTCAATGGTGAGCGTGCCGCCCTCGGTCATGGCATCTGCGGCATTGCTCCCCAAATTCAGAAGAATCTGCTCGATGTGTACCGGATCGGCATAAACCGGCCATAGCGAGTCATCGAAATCCATTCGTCTTTCAATCATTTTGGGTATGGTCTGTTTCAACAGTTTTTCCACCAGCTGAATCTCATAGTTTAGCGATACGTGTCGTCGCTCACCCTCCATTTTACGGCTGAAGGTCAGAAGCTGGTTAACCAGATTGGCCGCTCGCTCACAGGCGTTTCGAAGCTGCGTTAATTTTTTATGATCCGGATGATCCGGCGTCTTTCGCATTAACAGAAGCTGGGTGTAGCCATTGATGGCCTGAAGAATATTGTTGAAATCATGGGCCACGCCGCCGGCCAGGGTGCCAATGGCCTCCATTTTTTGCGCCTGCTGAAGCTGGGCCTCGAGTTTCGCCTTATGGTTTTCCGCCTGTTTGCGCTCCGTAATGTCCCGGATAATCCCCCGAAACCCCTCGGGCTCGTTGGCCGCGTTCTTTATCAGGGAGGCAGATATTTCGACATTGCGGATGTCGTCTGCTCTCGGCTGAATCTCGAGGTCGAAGGCCTTGGCCGGGACGCCGGTTTCATAAACCGTATGGAACGTGTCGAACAACTTTTTTGCATTCTCTTCATCCGTATATTCCCGATAGTTTATGCCCAATATTTCATCCCGGCTCTGCCCGGAGATGCGGCAGAGAAAATCATTGAAGAATGTAAAATTTCCGGCCAAATCCACCTCGTAGTAGCCGTCCTCGATGTTTTCAAGAATGGCCCGGTATTTCTCCTCGCTTTCACGGACGGCGGTTTCCGCCAGCTTGCGCTCGGTAATATCTATAACGGTTATCAGTCCGGCGGTTTTGCCTTCATACGTTAAATTCCCGCCGGAAAGGGATACCCAGCGTTCCTCGCCTGCCTTATCGATAATTTTAAAATCATACACAGGCGTCGCCTTCTGACCCGCCTGTCGTCGGCTGCCCCGCCCCCTGACCAGATCCCGGTAATCCGGGTGCACAATCTCCCAGAAACGCATGCGGTAAAGCTCCTCTTTTGAAAAGCCCGAGATCGTTTCCGCTGCTGAATTGGCGTACACCCAGTAGTCATTCTGGTAGATCATAATGGCAAACGGGCAGGCTTCGGCCAGGGTTCTGAATTTTTCCTCACTTTCTTTCAGCCTTGAAACGGCCCGTTTTCGTTCGGTAATATTCCGGTTAATACCGATAAATCCCAAGGCTCGGTTGTCCTCATCCCGGATGAAGGAAAACCTGACCTCTGTCCAAATTGTTGATCCGTTCTTGCAATAGAGTTCGATTTCGATCGTTCGGAATCGGTTTAAATCTGCCTGTCCCGATTCTTCAAGCTTTAGCTCCTCGGCCACCACTTCAAGGGCTTTTTTTACAGAAGCCGGGGGGGCCACATCATGCAAGGATTTCCCGATCAGCTCGCTTGGATTATAGCCGCGCATGGATCTAACCGAAGGACTGACGTAAGTATAATGAAGATCCAGGTCCATTGTGAAAATGACGTCCTGGAGGTTGTCCGCCATCAGATGGTAGTCTTTTTCAGCCCGTTCTCGGGCCGCTTCGGCGAGCCGACAGCGTTTTTCCAGGCCGGACGCATATAGCGCCGTATCAATGACCCGTTTGATTTCGGTTTCAGAAGAGGCCGGCGCCAGGTAGCCATGGGGGATGCAAAGGCAGGCTTCGGGAATACTTCGGGCGACTTCCGGGTTGCAGATAAAAATTACCGGGCAATCCAGGCGGGTTCGGATTTGCTGGGCCATATCCAGATCGTCACTGATTCTTGCCGGATCGATTTCGATAACCGACAGGGCCGGATGGGCCTTCTCAGCGGTATCGAGGAGGGTTCGGCGGGGCGCCGTCGTATAGTGAACGAAATATCCCAGCTGCCTCAATCGCTTAAAAAAAAGAGTAAACTCCTTATCCTGCCGGTTGTTATGGCCGACAAGGAAAATTGATGCGCCGGTCGGGCGGTTTTCCAAAGACATGGTGATATAAAACCGTGGATAGAAATAAATAATTGATTATTATGCAATTTAATAATCGCACGGATCTAGATGGAAGTCAACTCAAAACAGCCCTACGCTTGCTCCTGACCGGCTGCCGCCGCAACCCTGAAGGCGGCCTGAAACGCGTCCGGTAGATGGCTCCTGTCAAAGTTTGGCGAGAAACCCCATGAGCCGTTTGTTGAAATCATCCGCTGCCTCTATATTAGACAGGTGATAGGCCTGGGGCAGTATGGCGAGCTCTGAACCGCGAAGATTCTCATGAATTTGTCTGGCGCTTTCCACGGGGGTGCCGGCGTCGTTCTCGCCTACCATGATCAGAGTGGGGACAGAAATTTTGGGGAGGCGGTTTTTAAGGTCAAAGTTTTTAATCGCATGGGCGCAGCCGATAAAGCCGGGGACCGGGGTATCCAAAATGATCTCGCGGATCTTTTCAGTGGTGGCGGGACAGTGGGCCTGGAAATCTGGGCTCAGCCAGCGGTTCAGGGTTTCATCAACCACGGCTTCCATCCCTTCTCTATCAACGGTCTGTATGCGTTCATCCCATATAGGATGCATGGACTCCGGAATGGAGCATGTCGTATCACATAGAATGAGGCTCGAAATGCATTCCGGATGTTTGAGGGCAAGGGTCTGGGCTATCATGCCGCCCATGGATATCCCCATAAAATGGGCCTTGCGAATGCCGATCTCATCAAAAAGGTCGACGACATCATTGGCGAGCATTTCCATGGAGTAGGGGCCTTCCGGTGCTGAAGAGCCTCCATGGCCGCGGGTATCGAACCTCAGGATCCGGTATTTTTCCCGCAGGGCAATGACTTGGGTATCCCATATACAGGAATCACCTGCCAGGCAGTGGCTACAGGCGATTACCGGCGCGTCTTCAGGGCCGTCAATTTCATAATTGACGGTGATGTTGTGTAGTCTGGCCTGCATTATGCCTCCTTCAGGGCTCCTAGATTGAGCGATATTTCTTATGACCTAAATTGAGCGTTTCTATTTTTTGAAGGTTTAATTTTTATTTTATTTTCAGGAAATTGAATCATTTTTTAATCAAAAAATTTGAAACCCTTCGGGATTTCCAATTTCACCGCATCTACTGCGTCAAATGATGTCTCGCATAGGCGCCTATCGCTCGACATCATTTTCCTTGTATCTGCGGCAAACTTGAAAATCGCTCAATTTAGGTATGACATTTAAAATATAATCCTACCTTTTGGCATCGCAAAAGTCAATCGCCGCTCCATAAATAACCTTCTGTTTTAATATGAAATATTTTTTTACTGGGGCTTTGCCGGACGCCGGGCCGAGCGCCCGGCGGCGGTTTCCGACCGACATTTAGGGGCCTTGGGGAAAAGCGTGAGAAAAATCCCCCGATACCCCATTGAGGCATCGGGGGGTCCGGACGTGTTTCGGCTGGCAGGGGGAAACAGTAGGAAGTGGGAGGCGCTAGAATGAAATCGTTTTAAATGGACAGAATTCTTTATCCCTGAGGTTTTATCAGCAGCCGGAACAGCCGTTGCATCCGCCGGTATCGCACCCTTCGGGCATTTGGGTCGGCGCTTCGTTGATGTCTACGACCTCAATTTCAAAGGACAGATTCTGATCGGCCAGGGGATGGTTCAGGTCAACAACCAGTTTTTCCTCATCAAACTGGGCTACCCGGGCGGGAATCTGTCTGCCGTCAGGGGTCTGGAGCCCGATGACCTCGCCTACCTGGGGATTCATGTCAGCCGGGACCTCTTCCCGGGAAAACGTATGCATATTATTCTCGTCCCTTGTGCCATAAGCCTCTTCAGGCGCCAGGGTAAACTCCTTTTTTTCATTTAGCTCCATGCCGACCAAGGCATCCTCGAAGCCTTTAATGATCTGGCCGGATCCCACCTGCAATTCGATGGGCTCCCGGCCCTCTGTGGAGTCGAATATTTCGCCGTTTTCCAGTGTGCCTTTGTATTTGACACTGACATACTTTCCATTCTCAACTTTTTGCATAATTTTCTCCTTTGATTTTAATTCAAAAAAATGTTCAATAAACCTATGTATAAAAATAAAATTGTCAACCTAAATTGAGTGCTTCAATTTTTTGAAGGTTTAATTTTGATGGCTTCGTAAAAAGTCCAATATCTGTGTTGCGCTTCCGTCCCTCGGAATTTCACGTACAGCTAAGTACGCTGCATTCCTCGGGATTTTGCGCGCCTTGATCTTGAACTTTTTACTTTGCCATCCTAAAATCGACTTTTTACGAGATTGTCAATTTTTATTTTACCTAAATTGAGCGTTCCAAATTTTAAAAAGGTAAATTCTTGTAGCCTTATCAGGGGAGGTCGATCATGGAAAATCAGATTCCAAAGGCGCTGCAGTTTTCTCACAAGCAGCGTTATGTTAGGCTCGAACCGGCATCGGTAAAAAAAGTCTTGGTCCTGCAGGGGAGCCCGAGAAAAGAGGGCACAAGTAAAACCGATATCGTCGCAGGGGCTTTTGCGGCTGGATGCCGGAGAGCCGGGGCGGAGACTGAAACCATTTATTTGAGAGAAAAGAAAATAAAGCAATGCCAGGGCTGTTTCCACTGCTGGACCAAGAGCCCGGGGAAATGTATCCATGACGATGATGTGGCCGATATCATGAAAGCCGCAGAAGGCGCTGACCTGGTGGTTTATGCCTCCCCGTTATATCACTTCGGCATCATTTCGCTGATGAAAAGGTATATCGAGCGGACCCTGCCCGGGATCGAACCCTTTCTTATCAAACGGGATGATGGAAAAACCACGCATCCGCCCCGCAAGGGATTCAAATACATACAGAACGCGGCGATCATAGGCGTTTGCGGGTTCCCCGAGGTAGAACATTTCGGGGCATTTTCGGCCAATTTTCATTATATCGCCAATGCCGGCGGGGAATTCGGGATGAACATTGCCGCTGAAATCTATCGGCCGCTCTCGGAGATACTGGGCAACCCCTTTTATCGGGAAGAAAACGATCGGGTAATCGGTGCGGTTGAGAAGGCGGGCTGCGATCTGATAGTAAACGGCTATGTGGCGCCGTCGCTTATCGATGAAATCGCAGAGGTCCGATTGGATAAGGAAGCGATCTATGAGATGGCAAACAAGTCCTGGCAAATCTGTATTGATAAATGTATGACCATGTCGGAGTTCCAAGAAGAGCTGGCCGAGACATAAGGCGAATATTTCAGGAGTCCGGATTTGACGGAAAGGCCGAACAAATCAAAATTCAGCATTTTTTTTGACCAGCGGGATCATGGGCTGCTTCAGATTGTCAACGAAATGCTTGCCGGGGACATGACGCAGCTTCACGCCCAGCGGCGGTTTTTTCATTATCTGCATCCCCGGGGGATAAAGGAGATGGCGGAATCCAGGGGACTCCGGATCGCCTATGCCGTGATCCATCTTTTGCAGTCGCTCGAAGGTGAGGAGGTGGAGAATCGGCTTTGCGCCCTTCGCGCCCTTCGCGATGAGGTTATGTGCAGCGATAACCGGGAGCTGCAGATTAATACCGCGCGGGTGTTGATTGAAATTATGAAAGAGCTCGTGCGGGCCCATGGAGATTACACCCGTCAGCTCCAGCTTGCCCATGATTTTCGAATCGTGGCCTCCGGAAAATCCAGGATCGTTCGTGATTATCTGAAAAAGTACCACCTATTGGAGATGCCCGAGGAATGGAATCAGCTCGCTTTTGATGACCACGTCCATGATGCGAGTACCAAGGGCAGAAAATCGGCCACCCATTTGATTATGGATGCCTGGATAAAGGGGATCCGGCGGCTGCGCGTCATATACTACAATTTTATCCGTCCCGAAACGGCGGAGGAGCTAATCGAGGCGGCCGCCATCATGGGGATACTGGTCCGCATCGGTATCGAATACTCCGTTTCGTTCTATGGCCGGTTCGTCCAGTTAATCTGGGTTCCCCGCGGTTTTGCGGACGCTGATGATTTTATCCGGTTTCTCTCCCAAAATTCGGTCGAGAATTTGATGAACGACGGGGGGGAGGTCTCTGACTACCAGCGCAATTATGTACTGGCCGTTCTCGATCAATTCAACCAAAAGCACCGGCATCGCATTAATGAATCCTTTGATATCCGTCTGCCATCTTTGGATGTGGGAGAATTCCTGGCGTTCGTGGGCATCGGGCAGGCCAGCCTTCTGCATCTGGCCAAATTCATCCACTCCAAGCTGCTGCCCCTGATGGCCGAAAAGGTGGAAGAACTCCGCCACCGGTATCCGGAGATGGATGAGGCGGGAAAACAGCGTATTTCCGAAATGGTTGAAGAAATGGATCAGCTGGATCTCCAGGCGATCCATGACCGGTATCTCAAGGCGGATCGCAATCCGGAGGTCCCGGATATCAAACAGGCGGATCTCGGGGATCCGCCGCCGTTGATGAAGCTCTCCCCGGAAGCGTTAATCGAACGTCTGAAACAGCTGCATCTGGGCTACCGAATCACCCTCAATCTCACGGAAATGAAGATCGAGGATGTTTTGGAGATTCTCTATGACTGCCGGGGAATGATTACCCGGCTGGAGATCTTCAACCTCAAGGATTACGCTGACGGCAAAGTAGCGCAGATCCCGGCGATTCAGCAATTGCAGCAATGCATTAACAGCGGCAATGTCATCAATCTCAAGCGTATCCTCCTCGAGATCATCAATCGGCTGGAGCAGGCGACGGATCCGGTGAGCCAAAGGCGGGCCCAGAAGTTTAAGCGGATCCTGGCCGATATCGAATCATTCAAGACCATGTATAAGGTAAAGCAGCTCAAGCCCCGAATGGGCAGCGATTCGACCGGGTATTCCGATAGGCACTACGGCATGGGGTTAGCTGTCATGGACTCCCTGCCGCGCCGGGCCCAAAAGGGGGTTTTTGCCAGAAAAGAGTTTCCGCGTCTGATCGTTCCCTTTCATGTGGATACCGCCCTGCAAGTCTCTTACACCTTGAATCACGAGGAGGGCCGTTTTTTTCATAAACTATTAAAGGGTGTCCGCCTGGTGCCGGGGTTGCATTACTTCGGCCGGCCGAGCCGGAAGGAATGGGTGGCCCTGATCAGCTCCTCGCAAATGGTGGAACGGGGCAATATCCTTACCCTGGGCGGCGTTCAGCAGACCGCCGCCAATGGGTTGTCACTGGCTCCGCCCAAGGGCGGCAGGGATAGGCTCCCCCATTCCTGGCGGTACCTGCAGTCCACGCTGAAGAATATTCTCAAGGTGGCGATCGGGTTTGTGCCGGCCTGCCTGACATTCCTATTGACCCATGAGTGGTGGGTGCTGATGTATTTCGGCGCGGTGATCTGGTTTGGCATTACGGGATTGCGTAACATCGTCCAGTCGGTAATGGGCGGCGGGGGCATACGCCGCTCGTCGCTGCTTCGGTGGAACGATTTTATAAGCTGGGAGCGGCTTGCCGATTCCCTGCTTTTTACGGGGTTTTCAGTTCCGCTGCTCGATTATCTGGTAAAAACCGTCGTATTGGATCGGGGGCTTGACATCACTACAGCGAGCCATCCGGCCGGCCTTTACGCCATCATGGCAATTGCCAATGGGATCTATTTGTCCAGCCATAATGTGTTCCGGGGGCTTCCAAAGGAGGCCGCCATAGGGAATTTTTTCCGCAGCGTCCTCTCTATCCCGGTGGCCTTTGGGTTTAATGCGTTCCTTGGCGGTCTTCTCGGGTTTGCCGGTTTGGTTGGTGTCAATGCCATCCTGCAAAGCTGGGCGGCGGTTATCTCCAAATTCGCCTCGGATTGTGTCGCCGGAATTATCGAGGGTACGGTGGACCGGGCGAAAAATATTAAAAACCGTATGGGCGATTACCGGCAGAAAATGGACCAGTTTCTGGATGTATACGCCCGGCTGGAGATGCTTTTTCCGGAGGACGATATTTATGATCTGCTCGACCGGCCGCTGGATTGGTTTCAGTCGGCTGATGAGGCTTCACGGGATCTGATTAAGATTTTGATCATTAATGCCCTTGATCTACTGTATTTCTGGATGTATCAGCCCCGCGCCAGAACCGCCTTTCGTGACATGTTGCACGACATGGACCCGGAGGAGCGTTGTGTGCTGATCAAGGCCCAGGAGATCCTGAAAATGAAACGCGAGATCAGCCAAATGTTTATAGACGGCATTGGCGGCCGGAATTTTTCCAGGCCGCTGGCGTTTTACCTGTCCCGGTCTTCAGAATACCTGAAAGCCATCGATAGGCTCAATGCCACCTTTGAGGACTATCGGGTTTGTGCGTAGCTTGGGTATTGGGTTTCTGGTTTCTGGTCCTATCCTGACACCTGAACACTGAAACCTAATACCTTATACCGTCAGTTTTTTAGAAGAGGCTGTTCTTGATATGTATTTACTGTTTTTTTATTTATTTCTGGCCCTGGGCGTCTCTTTTCTCTGCTCCATAATGGAGTCAGTGCTTTTATCCGTAACGCCCAGTTTCGCCGCTGCCTACGAGGAGCGCTCGCCACGGATGGGCGGCCGGCTCCGAGCGCTTAAAACCGACATTGACCGGCCGCTGGCCGCCATATTGAGTCTGAATACCATCGCCCATACCATCGGGGCGGCCGGTGTGGGGGCGCAGGCGATGGTGGTCTTCGGCAGCGGCTATGTCGCCGTTACATCGGGCGTACTAACATTTTTGATTCTGGTCCTCTCCGAGATTATTCCCAAAACTTTGGGCGCCGTTTACTGGCGCCAGTTGATACCGCTTACTGTTATGATGGCACGGTTTCTTATTTTTTTGCTATATCCGCTGGTCGCCATGAGCCAATTGATTACCCGCGGCCTGTCCAAAGATCAGAAAATAAATGCCATCAGTCGTGAGGAAATCAGTGCGATCGCTGATATAGGCTTTAAAGAGGGGCTTTTTGTTAAAAAGGAGTCCCTGATTTTGAAAAATTTAATGCGGTTCGGCTCACTTCAGGCCAAGGACGTCATGACGCCCCGGCCGGTGATGTTTGTTCTGCCAGAGGCCATGAAGGTGGGCGAGGTCTTTGATCGTTACAAGGACATCAGGGTCTCCCGGATACCGCTTCAGCAGAAAGAAAAGCCGACGGTCCGCTATTATATCTTAAAGAATGATCTGTTGCTGGCCCTGGCCCGGGATGAAACCGACAAGCCCCTTCTGGAGCTGGGCCGGGAAATTCTGGTCGTCCCTGAAATGGTGAGCCTGTTTCATCTGTTTGAGCAACTCCTGGACCGGCGGGAGCATATTGCGCTTGTGGTTGAAGAGTACGGGGGCGCCGCCGGCCTTGTTACGCTGGAGGATATCCTTGAAACGCTTATCGGCTTTGAAATTATTGATGAAACCGATAAGATAACAAATATGCGCAAATGGGCGCGGAAACGATGGTACCAACGGGCCCGCTCACTGGGCCTGATTACTGAAGAGGACTCAGATGGCAATCCCCGCTAAATGCCTCAGCGTCCCGGCATTTCGGTTCCCCCATGGCTTTACCCGGCCGTAAGGATGGCCTATACGTTCGGCCCTGTAACGCGTTCTCCGATACGTCTTTATCTATAGGCGGTTTAACCTACCGGGGCCCCCTGCTCCCACCTTTGCCTTCAATGCTGCATTGGGTAAAATCCATGGGCTTGCCGCAGGAATGGCACTTATGCGGTCTGTCGAACTCGTCGGAAAAAATTTCATTTTCCGCCCCGCATTCCGGGCATTTGCAGGTAAACGCGCTTAGATTTTTGAATTGTTGAAATCCCGGGCAATGTTGGGGGGTCGTCTCTTCCGCCATGGCGTCGCTCCTTTCACTCTTAAGGATTGGAAAGGCTCCGTTCAGGATACACCTAATTATTTTTTAATATAATAATAAATCCCCGGACTGTCCAGTGCTTTACCGGAAAAGCGCTGGATTTCTCCAGCCGGCTAGGCCTTGGCGGCATTGTCGTACGCTTCATCAAGCCGTTTGGCAATATAGGCCACTTCCGCCTCATCGTATGCTTCCAAATCAAAGCAATGCGCGTCCTCGCCCAGCAGGCCTTCCGGGACCATATCGCCCTTATCCTCCGGATCATTGATCATTTCCCCGAAAAAACAGACCGACAGCCACCGGGGGTCATCCTCAATGACGTCAACCATGCCGAAAAGCGGCCGGGAGGTTTGGTTCGGGTGACTGGCCCGCAGGGAATAGGTCAATCCCTGTCGCGGGATGAACTCGAGTTTTATCTGATCCTTTTTTTCCAGCCGTTCAAAGTATTCCAGAAATGCTTTTTTGGCTTGATTCGGGGAGTCCGTCCATTGGTTGATGAACTCATTGAGTTCAGGGTAGTCACTTAAAGGCATCGCTTAATCTCCTTCGCATTGGTTTTACCTAAATTAAGCGTTTCATTTTTTTGAAGATTTAATTTTTATTTTATTTTTAGGATATTAAATCATTTTTTGATCAAAAAATTTGAAACCCTCCGGGATTTCCAATTTCACCGCTCCTACTGCGTCAAATGATGTCTCGCATAGACAACTATCGCTCGACATCATTTTCCTTGTATCTGCGGTAAACTTGAAAATCGCTCAATTTAGGTTTTAATCGGTTAAAAAAAATCTATTTATCACGAAAACTTTAACGGATTCAATTGTTTTCATCCTTGGCCGTCGGGTTTTGTTTGTAGAGGCGGATAAAATACGATAGGATTTCACTCGCATGATTTTTCTGTTATAGATAGTAATACCTAAACTTTACCGATTCATGGGACATGGAGAAGACAGATGAGAAGGCGAGCCATTATCTTTTTTTTATTGCTGGTGGGCCCTTTTTTCGCCTCCCCGGCCATGGCCGGGGGATGGAGCTGGAGCCCCCTGCAGGTGGCCATATGGCATCCGGCCCAAATGGTTCCGGCTGACTGGGATATCTACGGTCTGAGGCTGAACCTGTTGTACGGGAAAAACAAAAATGTTTGGGGGCTAGACCTGGGTTTTGCCAATACCACGGTCAATAGGGTCCGCGGCCTGCAGGCCGGTTTGATAAACGGACCCGGCGAACTCGGCGGCATCGGTATCGGCGGTATCAATTCCGCCAGCCGGGTAGACGGCATTCAGGGCGGGCTTTTCAGCGTGGCCGAAGAGCGGCTGAACGGTATGCAGTTATCCGTCTTTTTTAATCAGAGTCCCGTGGTTCGCGGGCTTCAACTGCATGCCGGCCTGTTCGGCAATTTTGCCGAGAACGTGGACGGCGCCCAGATCGCCGTGGGGCTTACCTGCAACATGGCCAATAATATACGTGGCATGCAGGCATCGGTCGTCTCCAACTATGTGGATCAATCCATGAAAGGGGGGCAGCTTGCGATTTACAATTCCGCCCAAACGATGTCCGGCATACAGGTCGGGCTGGTCAACTACGCAGAGGAACTGAGAGGCGTTCAAGTCGGACTGATCAATGTGGACGATGACAGTCCGATCCCATTTTTGCCCTTTTTTCAGGCTGGACTGTAAGCGAGACAACTCACAAGCGTTTGACAGTCTCGAAAAAAATTAATTTTACCTAAACTGAGCGTTTCAAATTTTTAAACTTTTTGTTTTTTTTATTATTTTAAAAGATTTCAATCAATTCTAGCTTTAAAAATTTGAAACCCTCCGGGATTTCCAATTTTGCCGCATCTACTTTGTCAGCGGATGTCTCGCATAGTCGACTATAGTTCAACATCCGCTTCCTTGTATCTGCAGCAAACTTGAAAATCGCTCAATTTAGGTTTTAGAATGGTAAAGTAAAGAGTTCAAGCTCCGTTTAAGATCTGTGGGCGCGCAAAATACCGAGGGATGCAGTGTACTTAGCTGTACGTAAGATGCCGAGGGACGGAAGCGCCACACAGATATCGGACTTCTTACGAAGCCATCAAGCGTTTGGAATTCTGTGCGATGAAACTGCGAACCTGTATCGATCCTTCCGGCAATTTCGCCTATGGCATTCACAAGCCCGCCTACCGCGTGGAAAACCTAAGGGAGAATAATTCTATACGCCCCCTGGGCTGGTTTAAAAACGGCGCGCCCTGCGACAACCGGGCCAACTTCCCGCCCGGCCAGGTGGACGTGGAGCACGCGGACCCGGTATTTGAAGTGCCCAATCCGTTTCCGTTCAAGGGCGTGACCTATATATTAAAGCGCTGGGCGGATCAGAACGCCAAAGATCCCGGGCGGATTGCTTTGCCCGCCGCACCCAGGGTGTCTTTTACGGAGACGTTGAGGGACTGGGCGGATGAAAGGGTGGTCACGGCCAGCGCCATTGAAGATCTGTTCTATGATTTGCCGGATGCCATCAAGCTCGCCATTGCCGAGACAACCACCGATCCGGCGGATCTAATCTGCCTGGCCCAACTTTCCTGCCATTTTATCTACGACAAAAATACCGGCCACCCGGTTGGCCTTCGGTATCAGAGCGATAAAAAGGGGGGTACCCGTCCGGTCATCTACGACCCCCTTCTCTATGAGATGGTGGCAAACAATGCTTGCCTGCCGGAGCGTTACAAGGAGGTCATGGTACTGCGCCCAGGTATTCAGGGCAGCAGTGAGATTGTGGGCGAATCGCAGGATACCGCCTCCGAGAGTCATGTATTCGAATATCTGCGCCGCAACAGCTATATCCCCTGGGGCCACTATGCGGCAAATAACGCCCATGATGCGGTTCGCTATCGGCTGGCGGATCTGGGCGAGAAAGATATGCGGGCCATGCGCCATCTCTACTACCAGCGGACCTATGTCCGCTTGGCCTATGAACTGGGCGTATCCATCGAGTGCGAGCGGCGGGAACTTTCTGCGGTGGAGTTGGAAAATCTGCGTCGGGATGTCGTTAACGCCCTCTCCATTCCTGAGAAGCAAAAACATCTATCCTGCAATCGGACGCTGTGGGGGTGGAATTTCGGTTTTGATTATGCGCCGAGCGGATACCGGATCCATGCCTCCCATCAGCAGGTCCACCAACAGTACGCCATGGTTCCGGTGGCGTTTGAGCCGCTGGGCGCAGCGGATTCCAGCCTCACGCCCTATGCCTGCGGCGATTGGGTGGCCGATTTTATCGAGGATTTTCGCCGGCAAACCGGCGCATCATTTTTTGATGCCTATATCCGGGCGATTTATAATAATCAGCGGATGGATGGGGCGCCCGGAGAGAGCAGCCTGATCATCTATTCGGATGAGCACGTGATGGTATTTGTGCCCAAGGCTCAGACCTCCCAATGGGAGGTCCAGCTCATGACGCTCTCACCTGTGGGCAATATAATTGAAGCCGACCAGGCGGTGCGAAACGCCATTGACTACGGTATGCTGGTGGCCGCGCGGGTCCTGGAGGCTATGGGGGCCCGTATGGTTTGCGCATTCGAATACTCAAAGGCCATTGATGATTGGAGGGATAACGCTCAGCGGCTGATCTATGTATTCCTACCCAGACTCCCGGAGTCCCCCGGCGCCTTCAGCGAGTCCCAGCTGCGATGGATCAACGGCCATTACCCGGAGGATTTTGCCGCGGCCTGTCGGGCAAAGCTGGCCCAAATCGAAATATGAACCTAAACGCTCAGTTTAGAATGAATATTATTGAAATCAGATCCGGGGCGAAATGCGTCCGCTGGAAGGCTGAAGCCTTACCCCATGGGCGTATCAGCCGGCGACCAATTTTTTAGAGGTTGTCCGGGCATTGCGCATCCATTTCCGCATGGCCGTTAAACGCCGTCCCTCTTTGCCGGCCCAATATTGATGGCTTCGTAAAAAGCGATTTATTGCGCTGGCGCACCATTTTTGCAGAAAGTAACTCTGAAAAGCGTCCGCATTGTCATTTCGAGCGGTAGCGAGAAATCTTTAACAATCAAGATTCCTCGTCACTTTCGTTTCTCGCAATGACAGCAGCGGAAGCTTCTAAGATAATATTAAATATTGTCGAGTTCCTTGGAAGTAACCCCCCCGGGCCAAGGCCCGGGACCGAGCCTAGGAGTAACTTTTACTGTATGGTTGAAGGCACTGAGACGATTCATCCAATTTTGTCATTTCGAGCGACAGCGAGAAATCTTTAACAAACAAGATTCCTCGTCGCTTTTGCTCCTCGGAATGACAGAGAGTTAAGCTTCTGGAATAATAATATATATTTTCAAGTTATTTGGAAGCGATTTATATCGCAGCCGCGGCATTTTTGCAGAAAAGTAACTTGCGATCGTCTTACTTTTTTTACGAGGTAAAGGCACTAAGCTTTTGATTTTTTAACCCAATACCCAATACCCAATACCTAACACCTGATGTTACTTAGAAGTCCAATATCTGTGTGGCGCTGCATTCCTCGGAATTTCACGTGGGGTTAGATATATTTGTAAAAATACAGGTTGCCCCCTATTTATTTTACATTTTTGTATCTGTATATTACAAAAATGTAGAATCCATATATGCGCTTAAATTCTTTTATACCTATAACTTTTTGATCTAACGATAGATAGTTATAATTCCCGTAATGGCATACCCATTGCAATATAAAGGGCAACGGAGGATAAATGAAGGAGGCAAAGACAGATAGTCATGCCCGCCTGGCCGGGCGCCTTGACAGGCAGCGCAAAGAGCTGTTTGAATCGATTGCCGGTGAAGATACGCCGGGGCTGCTCAAACAGCACGCCCAGTTGATCGACGCCTACCTGCGGGATAGCTTCGAGGCTAGCTGGGTCGGGCCGAAGATGCCCATCGTGTCCAATCCCTATGCGATTGTCGCTTTGGGTGGCTACGGCCGTTCTGAGCAGTGTTACTATTCGGATGTGGATTTGCTGTTTCTGTTCAGAAAATCCGTTCCGGATGCATCCGATCAGCTGATTCGGGAAATCGTTTATCCCCTTTGGGATATCAGGCTGGAGGTGGGATATACGATCCAGTCGGTAAATGCCTGCGTCAGGCTGGCAAGCGATGACTACGAGGTTCTGACTGCGCTGCTGGATGCGCGGTTTATCTGTGGGATCTCCTCTGTTTATGCCGAACTCATGGAGACGCTTCGGATGCGGCTGCTCAAACGGATGCCGCATAAAGTGATGAAATGGCTGGTGGAGAGAAACCGGCGGCGGCATGAGGATTTCGGCGATTCCAGCTATCTTTTGGAGCCCAACCTGAAAGAGGGAAACGGCGGCCTGCGGGATTATCATACCGTACGTTGGCTGGCCGCCATCAAATATGGATTGAAGGAAACCCGTGACCTGGAATATACGGGCTGCCTTACCCATAATGAATATAATGAACTGATGGATGCGCTCGCCTTTATATGGAAGGTTCGGAACCATCTCCATGCGCTGTCCGGCAGAAAGTGCGACCAGCTTTATTTTCCCTATCAGTCCAAGGTTGCCGAATTCCTGGGGTTTCTGGGGGCAGAGGGTCAGGCGCCGGTGGAGCGTTTTTTAAGCACCCTGCACGCATACATGACCTTTATCAAGCAGCAGCTTCTGTTGATTCTCTACGAGCTCGGCTTTGAACAGACCGGTAAAAGAAAACCCGGCGAGCGCGAGATAAAGAAATGGCAGGGGCTCCATCTTTATAAAGGCCGGCTCAGCTTCGATTCGCCGGAGTATATCATCGCCCGGCCGGAAATGCTGCTCAAGGTTTTTGAAGCCAGCGCCCGGCTGAAGGTCCCCTTAAGCCGGGAGGCCTTCCGGCTGGTCCGGGAATTCCGTTATCTGGTGGATGATTCGTTTCGGCGCGCTGAGGGCGTTCGAAAATCCTTCGAAAATATCCTGTTGTCGCCGGCGCCCACGTTTAACGTGCTGGAGCAGATGCAGAACACCGGCCTGCTTGCGGCTTTGATCCCAGAATTTCAGGCGATCTGCGATAGGATTGAGTACGATATCTATCATCTGTATCCGGTGGGCCGGCATACCCTGCGAACGGTATTTACCATGAAAACCTTTGGCGATACCGGCGATCCGTGCCTGGACAATCTTTGCGGCCGGCTTTACAAAGGGTTCAAGCGCAAGAAGCTCCTGCTTTGGGCGGCCCTTTTGCATGACATCGGAAAAGGGCGTTCTACGGATGATCATTCATCCAAGGGCGCCGCCATAGCGGAGACCGTTCTGAACCGGTTCGGGTATTCGCCGCGGGAGATCGCAACCGTGAAGTTTCTCGTCGAAAACCACCTGGCATTGGCGGCAACCGCTACGCGTCGGGATATCAATGATGAGGAAACCGCCATTAATTTTGCGCGGATGATAAAAGAGCGGGCACGGCTAAAGATGCTTTTCCTGTTGACGGTTGCTGATTCAGCAGCCACAGGGCCAAAGGCATGGAACGAGTGGCGGGCAGTCCTGATCCAGGATTTTTTTCTGAAGGTGTACGGGATTCTGGAAAAAGGAGAGCTGGCCACCAGCTCCGCCGTTAAAGAGATGCAGAAAAAGCGGGCATTCGTTATCGGCCATCAGGACAAGGCATTCGCCGGGATGGATCTCAATGCGGTTTTTGATCTCATGTCCCCCCGTTACGTGCTTTCCGTGGATAGGCGGGAGATTATGAAGCATATCCGTATGTATCTGAATCTGGGCAATTCGGAATTCGTCTGGGATATTGTCCGCGATTCGGACACGAATACGCGAACCGTCACTATCTGTGCAAACGACCGGCCCGGTCTTTTTTCAAAAATCGCCGGCGCCTTTACATTGAACAACATCAATATCCTGAACGCCCAAATCCATACCTGGAGAAACGGCATTGCCCTGGATATTTTCCGGGTGGCGCCGCCGCCGGATCAGATTTTTGAAGATGAACGGTGGCAGCGGGCCGAAGATACGCTTCAGTGGGTTTTAACCGGCGAATTTAATCTCTCGGAGGCAATGGCCCGGAAGAAGTATGATTTTTCAAAGACGACGCCGGATATTTTTACGCAGCCGAACCGGGTGGTGGTGGATAACGAGAGTTCGAGCTTTTTTACGATTATTGAAGTGTTTTCATATGATTTCAAAGGACTGCTTTACCGCGTGACGGATGCCATCAGCCGCTGCGAGCTAAATATCCGAATCGCAAAGATTGCCACCAAGCTCGATCAGGTGGTGGATGTCTTCTACGTCTGGGATGAGCATGAAGAAAAGGTCTTATCCCATAAGCGGGTGGAAGCGGTAAAGCGTTCGATCCGGGATGTATTGCCGGAGAATACCCATGGGACGGTGATGCATACGGGCAACGTGCTAAACGAGTCATCCTGATCAGAACCATTAAACTGCTGAATATGAAAGAGGTTTACAATGAAAACCAGAATTATCCTTTGGCTTTTTTCCATATTACTGTTACCGGTATCTCCGGCATTCGCCGAGGATGCCGTCAATACCGGGGATACGGCATGGATCATCATTTCCACCGCCCTGGTAATGGTAATGACGCCTGCCGGCCTGGCGCTTTTTTACGGCGGGATGTCCCGGTATAAGAACCTGCTTAATACGATCGCCATGACCCTTGTGGCCTATTGCCTGGCCAGTATCATATGGGTGGTATGGGGCTATTCCCTGGCCTTCGGTCCGGATGTATCCGGCTTTATAGGCGGATTCTCCCATGTCTTTTTAAACGGTATTGATGTCAACCATGTCACCGGCAGCATTCCAACCCTCTTGTTTGTGCTGTTCCAGTTGACTTTTGCGGGGATTACGGTGGCCCTTGTGCTCGGCTCGGTGGTAGACCGGATGAGGTTTTCCGCCTGGATCGTCTTTACGATTCTTTGGGTAACGGTTATCTACTGTCCCATGGCCCATTGGGTGTGGGGCGGCGGATGGATGGGGGCCATCGGCGCCCTGGATTTTGCCGGCGGAAACGTGGTCCATATCAATGCGGGCGTCGCCGGTCTGGTTTTGGCGCTTATGCTGGGCAAACGCATCGGCTACGGAAAGGAGGCCATGTTTCCGTCCAGCGTGGCCCTGACATCGCTTGGCGCGGCCATGCTATGGTTCGGCTGGTTCGGCTTTAATGCGGGCAGCCAGCTGGCGGCGGACGGAATTGCGGCTTCGGCATTCATGGTGACCAATACCTCGGCGGCTATGGGCGCGCTGGCCTGGATGTTCGCGGAATGGAAAGGAACCCGGAAGCCGACGGTTCTTGGGCTTGCCTCGGGTATTGTCGCCGGTTTGGTGGCGATTACCCCGGCAGCCGGCTTTGTGAACCTGCCGGCCGCGCTGGTGATCGGTCTTGTAGCCGGCGTCCTCGGCTACATCAGCGTATCAAAGCTCAAAAACCGGTTCGGCTACGATGATACCCTGGATGCCTTCGGTGTTCATGGCATCTGCGGCATATGGGGTGCGCTGGCAACCGGGATTTTTGCCAACCCGACGATTACCGAAGGTGCCTCGGGTCTGATTTATGGCAATCCAATGCAGCTTGTGATTCAGGCGATATCGATTGTCGCCACCATTATTTTTGTGGCTGTAGGCACGTGGATGGTGGTGCTGGTTACCCGGCTGCTTATCGGCGGTATCCGGGTTGATGAGCAAACCGAAATCGAGGGCCTTGATAGCGCCGTTCACGGGGAGCGGGCCTTTGAGGTGGGATGATAGAGGAGGATGTTAAGATATGAAAAAGATCGAAGCGATAATAAAGCCCTTCAAGCTGGATGATGTGAGAGAGGCCCTGAACGAACTCGGCCTCCAGGGCATGACGATTACCGAGGTGAAAGGCTACGGTCGCCAGAAGGGGCATAAGGAGATCTATCGGGGCGCCGAGTACCTGGTGGATTTTATCCCCAAAATCAAGCTGGAAATGGTGGTGGCTACGGATCGGGTGGACGAGGTGGTCGAAACCATCAGTAAGGCCGCGAATACTGGAAAAATTGGTGACGGAAAACTCTTCGTCCTGCCGGTGGAGCAGGCCATAAGGGTGCGAACGGGCGAGACCGGCGATGACGCGATTTAGGGCGGCATAGCCGTAGATACTGGCGACTTGAGACGAGAAACCATAGTTGAGGCATTCTGTCTATTTTTACTTAACGGCAATCAATAGAATAGTTTAAGTTCATCTCGATAAATAATTAATCAGAGGAGGTATGATCATGACAACCCCGAGTGACGTCATTGAACTCGTAAAAGAAAGGCACATCCGGGTGATCGATATCCGATTCATGGATTTTCCGGGTGTTTGGCAGCATTTCACCGTACCGGCGACAGAACTGGAGGAGTCGAGTTTTGAGGATGGTTTCGGCTTCGACGGATCGAGTATCCGGGGGTGGCAGCCGATCAATGCAAGCGATATGCTGGTGGTTCCGGATGCCGCAACAGCCAAAATGGACCCGTTTTTTGAAGAGCCGACCCTGGTGCTGATCGGCAACATCGTCGATCCGGTAACGCTTGAACCCTATTCCCGCGATCCCCGGCATATCGCGCAGAAGGCGGATGCCTATCTAAAGCAGACCGGCATCGGGGATACGGGCTTTATCGGGCCGGAAGCGGAATTTTTTATTTTTGACGATATCCGGTTTGAATCCGGCCGGAACCATGCCTTCTACAGTGTGGATTCGGAAGAGGGGATCTGGAACAGCGGCCGGGATGAGTTCCCCAATCTCGGGCATAAGCCGCGCCATAAAGAAGGCTATTTCCCGGTTCCGCCGATGGACAAGTTCCAGGATATACGCACTGAGATGATGCTGACGCTACAGGATTTGGGTATTGATGTGGAGTGCCAGCACCATGAGGTGGCCACTTCCGGGCAGGCGGAAATCGATATGCGGTTTAAACCGCTAGTGGAAATGGGCGATCAGCTGGTCTGGTTTAAGTACGTGTTAAAAAACGTGGCAAGAAAACATGAACGGACGGTCACATTCATGCCCAAACCCCTGTTCGAAGACAACGGCACCGGCATGCATACCCATATCAGCATCTGGAAGGAAGGCGAGCCGCTTTTTGCCGGGGATAAATACGCCGGCCTTTCCCAGGAGGCCCTGTATGCCATCGGCGGCATTTTAAAGCACTGCAAGGCGTTGTGCGCGTTCTCCAACCCGACCACGAATTCCTATAAGCGGTTGGTCCCGGGATTTGAGGCGCCGGTCAACCTGGCCTATTCCAGCCGGAACCGAAGCGCCGCACTGCGGATCCCCATGTATTCCGCTTCTCCCAAGGCCAAACGGATCGAATTCAGGACCCCGGACCCGTCCTGCAACGGCTATCTGGCATTTTCCGCCATGCTGATGGCGGTAATCGACGGGATTGAGAACAAAATTGATCCGGGCGATCCGCTGGACAAGAATATTTACGATCTGCCGCCGGAGGAGCTGGCAGAGATCGATTCCACGCCGGCCTCATTGGACGAGGCCCTGGCATCGCTCGATGAGGATCACGAGTTCCTTTTAAAGGGCGATGTGTTTACTCCGGATGTGATCGAGCGCTGGATCGAATACAAGTCGGAACACGAAGCCGATGCGGTGAGGCTCCGACCGCATCCGCATGAATTCTATCTTTACTATGATATTTAGATTTAAGGGCCCTCGCTGTTAGGGTTCCCAGGCATATCCCAGTGACGAGGGCCCTGAATCCATGGGATTGGGTGCCGGCTATTATTGAGCCGGTTTACCTGCTTTCCTGGGGATATACCATTTTGCCGGCCGCGGCCACGTCATAGCCCTCAATGGATTGGGCGATATCTTTGAATTCGGGGTCCAGGAGAAGCCCCAGGAAACTCTGAACCCCCTTGTCAAAAAACCGTTCCTTGGTAATCAAAAGGTCGTAGCGTTCCCAGCGCAGCGGGATAAAATCCAGCCCCAGAAGCGAGGCCACGGGGCGGATGCCGGGGCCCGCGTCGGCTCTGCCGGATAGGACCTCGAGGCCCACGTCCATGTGGCTGGCCACTTCATTTTCATAGCCGTTGATCTTCCCGCCCGTTATGCCTTCTTTTTTGAGCTCCCGGTCAAGCAGCAGCCGCGTGCCGGTGGCAAGGGAGCGGTTGACGATCCTGACACCGGGCCGGCCCAAATCTTTTACCGCCTGAATCGATTGGGGATTGGCCGGCTGAACCAGGATCCCCTGTTCGCGGCGGCAGAAGTTGACCACAGCCGGCATCTGGGCGAATTCCTGGCCGGCGAAATCAAAATTATAGTCCGCCCCGTTTTCCTGAAGTAGATGGCTGCTGGCCATGTGGCATAGATTGCGGCGGAGCGCCCGCAGACCGCCCATACTCCCGATGTTGGCAAACACGGCGACTTCTTCCGGGAACCTTTTGTTAAACAGGGCGATGGTTCGCTCCAGCAGCAGATCATTGCTGCCTGTGATAATGAGCAGGCCTTCGTAAGGGGGCAGGGGGGTGCCGACCCTCGGGTAGTTCAATGTGTTGGCCTCGACCCATTGCTCCACCAGATCCAGCGGAAACAGCCACTTGCCGGTCACTTTCGTGGCTGGAAGGCCCTTTTCCGCTACCAGTGAATAGACCATCTTTTCATTGACGCCGAGAAACTCGGCAACCTCCCTTGTTGACAGAAGCTTTTTCATGGGCGGCTGTCTCCTGTTAAAAAGGATCCCTAATTCTATATAAGCCTATGCCAATCAGAGATATTGTCAAACCAAAAAGCATGTTGCCGGTCATTCCAACCGAATTTTTTGGATCAATTCCACGGCCTGGACACACCGGTCCGCCATCAGGTCGTCCGGTACGATTAAACTATACTTGCCGCCCTCTTCCAACGGCTTTTCATCGTCTTGGGCCGCCAGCATCATTCGCTGGCCGGCGGGATTCAAATAGATCTCGCCGTAAGAAAATACCGCCCGGTAGTTGTCAGGCGCAGTTACCAGAAAAACACTGTTAAGATCGGCTTTCAGGTTTGCCTGCCCCAACACGTCCAACAGCCGGTATCCGCCATAGGTGTGAAAACCGTGAAACCCTTTACCCTCTCCCACGGTGTAGGATTCCGATTGTTTATGAAATGCCGCTAAACCATCGAGCTTTTCGAATACGTTCTTTGACGGCGCCGTACCTTTAATAACGAATTTTTCGGAAAAAAGTAATTCCGGTGTCTCCGAATGCTCATCCATAGGGATTTGGATGACCTCGATCGCTTTTACCCCCTCCAGGCATCTATCTGAATATTTGTCCTGCGTAAGGATGAGTTTGGGAAAACGGAGGGTTCGATGGTATTTCGCCATCACGGGTTCGTATTTCTCGGCCTGGTGGCAGGAGGCGCAGTTTTTGTGCGGCAGTATGGGGGTTGCGCTGTAGGCGATAAAAACCGTTGCCGGATTCCTGATTGACCACCGCAATCTGGGCATTGGGGCCGTAGAGAACCGAAGGGGCGTTTTTGGTGACTTCGATTTTTGATATCATTTCAGTCGGTATCTGGTCGAGGTTCAGTTTTCCATAATAGGTTTCATAATAGGGAATGCCGTCGATTAAAAAGAGGGTCTTCTCCTGGCTGAAGCCATGTACGGAGATTTCCGGCTCGTTTTTGCGTCCGCGCGTTATGACGACGCCCGGCGCGAATTTTAATGCCTCCGCAACGGTTCGGCTGTTTGTCGCCTTGATTTCCTCCGCGGTGATGGTATCCGATATGGCGGTATCGTCAATGTCGGTCATTTCGCCCGATACAACGATTTCTCCAAGTTTATAGGCCGGCTCATCCTTGGCTTCTTTGGCAAAAGCGCTTCCCGGCGGGCAGCATAAAAAGGCGCATAAGAAAAAGATCGAAAGGAAAACGGGCTTGGTCTTCATGTGGCCTCCTTTTGGATAAAAAAACGGGTTAATTGCCAGGAGTTGGTTTATATCTAAATTAATCCGTTAGTGTCAAATTAATTTTAGAATTGTAAAAAATTGTTAAAAAATAACTATAAACGACTAATAATAACTTTATATAAAAGCTCTTGCCTTACCGGATTTTTTTTACAAAACTTATATAAAAAGGCGGCTGCCTATTAAATTTGCCTCCATTCAAAGGTTATTCGATAATGCATGAAGAAAACGGAAAAAAAGACTGGATTGAGCGGCTGAAAACCTTTTTCCGAACATTTAGGAGCCGGCGGCCGCCGCCCGAAGAAGCGGACTATTCCCGATGGAAACAGACCGAGGCGGAGTACCAAAAAGAGCAGGCCGAATGGCTGGAATCGGTCAGGCGGAGAAAAGCGGAAAAAGCGCGGGGGAAAACGGATGCAGACCGAAAAAGTGATTGAGCATATTGTGGACTGGCTTGCCGCCTATTGCGAGCAGGCGGGAATGAACGGGTTTGTTGTGGGGATCTCCGGGGGTATTGATTCGGCGGTGACTTCTACCCTGTGCGCCAAAACCGGCCGGACGGTGTACTTGCTCACCATGCCGATTTATAGCCCTCCAGACCAGCTGGCACTCGCCGGCAACCATCTCAACTGGCTAAAAGACCAATTTCCGGATGTCCGGGGCATTACTGTCGACCTGACGCCGGTATGCCAAGCCATTGAAAAGAGTCTTTCCCCCGATTTACAGGACGGCCTGACCATGGCCAACACCCGCTCCCGGCTGCGTATGGTTACGCTTTACGCCTATGCCTCGCATTATCGGCTGCTGGTGGCCGGAACCGGCAACAAGATCGAAGATTTCGGGGTGGGATTTTTTACGAAATACGGCGATGGCGGGGTTGACCTATCCCCCATTGCGGACTTGATGAAATCGGAGGTCTATGCGGTCGGCAGATGCCTGGGGATCATCGACGCCATTTTACAGGCGCCCCCAACGGACGGCCTGTGGACGGATAACCGAAGCGATGAGGCCCAGATCGGCGCTACCTATGATGAACTGGAATGGGCCATGAAATTTGAAGGTGGCGGAGGGGATGAAAGCCAATTGACGAATCGGCAGAAGCAGGTGCTCGCCATCTTTCGCCGGCTTCATCAGGCCAACCGGCATAAAATCGATCCGATACCGGTGGTGAAGATTCCGGATGAGTATAGGGGGCACAATTAAATCCCAAATCACAATATTGATGGCTTCGTAAAAAGTCCAATATCTGTGTTGCGCTTCCATCCCTCGGAATTTCACGTACAGCTAAGTACGCTGCATTCCTCGGGATTTTGCGCGCCCCCGGATCTTAACTGGGGCTTGAACTTTTTACTTTGCCATCCTAAAATCGACTTTTTACGAGAATGCCAAATTTGACACTCTCGTAAAAAGCGGTTTATTCCGCCGCGGCGGCATTTTTGCAGAAAGTAACTCTAAAAAACATCCGCATTGTCATTTCGAGCGGCAGCGAGAAATCTTTAGCAATCAAGATTCCTCGTCACTTTCGCTCCTCGGAATGACAACAGCGAAAGCATCTAAAATAATATTAAATATTGTCGAGTTCCTTGGAAGTAACCCCCCCCGGGCCGAGGCCCGGGACCGAGCCTAGGAGTAACTTTTACTGTATGGTTGAAGGCACTGAGACGATTCATCCAATTTTGTCATTTCGAGCGACAGCGAGAAATCTTGAACAAACAAGATTCCTCGTCGCTTTTGC
>Ga0209947_1000353_pt1 | contig 28589 bp, 29 predicted proteins | sample SalPonR2_B_D2_MG_FD_185706 | JGI IMG/M metagenome (GOLD analysis project Ga0209947, IMG submission 185706) | Salt pond soil microbial communities from South San Francisco under conditions of wetland restoration - Salt Pond MetaG R2_B_D2_MG... ...
CGCACGCGGCCGGCCCGGACCACCTCGCTGTCGGCGCCGAACAGCAATTCGGTCATGCCCTCGTTGAACCCGGCCACGCCGGCGGGGCCCAGGTAGGACTTGCTGGTTTCGGTCTGCAGGAGCCGCGCCTCCGCCTCCTTGACGGAGCCGAGTACCGGCGTCTCGCCCTCCTCGTTGCGGTAGACGCCGATGCCGAGGTCGACCTTCTTCGGGTTCGTGTCGGCGGCGTAGGCGGCGATGATGCCGAGGATGGGATCGGGCGGGACGGGTTTGACTTGTTCGAACATGGAGTCTGGTTCGCCTTGTTTGGTTTGTGTTCTGCCGGCGGGCCGGCGGTATCCGGTGCAATCCGGCCAAGCATAACGCGTTCGCCCGGAGATTTGGTCGCCGGACCGGCTGGGAAGGGGCCCACGCGGCTGCTATTCTCTCGCCGCTCCGTCATCGCCTTCGCCATCGATATTGCCATTGCCCTGCCAACCCAGCCAACGAGGAAGCGCCATGCCCGGCCCGCGATCCGACATCGATCCTGCAGTTGATTCCCAGGTTGATCCCCAGGTTGATCCCAAGGGTCTGCTCGAGTACTCGGTGGTCTTCACCGACCGTTCGCTGAACCACATGTCCGCGCTCTTCCAGGGGGTCATGAACGATATCTCGGCCGGCCTGAAAGACGTGTACGGCGCCGACGCCGTGGTGGTCGTGCCGGGCGGCGGCACCTTCGCCATGGAGGCGGTGGCCCGGCAACTTGCGACCGGACGGCGCTGCCTCATCGTGCGCAACGGCTGGTTCAGCTACCGCTGGACGCAGATCCTGGAGATGGGCGGTTTCGCCGCCGGCTCGACGGTGCTTGCCGCCAGGCAGAGCGGCGATGGCGCCCGCGCACCGTTCGTGCCCCCGCCCGTCGACGAGGTCGTCGAGCGCATCCGGGCGGAGCAGCCCTCGGTGGTCTTCGTGCCCCACGTGGAGACGTCGGCCGGCCTGCTGCTGCCCGACGACTACGTTCGCGCGCTCGCCGATGCCGTGCACGAGGCGGACGGGCTGTTCGTGCTGGACTCCGTCGCCTCCGGCTGCCTCTGGGTGGACATGCAGGCGCTCGGCGTCGACGTGCTGATCAGCGCGCCGCAGAAGGGCTGGAGTTCCACCCCCTGCGCAGGGCTGGTCATGCTGAGCCGCCGCGCGCGCGATTACGTGGAGGCGAGCGAGAGCGGCAGTTTCGCCTGCGACCTCCGGAAATGGCTGCAGATCATGCAGGCCTACGAGAACGGCGGGCACGCCTACCACGCCACGATGCCCACCGACGGCCTGCGCCAGTTCCGCGACACGCTGCACGAGACGCGCGATTTCGGATTGGAGCGTGCCCGCGATGCGCAGTTGGATCTCGGCCGCAGGGTGCGCGCCGTGCTGGAGGAGGCCGGCTTCGCGAGCGTCGCCGCGCCCGGCTTCCAGGCGCCGGGGGTGGTGGTCTCCTACACCGACGACCCGGCCATACAGAATGGCAGCCGGTTCGCGGCGCAAGGGCTGCAGATCGCCGCCGGCGTGCCGCTGATGTGCGGCGAGCCGGACGACTATCGCAGCTTCCGCATCGGGCTGTTCGGGCTGGACAAGCTGGCGAACGTCGAGCGCACCGTGGCCCGCCTGCGCGGTGCCGTGGAGAGCCTGTGAACGGCGGGGAAGTTGCGGCGCAGCCGTCCCGCGAATACATCCTGACGATGCACTGCCCGGATCGTCCGGGCATCCTGGCCGCGGTGACCGGGGCGCTGGCGGAGCGCGGCGGCGACGTCCGCGACGCCCAGTCGTTCGCCGACGACAGCACCGACGAGTTCTTCGTGCGCATGCACGCCCTGCTGCCCTCGGACGAGGCGGCCGCCGCCTTCGGCGCCGCCATCGGCGAACTCGCGGTGAGGCTCGGCATCCGCTGGGAGCTGCACGACTGCAAGGTGCCGCCGCGCGTGATGATCATGGTGTCGAAGTTCGACCACTGCCTGCGCGACCTCCTGCACCGGCGCGAAACCGGCGCGCTCAGGGCGGACATCCCGCTGGTCGTCTCCAACCACGGCGACGCCCGCGGGCTGGTGGAGTGGCACGGCATCCCCTTCGTGCACCTGCCGGTATCGAAGGACAACCGGTCCGAGCAGGAGGCGGAGGTGCTGCGGCTGGTCCTGGAGCATCGCATCGAGCTGGTCGTGCTGGCCCGCTACATGCAGATCCTCTCCGGCGACATGGTCCGGCAGCTGGCCGGCCGCTGCATCAACATCCACCATTCCTTCCTGCCAAGCTTCAAGGGGGCGATGCCCTACCGGCAGGCCCACGAGCGGGGCGTGAAGCTGATCGGCGCCACGGCGCACTACGTCACCGAAGACCTGGACGAGGGCCCGATCATCGAGCAGGACGTGCGGCGCGTGACCCACGCCACCACGGAGAGCGAGATGACCGGGATCGGGCGGGAGACGGAAGCCAGCGTGCTGGCCCGGGCCGTGCGCTGGCACGTCGAGCGCCGCATCCTGCTGAGCGGTGCGAAGACCGTCGTCTTCCCCTGACTGGTTCTTGTCGCCGACGGTGCCGGTCGGCTGCCTAGAGATAGATCCAGGGCCGGGCGGCGCGATCGCGTTCGCGGAAGGCCAGAATCTGTTCGTCCAGCTGCATGGTCTTCGCGATGGGGTCGAGGCCTTCCAGCAGCATTTCCTTGTCCCCCGCGCCGATGTCGAAGGGGTAATCCGCGCCGGCTGCGTCGGTGACCGTCTGCGCCGGCAGGTCGATGGTCACCTGCTGGGAGGGCTCGGCGTCCACGTGCAGGGCAATCGCCTCGAGGTCCGGTTCGGCGAGGCGCACGATCGCCTCGAGGTCCGGTTCGGCGAGGCGCACGGGCAGGATGCCGTTGCGCACGCAGTTGCCGTAGAAGATGGAGCCGAAGCCGGGCGCGATGACCGCGCGGAAGCCGAAGTCCTTCAGCGCCCAGACCGCGTGCTCCCGGGACGAGCCGCAGCCGAAGTTCTCGCCCGCCAGCAGGATGGTGGCGTGGCGGAAGGGTTCGCGGTTCAGCACGAACTCCGGGTCCTCCTCCCGGGTGGCGACGTCCCGATAGCGCCAGTTGGCGAACAGGCCCTCGCCCAGCCCCTTCTTGGACACTCGCTTCATCTCCCGGCTCGGGATGATGGCGTCGGTGTCGATGTTGATGCGCAGCAGCGGTGCGGCGATGCCGCTGTGGTGCACGAATGGTTCCATTTCAGACTTCCTCCGGCGCGAATTCGCGCACGTCGGCGATGCGGCCGGCGATGGCCGAGGCGGCCACGGTGGTGGGACTGGCGAGATGCGACCGGGTGCCCGGCCCCTGGCGGTTCTCGAAGTTGCGGTTGGTGCTGGTAATCACGCGCTCCTCGCGGCCGAAATGCTCGCCGCCGGCGAAAAAGCACATGGAGCAGCCGGACTCCCGCCACTCGAAACCCGCCGCGGTGAAGACGCGGTCGAGCCCTTCGGCCTCGGCAGCCGCCTTCACCCGGCTGGAACCGGGAACGCAGATGGCCCTGATGCCGTCGGCGACGTGCCGCCCCCGCAGAACCTCGGCGGCCGCGCGCAGGTCGCTCAGCCGACTGTTCGTGCACGAGCCGATGAACGCGGCATCGATGGGCGTGCCCGCGAGCGCCCGGCCCGGCGCGAGTGCCATGTAGTCGAGCGCGCGCTCCATGGCCTTGCGCCGGCTGGTGTCGGCCTCGCCGGCCGGGTCGGGTATGGCGCCGTCCACCGGCAGTTCGTGCTGCGGGCTCGTGCCCCAGGTCACCTGGGGCACAATGGCGGCCGCGTCGAGTTCGATCTCGCGGTCGAACGCTGCGTCCTCGTCGGTGGCCAGCGAACGCCAGTGGGCGAGCGCCTCGTCCCAGTCCTCGCCCGTCGGCGCGTAGGGGCGTCCCCGCACGTACTCGAAGGTCTTCTCGTCGGGCGCGACGATGCCACTCCAGGCGCCGAACTCCACGGCCATGTTGCACAGCGTGAGGCGCGCCTCCACGTCCAGCGCCCGGACCGCCTCGCCGGCGAACTCCACCACGTAGCCGATGCCGCCCGACGCCGTGTGCCGGCCGATCAGCGCCAGGATCATGTCTTTTGCGGTCACGCCGAACGGCAACTGCCCGGAATAGGTGACCCGCATCTGCTTCGGTTTGGCCACCGCCAGCGTCTTCGTGGCCAGCGCGTGCTCGGCCTCGGTGGAGCCGATGCCCCAGGCCAGCGCGCCGAGCCCGCCGACGGTGCCGGTGTGGCTGTCGGGACAGACCAGCGTCACCCCGGGCAGAGCGATTCCCAGTTCCGGCGAGACCACGTGCACGATGCCCTGGCTCGGATCACCGATGTCGAATGTGCGGATGCCGGCATCGGTGGCCGCCGCCCGGGTGGCGGTGATGAACTCGGTGCCGCCGGGCATGATCGTGATGTCGGAGCGGCCGGGGAAGGTGTCGACGATATGGTCCATGGTGCAGAACACCTGCTCGGGATCTCGCACGGAGCGTCCCGCGGCCTCCAGCCCCTGGAGTGCAATGCTGCCGGTGCGCTCGTGCAGGAAGATGCGGTCGATATAGAGCAGCGTCGTGCCGTCACCCGGGTCGGCGACCGCGTGCTGCGACCAGATTTTCTCGGCCAGTGTCCGGGCCATGGCGTATTCCTGCGGCTATTCCTGTGGGTTGCCGGTTCCCTGTTCCCCGTTCTCGAGCCCCGATTCCGAATTGACTCTGCGCGGGATTGTCACAAGATAGGCGCAGCCGCCCGGCGCCTCAAGTTGCCTGAACCCGTTACCTGAACCCGTTACCTGAACCCGTTGCCTGGACAAGTTGCCTCAGGGATCTGCAATGAATCTCTTCTTCGACCTCGACGGCACGCTCACCGATCCCCGTGAGGGCATCACCCGCTGCATCGCCTACGCGCTGGAGCGCCTGGACAGGGAGCCCCCGCCGCTCGCCGATCTGGAGCGCTATATCGGTCCGTCCCTGTTCGTGAGCTTCCGCGAGTTGCTCGGCACCGAGGACGAGGACCGGGTGCGCGCCGCCGTCGCCCTGTACCGGGAGCGCTACACGGACACCGGCCTGTACGAGAACCGGGTACACGAGGGCATCGTCCAGGTGCTGGACGGGTTCCTCGGCGACGGCTGCCGCATGCTGGTGGTGACGACCAAGCCGACGGTCTTCGCCCGCCGCGTCGTCGAGCACTTCGGGCTGGCGGGCTATTTCGCGGACGTCGTGGGTGCCCACCTTGACGGCAGTCGTTCCGACAAGGCCGAGCTGATCGGCCATGCACTCGCGAATCACGGGCTGACCGCCGATGCGTGCGTAATGATCGGCGACCGCAACGACGACATGCGCGGGGCGGCCAGGAACGCCGTCCACGCGATCGGCGTTCTGTGGGGATTCGGCAGCGCCGCGGAGCTGAAGGAGGCCGGCGCGACGTCGCTCTGTGCGAATCCGGCGGAGCTGCCCCCCGCGGTCGCCGCCCTGGCGAGATAGCATCAGGCGCGCGGATGGCCTTCGAATGGCGCGCCCGGCACGACGGGCCGCTGGCGGGATATTCCGTCGGCTGTCTCGCCCGCGGGGGCGGGAATGCGGCGCCCGCCCCGCCCTTCGTCCAGTTCGGTGCGGTCGACAATTAGTTGTGCAAATCAATCGCTTAGCCTAAAATTGTATACAATTTGGCCGACCGATGGCTGGCTGAGACCTCGCCATTGCTATCCGACTTCCCGGCATCGATTCTTGTTGTGCACCTGCGACGATTACGTATTGTTTTGAAAATTCAGAAGGCATGAGGCAGGATTCACGAGACGGGGGTCGTCTGCGTTACGGATTTGCAGGGAAGAGCCGGAACGTCCTGAAAACACTGAATGTTCTATCTTTTTCTTAGCAGGGGAGTATCCATGAGCAAATCTTTTCGGAGCGGGCCGGGCCTGAACGCAGCCCTCCCGGCCATCCTGGTTCCGTTGTTGTTTTCCGCGGGTGCGAGCGCCCAGGTGGAGGAGATCATCGTCACCGCCGAGCGCCGTGAGGCGTCCATTCAGGACGTGCCGGTGGCGGTCAGTGCATACAATGACCAGACGCTGGAGGCGCTGCAGGTGGAGGACACCCTCGACCTGATCAACGTCGTGCCGAACCTTTTCGGCGGCAACAACACGGGCATCGGCAGCGCGAACATGTACTACATGCGAGCCCAGGGCAACGACGAGTCCATCGCCACCTTCGACCCGCCGGTCGGCACCTATATCGACGGTGTCTACGTGTCGCGGCAGAACGCCAACAACTTCACGCTGTTCGACGTCGAGCGCATCGAGGTGCTGCGCGGTCCGCAGGGGACGCTGTTCGGGCGCAATACGACGGGCGGCGCCATCAACGTGGTGCTGAAGGACCCGTCGCCGGAGACAGGCGGTTTCGTGGAGGCGGGTTTCGGCCGCTACAGCGAGTACCGGGTGCGGGGCAGCGTGGACATCCCGCTGAGCGACACGTTTCTGACCAAGTTCTCCGGCTACCACATTTCCAATGACGGCTGGCTGGAGAATCGCAATCCGGCCGTCGGCGGCGACTTCAACGTGCGCGACAGCATCGGCCTGCGGGCGGATTTTCGCTACATGCCGACGGATAGGCTCACCTGGGACCTGACCGTGGAGTACATCGACGACGAGGCCGGCAACATCCACGGCGACCTCGTCGGCGACGACCGGGTATCCACCTCCGTGGCGCCCCTGGGTGCACCGACCACCGCCTTCGATTTCCTGAACTTCTCGATCACCGGCGGATTCGTGCCCATCAGCTATCAGCAGAAGGCCGAATACGGCAGCGTCTCGGAGACCACCAGCATCATCTCGGACCTCACCTATGCCGCGCCCGCGGGCGAGCTCGAGTTCATCGTCGGCTGGCGTGACCTGGAGCAGGACTTCTTCCTGAACTTCCCGAACGCGGTGGGCGACGCGGACGACTTCTTCTGGATCGACAACAACGGCGTGCACGAGCAGTTCACCGCCGAGGTCAAGTGGTCGGCCCGCTATTTCGACGAAAAGCTCGACTTCGTCTCCGGCGTCTTCTACCTGAATGAAGACAACGAGACCGACTTCGCGGACTGGTTATTCGGTTCGTTCCTGGTGGCCGACCGCGTGATGGAGAACACGACCGACAGCTGGGCCGTCTACGCCCAGGGTGATTACGCGCTCTCGGACCAGTGGACGCTGACCCTCGGCGCCCGCTACACGGACGAGACGAAGGAGATCTCGATCACGGACAACATCGGCGCCCGTGGCGTCATCCCGGGGACCATCACGCTGGAGACCGCGAACCTGATCGCCGCCGGCATCCCGGTGGAGCAGGAGGAGTCCATCGTCACGCCGCGCATCGCGCGAGTCCATCGTCACGCCGCGCATCGCGCTGAAGTACGATTACTCCGACGACCTGATGGTCTACGCTTCGGCCACCCGCGGCTTCAAGTCCGGCGGCTGGAACGCCCGCGAGGCACTGGCGGCGACCATGGAGCCGTTCGGGCCGGAGAAGCTCTGGGCCTACGAACTCGGCTTCCGCGCCGACATGCTCGACAACCTGGTGCGGGCCAACGGCACGCTCTTCTACACCGACCTCGAGGACCTGCAGACCACGTCGGCCACGCCGTCGGGCAACTTCCTGACCACCAACGCCGGCGGCCTGGAAGTGACCGGTTTCGAACTGGAGGTGAACGCCGTGCCGACGGACTGGCTGAACCTGTTCGTCTCGCTCGGCCTGCAGGACGCGGAATACGTCGACATCTCCGATCAGATCGCCGCCTGCACCGTGCCCAACACGGACTTCGCGGCGCTCGACGGCGAGTGCAACGTGGCCGATCCGAAGCGCTCGCCCGACTGGACGCTGACGCTGGGCGCATTCCTCAACTTCCCGGTCGAAGCGCTCGGTGCCTCGCTGCAGCCGAATCTCTCGTCCCGGTTCATCGGGCCGAACGTGGTCGGCACGCGTCAGCTGGGCGAGAACGACACGGAGGTCATCGTCAATGCCGGCGTCTCTCTGGTGGATGACGAAGGTGTGTGGTCCGTGACCGCCGAGTGCAACAACTGCTCGGACGAGGAGTACGTCACCTCGAACCTCTTCCTCAACTATTGGACGCCGCCGATGACCTGGCAGGTGCGCGGTCGCTGGAACTTCGGCGCCCGCTGAGGCGCGTACTCGCCGGCACCCGCCGGCGCGTTCCGGGAAAACGCCCCCCAGCGGGGCGTTTTCTTTTTCGGGTGGCCGCGGGGTGTCTCCGGCCGGCTAGCGCAAGCGTTCGAGTACTTTCAAGAACTCGGCCGGGTCGGGTCGCTCGCGGACGTCCTTCGAACGGTTGGCATAACGGACGATGCCTTCGCTGTCGATCACCACCGAGACGGGCCGCAGCGTATCCGTGCCGTACTCGTCCCGGTAATCGGCCGGCACGCCTCCCGGATGCGCGATGCCGAGTTCGCGCGCAGCGGCGAGATCCGGGTCCATCCAGAAGGTGAAGTCCACGCCGAACAGATCGGCCACGCGGCGGGTGGTCTGCTGCGGCTTCGGCACGACGAGGATCAGTCGGGCGCCGAGTTCGTTGATCTGGCGGTAGTGCTGGGTCAGGTCCTCGACCTGGGCGGAACAGAACGGGCACCAGTTGCCGCGCAGGAAGATGAGCACGGCCGGCAGACCGCGCAGGTCGGACGGGCCCGCGGGCTCGCCATCTTCTGTCTGCACGGTGAACTCCGGGATGCGGCGGCCGCGCACGAGCCGATCGCTGGCCTTCTCGCCGGGCCGGCGCAGCAGCCAGAACACCAGCCCCGCCGCCAGCAGCAGGACCACCACAACAATCGCAGTGATCATGGCCGTATCGTTGAACACCTGTTCCGCCTCCGCCAGCCGCGCCGGGCAATGCGGCATTCTAAGGCTTTACCCGCGGCCGGGAAAACGCGAGCATCAGCTGCGAGGCCGATCGGGTCGGCACCGGGCCGTACGGGACCGTTCATGGTGGCTCGCCAGCCATCGCAACAGGGGGGAACATGGATTTCGAGATTCCGGCACCCGTGCGCGAGAAACTGGCCGCGCTGGATCGCTTCATCGAAGCGCAGATCCGGCCGCTGGAAAACGCGGACGACAACATCCGCTTCTTTGACCACCGGCGGGAGTACGCGCGCACCGACTGGGAACGTGGCGGCGTGCCCGCCGCCGACTGGGAGGCGCTGCTCGCCGAGATGCGCCGCCGCGCCGACGCGGCCGGCCATTACCGCTACGCGCTGCCGCGGGAATTCGGCGGCGAGGAGGCGGGCAACCTGGCGATGGCACTGGTGCGCGAACACCTTGCCGCGAAAGGCCTGGGCCTGCACAACGACCTGCAGAACGAGAGTTCTGTGGTGGGCAACCTGCCGATCGTGCTCATGCTGCGCGATTTCGGCACGGCCGAACAGGTCGAGCGCTACGTGGAGCCGGCGATAACCGGCGAGCATCCCGTCGCCTTCGGCCTGACCGAGCCGGAGCACGGCTCGGATGCCACCTGGATGGAGACCCGTGCCGTGCCGTCCCGCCGTGACGGCGTGGCCGGCTGGCGGATCAATGGCGAGAAGATGTGGAACACGGGCATGCACGTCGCCGGCACCGACCTCGTGTTCGCCCGCACCGCCGGGGCGGACGGCGAGGCCGCCGGCATCACCTGCTTCCTGGTGCCGGCCGATGCCGACGGGGTGCGGATCGAGGAGTATCTGTGGACCTTCAACATGCCCACCGACCATCCACGGGTGTCGTTCACCGACGTGTGGGTGGGCGAGGAGGCGGTGCTGGGCGAGGCGGGCGGGGGACTGGCGCTGGCCCAGCACTTCGTGCACGAGAACCGTATCCGCCAGGCGGCCAGCAGCCTGGGCGCGGCGCAGTACTGCATCGAGCGCGCCGTCGCCCGTGCGCGGGAGCGCAAGCCCTTCGGCAAGCCGCTGGCCGCGAACCAGGGCATCCAGTTTCCGCTGGTGGAGCTGGCGACCGAGGCGGAGATGGTGCGGGTGCTGATCCGCCAGACCGCCTGGCAGACGGACCGCTTCGAGCGCCGGCGCATCGCGGCGGAGCTGTCGGACAAGGTGGCCATGTGCAACTACCGGGCGAACCGGCTGTGCTGCGAGGCCGCCGACCGGGCGATGCAGATATTCGGCGGTATGGGCTATTCGCGGCACGAGCCCTTCGAGCACATCTATCGCCACCACCGGCGCTACCGCATCACCGAGGGCGCCGAAGAGATACAGATGCGCAAGGTGGCCGGGCATCTGTTCGGCTTCATCCGCGGCTAGCGGCGGAGCGCATCCTCCCCGCCGCCCGCGGCGCCGGCCTCCGCCGCGATGCGCGCCCCGGAATAGGCCGGCTGGTCGATCGCCAGGCGGTCCAGGGTGGTGCGTTCGAGATGCTCCAGCAGCCCGGCGTCGTCGATGGCCATGCGGCCGTCGCGGATGGCATCGCACAGGGCACGGTTCAGCTCGGCGGGCTCGCCGTCGCGTCCGAGCAGCGTCCTGAGGCGCCCGGCTTCCGCCGCCTCGGCGGCGGGCGCCAGCGCCAGCTCGCGGCGCGCGATGTCCACCACGTTGGCGGCGACCAGCGCGTGGAATCCGCGATGCCCGTCGAGTTCCTCTCGGGCCTCGGCCAGGAAGCCGCGCACCGCTTCCAGCAGCTCTCCCAGGTCCGGCATCTCCTGCATCAGTCCCTGCCCCGTATGATGTTCAGCATGTCGATCTCAGCCTCGCTGACCCGCCGGCCGATGGCGGCGCGCTCCACGGAACGGTCGATGCCGCGCCGGTAGATCTCCGCCATGGTCATGCACATGACGCCCCATTTCAGGCTGCCCGCGAGCTGCCAGTAGCGCATCCTTTCCTCGTCCGCATTGCCGCCGGCCTCGCGGTAGCCCCGCAGCAGCTCGCGGCGCCGGCCGAATCCGCCCACCGGCCGGTGGCTCATGCCGAAGCGCCAGGAGTTGACGGTGATCCAGCCCAGGTCCTCCATGGGATCGCCCCGGTGCGCGAGCTCCCAGTCGAGCACGCCTGCCAGTCCTGCTTCGTCGACCACCAGATTGCCGTTGCGGAAGTCGCCGTGCACGAGCACGGACTCGACGGGCTCCGGCAGGCGGTCGCCCAGCCAGCGGAAGGCGAGTTCGAAGACCGGTCGCGCGTGACCGTAGGCGTCGTAGCGCTGCCGGTACGCCGCCAACACGTCCGCGGCCTGCATGGCCGGCAGCTCGGCAGCCGCGGCGGGCCGCGCGGCGTGAATGGCGGCGAGCCGCGGCCTGCATGGCCGGCAGCTCGGCAGCCGCGGCGGGCCGCGCGGCGTGAATGGCGGCGAGCGCGGCGCCGCACTGCTGCGCCAGGCGGCCGCGGGCGTCGGCGTACTGGTCGCGGCGCAGGATCCGCGGCGCCAGCGTCTCTCCGTGCAGCCGTTCCATGACGAAGCCGCGCCCCAGCCGGTCTTCCGGCGCGAGCACGTGCACCACGCCGGCCACCGGCAGGCCGGCCGCGGCCAGTTCCCCGACCAGCCGGCCCTCAAGGCCCGGGTCGAGAGCGAGCAGGTCCTCGTCCGGCTCCTCGCCGTCCCGCTCCTTGCCGTCCCAGGCCCGACGAAGGACGAGAGGCCGGCGGGACTCGCCGATCACCCGTTCGAACGACCAGGTTTCCCGGCTCGCGCCGCCGGTCAGTCGGCGCAAACCCTCCACCCGGCCGGCGCCGCCGGTGAGTATCCGTGCCAGGGCGTGTGCGAGCTCGTCGGGACTGGGTGCTTTACCGGAGGTTGCCACGCCTTTACTTTAGCGGACATCGGCGCGGCTTTGCGCGCGGCAGACGGCGGAAGCCGGGAAAGGAGCAGCGATGGAGAACCTGGCACTGATCACCGGCGCATCGGGGGGCATCGGCGAGCAGCTCGCGCGCATCCATGCCGGGAAGGGCGGCGATATGGTGCTGGTGGCGCGCAGCGAGGACCGGCTGGCGGAACTCGCCGCCGAGCTCATCGACGCCCACGAGGTGAATGTGCGGGTCGTGGCGCGGGACCTGGCGGTGCCCGGCGCCGCCGAGGGCCTGGCCGACGAACTGCAGGCCGAGGGTCTCGTCCCGGACCTCCTGATCAACAACGCCGGTTTCGGCGGGCAGGGCCGCTTCCACGAGCGGGACTGGGCCCGGGACCGGGACATGATCAACCTGAATGTGACGGCGCTGGCGGCGCTCACGCACGGTTTCCTGCCGGCCATGGTGGAGCGGGGCAGCGGCCGCATCCTCAACGTGGGTTCCGTCGCGGGCTTCCTGCCGGGGCCGAACTTCGCCACCTATTTCGCCACAAAGGCGTTCGTGCTGTCGTTCAGCGAGGCGATCGCGGCGGAGTTGACCGGTACCGGCGTGACGGTGACGGTGCTCTGCCCGGGACCGGTGGCCACCGGTTTCGTGGATGCCGCCGGCATGACGAACCGGCAGATGTTCGACGCCGTGGCCTCATCTGCGGAGGAGGTGGCGCGTTACGGCTACCGGGCGATGCTGCGGGGCGACGTGGTCGCGGTTCCCGGGGTCGCCACACAGATCTCGCTGTTTCAGCTGCGCTTCCTGCCCCGCGGTCTGACCCGGGCGAATCTCGCTGTTTCAGCTGCGCTTCCTGCCCCGCGGTCTGACCCGGGCGATCTCGCGTCTGACGATGGGCAATCTCTAGGACCTGTCGCCAGGCCCGATCAGGTCTTCAGCACGATCTTGCCCATGTGCTCGCCGGATTCCATCAGCGCGTGGGCACGGGGTGCCTCGATAAGCGGGAAGGTCGCGTAGACCGTCGGCCGGATGCGCCCGGCCTCCAGCAGCGGCCAGATGCCGCGCTCCAGCCCGGCGGCGATGACGGCTTTCTCCTCCACCGTCTGCGGGCGCAGCGCGGAGCCGGTGATGGTCAGCCGCTTGCGCAGGACGTGCGCGAAGTTGGCCTCCGCCTTCGGCCCCAGCAGGAAGGCGATCAGCGCGTAGCGGCCGTCGTAGGCCAGCACGTCCAGGTTCCGGTCGACGTAGGGTCCGGCCACCATGTCCAGCACCACGTCGACGCCGCGTCCGCCGGTGATCTCCTTCGTACCTGCCACCCAGTCGCTTTCGCGGTAGTTCAGCGCGAAGTCGGCGCCCAGTTCGCGGCAGTACTCGCACTTCGCCTCGGTCCCCGCCGTGACGATGACGTTCGCGCCGCGTCCTTTCGCCATCTGGATGGCCGCGCTGCCGATGCCGCTGGAGCCGCCGTGGACGAGCAGCCACTCGCCCTCGGCCAGCGCGGCGCGCGTGAAGACGTTGTACCAGACCGTGAAGTAGGTCTCCGGCAGCGAGGCCGTCTCGGTCAGTGTCAGCTCATCCGGCACCGGCAGGCAGTGTTCGGCGGGCACCCGGCAGTATTCGGCGTAGCCGCCGCCGTGCACCAGCGCGCAGACCCGGTCGCCCGGGCGCCAGCGGCCCGCGCCCGCCAGCGGCCCGCGCCCTCGGCGCTCGCGACCACCTCGCCCGCCACCTCCAGGCCGGGCAGGGGATCGGCGTCCGCCGGTACCGGGTACAGGCCCTGACGCTGCAGGCAGTCCGGGCGATTGACGCCGGCGCCGCGCACCCGGATCAGTACCTCCCCCGGCCGCGGTTCCGGCACCGGCCTCTCCACGGCCCGCAGGACCTCCGGGCCGCCCGGCTCGGTGATGTCGACGGCCGTCATCGTCTTCGGCAGGCCCATGTACGCTCGACTCCTCTGATTTCCGGCCCGGTCAGTCTTCCAGCAGGCGCACTCTGGCGGCGACGATATCGCCGTTCAGCGTACCCTCCACTTCGACGTCGCGGCCTTCCGCCGTGGCATAGAAGGCGGCGGCGTCGATCGGTTGCCCGTCTTCCTCGTACGTCGTCGTGCCGTCGGTGACGACGGTGACGCCGAGCAGCACGAAACGGGGTTGGGCGACGTCTCTGGCACGTGCACGCAGGACGACTCCCGCGTCGGCATCCGTGCGGGTGACGCTGCGTGCCAGGAGCGCCTCGCCGCTCTCGGTGCCCGCCACCTCCACGCGGTCGCCGCTGCCGATGTCGCCGAGCGAGAACGGCCGCTGTCGCTGACTGCTGGCGTCGCGGAACCCGGTCTTCGCGTCGGTGAGGACCGTGGCGCCGGCTGCCGTCAGCGTGGCGGCATCGAGGTCGACGTCTTCCACCGCGGCGTCCAGCCGCGCCTGGCTGGGGCCTTCGAACGCCACCCGTTCGGCAAGGATGGCGCCCGTGTCCGTCACGGTGCCTTCCACCTCGACGCGCACGTCGGGACCGAGCATGGAGGCATTGCCGCCCTGGAACACGGTGGCGTCATCGGTGGCGACCGGCTGACCGTCCACGTCGAAGTCCGCCGGCGTCGCGAAGCGCGTGATCAGGCCCTCGACTTTCGCCTGCTCGCCTTCCGCGGCTGCGTCCACGCCCTTTTCCCGGAAGCTCAGCGTCTCTGCGATCAGCGTGCCGTCGGCGGCCCGCTCGCTGCCCCGCGCTTCCACCCGGTCCCCGTTGGCGGGAGCGCCTTCGGGGAAGCCGTCGAGCATGGCGCTGCCGTAATCGACGAGTGCGCCGCCGATGCGCAGCCGCTGCGCGGCCGCGTCCACCTGGGCGGCCACGCCGGTCAGCTCCAGCCGGTCCGGCGCGGACTTGAGCCGTACCAGGGTGGCCTCGACGCTGCCGTCGGCGCGGTCGAATCCGCTTACCTCCACCGCATCCCCTGCGGTCAGTCCATCGAGCCCGGCGATCCCGCCGCTGCCTTCGAACAGCGTGTCGATGGACACGTGCACGGTGCGTCCGAGCACGACGGCGGTGCCCGCGCCCGCGTCGACGGCATCCACCGGCCCCTCGACGTTGTCGTCGAATTCGATCCGTGTGGCGTTGCCGGTGTCGGCGCCGGACACCCGCTCGCCCCGTAGCGTCACCACGGCGCCCACCGAAAGCCCGGCCTCGGTGCCCGGTTCGCCGTCGATCACGATCTCGGCGCTCCCGGTCTCGTAGCGGACGCCGTTCACGATGACGCTGCCGAAGCCGGTGATCTCACCCTTCGTCACCACCGCGACCGGGTTGCCGCCCCGGTCGACGCCGGCCACCTGCTCGGTGCTGTCGCAGCCGGCGAGCGGCAAGGCGCTCAGCGTCACGGCCGCCAGTATCGCGGCTCCGGACTTCGGGGCAATGTTGCCGGTATGTGGTTGACTGCGCATCCTGTCACTCATCGCTCTCTTCCCTGGTCTGCGGGCCCTGGATGAAGTAAAGGCCGATGCCGAGGCGCACCGTCTCCGTCTCCTCCTTGCCTGCCCGTCGTTCCTGCTCGGCCAGCCAGTCGTCGATCATGTACAGGAAGTCCTCGCCCTTGTCCTCCAGCAGCGCCTGCAATTCGGGGATGGCGGAGCGGGGCACCTGCAGCGCCGTGGCGCGGCCCTCGAAGCGGGACGGCTCGTCCTGAGCACGCCCGAGATTGTGATTGACCGTCCTGCCCACGTCTTCCAGCACCTCGCCGGCGCGGCGCAGGGTTTCGGTATCGGTGGCCGCAGGCATGTAATAGCGGTGCAGGGCCCGGAGTCGCCCGCCTGCGACCTCTTCGACGGCCCCCGTCGTCAGGAGCTCCTTCAGCATGGCCTTGGGCGGGATGTCGCCGGCGTAGCGGCGCAGGAGTTCGGTGAAACTGTTATTGCCTTCCTCGTACTCGAGTTCGCGCGCGTTGCCCTGCCCGTCGGAGAAATCCGGGTCCTGGTGCCAGCGGGCGAGCACCCGGGTGGCGTTGTTGGTCTTGCGGGTAAGGGACTCGTCCAGCTGATCGGCCAGCAGTTCCCGCTGGCGCTTCACCTCACGGCGCGTAAGGCCGGTCAGGATGGAGGTGCGGGAGACGTTGGTGGGCCGGCCGCCGATGCCGTAGTCGCTGGTGGCCACCTGGACGAAGACAGACTTGCTGATGTCGGCGAATTCCCGCCACGTCATGCCGCCGCGAAGCATGATGCGTGCGATCGGCCGCAACAGGCGGCGGCAGGCGTCGATCAGAACTCTGCGGTATTCATCCATGGTGTTCGTCCGGTGGCCTGGCGGCGGTCACCCGTCTGCCCGGATCGCCGTACCGGCCACGCGACATAACGGCGTGCGAGCGGATACACTGCGTTAAAGCGGCACAGTATCCATCGTCAGGCAGGCTCGAGTCCATGACGCAGCCCACGAATTCGAGCGAGAAACCGCGCGGCCGGCACTACCTGACCCGGCGTCATTCCCTGCACCTGTTCCCCGGGCGCTATACCCGCCCCGGCACGGCGCCCGGCGACCTCACCGCGCCGCCGGACGCGGAACGCGTCCCGGTCACGCTGTCTCTGACCGACTTCGACGGCGATCGGCTGGTGGAGGAGAAGGACTGCGGCCTGGAGGAAGCCGGGCGCTATTTCGACAGCCCGCGTACGACCTGGCTGCACGTGCAGGGAACACCGTCGGAGGAGCTGCTGCGCGCCATCGGCGACGCCTACGGCCTGCATCCTCTGGCGCTCGAGGACGTTCTGCATACCGGCCAGCGGCCCAAGGTGGAGGCCTACGAGGAGCAGCTGTTCGCCATCGTCGGCGCGCCGGAACACGGTCCGGACGGGGTGGCGCCCACTCAGCTCAGCCTGTTCCTCGGCGACACCTGGGTGGTGAGTTTCCACCCCGGGCACGCCGATCCGTTCGAGCCCGTACGCCACCGCCTGCGCCAGCCGGCGGCGCGCATTCGAGAGCGCGGCGCCGACTACCTGTTCTATGCGCTGATCGACACCGCGGTGGATCTCGTCTTTCCGGTCATGGAGGCGCTGGGCGAGCGCATCGAGACCCTGGAGCTCACCGTGTTCGACGACCCCAGCCGGCAGGCGCTGGACGAGATCCACCGCCTGAAGCGCGAGCTGGTCGTGATGCGCCGGAGCCTGTGGCCCCAGCGCGATGCCCTCAACAGCCTGGTGCGGGACGAGCATCACATGCTGGCCGCAGACACCCACCCGTATCTGCGTGACTGCTACGACCACACGGTGCACGCGCTCGACCTGGTGGAGAGCTACCGGGAGATGGCCTCCAGCCTGCTGGAGGTGTATCTGTCCAGCCTGTCCAATCGCATGAACGACGTGATGAAGGTACTCACCATCATCGCCACCGTGTTCATCCCCCTCTCGTTCGTGGTCGGCGTCTACGGCATGAACTTCGACACGGAGGCGAGCCCCTGGAACATGCCGGAACTCGGTCTGCGTTACGGCTATCCGCTGCTGTGGCTGGTGATGCTCGGCATCGTCGCCGGCATGCTCGTCTATTTCCGCCGCAAGCGCTGGCTCTAGCGACTCACTGCTGCGCCTCGCTCAGCCGATGGGCCGAGGCGGCCGCGGCCACCGAGAGCGCCGCCAGCAGCACCAGCGTCCAGGCGGAACCGACCAGCGTGGCGATGCCGCCGAAGACGCCGCCGACCAGCAGCATCACGCCGATCACCGTATTGCTGACCGCGACGTAGCTCGCCCGGTTCTCCGCCGTGGCGATGTCCACCAGATGCGTCTTGCGTCCCAGCCGCACGCCGGCGTGGGCGATGCTGAGCGCGAAATAGGTGGCCGCGAAGGCGACCGGTGCAAGCGGCACCTGCGGCACGAGCGCCAGCGCGGCGGTGGCCAGGCTGGCCGTCGCGGCGAGCAGTGCGGCGCGCTTCATCACCAGCCGGCTGGACCGGTCCGACAGCCGACCCCAGACCGGCGCACTGAGGAAGCTGGCGGCGCCGGAGGCGAGCATCAGCGAGCCGAGCCCGGACAGCGTGTTCTCCATGCTCTGGTTCGCGAGGCTCACGTAGAAGGGCGCCGCCAGCGCGGTGGAGAGCAGCAGCGTGCGCGTGACGAGGAACTCCCGCAGATCCCGGTCCCGGCGGATGAGGCCGAGCTGGCGGACGGCCTCGGCCAGGGCGTTGCCGCCGCCCTCGGTGGCCCCGGCATATTCGGCGAGGAAACTGTAGGTGGCGGCGGCCAGCAGCCAGAGCCCGCCCGCGGCGAGCAGGACGGCGACGAAGAAGCCGATGCCCCGGGTGCCGGGATCGAGCGCGATGGCGGCGACGCCCACGGCGACTGTCACGGCGCCGGCGGCCGAGGCGGCATAGCCGGTCACCGAGCCGCGCCGGGTCTTTGCGATGGTCTTGCCGAGCACGTCCTTGCTGGCCACCGAGCAGATTCCCCGCGCCAGGCTGAACAGGGTGAGCAGGCCCAGGATCGCCCACCCTGCCGCGGCCCCCTCCAGGGTCAGGGCGACGGCAGCCATCAGCATCACCGCCGCACCCTGCAGCACGCTGCCGGCCACCCAGAACCACTTGCGCACCGGCACGGCACGCAGGTAGCGGGCCACGACGAGCTGTGGCAGCAGCGCGAGCGACTCGCGGATGGGCACCAGCCAGCCCAGCATCCACGCCGGAGCGCCGAGGCTCGTCAGGAGCCAGGCCAGCACCAGTTTCGGCCCGGCCAGCCGGTCGCCGGTCTTGGTCGCGACCAGGGAGGCAACGTGGAGCAGGTAATTGCGCGGCTGCTCCCGGCAGGCGGCATCGGCGATGTCCTTGCAGACACGGGCGTCCTCGTCGCCGGTCAGCAGGTCGTAGATATCCCGCGCCGGGCCGGGTTTCGGGACCGTTTGCGCCAAGTCGATGCCTCGTGGTGGCTTCAGGAGACCGGGAATACTAGCAAACGGCCGGCGGACCGGAGGCGCCGGAATGGCCTGGCTATGGTGTGGCGATGGCGGGGCAACGGCCCGGCGACGGCGCGCCGCGCCGTGCGCGGCGCCGGCCGGGTGTGTATCCTCGATGGACGTCAACGCGTCACGGGAGGCCCGCGATGGGACTGGAAATCGGCGGCCTGTTAGGCCTGATCATCCTGATACTGGATGTCTATGCGATCGTGAAGACCCTGGGCAGCCGGGCCGGCACCGGCAGCAAGGTGCTCTGGATCGTGGTCATTCTGGTATTGCCGGTGCTCGGACTCATTCTCTGGGCGCTGTTCGGTCCTAAGGGCTAGTTGCCCGCTGCGCCCGCAGGGAGCCCGGCACGGGCTGGCGCGGCTCACTCGGCCTGCAGGAACTCCCGCGCGTCCCGGGCCGTGCGCTCCGGCGCCTCTTCCATGGGCGCGTGGCCGAGATCGTCATAGACGACCAGCCGCGCGTCCGGGACGTCCTCGGCGAAGCGTCGGCCGTGTTCCGGCGGTATCCACTCGTCCTGCCCGCCCCACTGCACCAGCGTCGGCGCTTCGATCTGCGCCAGCGCGGCTGACGGATCCTCCCGGGCGGATCGTGATGCCGCCCGGACCCGCTGCAGGAAAGCCTCCCGGTTTCCTTCCCGCAGCGACAGCTCGAAGTAGCGATCCACCAGCGCCTCGTCCACCAGGCTGTCGTCCGCGTAGACCTCCTCCAGACTGCGCCGGTAGAGGCTGCGCGGCGTCAGTTTCGCCAGCGCGTCGCCGATGCCCGGCAACGCCGCGAGCCGGAAGATCAGCGAGGGCGGGCGGCGCAGCCGATAGCCCGATGCGTCGATGAGTATCAGCCGGTGCACCCGCTCCGGACGGGTGGCCGCGTAGTTCCACGCAATGCGCCCGCCCAGCGAGTTGCCGGCCAGGTGGAAGTCGTCCATGCCGAGACGCCGGGTGACGTCGTCGACGAACTGCACGTAGGCGCCCACGGAATAATCGCCCGCCGGATGCGGGCCGGTCAGCCCGAATCCCGGCAGGTCCATGCGCACGATGCGAAACTCGCCCGCCAGCGCCTCGACCCAGCCGTTCCACGTGTGCAGCGAGGCACCGGTGCCGTGCAGCAGCACCAGCGCCGGACCGCTGCCCTCGACGGCGACGTGGGCGCGCATGCCGTCGAACTCGAGAAACTGCGAGCCGGTGACCCGGTAGCGCTCGGTCAGTGACTCCACGCTGCGATCCGGCTCCCAGGCCCAGGCCAGCACCAGCGCCACGGCGATGAACAGGATCAGCAGGCCGTTGACGACTGCTCTCATATGCGGCTCCCGGCTCTCCGTCGATGGTAAGCGCGCCGCGCCGCCACGGCCAGCGCGTCCCTTACGGCCCGGCGAGGGTGTCGTTACAATGCCCGGGCCGACGCGCCGCACGGGCGCAACCGAGCCGGAGCGACTATGAGCCGACCATCGCCGGAACCATGGCGAGAACCATTGTGGGAGCCGTCGCCGGAACGCAAGGCGCGGGCGAACCTGACCCGCTTTGCCGCCTTCGTGGCGGAGGCCCGGGGCGAGGGCTTCGCGGACTACGCGGCGATGCATCGCTGGTCGGTCGAGGAGCCGCAGGCATTCTGGTCCGCGCTGTTCCGCTTCCTGGACCCGGTGTGCCGGCGCCAGCCCGAGACCGTGATCCGCGACGCCGGTGCCATGCCGGGCACGAAGTTCTTCCCGGAGGCCGAACTCAACTTCGCCGAGAACCTGCTGCGCTACCGGGGGCCGCTGCCCGCCATCATATTCCACGGTGAGGACGGCAGGCGCCGGGAGCTGAGCCGCGACGAGCTGCACGACGAAGTGGCGCGGGTCGCGGCCGGGTTGCGCCTGGCCGGCGTTGAGCCGGGCGACCGGGTGGCCGGCTACCTGCCGAACTGCCCCGAGACGGTGATCGCCATGCTGGCGGCGTCGAGCCTGGGCGCGGTGTGGTCGTCGTGCTCGCCGGATTTCGGCCTGCAGGGCGTACTGGACCGCTTCGGCCAGATCGCGCCGAAGGTGTTGTTCGTCACCGACGGCTACCGCTACAACGGCCGGGTCTTCGACATGCGCGACACCGTGGCCGGGATCCTCGCGCAACTGCCGGACGTGCAGACCTGCGTGGTGGTGCCGTTCGTCGAGGACGAGCCGGCCATCCACGGCATTCCCCGCGGCGTGCACTACGCGGACTTCGCGGAGGACGCGGAGGACATCGAGTTCGCGCGGCTACCTTTCGATCATCCGCTCTACGTCATGTACTCCTCGGGCACGACGGGCACGCCGAAGTGCATCGTGCACGGCGCCGGCGGCACGCTGATACAGCAGATGAAGGAGCACGTGCTGCACGTGGACCTGAAGCCCGGCGACCACCTGTTCTACTTCACGACCTGCGGCTGGATGATGTGGAACTGGCTGGTGGCCGGTCTCGCCTGCGGCGCCACCCTGGTGCTCTACGACGGCTCGCCCTTCCATCCGGACGGCGGACGGCTCTGGCGCATGGCCGAGCAGGAGCGCGTCAACGTGTTCGGCACCAGTGCGAAGTACATCGCAGCGCTGGAGAAGGCGGGCCTGCACCCGGGCCGGGATCACGACCTGTCCGCGCTGCGCACGGTGCTGTCCACCGGCTCGCCGCTGGCGCCGGCGAGCTTCGACTACGTCTACCGGGAGATCGCCGACGACGTGCTGCTGGCCTCCATCTCGGGCGGCACCGACATCCTCGGCTGTTTCGCCGGCGGCTGCCCGATACGCCCGGTGTGGCGGGGCGAGCTGCAGTGCCGGATGCTGGGCATGGCGGTGGAGGTCTGGGACGAGGACGGCACGCCGCTCATCGGCGAGAAGGGTGAACTGGTGTGCACGCAGCCGTTCCCTTCCATGCCCATCGGCTTCTGGAACGACGAATCCGGCGAACGACGAATCCGGCGAGAAATACCGGGACGCCTATTTCACCCGTTTCCCCGGCGTCTGGGCGCACGGGGACTTCGCGGAGCTGACCGAACACGACGGCATGATCATCCACGGCCGCTCCGATGCCGTGCTGAACCCCGGCGGGGTGCGCATCGGCACCGCGGAGATCTACCGCCAGGTGGAGAAAATCGACGACGTGCTGGAGTCCATCGCCATCGGCCAGGATCGGGACGACGACGTGCGCGTGGTGCTGTTCGTGGTGCTGCGGCCCGGCGTCGAGCTGGACGAGCGGCTGGAGAGCCGCATCCGCCGGGTCATCCGCGAGAACGCCACCCCGCGGCACGTGCCGGCGAAGATCCTGGCCGTGCCGGACATCCCGCGCACCATCAGCGGCAAGATCACGGAGCTGGCCGTGCGTTCCGTGGTGCACGGCGAGACGGTGAAGAACACGGACGCGCTGGCCAACCCGGAGGCGCTGGAGTACTTCCGCGACCGGCCGGAGCTGGCGGAATCGTGAGCGCCTTCCACGGCGTCAGGGTGCATGCGGAGACGATCCGCCCGGAGTGGATCGACTACAACGGCCACATGAATGTGGCCTGGTACGTGCTGATATTCGATCACGGCGTCGACGGGCTCTGGGACGAGCTCGGCCTCGACGCCGCCTACCGGGAGGAGAGCGGCGGCACTACCTTCGCCGTGGAGTGCCACGTGAGCTACCTGCGGGAGCTGCGCGAGGGCGACCCGGTGGCGGTCACCGCCCAGCTCCTCGCCTGGGATGCCAAGCGCATCCACCAGTTCCAGCGCATGTACCACGCCGAAGAAGGCTGGCTCGCCGCCACCTGCGAGTGGATGAACCTGCACGTCGACACCGCTGCCCGGCGCGTATCGCCCTGGCCCGACGCGGTGCTTGGCCGACTGGAGGGTGCTGGGCCGGCTGAATGCATTCGCCGGGCGCCACCCGGATGCCCCCTGGCCGGAGCAGGCGGGGCACCGCATGAGCGTCCCTCAACCGCTCGGCCCGCAGACAACGTCAGAGCAAAGCCCCACGGAGCAGTAACCACCATGACCGAGCACGTGATACTCGCCATCGACCAGGGCACCACCAGCAGCCGGGCGATGGTCTTCGACCGCAAGGCGCGCATCCTCGCCGCGAGCCAGCAGGAATTTCCGCAGGTCTTCCCGAAGCCCGGCTGGGTGGAGCACGACCCGGAGGCGATCTGGCAGAGCGTGCTCTCCGTCGTCCACGATGCCATCGCGGACGCCGGCTGCCTGCCGCGCGACGTCGCCTGCATCGGCATCACGAACCAGCGCGAGACCACCGTTGTCTGGGACCGGCGCACCGGCGAACCGGTCTACAACGCCATCGTCTGGCAGGACCGGCGCACCGCGGCGAAATGCCGGGAGTACGCGGCCGGCGGCGGCGAGGAGCTGGCCACCAGCCGCTCGGGCCTGCGCATCGACCCCTATTTCTCGGCGACGAAGCTCGCCTGGATACTGGACAACGTGGAGGGCGTGCGGGAGCGCGCCGAGCGCGGCGAACTCGCCTTCGGCACCATCGACGCGTTCCTGCTCTGGCGCCTGACCGGCGGTGGCGAACACCGCACCGACATCACCAACGCCTCGCGCACCCTGCTCTACGACATCCACCGCCAGTGCTGGGACGATGACCTGCTCGCGCACTTCGGCGTGCCCGCCTCGCTGCTGCCCGAGGTTTGCGACAACACCTTCGACTTCGGCACCACCGACGCGGAGAGTCTCGGCGCCGGCATCCCGGTGGCAGGTATGGCCGGCGACCAGCAGGCGGCCCTGTTCGGGCAGGCCTGCTTCCATCCGGGCATGACCAAGAGCACCTATGGCACCGGCTGTTTCGTGATTGCCAACACCGGCGAGAAGCCGCTGGCCTCCGGCCACCAGCTGCTGACCACCATCGCCAGCCGCGTGGACGGCCGCCTGAGCTACGGCCTGGAAGGCAGCATCTTCGTGGCGGGCTCGGCCATCCAGTGGCTGCGGGACGCGCTGAAGATCATCGCCGGGACGCGCTGAAGATCATCGCCGCGGCGCCGGAATCGGAGGGCATCGCGCGGGAGCAGGGCGTCATCGACAACATCCACGTCGTGCCCGCGTTCGCCGGGCTCGGCGCGCCCCACTGGGACCCGGACGCCCGCGGCGCCATCCTCGGCCTCAGCCGCGACAGCGGCGTCGCCGAGATCGTGACCGCCACCCTGCAGTCGGTGGCCTTCCAGACCCGGGACCTGATGCTGGCCATGCGCGACGACGGCCTGGACGTGGAACTGCTGCGGGTCGACGGCGGCATGGTCAACAACGACTGGCTGGTGCAGTTCCTCGCCGACATGCTCGGCATCACCGTCGAGCGTCCGCGCATCACCGAGTCCACGGCCTTCGGCGCGGCCTGCCTGGCCGGCCTGCAGCGGGGCGTGTTCGATTCCCTGGAGCAGCTGGAGAGGCTGTGGCAGCGGGATGCGCTGTTCGAGCCCGCCATGCCCGCCGAACGGCGGCGGGCGCTGCACGAGGGATGGCTCGCCGCCGTCGCGCGGGTCCGGTCGGTGGCGCAGGAGCCCTGACCGAACCGGTCAGTCGAGGTCGCGGCGCACCGGATCGGTATGGCGCACGGGTCCGCGATGCTCGCCGCCTTCCCCGGCCGGCGCCACCACCGCGTAGCCGGCGGTCAGCGCCAGGGAATAGATCAGCACGCTCATGATCGGCAGGTAGTGGCCGAGCGCCACCGTGCCGCCGCCCGAGAATTCCACCAGCCAGACGGCCAGTTCGGCGAGGACGGCCAGCAGCAGCATCATGGCGATCAGCAGGACCAGCCAGGCGGGCAGCCGCGCCCAGCAGGCCGAGAGACGGCTGCCTCCCACCGGCGCCAGCAGGCGCAGGCACAGCATGGCCAGCACGGCGGTGGGCAGCAGCAGCCAGCCGGTCAGCGCGAGCAACGAGGCCATGCCGGGCCCGTCCGCGCCGAGGAACAGCGCCATCATGGCGGTGAACGCGAGCAGCAGGCCCGTGATGGAGAGCACCAGCGTGAGCACGGCGGTCAGCACGCGCCCGCCGCCCTGCGGTGCCTCGCCCGGCCGTCTTTCGGTAATGGTCATGACGGCATTGTGCCCGGGCGGCGGGCCCATGCAAACGGCTGCGAGGATCACGGATCCACAGGGCTCGACAACACCTGCGCGACATCCTGCCGTGTCACGTTGTCCCTGCGGGCCAGATGGCCGAGGAATTCTCCGGTCGCGCGGGCCCAGCTCTTCTCGAGCGCGGCTTGCCGGCAGATGCCTCGGTCCAGCGTGAGCGCGCGGCGCACGGCGACGCCGAGGTCTTCGTGCAGGACGCCCGTGCGGCCCTCATCGATGACGTCCAGCGGTCCGGTGACCGGGTAGGCGGCCACCGGCGTGCCGCAGGCCATGGCCTCCAGCATTGCCAGGCCGAAGGTATCCGTGCGGCTGGGGAAGACGAAGACGTCGGCGGCGGCCAGGTGGGCGGCCAGTTCCGAGCCGAAGCGATAGCCGGTGAAGACCGCGTCGGGGTATTCCGTGCGCAGCCTGGCGAGGTCCGGGCCGTCGCCGACCACGTACTTCGTGCCGGGCACGCCGAGCTGCAAAAAGGCCTCCACGTTCTTCTCCACGGCGACACGGCCCATGTAGAGACAGATCGGGCGCGGGCCGGTCAGCGTCGCCTTGGGAGCGGGACGGAAGACATCTACGTCGACGCCGCGGCTCCACAGCCGGAGACCGCGGAAGCGACGGGCGGCGAGCTCGTCCCGCACGGCGGGCGTGGGCACCAGGGTTGCCGCCGCCGGACGATGGAAGCGCCTGAGCCAGGCGTACATCCACGACACGGGTATCGGCGCGCGTTCGCGCACGTACTGGGGGAAGCGGGTGTGATAGGAGGTCGTGAAAGCGAGCCCGCGCCGGACGCAGTAGCGCCGTGCTGCAAACCCCAGCGGTCCCTCGGTGGCGATATGGATGCAGTCGGGCCGGAAAGCGTCCAGGGTCCTGCGGACGCCGCGATAGGGCAGCACCGAGATACGGATCTCCGGATAGGTGGGGCAGGGCAGCGTGCGGTGATCGGCCGGCGTGAGCATTTTCACGCGGTGTCCGGCACGGATCAGTTCGTCGCGGGTTCTGCCCAGCGTTGTGACTACACCGTTCACCTGGGGCAGCCAGGCATCGGTGACGATGGCGATGCGCATGGCCGACAGTGTCCGGCGCCGCTGTTACCGGAATCTTGCCGTTCGGAGAAAGTTCCGGGACAGCGATGGAATACGTGTCACCGATCTTTAAACAAGCTGTCACCTCCCTGACTTGTCGCCCGGCGAGACTCTCGCCAGCTTCGGGCAACCCGGGAGAGGTTTCCTTGCAGACGATGTGGCAGCAGGTGGCGGCAGCCGAGATCGGATTTACGCTGAAGGTAAACCGGCTCAGCCGGCGGACGCCCATCCTGACCCTGTTCCGCGCGGTGAGCCGGCTGGGCGACGGGGTCGCCTGGTACGCAGGGCTCGGCGTCATGCTCCTGATCGGCGGCGAGCAGGCCGCCGGTCCAGTGCTGCAGACGGGGGTCACGGCGCTGGCCGGCATCGGGCTCTACCGTTTCCTGAAGGGCCGGCATCGGGCTCTACCGTTTCCTGAAGGAACGGCTCGTGCGGGAGCGGCCCTTCATCACCTTCGCGGACATCCGCTGCGGCACGGCGCCCCTGGACCGCTACAGCTTCCCTTCGGGCCACACGCTGCATGCGGCGCTGTTCTCGGTGTTCTTCCTGGTCTATCTGCCGGTGCTCGGTTTGGCGATGCTGCCGTTCGCGCTGCTGGTCGCCGCCTCGCGGGTGGTGCTCGGCCTGCACTATCCCACCGACGTGCTCGCGGGCGGCGCCGTCGGCCTGCTGCTCGCCGCCGCCAGCCTGGCGTTCCTGCACCTGCCGCCAATAGCCTTCTGAGCCGGCACCCTTCTGGATCAGCCTGTCGGGCGAAGATATTGCGAAGGGCTATTGGGGCTATTGAGGCAGCGCCACGGCCCGTAGCGCTAAGGCCCGATACGCCAGCTGTCCCAGACGAGCAGCGCGCGCACGCTCAGGCTGAAGAGCATCGCCAGCAGCATAGTGGCAGTCGGGAACTCGTTCATCACGGACGCTCCGTCTGCTCCTCTCCCGTGCCGGCCGCCGCGGCCGACTGGCCGAGCCAGTAGGCGATATTCTCCAGGTTGACGCTGACCGGCTGGCCGTCCCGGCTGGCCGTCGTCCCAGAACGCGGCGATCAGCCCTTCGTCGGCCTGCAGCAGCGCGCCGATGTGCCGCGACAGCGCGGTGTAGCGGGGCGGGTGGTTGCCGATCGGGGTACGGATTGGGGAAGGGGGCACGGCCTTGCCTCCGTTTCAGGCGACGGCGCCGAGTTCCACCTGGCCGAGCTCCGGTTCGGCTTCGCCGTCCCAGGACACGAGACCGAGGCGGCCTTCCCGGTTCTCCACCAGTGCCGTGCAGTGCTCGACCCAGTCGCCGTCATTGCAGTAGATGACGTCGCCGGCCCGGCGCACTGCCGGCCGGTGGATGTGGCCGCAGACGATGCCGTCCAGGCCCTGGGCCCGCACGTAGTCGATGGCCGTGTTCTCGTAGCGGTGGATGTAGTCCAGCGCCGCGTTGACGCGCATCTTGATGGCGCTGGCCATGCGCACGGGGCGATAGCCGAGGCGGTGGCGCACCCGGTTCACGCCGGCGTCCATGTCCACCAGCCAGCGGTAGGCGGCCGAGCCGAGACGCTCCTTCATGGAGCCGACCCGCAGGTCCCGGTCGAACTCGTCGCCGTGGGTCACCAGCAGCCGGCGCCCGCAGCGCGTCTCGTGGATGTGGCGGCGACGGAACTCGATCAGCCGATGATCGGTGCCGTCGAACAGCCGCAGCTCGGCGTCGTGATTGCCGGGGATATAGATCACCCGGGTGCCCTGCCGGGACAGGCGCATGATCTCGTGCAGCACCTCGCCGTGGACGGGCGGCCAGTAGACGGTGCTGCGCATCGCCTCCAGGTCAAGGATGTCGCCCACCAGGTAGAGCCGGCGCGTCTCGAGAGAGCGGAGGAAGTCTAGGAGTTGCCGGGCGCGGCAGCCGCGGGTGCCGAGATGGGAATCCGAGAGCCAGACCGCTTCCGCCTGTACCCGTGCCTCCGCGTTCTGCATGGCCTCTGCCCCGCCGGCATTCCGAGATAGCGGTGAAGATAGTCACGCAAGTTGAAGATTTTCTTACGCTGCCGTGACGTTTTGATGGCGCGGCGCCTGCCGAGGAGGCGGCGGAGCCGGATGGCGCCGCACCCCCTGGCGCCCATCTCGGGTACACTTGGCCTCCGCCGAGGCGCCCAGGCGGCTCCGCATGCGAACAACGAGGCGCCCGGCAAGACCGTGGCGGACCGTGCCGGCCCGCCGATATCCAGTCTCAGAAGCAGGAGAGGGGACATGCCGGAAACAGTGTCCAAAGACCAACTCGCCGATTACATCGATCGGGACATGCCGCCGTCGGAGTGGCTCGCGATCGAGCAGGAGCGCATCGACGCCTTCGCCGACGCCACGCTCGATCATCAGTTCATCCACGTCGACGAGGAGAAGGCGGCGCAGACGCCGTTCGGCACGACCATCGCCCATGGTTATCTGACGCTCTCGCTGCTGCCCTATCTCACCGGGCAGTGCGGGGTGATCCCGGAGGGCATCGCCATGGCCATCAACTACGGCTCGAACAAGGTCCGTTTCCTGCAGCCGGTGAAGGTGGGCAGCGAGGTGCGCGCGCACGTGAAGCTGAAGGATGTGAACGAGAAGAAGCCGGGCCAGATCCTGACCACGTCCGAGGTGACCGTGGAGATCAGGGGCGAGGAGAAACCGGCCCTGGTGGCCGAGACGCTGGCCCTGTACTTCGTGCAGTGAAGCCGCGACGACAGATTGACCGAGGGAGGCTGAAGTGACGATCCGATTCGACGATCAGGTGGCTATCGTGACGGGCGCCGGCGGCGGCCTGGGGCGCTGTCA
>Ga0209947_1000358_pt1 | contig 28419 bp, 30 predicted proteins | sample SalPonR2_B_D2_MG_FD_185706 | JGI IMG/M metagenome (GOLD analysis project Ga0209947, IMG submission 185706) | Salt pond soil microbial communities from South San Francisco under conditions of wetland restoration - Salt Pond MetaG R2_B_D2_MG... ...
AAGATCGCGCCGTCAAGGTTCAGGGTGCCATTCTGAAGCGTGTTGTTCGTGTCGAACACAAGCACGCCGGTGTCGAACGCGCCGCCCTCCAGGTCGATGGTGTCACCCGCGGTCGCCGCTCCGAACTGCAACTCTACGCCGGCAGCATCGGGAACCCCCGCCGGGTTCCAGTTCGTCGCGTCGTTCCAGGTGTTGTCCGTCGTACCCTGCCACGTGGCATCCTGCGCCAGCGTGCCGCCCGCAAGCACCAGCGTCGCCCCCGTTGCCAGGATGAACACCAACTCCGTCGCGCGGCCGAGACGGCACCGGCCGACCAGCGAGCGCTGGCGTATGCCGGTCTGACGGTATGGGACGGGGCGCGGGGTGGACATCGACATGCAATCTCTCCTCTGAGAAATCTGGTAAATTCAGACGTTGTTATTCACTGGATGAGCAAGCGCACACCGGGCAAGCTTCCTGGCACGCCTCTGCACGATCGCCGTCGAGGCGAAGAAGGCTCTGCGCCCGCCTGGCCGGGAAAAGGTGCCCCTCGCGGTGGCGAGGACATGGCGAGGGGGGGGCGGCAGCAATACGCATCACTGTCTCCAGAAAAATAAAATGGCCTAATATTCGGCAGCGTGCGAAATCTTATTTCGTAACGCAAGGTAAAACTCGCGTGATTATCGCAAATACAGTCTGTGGCGTGGTAAAGTTGCAATGGAGTCCAGGAAGGCGGGTTTCGCAGACAGCAGCCCTGACGCCTTTAACGCCCCGAAAAAGACCCATGACAATTCAATGCGGAGAATGCGCCAGTGCCGCTTGTGGTCAATGTGCCTCGGCCCAGTTCGCCCCCTGTCCGGCATCCACGACCAGCGGCACGTCGAGATGCACCGCCGGGTCCGCGGCGCCCTGCATGACATCGCGGGCAACGTCGATCAGGCGGTCGACGCTGTCCTCGGCGACCTCGAAGATCAGTTCGTCGTGCACCTGTAGCAGCATCTTGCAGGGCAGATCCTCGATCGCGGCTGGCATGCGGATCATGGCGCGTCGGATGATGTCGGCGGCGGTGCCCTGAATCGGCGCATTGATCGCGGCGCGGCGGGCAAATCCCGCACGCGGGCCCTTGGCGGAAATCTCGGGTGTGTGGATCTTGCGGCCGAACAGGGTCTGAACAAATCCGTGTTCCTTGGCAAAGGACACGGTGTCGTTCATGTAATCCTTGATGCCCGGAAAGCGTTCGAAATAGCGGTCGATGAAGCCCTGCGCCTCTGACCTTGGAATGCGCAGGTTACGGGCGAGGCCAAACCCCGAGATACCGTAAATCACCCCGAAATTAATCGCCTTGGCCTGACGACGCACCTCGGGAGTCATCTCGTCCATCGGTACATTGAACATCTCGCTCGCGGTCATGGCGTGGATGTCCTGCCCATCGCGGAACGCCTGTTTCAGGCTGTCGATCTGCGCCACATGGGCAAGGATTCGCAGTTCGATCTGGCTGTAATCGAGACTGACCAGACGATTTCCCGGCTCGGCGACAAAGGCCTCGCGGATGCGGCGACCCTCTTCGGAGCGAACGGGGATGTTCTGCAGGTTCGGGTCGGTCGAGGCGAGGCGCCCGGTATTGGCCCCGGTCTGCACATAAGATGTGTGCACCCGGCCCGTCTCGGGGTCGATGTGATCCTGCAGCGCGTCGGTATATGTCGATTTGAGTTTCGAGAGTTGCCGCCAGTCGAGGACGCGAGCGGGCAGTTCGTGTTCCGTCGCCAGATCCTCCAGCACATCGGCTCCGGTCGCATAGGCCCCGGTTTTGCCCTTCTTGCCACCCTCCAGACCCATCTCGTCAAACAGGATCTCTCCCAACTGCTTGGGCGAGCCGACGTTGAAGCTGCGCCCGGCCAATTCGTGGATTTCAGACTCCAATCCAGCCATTTTCTGCGCGAACTTGCCCGACATGGCGCGCAGCGTGTCGCGGTCCACCTTTACGCCTTGCCGCTCCATCCGGGCAAGGACCGGGACAAGCGGGCGTTCGAGCGCTTCATAGACCGTGGTCACACGGGCGCGGTGCAGCTGCGGCTTGAATACATGCCACAGGCGCAGAGTTATATCGGCATCCTCGGCAGCGTACTTCACCGCCTCGTCAAGTGGAACGCGGTCAAAGGTGATCGCGGATTTGCCTGAACCCAAGAGCGACTTGATCGGGATTGGCTCGTGGCTGAGATAGCGCTCCGACAGCGTGTCCATGCCGTGCCCATGTTCACCCGCATGCAGTGCGTAGGACATCAGCATGGTGTCGTCGATGGGGGCGATGGTGATGCCGTGGCCCGCGAGGATCTTGGCATCGTATTTCATGTTCTGCCCGATCTTGATGATCGCGTCATCCTCGAGCACCGGCTTCAGCGCCGCCAGCACATCCTGCATCGGCACCTGCCCTTCGGCCAGCGTGTCTGTGCTGAACAAATCTTCCGCCGCGCCGTCCTTGTGCGCGAGCGGGATATAACAGGCGGTCCCGGGCGTGGTGGCGAGCGATATCCCCACCAGATCGGCTTGCATTTCATTGAGCGAGGTGGTCTCGGTGTCGATGGCGACGAAGCCCTGCCCGCGGATCATGGTGATCCACTCATCCAGCGTCTTCATGTCGCCGACGCGCGTGTAGGCGTCCGGCTCTATTTCCGGCCAATCAAGCGCGTCCGGCCCATTCTCTGCCGCCTGTGCCTCAGGTTCGGGGATAACCGGCGCATCCTCACCTAATGCATCGGCGATCCGTTTGGAAAGCGTGCGAAACTCCATATCAACCAAAAACCCGAGCAGCGTATCGGGATCGGGATCGCGGACCTGTAGATCGTCGAGCGTGAAATCGAGCGGAGTGTTGCAGTCGAGTTGCACAAGCCGTTTCGACATCTCGATCTGTTCGCGCTTCTCGATCAGGGTCTCGCGGCGCTTGGGTTGCTTGATTTCATCGGCGCGGTCGAGGAGTTCTTCGAGGGAGCCAAATTCGTTGATCAACAGGGCCGCGGTCTTGATCCCGATTCCGGGCGCGCCGGGGATGTTGTCGACACTGTCACCAGCCAGAGCCTGCACGTCGACCACCCGATCCGGGGCAACGCCGAACTTCTCACGCACGCCATCGACATCTATGCGGCGGTTCTTCATCGCGTCAAGCATCTCGACGCCGTTACCCACGAGCTGCATCAGGTCCTTGTCGGAACTGATTATTGTCACCCGCCCACCCAGATCGCGCGCCTGACACGCCAGGGTCGCGATGATGTCGTCGGCCTCGAACCCTTCGATTTCCTCGCAGGCGATATTGAAGGCGCGGGTGGCCTCGCGCGTAAGCGGGATCTGCGGGCGCAGGTCCTCGGGCATTGCTTCGCGGTTGGCCTTGTAGGCATCATAGAGGTCGTTGCGGAACGTATGGCTGCCCTTGTCGAATATCACCGCCACATGGGTCGGGGCATCATGGCCGTTGTTGCCTTCGACATAGCGTTGCAGCATGTTGCAAAATCCCGACACCGCGCCGATCGGCAACCCGTCGGATTTTCGCGTCAGCGGCGGCAGCGCGTGATAGGCCCTGAATATAAAAGCCGAGCCGTCGATCAGATGCAGATGACAGCCTTTTCCGAATGACATGGGTCGCCCTCCCGATCAGGCTTCATCTTGCACTAAGTATCCAAATTCCGAACCTGGTCAGAGGCGCAGCGGTGGTCGATCAGACCTTGCCCGCGAAATCGCGGTGAATAAGCTTGGCATCACAATAGGGACATTCGACATAGCCTGTCTCGCGTGGGATTTGCAGCCAAACGCGGGGATGACCCAGGGCACCCTCACCCCCGTCGCAGGCGACACGGTAGTTGTCCACGATACGGGTTTCCGGAGCTTCGGTTACCATGGGGGCGTTTCCTTTTGCCGTGCTTTCCACTAGGTGCGAATATGAGTGAAGCCAAGCCGAGGGGCAAGAGCAGCATGGCCGCAAATGCCATTGAAATCCGGGGATTGACAAAAACGTATGGCGGACAGGGGAAAGCTCCCGCGAAACAGGCCCTCACGGGGGTTGATCTGGATATTCCGCAGGGATCGGTCTTTGGCCTTCTGGGCCCTAACGGCGCCGGCAAATCGACGCTGATCAACATTCTGGCGGGGCTGGTCGTCAAAACCGGCGGACAGGTGACGATCTGGGGCTTTGATCAGGACCGCAACCCGCGCCAGAGCCGCGCCTCGATCGGGGTGATGCCGCAAGAGTTGAACCTTGACCCGTTCTTCACCCCGCGCGGCGCCCTGGAGGTCCAAGCGGGGCTGTACGGCGTGCCACGAAAACAGCGGCGCAGCGACGAAATTCTGCGTCTCATCGGGCTGGAGGACAAGGCAGACGCCTACGCGCGGACCCTGTCGGGCGGCATGCGGCGGCGGCTTCTGCTAGGCAAGGCGTTGGTCCATCACCCGCATATCCTTGTGCTCGACGAGCCCACGGCAGGCGTCGATATCGAGTTGCGGCAGATGCTCTGGGAAAACGTGCGGCGGCTCAATCGTGAGGGGATGACGATTATCCTGACCACCCATTACCTAGAGGAAGCCGAGGAGATGTGCGACGAGATCGCGATCATCAATCTGGGTGAAGTGGTCGCGCGGGATTCCACGGCAAACCTCTTGGGTCGGCTGGATATCAAGACGATGATTATCCAACCCGACAGCCCGATACGAACCTTGCCGGAAGGGCCGGGGCTGACCGTATCGCGTCGCGACGGCGGAGCGTTGGAAATCACCTATCACTCTGCCGAAACCCCCGCCGAGGCCGTGCTGGCCGCCGTGCATGACGCCGGCATATCGATCCGCGACGTCAAGACCGAACAGGCTGACTTGCAGGATGTATTCCTGGAACTGACCCGCAGCCGCTAAGCGCTGTCTCCCCAGCCGTCTGATTGCATTTCGCGCAACCGGCTGGCGGTGCGTTCGAATTCAAACGAGCCTTCGCCTTCAAGGTAAAGATATTCCGGCTCGGATGCCGCCGAACAGATGAGCCGCACACGGGCCTCATAAAGCGAGTCGATAAGGGTGACGAAGCGCTTCGCCTCGTTGAAGTTGCTTCGGCCCAGTTGTGGAACGTTTTCCAAGATCAGCACGCGCGAGGCCTCGGCCAAGGCGAGATAGTCGGCAGGGCCGAGAGGACGGGCGCAGAGATCGTAGAAGGTGGCCCGTGCGACGCCATTGTGAAAAGCCGGGATTTCAACCACGCGTTTGTTGACGATGATGTCGTGCGGGCCACCCTGACCGCCCGTCAGACCCTGCCATATCGTCTCTATCTGGGCCCGAGTCTCTGAGCCGAGGGGTGAGAAATAGGTCTGGCTTCCGGCAAGTCGGTCTTGCCTGTAATCCGTTGGGCCGACCATTTCATGCACGACCATTCGCTTTTTTACCAAGGCGATGAACGGCAGGAAAAGCTGTCGGTTGAGTCCGTTCTTGTAGAGGTCATCCGGCACCCTGTTGGATGTGGTGACCACCACCACACCCGCCGAAAACAGCGCCTCGAACAATCGCCCCACGATCATCGCATCGGTGATGTCGGTGATCTGCATTTCGTCAAAGGCAAGCAGGCGCACGGATTTGGCCACCTCGGCGGCCACCGGGGCGAGAGCGTCGATCTCGTTGCGGGCGCGGGCCGCGTGCAGACCAGCGTGGATCTCCTGCATGAACGCGTGGAAATGCACCCGGCGGTTGGGCACATCCAACGTTTGCACGAACATGTCCATCAGCATGGATTTGCCACGCCCCACGCCGCCCCAGAGATAGAGCCCCTTGGGTGGCTCCGGCCTACGGCGGAACCAGCCCTTGCGCGGGGTCTCGGCGAGTGCGGCGCGGATGCGCTCGAACTCGGGGAGAACCGCCTCTTGCGCGTCGTCACGGGTCAGTGCACCTTCGGCGATAAGACGGTCATAGAGATCGGGCAGCGTTTCCATACCGTTCCGAATATCGTGATGCAGGTCTCGGGAAAAGCGCGAATGCTCAGGCCTGACGCGCGAGTTTTTGCATGACACCCACGAGATCGGCGCTAATTCCAGGCTCGGACAGGGCGTGACCGGCGACGGGGATCATCCGTAGATCGCATTTCGGCCAGAGCGCTGCCACCTTATGCGCGGTGATCGGCGGGCAGATCATGTCGTAGCGGCCCTGCACGATGGTGCCGGGCACGTCGCGCAGCCGGTCCATGCGGGCAAGGATATGCCCGTCTTCCTCCAAAAAGCCACGATGCGTGAAATAATGGTTCTCCAGCCGGGCAAAGGCGCGCGCGTAATCCGCCGGACTATCACCGCCAACACCCGTGGATTGCACCGTGGCCAGCGCGTTTTCCCAGGCAGACCACGCCTTGGCGTGGGTGATTTCTTGCGCCAGGTCGCCGGAAAAAAGCCGTTTGTGATAGGCGGCGATCAAGTCGTCGCGCTCGTCCTCGGGGATCAGGGCCACAAAGCGCGCCCATGTTTCCGGCCAGAACGCCCCGGCCCCGCCGCCATAGAACCAGTCAAGCTCTCCCTCGGTCATGGTGAAGACGCCGCGCAACACCAGATGCAGCGCGCGGCCGGGATGGGTCTGGCCGTAGATCAGCGCCAGCGTAGCGCCCCAACTGCCGCCAAATACGATCCAACGGTCGATGCCTAGGGCTGCCCGAATCTGCTCGATATCGTGCACCAGATGCCAAGTCGTGTTGGCCTCTACACTGGCATGCGGACGTGAGCGACCGCAGCCGCGCTGATCGAAGAGGATGATTCGATAGGTCTCTGGGTCGAAGTACCGCCGCATCGCCGGGCTACAGCCCCCGCCCGGCCCACCGTGCAAGACAACCACCGGCAGGCCATCGGCGCGGCCCGATTGTTCCACATAGACCGTGTGGCCGTCGCCCACCTCCAGCATCTGCCGGTCGAACGGTTCGACGGGCGGAAAGAGATATTGCACTGCGGTTTTATGGCCCGAGACTTTATCCATGAATATCCTATATATCGCACGGGACCAATTGAGCCATAGGGAGACCGGAATGCAAGCCGCGCAAAGCACGATAGATGCCACCGAGGTCGCCAAATTCGAAGCGATGGCTGCCGAATGGTGGGACCCGAACGGCAAGTTCAAGCCGCTTCACATGCTGAACCCCTGCAGGCTGGACTATATCACGTCGCAGATCGCGGCGGAATTCGATCGTGATCCCGAGATGAACACGCCTTTCGAGGGTTTGCGCTTACTCGATATCGGTTGTGGCGGCGGATTGCTGAGCGAACCGATGGCGCGGCTTGGTGCCGAGGTGGTGGGTGCCGATGCCGCCCCACGCAACATCCCCGTGGCGCGGGTGCATGCCGAGCAATCAGGGTTGGAGATCGACTATCGCCACACAACGGCCGAGGATATGGCTGCAGAGGGCGACCAGTTCGACGTGGTGCTCAACATGGAGGTGGTGGAGCATGTGGCGGATCCGCTGGCCTATCTGACCGCCTGTCAGAAATTGCTCAAACCCGGCGGGCTGATGGTGTGTTCCACGATCAATCGAAACCCCAAGAGCTTTGCCATGGCGATCGTGGGAGCGGAATACGTGATGCGCTGGTTGCCCAAGGGCACGCATGAATGGTCGAAATTCATCACCCCGGACGAGCTTTATGATCTGATATCGCAGGCCGGTCTGACGCCGGTGGATCGCAAGGGCTTTGTCTTCAACCCCGTGACATGGCAATGGCGCCTGTCGGATCGGGATCTTAGCGTGAATTACGTGACGGCGAGCGTTAAATCTCCAGCCTGATGCGCAACTCGCGGAGCACTGGTAGGCTTGAGCGGACTCGGTCCTCGCCCAGATCGCGAATGAGGTCAGAGACCATCGGGGTGATCGCCGCCATTGCCGCATCGCGCGCCTGACGACCCGAGGGGCTGATTGCCACCATCTTGCGGCGGGCATCGTCCCAGTCGGGGCGGATATGCACGTAGCCAGCCCATTCCAGTTTCGACAGCGTGTTTGTCATTGCCCCGCGCGTGACGTGAAAACTCTTGGCCAGCTGCGCCGGACTGCGTTCATCTCCGATCCGGGCAAGATGGTTCAAAACCGAGAAATGCGAGATTTCCATACCCTTCGGCAGCACACGGCTCAGCCGGTTACGGATCAGTTGCTCATTGGTGAGGATCTCGCTAAAGAGCGCCACCGCAAGGGAATTACTGGTTATCTCGTCCATTCAGGGGCCATCAAACACGCGGTCATGGCGCAGCGAAGGCACGCGCCTGCGTGCTTGTGCCACCTCCGAGGGGTTGAAATCAACCATCACGATCCCGTTCTCGGTGCCGCCATTGGCCAAAATTTCCCCCCAGGGCGCGATCGCCATGCTGTGCCCATGCGTTGTGCGGGCCCGCCCCTTGGTGGCGGTGTGGGTGCCGGTTTGCGCCGGGGCCAGCACGAAACAGCCGGTTTCAATGGCCCGCGCACGCAGCAGGGTTTCCCAATGCGCCGCCCCCGTCACGGGGGAAAAGGCGGCGGGCACGGTCAGGATATCGGCTCCGGCATGCGCGAGGCGGCGATGCAGGGCAGGAAAGCGGATGTCGTAGCAGATCGTCAGGCCGAGCTTGCCCCATGGAGTTTCTGCCAGCGCCGCGCGGGTGCCGGGGCGAAAGCCATCGGATTCACGATAGGTTTCCTCGGGCGTCACATCGACGTCGAACATGTGGATCTTGTCATAGCGCGCCTGAACATCGCCCTGCGCGTCGATCAGGAAGGACCGGTTGGCAAAGCGGCCGTCGGGATCGTCGGTCTTGAGCGCGAGCGAGCCAATCAGGAGCCAGACGCCGTGGCGGGCGGCCTCTTGGCGCAATCCGGCCAGAACGGGGTCTGTTTCCTCGGGATGCAGCACCTCATTCTGATGGCTGCGGCTGGTCGAGACGCAGTTGGTCACCTCGGGCGTGAGGATGAACTCCGCGCCCCGCGCCACGGCCTCCTCCATCAACGCGCGAATGCTCGCCAGATTATCCTCCGGCTGGTCGTTGCTGGTCAGTTGCAGGAGGGCTGCGCGCATCGGATCAGCCCTGTAGCATCGGATCTAGCTTGCCCGCGCGTTCCAGCGCATAAAGCTCATCGCAACCGCCGACATGCGTCTCACCGATAAATATCTGCGGCACGGTGTGGCGACCATTTGCGCGTTGCATCATCTCGGCCTTGCGCTTGGGCTGCGTGAGGACGTTGATTTCAGAGAAGTTGACGCCCTTTTGCTTCAAAAGGCGTTTGGCCGCGTGGCAAAAACCGCAGAGCGGTGAAGAGTAGATTTCAATGGGTTGCATGCGCAGTGTCCTGTTCTGTTTGACAGAAACCTAAGCATCCTTGGCGACGCGCGCCAGTGTCAGAATGCACACGTCCTGCGCGCCAGCGGCCAATGCAGTCTGCGTCGATGCGGAGAGCGTGGCACCGGAGGTCATCACGTCATCGACGATCAGCACCGGGCGATCCCGGATCAGCGCGCGCCGAGCCGGATTGACGCGTATCGCCTCATTCAGCATGGCGTGGCGGGCGGCACGGTCGAGACCATTGAGCGATTGCGTGCGCTTGGAGCGATGCAGGAGATCGAGGCAGTCCGGCTGCCCGGTTTCACGCGCAAGTGCCTGCACCAAGAGGGCCGATTGGTTATAACGACGCCGGAGCATGCGCGTCCAATGCAGCGTCACCGGCACGAGCAGGGTGTCGGGCTGCAAAAGGGGCGCGGCGGCACGCGCGAGCCATTTCGCCGCCGGGCGGACGACATCATGTCGGTCACCATGCTTGAGCGCAAGCACAAGGCGTCGACCGTTCTCGTGATAGAGCAGCGCAGAGCGCCCGCGCGTCCAGGGCCGGGCATTGACTAGGCATTCATCACAGAACTCGGCCTGCGCGCCCGACTCGCCTGGCAGCGGCACGCCGCAGACGTCGCAGACTAGACCGGAAATGAAAGGCGTATCACGCCAGCAGGGACCGCAAAGGCCAAAATCGCTATCGACAGTCACGCCGCAGAGCGTACAACGCGACGGATAGATCAACCGGACCGCTGTTTGAAATGCCGCTACGTGCACCCTAGTCTCCTTACCATGGCCCAGACACCGCTCACCGACCGTCATGCCCTGCTCCGGAACCGCCTGCGGGCGGCGCGGGTACCGGAACTGTTCCTGCACGAGATGGCGGCGGACGAGATCGAGGATCGTCTCGCGGTGGTTAACAAATCCTTTACCACGCCCGCCGTGGTGACGGGTTTTCCCAAATTCTGGCAGGCGCGCTTGCCGGATGCGCAGGTGGTCACTGATAACGACACGCTGGTATTGGAGCCGGGCGCACATGATCTTGTGATAAATGCGATGAGTCTTCATTGGTCGAATGATCCGGTGGGGCAACTCATTCAGATGCGGCGCGCGTTGCGTCCCGACGGGCTGATGCTGGCGGCACTGTTAGGGGGTGGCACCTTGCAGGAGTTGCGCGCTGCCCTGGCGCAGGCCGAGGCGGATGTGACCGGCGGCCTCTCGCCAAGAATTCTGCCTATGGCAGAAATTCGCGATCTCGGCGCGCTGTTGCAGCGCGCGGGTTATGCCTTACCGGTGGCGGACCGCCTCCCGCTCGGCGTGGAATATCGCGATGCCCGGCACCTGATGCGCGACCTGCGCGCCATGGGCGAGACCAACGCGATGAGCGCGAGGCCCAGACGGATGATGCGGCGCGCGGTGCTGAGCCGGGCCTGCGACATATACGCGCGTGAATTCGGTGGACCCTCCGGAACTGTTACGGCGACCTTCGAGCTGATCTTCCTCACAGGCTGGGCGCCTCACGATAGCCAGCCACAACCCTTGCGCCCCGGATCCGCGAAGGCACGGCTGGCAGACGCACTCGGCGCAGAGGAAAAACCGCTGAAAGATTGACCTTGTGGCGCTAACCTATATGTCACCCCTGACCCGAGACTGACAGGATTGATCAAAGCCATGCTCGATGCCAGCCGTGATGCCGCCCGTCCCACCCACGCGCCCACCGATCACCCCAAGGTGCCGCGCGCACGGACAGGTGTGCTGCTGGCCAATCTCGGAACGCCCGATCATTACGGCTATTGGCCGATGCGCCGCTATCTGAATGAGTTCCTGTCGGACCGGCGCGTGATCGACTATTCCCCCTGGAAATGGCAGCCGTTGTTGCAGCTCATTATTCTGACCAAGCGGCCTTTTACCAGCGGTGAGGCCTATAAATCCATCTGGAATGAAGACAAGGGTGAAAGCCCTTTGATGACCATCACCCGCGACCAGACCGCCAAGATGGCCAAGGCCATGCATGACCGCTACGGCGATCAGGTCATGGTCGATTTCTGCATGCGCTACGGCAATCCGTCCACCAAATCCAAGGTGCGCGCGATGGTCGAGGCGGGCTGCACGCGCATCCTGTTCTTTCCGCTTTATCCGCATTACGCGGGCGCCACCTCGGCCACGGCGAACGACCAGTTCTTTCGCGCGCTGATGGACGAGACATGGCAGCCCATTGCCCGCGTCGTAGAGCCCTATTTCGAAAATCCGCTCTACATCGAGGCACTCGCCGAATCGGTTGAGCGCGCCTATGCCAAAATCGAGAAGCGGCCTGAAATCCTCGTCGTATCCTATCACGGCATGCCGAAGCGCTATCTGATGCAGGGTGACCCCTATCACTGTCACTGCCAGAAAACGACACGCCTGCTCAAAGAGCGGCTCGGCTGGGAGGACACCGAGATCACCACTACGTTCCAGTCGGTGTTCGGCCCCGAGGAGTGGCTCAAGCCCTACACTGTCGACGAGGTAGCGCGGTTAGCGCGCGAGGACGGCAAGAAACGTATCGCGGTCATGGCCCCGGCCTTTTCCGCCGATTGCATCGAGACGCTGGAGGAGATCAACGAGGAAATCCGGGAAAGCTTTGAGGAGGCGGGCGGTGAGGAATTCACCTACATTCCCTGCCTCAACGACGATGACGCGCATATCAAGGCGCTTTCCTCTATCGTGGAGAATAACCTTCATGGCTGGGTGGATTAAGCCAGCTTTCTTCGCATTCTGCTGAGCCCACCCGCGTGCTAAGCTTCTGGCGTTTGGCAATCCGGAAGGAGATTTGGATGCGATACATGTCAAAGGCTGCCCGGGTCGGTATCTTGGCCGCAATCATCAGTGCAGTGTCGAGTTTTGCCGCGGCGCAATCCACGCAGCTGTCTGCTCAGGATTCTGATCCGCGCATCATGGGCTGGATGAAAGGCTTTCCGCCGCCGCCCGAGAAACTCATCACGCAGCCCGATTCAAACTACTTCAGCTTTCCCAAGTTGCGCTGGTCGGTCTGTCACTTGCGGGAATTTCTTCCGACAGAGGAAATCAGCCGTGGGGCCGATGCACCCATACCACTCAATTATATACCGCATGCGGAATTCGCCGATCTAAGACAGGCCATCGACGCTCTGACCTTTACGCCCTTGAATGCCGACACCCCCATGACGTGGGAAGAGTCGCTGCATGCCAACTACACCGACGGCATGCTGATCTTTCACAAAGGACGAGTTGTCTACGAGCGATATTTCGGGTGTCTCGGCGTGGATGGGAAACACGCGATTATGTCGATGACAAAGTCCGTGACCGGGCTGCTTGGCGAGATCCTTGTCGCCGAGGGCTTACTCGATGACAGTCTTCAGGTGCGGGACGTGATCCCGGAGATTGGAAAAAGCGCCTTTGCCAATGCGACGGTCCGCCAAGTCATGGATATGACCACCGGCATTCAGTATTCCGAAGACTATTCAGATCCGAAGGCCGATATCTGGCTCTATTCCGCAGCAGCGAGTCCGCTGCCCAAGGCCGCAGGATACGAGGGGCCCGATGGCTATTGGGATTACCTTCGGCAGGTAAAGCCCAATGGAGCACATGGCACCGCGTTTCAATACAAGACGGTCAACTCTGATATGCTTGGATGGATCATCAGCCGCGTGACCGGAAAATCTGTGACCGAACTGGCCTCAAAACGGCTTTGGCGCCCAATGGGAGCCGAGCAGGCTGCCTACCAGACCGTGGATGGCAAGGGGGTGCCCTTTGCTGGCGGTGGCATATCCGCCAGCTTGCGCGATCTGGGGCGGCTTGGTCTTCTGGTTTTGAACGGTGGCACGATAAACGGCGTGCGCCTCTTTCCGATAGAGGTTGTTGAGACGATTCGTGCCGGGGGCGATCCGGCCAAGTTCAGTGGATTTCCGACGATCCCAAACGGCAGTTACAAGAGCCAGTGGTGGCTGTTTCACAATGCTCATGGCGCATTCGCCGCGCGTGGCGTACATGGCCAGACGATCTATATCGATCCAATGGTTGACATGGTTATCGTGCGACTTGCGTCTTTCCCGAAAGCGCAGAACAGCTACATAGACCCGACCTCTCTTCCTGCCTACCAGGCCGTGGCGAATTACCTTCTAGCTCGCTAGCAAACAAGCTTCCATACAACGAAAAAAGGCAGCGGAAGCCGCTGCCTTTTCTCTTTGGATCTGTAGTTCGATCAGTCTGCGGCGACCACGGCAGCGACGATCGCCAGAATAACCAGCGGAACCCAGACGGCGGCTGCCGACGAGCTTGCATTTGTTTCTTCAACGATCACCGGGGCCTCGATCACGGGCTCGGACAGGTTGCCGGCAAAACCGGTCGAAGCAGCAGCAGAAAGAGCGGCCGCGAGAACGAGTTTCTTCATAATTATCCTCCAGATACAGGTGTGACGCTGCAACAGCGCAGCAACAGGCACCCAAGACTTACCTCGTAGGTTTTTCTAAGCAGTAAAATCTCGGGAATGCAAACGCATCTTGCGCCTACAACTACACATCCGGTCGCTTTTTCGTCAAATAAGCAACACTTGAGTACCGACTTTGGTCAAAGCGAAGAGTTCCGCGATATGCTCATTGTAGAGCCCGACGCACCCATTCGACGACCGCCGTCCGATCTTGCGCGTGTCGTGCGTGCCGTGAATGCGGTAATAGGTCCAGCTTAGATAGAGCGCATGGGTGCCGAGCGGATTGTCCGGGCCTGGGCCGACATAGGGCGGCCATTCGGGGTTACGCTTGAGCATCGACGGGGTGGGGCGCCAGCTCGGGCCTTCGACCTTGCGCACGACAGAGGTGCGGCCCCGGCGCGTGAGATCCTCGGTCAGTGGCACGGACGAGGGGTACAACTTGTACACACTCTGATCCTCGCTCCAATAGTGGACCGCGCGGGAGTCGATATCTACGAGGATCGCCCCGTTGCGCAGATCCGAAAAATAAGGCTGCCAATCCAGCGTGCGGAAGGCCGAGATATTGCGGCGCACGGTAGTGGTGACGTCTCGTTCGTTTTCGACGGTATCAGGACCATCCACACTCTGAGAGATCGCAGGCGCGCCAATCATAGCGCAGCTTCCAGCCAGAAAGGCCCGACGGTTCCACGTGTCCCGGATATCAGAGGTCATCTTTGGGTCTCCACTCATACCTGTCTGATCAGATTTCAATATATGGCGTAAAGGCCGCAGTCGCAATTCAAACCGCCCTTGTGCCGCACGGTTCCGCCGATGCGGGTTTGAACTGCAACTGAAGCCGGGCTAAAGCGGTTCAGGGAACAAGAATAGGTGGTTTGGCATCATGGCGCGTCTTTTGATTATTTGTCTGTCGGCTTTGTTGGCATTGTCGGCCTGCGCTGCACCGCCGCCGCCGACACCACAGATCGGCGCGGATGGCAAACCGCTGCCCCGTGTCTATCCGATTCGCGCCGGCCAGGAGCGCGAGATCCGATTCCGCATGTTGGACTCCGTGAACTCCCTGCGTCAGGCTGCCGGGGCCGGGCCGCTTATCCTTGACGAGAAGCTGACCGCGGCCGCTGCTACACATGCACGAGACATGTCGGTGCAAAACCGGCCTTGGCATTTCGGCTCTGACGGGTCGTCGCCGGTGGATCGCATTCGGCGGGTCGGATACGAGGGTGAGTTGGTGGGCGAGACCATATCCGAGACCTACGAGACGGAGCTCGAAACCCTCGCTGCCTGGATGCAGGAAGAGACTACACGGCGCGTGATCCTCAACCGCGAGGCGACGCGCATGGGCTTTGACTGGCTGCAAGAGCCAGGCGGCAAAATCTGGTGGACGATGATCCTCGGCTCGTGATCACGCGTTCAGCGTGATCGGAGTGCCATTGCGGACCATGGCATAAACATCCTCCATCTCGCGATTCATGACCGAGATGCAGCCTGCTGTCCAATCCGGGCTCAGGAAAGCGAGCGCGTTCGGTTCGCCATGGATAAAGATGTCACCCCCTGGCGACTTTCCAAGCGCCTTGGCAAAAGCGATATCTGCCTCGTTGGGATAGGAAATCCCGAGCGAAAGGTGAAACGAACTGTTGGGATTGCGCCGATCTATCAGGTATTCACCCTCCGGCGTCCGGCCATCTCCCTCGAACTGTTTGTGCCCCTCAGGCGCAAAGCCCAATTCGACTTTGTAGCGCTTCAGTACCCTGCGGTGATGCAGGAGGAACATTTCGCGCTCGCCCTTTTTGACGATCACACGGGTGACTTCTGGGCCGTAATAGCTCCGGAACTTGGATTTTTGCGCACATCCCGCAAGGGCGGCCGCCCCCGCGAGAAGTGCGAAACGTCGTGTGAGTGTCATGCCTGTCACCGTGTTGCTGCCCGGTTGTTTTCAGGCATTTTACACTGGTTCTCCGGTTTTGCGGTAGTGCTTTTTTGCCGATTATTCCCTGTTGAGGGTGAAACCTGCAACAAGCTCGACATGCGCCGACCAGCGAAATTGATCAATCACGCGCACCGGCCCTATCTGGTAGCCCTGTGACAGCAGATGCCGCGCGTCGCGGGCAAAGCTGACCGGGTTGCAGGACACATAGGCCAGGCGCGGCAGTCGGGCGCGGGCAATCTCGGCGATCTGTGCCTCGGCCCCGGCGCGGGGCGGGTCGATCACCGCGCCATCAAAGCGCGCCAGCTCATCCGGCAGGAGCGGACGGCGAAAGAGATCGCGCACCTCGGTGGTGACGGGCCTAAGCCCCTGCGCATGCCGCCAGCCCGCGTCTAGCGCCTCGGTCATGGCGCGATCGCCCTCGACGGCATGAACCGGTGCGCAACGCGCCAGCGGCAACGCAAAGGTGCCGCATCCTGCAAAGAGATCGACAATGCGGGACGCGTTCCGCAAGATCGTCTCTGTTTCAGCCAAAAGTGCGGCTTCTCCCTCTGCGGTGGCCTGGAGGAAGGCCCCCGGCGGTGGTGTCACGAGGGCGGGGCCGAATTCTTGTTTCGGCGGGCGGCGGGTGACAATAACCTCTTCGTCCCAGGCCAATCGCGCCACATCATGTGTCTGCGCCAGCCCCGCCAGCGTGATGCGCAACGGTCCGTCCAACGGCTTGCCCCCGCGCACCGCCACGTCGAGACCGCCGAGTGAGAGTGTGACACTCACGGCGAGCGGGGCCTTGCGGCTGGTTCCGTCCAGCGCCAGATCCTCGGCCAGCGGCAGGACCGCCATCAACTCGGGATGCAGCAGGTGGCAATCGGGGATTTCGATAATCGTGTCGCTGCCGCGCGCGTGAAAGCCCGCCATCGCGCCCTTTTTCGTGCGCCGGGCGGCCAGTGTCGCCCGACGACGGGAATTCGGGGGCGAGGTATGAACAGGCCCTATCTCGGCGGAAATATCATGCGCGGCGAGCGCGGCCTTGACGACCTGGCGTTTCCACTGAGCCGTGAAATCATCCGATGCGTGCTGCAACTGACAGCCTCCGCAGGATTTGAAATGCCGACAAGGCGGGGTCACGCGATCGGGCGAGGGGCTGATAATGCGAATATCACATAGGGTCCGGCCGTCAGGTTTGCCGGTTACATTCTCACCCGGTAGGGTGAGCGGCGCGTAAAAAGGCCCATCGGCGACACCATCACCCTGATGGCCGAGTCGAGTGATGTGGTGGCTCGTCACAACAGGTCCTCCCGGCCGAGCCTGAGACCCGAGGCGATCCAGCGATCCTCAAGCTCTTGTAGCCTTTGTCCGAGGGCAGGGCCGGTGTAATGCGGCATGAGATCAGATGGTTTGACCGGAAACGCGGCATTCGCACCGCGTTCGAGATCATCCAGGGCGTTCGGATCAAGCGGGGCCTCGAGTAGGGCGGCACGCAGAAGCAGCATATCGATGCCATCCGTTGCCCCGTAACGATAGCCAATTTCGGCGGGCGGCATGGCAGCGGACGCACCGTCGCGTAAAAGCTTGAGCCGCCTGGTCTCGGCGCGAGACAGGCGCAGGCGGTCGGGGATATCCTCTCCGCCCAGGGCAGCAAGACGGCGCAGGACGTTTGGGGCCGTGTTCGTGTCTGATTCAAGATGCACAAGCGGCGCGAGGGGCCGCGCATCTGACCCCGGCAGGATCGCCGACAGCACGCCGGTCATCTGCATCGCGGCCACCGCGGGTGCAGGATCGGGCGCGGCAAGCAGTTTGCGCATCTCGGCCCCAACACGCTCGCGCGAGAGCCCGGCCAGACCGTCGAGATGGGCCGCGCAGGCGGCGAGCGCGTCGGGATCAAGCCCCGCCCCGGCGTCACCATACCAGGCATGGAAACGGAAGAAGCGGAGAATACGCAAGTAATCCTCTTTGATCCGTGTCGCGCCATCGCCGATGAACCGCACGCGGCGGGCGATCAGATCATCAATGCCGCCCAAAGGGTCAATCACAGTGCCGTCGGGGCGCGTATAGAGCGCATTCATGGTGAAATCGCGGCGGCGGGCATCGGCATGCAGGTCTGTGCCAAAGGCCACCTGCGCATGCCGACCGAACGTATCCACATCCTCGCGAAAGGTAGTGACCTCATGCGGCTTACCATCCGAAACCACGGTAACGGTGCCATGGTCAATGCCGGTGGGAACGGGTTTCAGCCCCGCATCGGCAGCAACCTGCACCACCTCTTGCGGCAGGGCGTCGGTGGCGATGTCGATGTCGCCGGCTGGCACGCCCAAAAGTGCGTTGCGCACGCAGCCGCCGACGAAAAGCGCCTGATGCCCGGCCTGCGTCAGCGCGGTGCAAACCGCCTGCGTGGCGGATGCGGTGATCCAGTCGTCCGAGAGTTTCATCGCGGCCCCGCCATTTCGGCCATGTTGCGCAGGATGCGCGCGGTGGCACCCCAGATGTAATAGGGTCCGAACGGCACCGCGTAATAGCGCCGCCAATCCCCGCGCCAACGGCGCTTTTCGACCCTGAACCAGGCTAACTCCAGCAGATGTGCGAGCGGGACCTCGAACACTTCTTCAACCTCTTCGGCCTCTGGCACGGGCGTGAAGGGCGCGGAGATTCGAGCTAGAACCGGGGTCACGTCAAAGCCGGTCACGGTCTCGTGTCGGGGCAGAAAGCCGAGCGTTTCGACATTGGCCGGATCGAGGCCGATTTCCTCCTGCGCCTCGCGCAGGGCGGTGGCGGTGATGTCGGGATCGCCCGCATCCTGCTTGCCGCCGGGAAAGGCGACCTGGCCGGGGTGATGCTTGAGCGCGGAGGACCGCTTGGTCAGGATCACGCGCGGCGCGCCGCCGCCGCAAAGCACCGGCACGAGCACCCCCGCCGCGCGCAGCTTGCGCCCGGGCGGCATGCGGACCTCTGGATTGAGGTCATAATCCGACGACCCCGCGCGCCCGGACCCGAGCGCGGCGAGGATCGGGGCAAGCGGATCACGCACCGTCACCGGGCCCTTTGGGCGCATCGAACCCCAGCGTTGCGGGATCGAGCCGGTAATGCGCGCCGCAAAACTGGCAATCGGCGGTCACGATGCCGTCATCGGTGGTCATCTTTTCAATGTCCTTGGCCGAATAGATCGACAGGCTGTTGCGCACCCGCTCCTCGGAGCAGGTGCAGCCGAAACGCACCGGTTGCAGATCGAAGACGCGCGGTGCCTCCTCGTGAAACAGCCGCACGAGGAGATCCGTGGGTGCCACGGAGGGCCCGATCAGCTCAAGATCTTCGACGGTGTCGAGCAGAGTGTTGGCGCGGTTCCAGTTTTCCGCATCGTCACCGTCCACAATATCATGGGCCTGCAAGAGCCCTTCTTCACCCGATCCGCCGCCAGTAGCGAAGGGCGAGGCCTTGGGCATGTGTTGCAACATCACGCCACCGGCGCGCCATTGCTCTAAGCCCCCTGCCTCTCGCGATTTTCCGAAGCTGAGCGCAAAGCGCGTGGGCAATTGTTCGGATTGGGCGAAATAGGCCTCCGCGCAATTGCGCAGCGCCGTACCCGCTATCGGAGTGATACCCTGATAAGGCGTAGTGCCGTGCCCCTGATCGAGCAACACGGCGAAATACCCCTCGCCCAACTGCTCGAACGGCGTGCCATTGTCGAGCCGCTCACGGTCAAAGCTAGCATAGGCACGCATACGCGCAGGCTCTCCCTCTTCCGGCGGCCCATAGTAGTCGGTTGCGATCATCCGCACCGCGCCCTTGGTCTGAACTTGCAGCGACAGCTTCCAGCGCAGTTTGATCGTCTGACCGATGAGCGCAGTCAAAAGCGCCATTTCCGCAATCAGCGCCTCGACCTGCGGCGGGTAATCATGCTGTTTCAGGATACCATCGAGCACACCGTCTAGCCGCGCCACGCGGCCCCGGATATCGGCATGATCAAGCTGGAACGGCAGGATCGTATCGTCCCAGGCGATTTTCTGTCCAAGAGTCATGGGGTTTCCTTATGCGCCTCGGTTGGGCATATCGCGTGTATGTAGGCAGGACAAGACGAGGCACCAAGAGGACACGCCATGACGAGGAGATTCGGCGAAGCACCGCGCCGCGATGTGCGCTATCAGTCGCGACCCGGAGTTTATGCGATCCTGCCGCAGGCACGGCATATACTGGTCACGTTTCAGGCCGAGCCGGTGCCGGAATTGCAGCTGCCCGGCGGAGGCATCGATCCGGGTGAGCATCCACTGCGCGCGCTGCATCGCGAGGTTTATGAAGAAACCGGCTGGCTTATCACGCGCCCACGTCGAATCGGGGTGTTTCGGCGGTTCACATATATGCCGGAATATGGGTTCTGGGCCGAGAAGATATGCGCCATCTATCGCGCTGCTCCTGTGCGTTCTCTGGGCGCGCCGACCGAGCCGGGACATCGTCAGGTCTGGATCCCACCAGAGCAAGCCGCAAGGCAGCTTGGCAATTCAGGGGACCGGTATTTCGTCAGCCGGGCATTGAACCTTGTCTGAACTCAAGCAGGACGGCCGAAATGTCATCCTGAAAATCCGCGTCCCCTGCGAAATCCGACAGCTTCCAAATCAATGACTCAAGAAACGCGCGCGCGCGCGTCTGGCGCAGCTCTCGGAGGGTGCCGGCCAACCCCGTCTCGTCAAGCAGCGATCCATCGCGCCCCACACATTCCGTAACCCCATCGGAATGGATCAAAAGCCGGTCACCCGGCGCCATCATAACCTCGAATTGCTGGAATTCAGCCGCGTCGATCAGGCCGACGGGCAGCCCGCCCTCTCCAATGAACTCTACCGCGCCACACGCACGCTGTAGCGCAGGATAGGGGTGGCCCGCCTGCGCAATGATGACATTACCGTTCTGCAAATCGACATCAGCAAGCGCGATGGTGAAATAATGCTCGGTTTCCATCTCGGACATGATCACGCGATTAAGCATGGCTAAGGCCTCGGCCGGAGGACGGGCGATGAAACCACCGGCACGCGTTTTCTGCAAGGCAAGGTTCTGCTCGGGCACCGAGGATGACAGATATCCCGCCAGTCGCGCCGTCATCAACGCCGAACTGATGCCGTGGCCAGAGACGTCGATTCCGTAAAGACCGATTCGGCTCTCGGAGATCGCGAACATGCCGACCAGATCACCACCTACATGCCCCGCCGATTGCAGTAGCAATGATACCTCAGCGGTGCCGAAATCGCGATACCGTTCACTGACCAGCGATTGCTGCAGCTTCTTGGCCTCGATCAGGTCGCAGTCGAGCGAATCATACAGCAATTGCAACTCGTCGGGCGTGGATGTGATCAACCGGTTCTTTTCGGTCAGTTCCCGCTCCATCCTCAGGATACGCGCGCCGGCGGTGATACGAGCCCGCAATTCGGCGGCGTTGACCGGCTTGGTGAGGAAATCATCCGCTCCGGCATCAAGGCCAAGCGCCACCTCGTCCTTGTCGCTCTTGGATGTAAGAAGGATGAAATAACCATAGGCATCGCGCGGCATGTCGCGGAATGCACGACAAAACTCGAGCCCCGTCATGCCGGGCATCATCCAGTCGCTGAGCACCAGATCAGGCGCATAATCGTCGCATATTCCAAGCGCGACCTCACCAGAATCCGCCTCGCGCACATCAAAACCCCAACGCGTGAGTGACGCGGTCAGGATACGACGCTGCGCGCGACTGTCATCAACGACCAGAACACGGCGGATGACATCATCACCCGCGTCAACCCGTCCAATCTCTGGTATTTGGGCGCGCACCTATCATTCCCTTGACATGTTCTTGCCTGCGATACCGCGGGCCCCATTAATGAGCGGTGAATGCTAAAATTGTGCAGGTTTCCAATGCTCAGCTTAACGCCATGGAAGGAATTGGCAGGCAGTCTGACATGTCGAAGGAGGGCGGATCATGATCGACTGGGACCGCGTTCGGGACTTGCGGGATGAACTTGGCGCGGACGCGTTTGAAGAGGTCGTCGATCTCTTTCTCGAAGAGGTCGAGACCGAGATCGAGACGCTTCGCGCGCCAGACGAGAGCGTTGATCTCGAAGCGCAGTTACATTTTCTAAAGGGTAGCGCACTTAACGTCGGCTTTACCGATTTTTCAGAGTTATGTCACAGTGGCGAAAGGACATCCGCCTCGGGACAAGCGACTATGGTGGATCTGGCAGAGATTCTCAGCTGCTTCGACCGCTCCAAGGCGGCGTTCCTGGCCGGGCTGCCGACAGAGGTGATCGCCGCCTAAATCAAAAACTCGGCGAGAACCTCGTCGCGGGTGATATCCCGGTAATCAAACCCGGCATCATCCAGTTTACGTAAAATATGAACGAAATTTTCTGCGTGGGTCGTCTCGATCCCGATCAGGACCGAACCGAAGTTTCGTGCCGATTTCTTAAGATACTCAAACCGCGCGATATCGTCTTCGGGGCCGAGTATTTCAAGGAAGTCGCGCAGGGCCCCGGGCCGCTGCGGCATCCGTAGGATGAAGTACTTCTTGACCCCCGAGTAGCGCTGCGCACGTTCCTTGACCTCGGGCAGGCGTTCGAAATCGAAATTTCCACCCGACGTGACGCAGACCACCGTCTTGCCCCGGATCGCCTCACCCATATCCTTGAGCGCGTCGACGGCGAGCGCGCCTGCCGGTTCCAGCACGATGCCCTCGATGTTTAGCATTTCCAGCATCGTGGTGCAGAGCCTGTCCTCTTCAATCACGTGTGCCTGGGCTGGATCGAGATCAGACAGGCGGGCAAAGGTACGCGCGCCGATCTGGGCCACGGCAGCACCGTCAGCGAAATTCTCAACATGGCTCAGGCGCACCGGCTTCCCAGCGGCAAGGGCCGCCGCAAGGCACGCACCCCCCGCAGGCTCAACCAGCGTCAGGTTAACGCTATCGCCCATGTAACTGCGAACTCCCGCCGATAGCCCGCCACCGCCCACCGGCAGGATCAGGTGATCAGGCATACGGCCGAATTGCGCCTCAATCTCGACCGCGACACTAGCCTGCCCTTCAATCACATCCTCGTCGTCAAACGGCGATAGGAAATGCCCGCCGACCTTAGCGCAATACTCCTGTGCAGCATGCAGCGTGTCGTCAAAATAATCGCCGGTCAGCCGGATGGACACGGCATCACCACCAAATTTCTCTGTCTTGCCGATCTTTTGCTGTGGCGTCGTCACCGGCATGAAGATCACACCCTTTACGCCGAAATGCCGACACATGAAGGCCACGCCCTGCGCGTGATTACCCGCACTCGCGCAGACGAATTGCGTAGTCTCGGGCAGCGCCGCGAGCGCTTTGCGCATTGCATTGAATGCGCCACGCAACTTGTAAGAGCGGACCGGGCTGAGATCCTCGCGCTTGAGCATGATCTCGGCTCCGTAACGATCCGACAAGTGATCATTGCGTTGCAGCGGTGTCGGCTCGAACACAGCGCGCATGGCTGTCTCGGCGGAGCGGGCGTTATCCTGAAACTCGGTCATCCCGTTTCAGTGCCGCAATCGGCGGCGGCTGGCAAGGGGCGCACCTTGCCCCGGCACGGAAAACCGGCTAAGCGCGCTGCGATATCCGCGAAAGAGGGGAAACACATGTCCGCGCCCAAGAAAGTTGTTCTGGCCTATTCCGGGGGCCTCGATACCTCTATCATCCTGAAATGGCTAAAGACAGAATATGACTGCGAGGTCGTCACCTTCACCGCCGATCTGGGCCAGGGCGAAGAGCTGGAACCGGCACGCGAAAAGGCTAAACTGCTTGGGATCAAGGAAGAAAATATCTACATTGAGGATGTGCGCGAGGAATTTGTGCGCGACTTCGTGTTTCCGATGTTCCGCGCCAATGCGGTCTATGAAGGTCTCTATCTGCTGGGCACCTCTATCGCGCGCCCGCTGATTTCCAAGCGGCTGGTCGAGATTGCGGCCGAAACAGGGGCCGATGCAGTGGCGCATGGCGCAACCGGCAAGGGCAACGATCAGGTGCGGTTCGAGTTGGCGGCCTATGCACTCAACCCCGATATCAAGGTGATCGCCCCCTGGCGCGAATGGGATCTGACCAGCCGCACGCGGCTGCTCGAGTTTGCGGAGAAGAACCAGATTCCGATCGCCAAGGACAAGCGCGGCGAAGCGCCGTTCTCGGTCGATGCGAACCTGTTGCACACCTCAAGCGAGGGCAAGGTGCTGGAAGACCCGGCGGAGGCCGCACCGGACTATGTCTATCAGCGCACGGTCAGCCCCGAGGCAGCTCCAAACACGCCCGAGTTCATTGAGGTTACATTCGAGCAGGGTGACGCGGTTGCCATCAACGGCGAAACCATGAGTCCGGCCACGATCCTCACAAAACTTAACGAATTGGGCGGAAAACACGGCATCGGGCGGCTTGATTTCGTGGAAAACCGATTTGTGGGGATGAAGTCGCGTGGCATTTATGAGACGCCGGGCGGCGCCGTCCTGCTCGAGGCGCATCGCGGGATCGAGCAAATCACGCTCGACAGCGGCGCAGGGCATCTAAAGGATTCGCTTATGCCGCGCTATGCGGAGCTCATTTATAATGGCTTCTGGTTCAGCCCGGAACGCGAGATGTTGCAAGCGGCTATCGACAAAAGCCAGGAGCATGTCAGCGGCACAGTGCGGCTCAAGCTTTTCAAAGGCGCGGCCACGACAGTAGGGCGCTGGTCCGATCACAGCCTATATTCCGAGGCGCATGTGACCTTTGAAGAGGACGCCGGAGCCTACGACCAGAAGGATGCCGCAGGGTTCATCCAGTTGAACGCTCTGCGCCTGAAGTTGCTCGCCGCGCGCAACCGTCGTCTCAAAGGCTGAGTGCCACAGCGCGTAGCCGTTCATAGGCGGGCATCGCCGCGTCGGCCAATGCGGCGCGTGGCCCATTCAGCATGGGCGGTGGCCCCTCGGCGGCAGCAAAGCCGATACTGGCATGCACCGCACCGTACCAATGCGCCGCCCAGACCCCATCATTCGCGTGGCCACCACGTGGCCATGAGAGCATGCCGGGCACCCAGTCGAGCCCGATGGCGGCGCACAGGCGTCGCAACATAGTCTCAGGATCGCGGCGGATATCGGCAGAGTCGATGACCACCGGAGATTGCCCTTCAGCAATCAGTTGATCGTAAAGGTCCGCTTGCTGGACAAAGCCGATGTCATCGAGCGTCGGGCTATCATATTTGGCTGAAAAACTGGCGGCGACGCGGGCCGGGTGACGGATCAGGAAGATGTTCGTTAACTCATGAATCCAATCGCGCGGCATACCGGGGACCATGTGCTGAGCCATGTGTTTCTGATAGAAGTGCAGTTTTTGGGCGGGAACAGAGCCTAAAATTTGATCCACAACGCGCATTGGATCCCTTGGTTGTGAAGCCATGATCACATCCCGCATCGGATGATTGAGGCCCGTCTGCGCGAGATAGGCGGCATAGAATGGCTCGTCCAGCACCGCGCAATCGCCGCGCGCGGCAAAGCTGTACATCATCGCCGTCGAAAGGTTACGCGGGCCGGACCACATGGCGATGCGCATCTCAAGCTCGCGCAGTCATTTGATATGACACTATCGTCAATGGCCCGCCCTCCGCGTTTAGGACATGTTAGTCATGTCTAGGATCGTCGAATCACAGATGCAAGGTAAGAGGCAGGCAATGGACGCACAGTTCTGGCATCATCGCTGGCAGGAGGGACGGCTCGGCTTTCACGAGGGCAAGGTAAACCGAATGCTGGAGGCGCATGTCGACACGCTCAAACTGGCACCGGGGCAGCGCCTGTTTCTACCGCTCTGCGGCAAAGCCATTGATATCCCGTGGCTTTTGTCGAGGGGCTATCGAGTGGCAGGTGCTGAGTTGAGTGAGATCGCCGTGCACGATCTCTTTGCCGGAATGGGCGTGGTCCCGGATGTGGCAGGGAATGGTGCTCACAGGCATTTTGCGGCGGAGGGCGTCGATATCTTTGCAGGCGATATTTTCAAACTGGACGCCGAAGCGCTTGGATCGGTCGATGCGGTCTATGACCGCGCCGCACTGGTGGCGCTGCCCAAGGATATGCGCGCGCGCTATGCTGCACACTTGGCCAAGATCACGCGCCGTGCGCCACAACTTCTCGTGACTTTTGAATATGATCAGAGCGCTATGGAAGGCCCGCCATTCTCAATCACCAAAGATGAGGTGGCGCGTTGTCATGGCGCGCGCTTCGCGACCGACGTTCTGGCTGATGCAGAGGTACCCGGGGGCCTCAAGGGGGTTGTGTCGGCACGCGAGAAAGCAATACTGTTACGCCCCCTTTAGGCCGTTTCACGCTGGATCAAAGCCTTGTAGGCGTCCTGAATACGGGTCGTGACCGGCCCCTGTGCGCCATCTCCGATGCGGCGGCCGTCAATCTCACCGACCGGGGTTTGCGCACCGAATGTGCCGGTCAGAAACGCCTCATCGGCACCGTAGGTCTCGACCAGCGAAAAGTTCTTTTCATAAATGGGGATGGCACTCCCGCGGCACAGATCAATAACCTTTTGGCGGGTGATGCCGTTCATGCAGTAGTCCCCCGTCGAGGTCCAGACCTCGCCCTTTCGCACGATGAAAAAGTTGCAGGCATTGGTGGTGTTCACGAAGCCGTGGATATCGAGCATGAGCGCCTCGTCAGCCCCAGCCTTTTCCGCCGCGATGCAGGCCAGGATGCAATTCAGCTTGGAGTGCGAATTGAGCTTCGGGTCCTGCGTCATCGGCAGACTACGGATATGCGGCACCGTGGAAAGTCGTATTGGGCGAGCGATCCTGGGTTTTGAGTGCTCCATAATGATGGCCACGGTCGGGCCTTGCTTGCTCAGTGACGGATGTTGAAAGGGTCGGGTCTTGATCCCCCGCGTGACCATAAGCCGGGCATGCGCGTCAGTGATCATACCATTGGCATTCTGCGTCTCTGTTAACGCCTGAATCACCTCATCGCGGGTCATGCCTATATCAAGATCGATGGCGTTCGCGGCCTCGAAGAGACGGTCGAGATGCTCGCCCAAGAAGGCCCATTTCCCGCCGTAAAGGCGCAGCCCCTCCCATACGCCATCACCCAGCATGAAGCCGCTGTCATAAACGCTGACCAGTGCCTCGGCCTTGGGAGTAATCCGTCCGTTCAGCCAGATCAGGATTTGTTCGTTGCGCGCATCCTCTTGGGCGGCATGGGTGGTCTGTTGGTCGATCATCGCGGCTCCCTCAGATTACAAAGTGAGGGTATGCCCGGCGAAATCTGGTGCCAAGGGCGAAATATCGCTCAACACCGCGTGACATCACGGCACCGTAAGTTGGTGAAACGCTGGATTTGCTTCACACTGGACATACACAGGAGGGAATTGCGATGGTGGCATATCTTAGGGAATTCAAGGCGGCGACTCTGGCCGCGTTGATCATGGCGGGGCTCTGTCTGCAGGCGAAAGACGCTCAGGCGGCAGAGGCCGATACGCTGGTGGTCGCGGGCGGCTGCTTTTGGTGCGTGGAGGCGGATTTCGAAAAAGTTAGAGGCGTGATCGCGGCTGACTCAGGCTTTGCTGGCGGGTCAGTCGAAAGCCCGACCTACAAACAGGTTACGCGTGGCGGCACCGGGCACCTAGAAGCAGTTCGGATTACCTTCGATTCCTCGCAGGTGACACGGGAGCAGTTGCTTCATCTGTTCTTTCGCTCGGTCGATCCGACTGATGCAGGCGGGCAATTCTGTGACCGGGGAGAGAGCTATCAGACGGCAGTTTTCGTGACTGATCCTGCGGAGAGCGAAGCAGCAACGGCTGCAAAATCCGCAGCAGCCTCAGAGCTTGGACAGAAGGTGGTGACACCCATTCTGTCGCTCGACCGATTTTGGCCTGCGGATTCCTATCATCAGGATTATTACAAGAGTACAGATATCGTGCTCACCCGCTTTGGCCCCCGAACAAAGGCAAGCGCATATAATCTTTATCGGGACGCCTGCGGGCGCGATGCACGTGTTAGGGCGCTTTGGGGTGCGAACGCGCCATTCGCCGGTCAGTCATGATACGCCAGAAAGGTTTTGACGTCGCTCAGGGCCGGAATCGCCCCTGACGCACCCAGGCGCTGCACCTGCAGGGCAGCAGCGGCAGCGGCTTGGCGCAGGGTCCGCGTCGGCGAGAGGCCAGCGGCAAGACCCGCGACGGTATATCCGGAAAAACAGTCACCGGCCCCCGTGGTATCCGTCGGATTAACCGAAAAGGCCGGGATAGACACAGTCTCGGCTTTCTCGAGGTCGCGCCATTCCGCCCGTCCGCTCCGCGCGTGATGAGCAGTCGGGGCACAAGCACCTCGCCCACCATCTGAAAAAGCTGCGCGGCCTCGGCCGCGTTTAGGATAAGAAGCGTGAGATATGGTATCACCGCCTGCACTGACCGCGCGTCGAACGGCGCAGCAGAATAGGCAACCCGCATACCCCGGCCATGTGCCATGCGCGCCGCCTCTACCTGGCAGTTGGTTTCGTTCTGCATCAACAGCCAGTCACTCGGTCGGGCATCATGCAGCGCGGCCTCGACCCCATTGAAATCGAGTGCCCTGTTGGCCCCGGGGTGGATAACGATGGAATTCTCTCCGACCGAATCCACCATGACGATTGCATGTCCAGAGGCGACCCCTGCATTCGCCACATGGGTCACGTCAACCCCTGCAGTCGCCAATGCGTCACGCATCCAATCACCATCCGGCCCAAGCGCCCCGATATGGACAACACGCGCCCCGGCCCGAACGGCAGCAATGGATTGATTCGCACCCTTTCCCCCCAACAGGCAACTGTGTTGTCAGGTGGG
>Ga0209947_1000361_pt1 | contig 28344 bp, 19 predicted proteins | sample SalPonR2_B_D2_MG_FD_185706 | JGI IMG/M metagenome (GOLD analysis project Ga0209947, IMG submission 185706) | Salt pond soil microbial communities from South San Francisco under conditions of wetland restoration - Salt Pond MetaG R2_B_D2_MG... ...
TCGGGAGCGCCTGGGCGAGGCCGGCCTGCTGGACGAATGACACCGTTTCCAAAATGGTTCGAAAGTCTCAATCTCCGCTGAGCCGACTGGTCGGCCACTATCCCGCCGAGATCGCCGACGATCCTCAAATCGTCGCGATGACCGCCCTTGTGGAGCAGCATTCCGACGACGATGCAGTGCTGGCCCAGCGCATGCTCAAGGCGCTCAATCCGCTTTCTCCGGACAAAACCACGGTACTGGCCGCACTCGCGATCATTGCTGCACACGGGGACCATTCCGCGACCAACCCTGGCGAGAATGGCGCAGACCGACTGGTCGAGCAGTTTCGTCGCGTGGTGGCTTTCGACCAGCGTTACCTGCCCGACTCGTCCAGCCGCGCCGAGGGCCTGAGACGACTCATTCTTGCGCTGATCTACGACGTGCGCGTGGTGCTGCTGGTGCTGGCCTGGCAGCTTGCACGCATGCAGGTTGCCCGCGACGACGAGACCCGGCGGTCGCTGGCGCGCGAAACCCGCGCCATACACGCGCCGCTGGCGAACCGTCTGGGGATCTGGCAGCTCAAGTGGCCGCTTGAAGATCTTGCATTTCGCTACCTGGATCCCGGAGCCTGCGCGCGCATGGAGCGGCTGGTGGCAGAACAGCGCGACGAGCGCGAGCGCTACATCGAGGCGTTCATGCAACAGCTTTCGGAAAAGCTCGACGGCGCCGGAATCGCCCACGAGATCAGCGGCCGGGCCAAGCACATCTACTCGATCTGGCGCAAGATGCAGCGCAAGGGCCTGGACTTTCACGAACTTTTCGATGTGCGCGCGGTGCGCGTGCTGGTGGACGACCTGGCCAGCTGCTACTCGGCGCTCGGCCTGGTCCACAGTCACTGGCAGCCGGTACCCGGCGAATTTGACGACTACATCTCCAACCCCAAACCCAACCTCTATCGTTCATTGCACACGGCTGTACGCGGAAGCCACGAGCGGGTGTTCGAGGTCCAGATCCGGACCCACGAAATGCACGAGCACGCCGAGCTCGGGGTCGCCGCCCACTGGCGTTACAAAGAGGGCGGACCTCGAGACAGCGCGCTGGAGCAGCGAATTGGCGTCATGCGCCAGCTGATCGAGGGTGGCGAAGGGGAGCATGATCAGGAGCGCGACCAGGCAATCGAAGATCAAGCGCTGATCGAAAACTTCGAGTCGCTGACCAGCGAGGACCGCGTCTATGTACTCACGCCCAGAGGCGATGTCATTGACCTGGCACAGGGCGCGACCGCACTCGATTTCGCTTACCACGTGCATACCGAAGTCGGACACCGATGTCGCGGCGCCAAGGTCAACGGACGCATCGTGCCGCTGACGCATTTGCTGGGCAACGGCGACCGGGTCGAAGTGCTGACATCCAATCAGGGCCATCCCTCCAGAGACTGGCTGAACCCTCAGTTGGGCTACCTGCGATCAGGGCGCGCCCGAGCCAAGGTCCGCCATTATTTTCGGCAACTGAATTTCGACGAAAACCTGGCCGCCGGCCAGGCCGCGATGGACGGCGAACTCAAACGTTTCGACCTGACCGGCGCCGATCTTCAGCCGGTGGCCGAACAATATAATTTCCGCCGGATCGAAGACCTGCTGGCCGCCATCGGCGCCGGCGACCTCACCGCCGCCCAGGTCGGTCAGTCGGCCTTGCGCCTGAACTCCTTAAACAATACCGACAAGCCGGAGCTTCCGTTTCGACGCCCCGCCGGACAGGAGACTTCAGGGACTGGAAGCGAAATTCGGATCGAGGGCGTAGGCAACCTGATGTACCAGCTGGCGCGGTGCTGCCAGCCGTTGCCCGGCGACCCGATCGCAGGATTCATCACCCGCACCCGAGGCGTCAGCATTCACCGCGAGGATTGTCGTCAATATCTGCGGTTGGCCCAGCGCCAACCCGAGCGGCGAATCCAGGTCGACTGGTCCCGCGAAGACCGCACCCGTTACCCGGTTCGGGTAAGGATCGATGCCTGGGACAGGCGCGACCTGATCAAGGACATCGGCTCGGTCATCTCTAATCACGGGCTGGGCGTCAGCGCCATGCACACCGACCGCGGAGAGCAGCCGGAAGCGGTGAGCATCGAACTTTCACTAGAAGTCGAGGACCTCGAACAGCTCAGCGCTCTTCTGGGCAGGTTGCACTCCATCACCAACGTCAGTTCGGTTCGCCGTCTGCGCTGATCGTCAAGCCAACACTCTCAAGCGTCCCAATGACCGCCTGACGGGCTGCGGCTACCGAGAAATGCCGCTCGACGTTGAGCCGGCCGTTCTCCGCCAGCGCTTCCCACAACTCAGGATCCTGGTACAGCCGGATGATCTCAGCTGCGAACTGCGACGCATCGTCGGCCATCAAAATATCCACGCCATGCTCGGTGTACATTCCTTCGGCAGCACACGAGGTCGCGACGACCGGCAAACCGTAGCTCATCGCCTGGTTGACCTTGCCCTTGACGCCCGCGCCGTAGCGCAATGGGGCTAGCGAGATCCGACAACCCTTCATGTAAGGATCGATATCCCCAACGAATCCATGCAGCTTGATGCCGGATGTCTGGCGCTGCTGAAGGCTTTCGGGCATCCTGCTGCCAATGACATGCAATGTCACCCCCGGCAATTCACTCAGCACAAGCGGCATGATCTCGTCGATCAGCCAGTTCGCGGCATCAAGATTCGGCGGATGCTGGAATCCACCAACAAAAACGAGATCGTGACGCGCTTCGAAAGGCTTGCCCGGATCCCGAAGTGTGTGGATATTGGAAACGACCGAAACATTAGCCTGCGGCAACAAGGAGTGGAGCAGATCCTTTTCGAATTGGCTGACGACCAGCGTTGCATCCGTGGCTTCAATCAACGCAAGCTCCTGCTTCCGCGTCTTTTCTGCAGCGATGGAAATCGACGCCATTCCAGATAGTTCCGCTTCTCGCTGCTCACGCAGAAAATGGAGATCAACCGTATCGAATATCAGTTTGGCATTCGGACACAATACACGCAGCATTTTGAGCATCGGATTGAGGACATAGTGGCGACTAACAATGATCAATTCGAGCTCCGCGCCGTGTTCGGAAAGCCAGGTCTCCGGATCCTGCACCCAGGGAGAGGTCAAAACTTCGATACCGGCTTTTTGCAGGTCACTTGAATGGCGACCGACCCAATGCAGATTTTCGGGCATGAAGGTCGTCTGATAGCCAAGCTCATCAAGCAATCTTAGCAATGCAAACATTCTCACCGACCCAGAATCATGATCGGGCAACGGCGTCGTTGCATCGACGACAAGAGCGCGCCGAGAAAAACGACGATATCTGATTTCACGGGCCACCGTGCTTGTATAGCACTGAGGATTTTCCGGATACTGCCTGAGCATTTCGCCCCATCGCGCCAGGAATTTGTCTCGATTGACGGCTTGATGCTGCTTTATACCAGTAGATTCATCGGTACCAGACGTCCCGCCCTCGAAGTGAATCACGGTCGATGCCGGTTGATAAAAGACCTTCAATCCGCGTTCGCGAACACGAAAGCACAGGTCGGTGTCCTCATAATAGGCTGGCGCATAATAAGTGTCGAATCCACCGAGTTCAGCGAAGAGCTGGCGCTCGATTGCCAGACACGCACCAGACACGTAGTCGGTTTCACTGAGGAAATTGAAGTCCGGCCGATCCGGATCCTCGCCTCTGCCGTAATTCCAGCCGCTGGCATCGCGAAATATGATCCCCCCCGCTTCCTGCAGTGTCCCGTCCCCGAACACCAGTCGACCCCCGACGATGCCCGCAGAAGGGCGATCAGCGAACGTTTCAATCAGTGTGTCGAGCCAATTATCGGTGACCTGGGTATCGTTGTTCAGGAAAACGAGCCAATGCCCTTCCGCGGCAATAGCGCCACGATTACAGGTCCGGATAAATCCCAGGTTCTTTCGATTTTTCAAAACCCGGATACCACGGCACAGCTTACACCATGCGCGGGTTCCGTCACTTGAGCAATCATCGATCACAATGATTTCGAAATCGATGCGATTTCGCACCGAAACCAGGCTTTGCAGGCACGCCGCCGTGAAATGAAGCTGGTTGTAAACGGGCACGATCACGCTGACTTTTGGCTGTTCGACGGTGTGGAACACAACAGGATCCGCGATTTTCCCGCTCTCCGGCACTGCCTGTGGTCGAACGGACACGTGCTCCGCTGCTGAAATCGGCGGAGACTGCAGCAACACCAGAGCTTGCCGGGCCCCACGCAGTTTCCAGTGATGAAAGAATCTACCGGCAAGGTGTGGCCACCTCAACGGATTGAATGCGCCACGCTGCAAAGCATTTCGTCCCAGGCGCGCGCCGACGCGCAGCGGACGGGTAATCCGCCAGGATCTGCTTCCGAGCATCTTGCTGAATTCCGCTTCGACACGCTCCAGCCGGGAAGCAACTTCAGCCAGCCTCGCTTCCGTCGTCAGCCTGGAGTCACGCTCTCGCTCCAGTTCTGTGCGGAATCGTTCTATTTCATGACCCAATACTGTTTCCAACTCTTTTTTCTCCCTATCCAGTCTCAACGCCCATTCCGAGCGTTCCTCGAACTCTGCGGTGAGATCCGACATTTTCGCGCGGGTGCTTTCTAGTGCCGCATCCAACTCCAGCGCCCAGGCAGCCTTCGCTTCAAGTTCGCCTTGAAGCTTAGCGTACGACTCATGAGCCGATTGCAGCTCCCGGTCCAATGATTTTGACCATTCCGAGCGCGCCTCGAATTCCAGCTGGAGAGTTGCATACGCGTTGCGAGCCGTGTCTAGATCTGACCTGAGAGACTCGATCCATTTCGACCGTTCCCGAAACTGGCGATCGAGTTTTTCAGCCCATCGGGTTCTCGCGTCGAGTTCTTTACCAAGGAGATTACGGTCTTCGACTACCCGGACATACCGAACTTCTAGTTCCACCAAATCGTTGGCAAGCTGCCCCAGCACAACGTCACTTTCGTCCACGGGTTGCAGCGCAGCGCGAGTGCCGGTTTGGCAGGGAATCAATGCATTGAATCGGGAGACAAGCCGAACCGGCGTCTGCTGCGCACGTCCTTTGGGGGCCAATCCGTCTAGCGTGCCGGGATTATTGCAAATAGCCTTGACCATATCGACCAACGCTTCGGCGCTGGGCTCGAAAAGCAGGCCATCCTCGTGATCTCGTATTCGCTCCGGAAAACTTCCGACCCGAGTTGCGATTGGAACCAGCCCCAGCGATCGCACTTCACTCAGCGCGAAATTCCAGGTTTCGGGCACCGTGGACAGAAACAACGCTGCATGGGGTTTGAGCTTTCGGATCAGCGACGGGAACTCTTCATGCCGGTAATCGCATATCAAGTCGATGCCGGCATGGCCGAACAGTCGAAACGCCTCCCGACCACATCCCAGAGCAGTGATACGCACCAGTGACTGCAGATGGGGCAACGCTTGTTCGATCAGCTCCAAACCCTTCCCCTGTGTCAAGCGCCCGGGAATTACCAGGTGCAAAGGATCGCCCGAATTCGGACGAAGGGCCTTGCGCTTATCGGAAAATGGTCGAAAAGCATGCGGAATCTTCACTATCTTGAGTGAAGAACCGGGATTAAGCATCTGCCAACGATGAATGACATGGTCAGCCGGAGCGACCAACTGTACATCATTGCTCTCTATGGCGCGACGCCATGCATCTGCGATTCGCTTCCAGAAGCCGGGACTGTGCGGGCCCATGCGCAAAGTGTCACCGTACCGGGCAAATGCGGCTGTTCTGGCCACGCCACCGTTTTTATCGATAAAAGGCAGCGGATCAAAATCCAGTAACGGCCAGACCGGATAGAAGTCGTGCAAAACCTGAACGGTTGGCAATCCCGTTGCCAGACAATCAAGGCTGTGCCCTATCAAGGACGAGATCATTACTCGACCAACGCCAAATCGATCGATTATCCGGCCCAGCAATTTCCGATATTGGCTATGGGAGCCAACAGTGCTTTCTATATGTGGGGCCAGAGGTATTTCGCGAATCAGACCCCGGCCAATGCCGCCAACGAACAGCTTAAGCCCCCGACCGCAAATCTCTCCTGACGGGTCGCTATCCGAGATCAGCACCAGATTCACACCGTCATCGCCGGTAATGAAGTCCTCAATCCAACGCCAGACACCGCCACCCCAACTATGCGCGATGTGGAGTGTTACGGGACGATCTGGATCGGCGCCCGCGGCGGCGGACGCCCCGGAGAGCGCCAACTGACGCAGCCGAAGCCGCAACTGTCCAAGCGGCAATGCTGTCGAATCGGCATCTGGACCAATGCCCGGCAAGAGGGGCAGTTCCGAGTCGAACGCGAATGCCTCATCAATCAATCCGCACGAATCACTCTTCAACACGGCTGATCCTTGTCGCGCAAGGCCCGGGGCGATGAGCAGACAATCAGGCTCTCGAGGCGCTGCAACCTTTTCCCAGAGAGCATCGGAACACCAGTAGGCCAACCGGGCTGGCTGTTCGGGAGCACTCTGCTCGGGCCATGCGCTGAAAGGATTGTCAGTATCGGAAAAATTGCCGGGAAAGGTCGTGATATCCGGGAGATCCTGCGTACTCAACAAGCGATCGAGAATCGATACAGGTTTCGGCAACCCCACGCCAGCACGCAGCATCAAGACAGCGGAGCCGGGATGCTCTTTCTCCAGTGAGCGAAGTGCACCGTCCCAGTCCTTGTGATTCGAACCAGCCGCCCTCAATCCGGAAACACCCGAAGCCACGGAGTAAACAGGAACAGACAGTTGGGAACGAATTCCGCGGACCCAGTCTGGATCGACGGCATCAGTCACATTTCGCGTCCACACAAGAACAACCAGACCGCCTGCTGGTGAAGCGCTCGATCCATTCTTGGTGGAATTGCCCGAACGACTATTCATGCATGAGGTTCCGCTATCTCGTCCAGGCGCCATGGACCGTTCGCGGAAGCGAAACTTGCCGGGGTCACCGCCGAGGACTCCGATAACAATCCCGTTGAGCAAAATTGCACATCAATGAGCCGCTGAGTAACCTTGATCGCGTTTTATTATCTCGCATCCAAATACTCTTGTCACACTGGCGACCCGGTCAACATTGGTTTGGATCGAGCCGACCTCAGCGAACGACCTATTGATCAAGCCTATGAAATTCAATGATTTCAGACCCCATGAGATGGTCGAGGAACTCGCATCGTCGATGCCATTTTATTCGACGAACCGGTTTCCCGAGCCTCAGCCCGGACCGGCAGAATAATGACTCAGCCGCCATTCTGGCAGAAAGCTCCTTGAAAGACCCGAGCGGCGCGCTGAAGGGCTGCAGACAGATCCGAAGGGCACATGTCGATTCCCGGCTGATCCGATACAGTAGTTACTGAGATCTACGCCAATTTTTCCGAGATCGATGCCAGAAAAAAAACGAAAACCCCGTAAAACCCGCCCAACTGTCGCGGGCCCACCTCGTCGATTCCGGCTTCGGAGCTTCGTGATGTTTTTCCTGGGGCTAAGCTTCGGCTGCCTCGGCCCATGGATCTGGTACCTCGATCAGCATGCATCGCAACGCTTCGGCGAACGGCAGTGGAAGCAGGCAGGCCGTGTTTACGCCCGTGCGCTCGAGCTTTATCCGGGCCGACCACTGTCCGGTGCCGATCTGGCGCTGGAATTGGAAGCCGCGGGCATGCGCCGGACGCAACCGCTGCTACCGGGAAGATTCACACAAATCGAAAACCGCTACACGGTTGCACTCCCCGAACTCGAATTCGCCGACGGGAAACAGCCTGCCCGGACGATTGTGGTCACTCTCGCCGCCGACCGTGTCGCGTCACTCGATGGCCCCGGCGACAATCCTCTGGCGCTGGTGCGCCTGCCGCCGGCAGAACTCGGCAGCCTTTTGCCGTTCGACGAGCGTGATCGCACGCTGGTGCCGATCGCGGAGTTTCCGACCCTGCTGGTCGCCGGCATTCAGGCGGTCGAGGATCGACAGTTTCGCTACCACCACGGCATCGACCCCAAGGCCATCCTGCGCGCCCTGATCAGCAACTTCAGGTCCGGCGGCGTTGTTCAGGGCGGCAGCACGATCACGCAGCAGCTGGTCAAGAATCTGTTCCTGACTTCCGACCGAAACCTGTTGCGCAAATTCAACGAAGCGGTCATGGCGATCAGCCTGGAAGCGCGCTTCGACAAGGCCGAGATTCTCGAGGCCTACCTCAACGATGTCTATCTCGGACAACGCGGCAACCAGGCCATCCACGGATTCGGTCGCGCCGCCGAGTATTATTTCGGCTTGCCGGTCTCGTCTCTATCCACCGACCAGATCGCACTGCTGATCGGCATGGTGAGGGGCGCCTCCTGGTACAACCCGACCCGCAATCCGGAGCGCGCCAAGGCTCGCCGTGACCTGGTTCTCGGCATGTTCCTGGAAACCGGACTGATCGATCGTGGCGAATACGAGAGCGCTCTCGAGCGTCCGCTGGGCGCCAGCGTAGGCGACATGGCCCGAAGCCGCGCCCATCCGGGGTTCATGGACCTGGTCCGCCGGCAGCTCAAAGCCGATTACCGCGATTCGGACCTGCGTGAAAAAGGCCTGCGCATCCATACCACCCTCAGTCCTCTGGCCCAGCAGCGCGCCGAGCGCGCGCTGGCTGACGGGCTGGCCGAAATCGATGAATCGGGCGGCAATCTGCAAGGCGCGATCGTGCTGGCCCAGCCCGATTCCGGTGAAATCCGGGCACTGGTCGGCGATCGCAACTACCAAAGGATCGGCTTCAACCGCGCCCTGGACGCACGACGCCCGGTCGGATCGGTGATCAAGCCCTTCCTCTATCTGCTGGCGCTGGCCGATCCTGCACGCTTTACCCTGGTGACCCCGATCGACGACGAGCCGCTGAGCGTGCCGCAACGCGGACGCGAGGACTGGCGCCCGCGCAACTATGACCAGACCAGCCACGGCACCGTTCCGCTACTGGCGGCGCTGGCGAACTCCTACAACCAGGCGACCGTAAGGGTCGGTCTGCAGGTCGGCGTGCATCCTCTGTTTCGCCTGCTTGAGCAACTGGGCGTGGCGCCGGGTTCGGCGCGCCATCCGGCGGCGTTCCTCGGCGCGGTAGATCTTTCACCGATGCAGGTGACTCAACTGTACCAGTCGATCGCCAGCGGCGGATATTCGGCACCACTGCGGGCAATCACCGACGTCGTCGACAGCGACGGCAACGCGATAGCCAGATACCCCATACGCCTCCGTCCGATCCAGGAACGCGATGCCCTTGCGCTGCTGGATTTTGCCCTCGAGCAGGCAGCCAGCACCGGCACCGGCGCCAGCCTGAGCTGGCGACTGAAAGAACCCGCGGCGCGCGCGGCCACCATACGCGGCAAGACGGGCACCACCAGCGATCGTCGTGATGCGTGGTTTGCCGGTTATACATCGCAATGGCTGGGCGTCGTTTGGGTGGGCCGCGATGACAACGCTCCGGCCGGTGTCAGCGGCGCGGCATCGGCGCTGCCGATCTGGGCAAAGATGTTCGACGCCCTGCCGCAGCTGGCCGAAAACAGGCAGTGGCCGGCCGGCATCGATTGGTTCTGGGTCGACTGGCCGAGCCCGATGCTGGCCGACGAGAACTGCGCCGGCGCCCGGGCAATTCCGTTCATCGCCGGCTCTCAGCCAGCGGCGTATTCGGCATGCATGGATTGACACAGACGGCTTCCGGTTTCCGGTTTCCGGTTTCCGGTTTCCGGTTTCCGGTTTCCGGTTTCCGGAAATTTTAGTGGGTAATCAATACTCCGTAGTCGAAAGTCCGAACGGCTCTCACGCGTCCGGTCTACTACAGGCATTTCACCCGATCGTGCTTTTCCGGAAACCCGAAACCCGAAACCGGCTTTTTTCCGACATCCGCTTACCCCACCGGCCGAGCCGAGACTTCCAGCCGGATCACGTCGCCGGGCTCGGAGCGTGTCCGGGTTTCGAAGATTTCGCCGTTGTATTCATAGCGAACGTTGTAGCCCGAAGCATAACTGCGCGGTTCGTAGTCCACCTGGATCTCGCAGCGCTGGTGGCTGACCGGACGGCCGTGCCGGCGATTCTGTTTCGACGCGTCGTGACCGATCGATGCGCCCAGCGCCGCCCCGGCGGCCGTCATCGCCTTCTTGCCGGAACCGCCGCCGAACTGGTTGCCGATCACGCCGCCGATGATCGCCCCGGCAATGGTGCCGGTCGCCGAGTTGCCGCGCGACTTGCGATAGCCGCGTTCCTGCCAGCAGACTTCGCGTTCGACGGGTACCTGTTCGGTGACGTAGACGGGCTCGTAACCAATAACCGGTGCGTAGACATGGTGAACGGCCGCCGGCTGGGCAATTACCGCACCGGAAACGATCAAACCGCTGGCCAACAATCCCTTGAGTGCAGTCTTCATCCTGGTTTCTCCTTCGGCATTGCCGCCGATATGTGATCCTGACTGAAAGCTTAGGGCGGTTGCGCTGAATCGGTGCTGAACGATGCGCCGGTTCGCCATGCCCTTGTGTTCATCGGCGAGGCTTGCGTTGTCGCAAATCACGAACTGGATTAGGATGGCAGAATCCAACGAAAACAAATCGAACATTGAGGGATACCACCCATGTCCAGTCCGGAAATCGCAAAAATTCGCAACATCGCCCTCCTGGGTCATGCCGGCAGTGGGAAGACGCTGCTTTCGGAGCAAATGCTGGCCAAGGCCGGCGCCAAGGGGGAACCCGGGACCATCGAGCGCGGCGACACCATGGCCGATTTCGACCCGCTGGAAAAGCAGTACCAGCATTCCCTGGACAGCGCGATCATGCACTTCGACGCCGGAAAGGCGCGGGTACAGTTGATCGATACCGCGGGCGACCCCGATTTTCGCGGCCAGACCCTTTCGGCCATGAGCGCGGTCGAAACCGCGGCGATCGTAATCAATGCCACCGCCGGCATCGAGATGTCCACCCGCCGCCTGATGCGGCGTGCACGTCAACGCCGCCTGTGCCGAATGATGATCATCAACCGGATCGACGCCGACGACATCGACCTGGAAGCGCTGGTGCGCGAGATTCGCGAAGAGTTCGGCCCGGAATGTCTGCCGGTCAACCTGCCCGCCGAGAACTTCACCTCCGTGCGCGACTGCTTTTTCCACGAAGACGGCGAGACTGATATCTTTTCGCTTGCCGACGCCCACTCGGAGATCGTGGATCAGGTGGTCGAGGTCGACGAAGACCTGATGGCAAAGTACCTGGACGGCGAAAAGATCTCGGCAGAAGCGTTGCACGATGCGTTCGAAAAGGCCCTGCGCGAAGGCCATCTGGTCCCGATCTGCTTTACTTCGGCGAGCACCGGCGCCGGCTGCGGCGAACTGCTTCGGTTCGTCGAGAAATTGCTGCCGAGCCCGGAAGAAGGTAATCCACCGCGCTTCCGTGCCGGCAGCGAAGACGAGAAAGTCACCGCCCGGCCCGATCCGGACGCACACGTCCTGGCCCACGTCTTCAAGATCGTCAACGACCCCTACGCCGGCAAGCTGGCGATCTTCCGCATCTTCCAGGGCACGATCAAGCCCGGCATGCAGCTATACGTCGGTGATGCACGCAAGCCGATCAAGGTGGCTCACCTGTATCGAATCCAGGGCGGGGATCACGTCGAGACCGACCAGGGCTTGCCCGGCGACATCTGCGCCCTGGGCAAGGTCGATGAGATTCATTACGATGCCATCCTCCACGACAATCATGATGAAGATCACTACTATCTAAAGCCGATCGACTTCCCCCAGCCCATGTTCGGCCTGGCGATAGAAACGAAAACCCACGGCCAGGAACAGAAGCTCGCAGGCACGCTTGAGAAGATTGCCCAGGAAGACCCCTGCTTCAAGGTCGAGCACAACCAGGAACTCAACGAAACGGTCATCCGCGGACTGGGCGAGATGCACCTGCGCGTGTTGCTGGAACGCATGCAGCAGCGGTTCGGCGTGGCGGTCGAGACCCGGCCGCCGCGCATCGCCTATCGCGAGACCATCACCCACCCGGCCGAAGGTCACTGCCGGCACAAGAAACAGACCGGTGGCGCCGGTCAGTTCGGCGAAGTCTTCCTGCGGGTCAAGCCGCTGGGCCGTGGAGAAGGGTTCAATTTCAAGAGCGAAGTCGTCGGCGGGGTCATTCCCACCAGCCTGATTCCGGCCGTCGAAAAAGGCGTTCGGCAGGTGCTCGAAGAAGGTGCAGTCGCCGGCTTTCCGCTACAGGATCTCGAGGTCACGGTTTACGACGGCAAGCATCACAGCGTCGATTCCAAGGAAATTGCTTTCGTCATCGCCGGACGCAAGGCACTGCTGGAGGCGATCGAGCAGGCCGGACCGCAGATTCTGGAGCCCATCGTCAACCTGGAGGTCACGGTCGCCGATACGGTGATGGGCGACATCACCGGCCTGCTGGCATCCAAGCGTGCGCGCATCCAGGGCACGGACAGCGTCCGGGGCGGCATGACCCAGGTGACCGCGGCGATTCCGCTTTCGTCGATCAGCGAGTTTCCGACCGAGCTCAAGAGCATGACCGGCGGCGAGGGCCGCTTCGTCGTCGAGCTGTCGCACTACGAGGCGGTACCGCCGCAAGTGCAGCAACAGTTGGTCGAGCAAAACCGCAGGCACGGCGACGACGAAGACTGAACGAATGCCGATCGTCGGGGAAAACATGGACAAGGAACGCGCGCTGGAAATCGTGAACGGTCATGTGCCGGGCACGATGATGGAAACCCTGGGCATACGGTACACCGAGGCCGGCGAGGAATTCCTTGAGGCCGCCATGCCGGTCGATTCTCGCCACCATCAGCCAATGGGCATACTTCACGGCGGCGCAACCGCGGCGCTGGCCGAAAGCGTCGCGAGCGCGGCCTCCGCCCTGGCATTGGAGGGTTCGGGCCGCAAGCCCGTCGGGCTGGATCTGGCCATCAATCACATCCGAAGCGTCACCGGCGGCGAGATCAGGGCGCGTGCCGAAGCCGTCCACCTGGGTCGATCCACGCACCTGTGGCAGATCAGGATGGCCGACGAACGCGGCCGATTGATTGCACAGGCCAAGCTGTTGGTCATGGTGCTTGAATCAGTCCCCGACGAGACGGCTCTCGACCGGGAATAGCGGTTCAACCCCGGCTGCGCTTGCCTGCCGGAAGCGGTGCTTGCTCGAACGGCCGCTCCGTACCCGGCTCGCATGAGCCATTTGGGTCTCCGGCATCGGCGAGTTGATCCAGCGATCGCCGCGGCGCCCGCCAGTCCGGATCGAGCGCCAGCGCGCGGCGGTAGGCCGCCTCGGCCTTTTCGGCGCACCCGGCACGCGCGTGGATTCGGCCCAATTGCCACCAGGCGAACCTGGTCTCGGGATCCCGAGGCCAGCGCGGCAGGTCGAGGAAACGCTGCAGCGCGCCGATTCCGGCATCGGCGGAAATCCCGGACTCGGCCGCCGTCCGTCCAAATCCATACATGGCCCCGGTATGCTGCGGCGCTTGGGAAAGCGCTTCTCGATACGCTTCCAGCGCGCCGTCATGACGACCCAGACGGTGCAGCCAGTCGCCCATCCGGACCTGCCAATTCGGCATGGGGCGATCTGCCTGCGAAAGCGCCAGGGCAATCCGGTCCACCGCTTCGGCGAAGCGCTCTTCGTCGGCCAGATCGATCGCTTCCCGGAACGAACGGCGTGATGGGGCGAGTTCGCCCAGGCGCGCGAGCAGCGCGGCCGCCTCCTGCTTGTCGCCGCCCGCAATACCCGGAGCACGCATATGAAAAGCGGCCAGTGCCGCCAGTGCATCCGTGTGTTCCGGCGATATCGCCAGGGCGTGTTCGAGGTCCCGGCGCACATCGCGGGCGATCCGTAACGACTTCAGCGGCCCTGAGTCCTCGATCTGGTCGGAACGAAACGCGGCCCGGTCCACGCGCAGATCGGGCCGATCCGGACCCAGTTCGATTGCGCGATCGATCAGCGCAAGCGCGCGGGCGCCGGCACCTTCGCGCCTAGCCAGCCAGGCTTGCGCGCGCAGTACCGGCAAGGACTTGCTGTTTTCGTTGTTGCCATGTTCGCCGGCATTGCCCGGCTCCGACGCCAGCCAGACTTCTACAGGTGCAAAATCCCGGGCCTGCCAGGCGTATGCCGGATCGGGTATCGAAACCTCGACCTTAATATCGGCGCCCGCGCCTGTCGCGAAGCAGAGCGCTGTCATCCATGCAGGCAGTGCCATACGAACACAACGGGTCATGATGCGTATTCCGCTGAAAACGCCGGATTGTACCTTCACGGCGCCAAGACACAGGCTTCGAGAAGACCGCTTGCCGACCACGCCGTCAATCAGCGCTTCCCGGTTCCGCGAACAGTTTGCCGGGGTTGAGAATGCCATCGGGATCGAAGGCTCGCTTGACGGCGCGCATCAATTCGATTTCGCCGCTCGACTTGATCAGGTGCAGGTAATCGCGCTTGAGCAGACCCACGCCGTGCTCGGCCGACAGACTGCCGCGGTATTGGCCGACCAGACTGAAGACCTCGGGGCTGAGCTTGTCGCAGGCCGAGCGAAAATCGTCGACCGACCAGTCGTGGGGCTTGAGCACGTTCATGTGCAGGTTGCCGTCGCCGATGTGCCCGAACCAGACCACCTGGAAATCGGGATAGCGCTCGCCAACCAGACGATCCAGCGCGGTCAGGAACTCGGGCACGGCCGAAATTCTTACGGACAGGTCGTTCTTGTAGGGCGTCGACGGCGCAATTGCCTCGCTGATGGCCTCGCGCCAGTGCCAGAGTTCTTCGGCCTGGGCCTGGCTCTGGCTGATCAGGCCGTCGACCACGTGACCGTCTTCGGCAAGCTTTTCGAAGACGCCCAGCGCCGATTCCTGGCGACTTGCGTCGGGGTCGTCGAATTCGACCACGGCGTAGAACGGCGCCTGCGATTCGAGCGGGAACTCGCTGTTCGACCCATTCGCGACGTGTTGGATACTGGCCGCGTCAAAGAACTCGAACGCAGACAGATCGAGCCCTGCGCGCAGCGCCCGGAACGACGGCATGATCGAATCCAGTCCGGCAAACGCCAGCAGCAGCACCGAGCGCTGCGGCGGTGGGTCGGTCAGGCCGAACGTGACCTCGGTGATCAGCCCCAGCGTGCCCTCGCTTCCGACCATCAGGTGGCGGAGGTCGAGTCCCGCGTTGTTCTTGACCAGCCCGCGGTTGAGCTCGAGCACCTCGCCGCTGCCCGTGACCACTGTGAGGCCCCGCACCCAGTCGCGCGTCATGCCGTAGCGCAGCACCCGTATCCCGCCGGCGTTGGTCGCCACAGACCCGCCGGACTGGGATGATTCAGCTGCCGCCCAGTCGACCGGGTAATACAAGTCGTTTTCCGCGGCATGGCGCTGGACCTCGCCGATTGTCACGCCCGCCTCGACAGTGACCGAAGGCTCGACTTCGTCAAGTTTCCCGATGGCGCGCATCTTTTCGAACGACACGACCATCTCGCCGCCAGGCGCCACCGCCCCGCCGGAAAGTCCGGTTCGACCACCGGACGGCACCAGCGCCGCCTTTTCGGAACGCGCCCATCGAACGAGCGCCGTCACGTCGTCGGTCGAACGCGGAAAAACGACGGCTTCCGGCGCGGGCGTCCAGAACCGGGTCCAGTCGCGACCATAATGGGCCAGCGATTCATCGTCGGCCAGTCTTTCAATGTCGGGAAAATCGCTCATCACTCTCCATCAATTTCGAATCAGCTGTTGAATACCGTCGGCCCCGGCTCGACTATCATGAAGACCCCTAATAAAGAATTGACAACTTCATGAATCAGCGAAATTATTCGCTCGCAAAGGAAAAAATCAAGATTCTTCTTCTCGAGGGCATCCAGGACAGTGCCGTCGAGAGCTTTAGCAAGGCCGGCTATAACCAGGTCGAGAGCGTGCCTTCGGCGTTGCCGCAGGCCGAACTGGCCGAAAAGATCAGCGACTGCCATTTTCTCGGAATACGCTCGCGCACCCGGTTGACCCAATCGATGCTCGAAAAGGCCGGAAAGCTGACCGCGGTCGGGTGCTTCTGCATCGGCACCGATCAGGTCGATCTGGCCGCCGCCCGTCACCTCGGCGTTCCGGTATTCAACGCCCCGTATGCTAACACCCGATCGGTCGCCGAGCTGGTGCTGGCCGAGATCGTGATGCTGATGCGCGGCATCCCGGCCAAGAACGCCGCGGCGCACCGGGGCCGCTGGCAAAAGACCGCCAAAGGGTCGTTCGAAGTACGCGGAAAGACGCTGGGCATCATCGGCTACGGGCACATCGGTTCGCAGCTCGGGATTCTCGCCGAGGGCCTGGGCATGCGGGTGGTCTACCACGACATCGTCCGCAAGCTGCCGCTGGGTAACGCAGAGCCGGCCGACAGCCTGAACGATGTGCTGGGCAAGTCCGACGTCGTTTCGCTTCACGTGCCCGATACCGATGACACCCGCAAAATGATCGACGCCGCGCAGGTCGCGCGCATGAAGGACGGCGCCCATCTGATCAACGCCTCGCGCGGCAAGGTCGTGTCGATACCGGCACTGGCCAGCGCGATCGAAAGCGGCAAGCTCGGCGGTGCCGCGATCGACGTCTTCCCGTCGGAGCCGGCGTCGAAGGACGAGGAATTCATTTCCGAGCTGCGCGAATTCGACAACGTGCTGCTGACCCCGCACATCGGCGGATCGACCTTCGAGGCCCAGCAGAACATCGCGATCGACGTCGCCACCAAGCTTGCCTTGTATTCGGACAACGGCTCCACCGCCGGCGCGGTGAACTTTCCGGAAGTCACTCTGCCCGATCACGCCACGGCGCGGCGCATCATGCATATCCACAAGAACGAACCCGGCGTACTGCAGGCGATCAACAACGTATTCTCGGAGTCCGGTATCAACATCGCCGGCCAATACCTGCAAACGATGCCCGATGTAGGCTACGTGGTAATGGATGTGGAAACCGACGACGCCGGACCGGTGCTGCGCGGGCTCAACGATATTCCGGCGACCATTCGCACCCGCTATCTGCGATAACCTGGGAACCGGTATTCTTGACCTTTGCAAGCAGGCGACCGGTGAACAGTGATCAGAGCGGAAAGCCTGAGACGAAGCGTACGCAGGGCACGAACAGAAAACAGCAATGCTTCAAGACGGTGGCATTCAGAACAATCAAATAGCATTTGTGTTCGTGATCTTCGCGCCGTTTTTCGTGCTCTTCGTGCAATGCTTTTGAATTTGAATTGCGACCAGTATTTTCGAGGACGATTCACCATGAGCTACGACATACATCACAATCCCGATCGCAAGCGCTTCGAGACCACCGTCGACGGCCACGAGTGCGTGCTCGACTACACGCTGGACGATGACGTCATTTCAATGAACCGCGTCTACGTACCGCCACCGGCCGAAGGCCGTGGCATCGCCGGCGCCATCACGCGGCACGCGCTCGACTACAGCCGCGAGCAGGGCTGGAAAGTCAAGCCGCGCTGTCCCTACGTATCAGCCTGGATCGAGCGTCATCCCGACTATCAGGACCTGATCGACTGAATACCCGTCGATTCAGGCAGCATTCAGCGCCTGTTGCCGAGCATCGCCGCAGCGGGCGACATTCGCGTTCGACATCCAAACGGAGGTCTACCATGAACCATCCAAATCCAGTCGCAGCAAAGACTGTCCTCGTCCTGCTGCTGGCAGCGCTGCTGTCGGCATGTGCGACGAGCACGGATCCGTGGACCGGTGAACCGCGCACCTCGCGCACCGGCGGGGGCGCTGGCATCGGCGCCGGTATCGGTGCGGTGATCGGCGCGGTTTCCGGCGGCGACCGGCTCAAACGCGCGGCCATCGGCGCCGGCGTGGGCGCGCTGGCCGGCGCTGCGGTCGGTAGTTACATGGACCGCCAGGAAGCGGCATTGCGCGAACAGCTTCGCGGCAGCGGCGTCAGCGTCACCCGACGCGGCGACGAAATCATCCTCAACATGCCCGGCAACGTCACCTTCGACGTCGATTCCGCCGGCCTGAAACCGCAGTTCTTCGAAGTGCTGGACTCGGTCGCGCTGGTCGTGCAGGAATTCGACCGCACGGTGCTGATCGTCGACGGCCATACCGACTCGACCGGCAGCGCCGAATACAACCACGAGCTGTCACGGCGCCGCGCCGACACCGTCGCCCGATACATCATCAACCAGGGTGTTGCGCCGGTGCGCGTCGAATCCTATGGCTACGGGGAGCAGTATCCGGTCGCAACAAATAATACGGCCCAAGGGCGGAATCAGAACCGGCGGGTCGAATTGACGCTGATGCCGGTCACGCGCTGAGACCGGCTGCCGGACGCCGAGTGTCTCATTACCGGTGAATTGCCAGTGTACCGTCTGCTATCGCCAATCAACATAAGAGAGCACACCCCGACGCCCGATGCAGGTCGACAATCGGAGAAAGTCCGATCATGATCGATCCCGCCGGCTGGACGCTTTTCCAGAGCATTCTGGTATTCCTGGCCTGTACCCTGGCCATCGGCATATTCGGCACGTGGATCACCGGCGTGGTCGACCAGCTTGCCGATCGCACCGGCATTGGCGAGGCACTCGCAGGTGCGGTTCTGCTGGGGGCTTCGACGTCGCTGGGCGGCTCGGTGCTGTCGGTGACCGCGGCCTGGGACAATAACGCAGACCTCGCGCTGGGCAACGCGCTGGGCGGCATCGCGGTCCAGTTTGCCGCGCTGGCAATTGCCGACTTCGCCTACCGAAGGGCCAACCTGGAGCACGCGGCTGCCTCGGCTGAGAACCTGATGCAGAGTGGGCTTCTGATCGCGCTGTTGGGGCTGATTCTGATCGCGCCAACGCTGCCCGACATCACATTGTGGGGGATTCACCCGATTACCCCGATCATGCTGGCGGTCTACGGCTATGGACTGCGAATGATCCGAACCGCCCACAACCAACCGATGTGGCTGCCAAAGCGAACGATCGAGACGCGCGAGGACGAGCCGGAAGACCTGGACAAGGTGCCGGCGCTGACGCCGCTTGCGATCCGGTTCGTGTTGCTGATGCTGGTGCTGGGCGTGGCCGGTTACACCATGGAGCACGCCGCTTCCAATATCGCCCAGGCCACATGGTTCAGCTTCACCGCCGTGGGCGTGCTGTTCACCGCCACCGCCACGTCGCTGCCCGAACTGGTGACTTCGGTAGCCGCCGTCCGGCGCGGCGCGTTGACGCTGGCCGTGGGCGGCATCATCGGCGGAAATGCATTCGACACGCTTTTCACCGCCGCGTCCGACATCGCGTACCGGACCGGATCGATCTATCACGCCATGCCGCAGTCGGTGGTGTTCTGGACCGCGCTGACGCTGCTGATGGCCGCAGTGCTGCTGCTGGGCCTCATCCGGCGCGAAAAGGAAGGGCCGGCCGGTGTCGGCGTCGAAAGCGTGGTGCTGCTGGGGCTCTATGCCGCCGGTGTCGCCCTGCTGCTCGGCATGGGCACCAGTCGTTGATTTCAGCCGCTTTCCAGTTCATCCCAGCGCGCGTAGGCGGCGTCGATTTCGGCCTGAGTCGATGCCACCTCGGCATTGACCCGCTCGATCTCTTCGGCGTCGGTTCGATAAAGCGCCGGATCGTTCAGCCGCTCGGTCAGTTCGGCCATGCGTGATTCCAGCGTTTCGACCTTGGCCGGCAGCTGTTCGAGCTCTCGGGCGAGCTTGTAGCCGAGCTTTTTCGGCTTGTCGGCGCGCAGCTTTTCCGATTCGACCGCGGCGCCGGCTTTCTTCGTCTCCGGTTTCAGCTGGCTGCTGCGTGCCTCGGCGGCCTGCGCCTGGCGCTTCCAGTCGCTGTAGCCGCCCACATACTCGCCCACCCGGCCGTCGCCTTCCATCACGAACGACGCGGTAATGACGTTATCCAGAAAATCGCGGTCGTGGCTGACCAGCAGCAGCGTGCCCGGATAATCGGCCAGAAGCGATTCCAGCAGTTCCAGGGTTTCTGCGTCGAGGTCGTTGGTGGGTTCGTCCATCACCAGCAGGTTCGACGGCTTGGCGAATAATTTGGCCAGCAGCAGTCGGTTGCGCTCCCCACCCGAGAACTTCGCGATCGGCGCCCGGGCACGATCCGGCGTGAACAGGAAATCGGCCAGGTAGCCGATCACGTGCTTCTGCTTGCCGCCTATGGTCACGAAATCGCGCCCTTCGCCGACGTTCTCGGCCGCGGTCCAGTCGTCCCGGAGTATCGACCGGTGCTGGTCGAAGTAGACGACTTCCAGCCGGGTCCCGAGTTTGACCTCGCCCGAGTCGGGCTCGAGCCGGCCCAGCAGCAGTTTCAGCAGCGTCGACTTGCCGCTGCCGTTGGGACCGATCAGGCCGATGCGGTCGCCGCGGAATATCGTGGTCGAAAAGTCGCGGACGATGGGGTCACCATCGTAGCCGAACGAGACATCCTCGGCCTCGATGACCTTCTTGCCGGATTGCCCGGCGTCGCTGACGGCCATGCGTACCTGGCCGGCCTGCTCACGCCGCTGGGCGCGCTCGCGGCGCATCGCCTCCAGCGCGCGCACCCGGCCTTCATTGCGCGTGCGGCGCGCCTTGATGCCCTGACGGATCCAGACCTCTTCCTCGGCCAGCTTGCGGTCGAAATGCCTGTGTTCCAGTTCCTCTGCGTGCAGCCGTTCCTCTCGCCTTCTGAGGTAATTGCCCCAGTCGCCCGGCCACGAGGTGAGTTTGCCGCGGTCGATCTCGACGATACGCGTGGCCAGCCGGCGCAGAAACCGGCGATCGTGGGTAATGAACACGATGGCGCCGCTGTAGTCGATCAGGAACTGTTCCAGCCACTCGATGGATTCGATGTCCAGGTGGTTGGTGGGCTCGTCCAGCAGCAGCACGTCGGGGTGTGTGACCAGCGCCTGGCCCAGCAGCACGCGGCGCTTGAGGCCGCCGGACAGCTGCGCGAATTCAGCATCTGCGTCCAGCGCCAGGCGTTCGACCACGGTCTCGATCAACCGGTCGGCATCCCATCCGCCGGATGCCTCGATGCGTTCCTGAAGCGCCCCCAGACGCTCGGCGTCGAAGGCCTGATCGGCCGCCGCATGGTATTCGCGGATCAAGTCACCCAATTCACCCAGACCGCGCGCGATTGTTTCGAAGACCGTGCCGGTCTCGCCCGCCGGCACTTCCTGAGCTACCCGTGCGACCCGCACACCGGACTGGTATCGAATCTCACCGCCGTCGGCGGTAATCGTGCCGTCGATCAGCTTGAGCAGCGTCGACTTGCCGGCGCCGTTGCGACCGATAAGCGCCACCCGTTCGCCGGTCTCGATATTGAAATTCACGCCGTCGAGCAGCAGCGGGCCGCCGATGGAGAATTCGAGATCGATCAGGGAGACAAGGGACATGTTGGTTGGTTGGTTGGTTGGACAGTCCGGGCGTGGATGGTAACCCGAGGGACTGCGCGAAAACGCTCAGATATCCACGATGGGACAACTTGCATCGACGGGAGAGCGGCGAATAGTATTACAGTCGGTAATTGAATCGAGCGGCCGAGACGCCGAAGAGAACAGGCTGGCATGAACCGACCAATGATGCGCCATGGCTTCATCCTGATCCTTCTGGCCCTTCTGACCGGCATCCTGGTGCCCTCGGCGACGGTTCCGGGGCTGGCCCTGTCGGCCCATACGATAGGCCTCCTCGCCGGCACGCTGCTGATTGCAATCGCTGCCGTCTGGGAGCACTTCGACCTGGTCGGAAAGCGCAAACGCCTGCTGCTCTGGAGCTGGCTTTTTGCGACCTACGGCAACTGGCTTGGCTGCGTGGTTGGCGCAATCCTCGGTGCCGGCAGGACAACGCCCATCGCGTCGGCAGGTGTCACTTCCGGCTTGGCAAGCGAGACTATAGTGCTGGTATTGCTGGGCACCAGCGGCCTAGCTGCGCTGGCTGCGACTGCGCTCTCGCTCTACGGGCTTCGGTCGCGCTGACCGGCAAGGCCCGTAGCCGCGTTTCAGTCGTCACGATCGAGGTCGGTGGCGAACAGCATGTCGATATTGCGGAACGTCTTGAATTCCAGGTGGTTGCCGCTGGGATCCCGGATGAAGAACGTGCCCTGCTCGCCGGCCTTGCCCTCGAAGCGCAGGTAAGGTTCGATCACGAACGTCATGCCCGCCCGCCTGAGCTTATCGGCCAGCGCTTCCCAATCGTCCCATTCGAGGATCGGGCCGAAATGCCCGGCCGGCACATCTTGGCCGTCTACGGCGTTCGTCGCCGCCGCCGGATGATCGGCTGCATCCACCAGGTGCAGCACCAGCTGGTGGCCGAAAAAGTCCAGGTCGAGCCACCGGCTGGATTCCCGGCCGGGCTTGCAGCCAATCAATTGTTCATAGAAAACACGGGTCTCGACCAGGTCGGTGACCGGAAGGGCGAGATGAAAGGGCGAAATGGACATATTGGCTGTTCGCTGGTTGGCTGGTTGACGGGTTGGCCGGCTCGCTGGTTCGCGGGTTCGCCACGCTGTATTTCGAACATCGACTCACTCGAGTGTATCGTTCTTAGGAATCAGCTGGCCGAACAGCGTGAAATAAAGCATACGGTAGATATCGGTATTGGCAACGCCCGAGGACGGCACAAGCATCTCGGCGTTCAGTCCGGCGCCGCGCGCGATCACGCCGGAGCCGATGTCGTCGCCGGTGGCCCAGACGATCGCGAACGGGAACGTCCTGCCGGTCCTGTCGGGCGCCGAGATGAACGGCATGGTTTCGGTGCCGTTGACGCCGTCCAGTGCCGCGCCGCTCCTGGGCTCGGCCGCAGGCACCGGCTGGTCGGCAGAAGCCAGATCGCTGACCTGCATGCCGCCGGCGTTGCTGTCGCTGGCGGTCACTACAAAGGTATCCGGGTTGGCGTCGATGAAGTCCAGGATCGGGACGAAGGCGTCGTCGGCACGCTTGAACGCTTCGAGACAGCCCGAAGCGTTCATCCTGTTGCAGAAATTGTCGGTGCCTTCTTCCTCGACTACGGCGAGAAATCCGTTTGGATTGTCGCCGATGCGGGCCAGTGCGAACCCGGTCATTTCGGCAACCGTCGGGGCGCTCTCGAGGTAATTCGGCAGACCGGCTTCGCGAAGTTCTTCTTCCGGACGATCGTGAAAAGTGTCTTCGACGTTGAATACGCCCAGCACCCTGTCGATTTCGGGCGGCAAAGCCAGCATTGCCTCGCGCGTGTAGACGACGGCATAGCCGCGGGACCTTGCTTCTTCGATCAGATTTCGTCCGTCGCTGCGCACGCCGACGCCGAAATGTCCTTGCACGCCCTTGGGCAGCAGCAGCTCCTCTCCGGCGCCGAGCAGGATGTCCACGCCCGACTCGATCACTTCCAGCGCAATTTCTTCGACGTCCGCATAGCGGTTTTCCGCATCGGCGACGAAAACGGCGGTCCCGGGTTCGATCAGGGCGCCGGTCTGGACCAGCGCCGTGCCCATGTCGCATTCGACCGCGTCTTCCATGATGGTATTGGTCGTGCCGTTGGCGGAAATGATCTCGCGGCCCTGTTCATCCAGACCGAAGGCGCCTTTCCAGGTGCGCGTTCCGGTGGCATGGATGGTGGCGCCGGCGTTCGATGAACTCGACAGACTGTCGGACAGACTGCCGCGATAAGCCGCCATCTGCGGCAGGCGGTCCCAGTTCAGCGACCCGTCCGGCCCGTAATACAGAATGCGGGTCGCGTCCCAGTGGCCCATGGAAGTGCCGTCGGGATGGTAAAAAATGGCGCCGTTACCGGTGGGTTCGGCCACGCATTCCGCCCGAGCAACCGTCGACGCGACGACAATTGCCGCCGTCAACAGGAAAAAAACGACGCTTCGACCGTGACTCGACAGGTCGGACATGGCACAACTCCAAATCAAAGAACAAGTCTGAACGATAGGGATTAAAAGCCGGTGACATGTTCCTGTGCGCGCCAACGCCACTGGAATGCCCGGCTACCGCGCTATTTTAAACCCAAAAGTCGTGATTGGGGCTTTCCGGGATCGAGCCACCGACGGGCTTCAAGCAAACCACTTCAATAACCGGGTCTTGAGCCCGCTGTAGGGCGCGAAGCGGATTGTCACTTCGGGGAAGCGTCCCCGCTTGATCACGGATTTCATGTGGCTGAAACGCTCGAATCCGGCCTGGCCGTGGTACTGACCCATGCCGCTGTTGCCCACGCCGCCGAACGGCAGTTCCGGCACCGACATGAACATCATCACGTCGTTGATGCAGACGCTGCCGCAGGCCAGCTCGCGCAGGAATTTCTTCTCCGAGGCCGACGACTTCGTGAACAGGTAGGCCGAAAGCGGCTTGTCGCCGCGCCGCACGAACTCGATCGCGCCGTCCAGGTCGCGGGTCTCGACAATCGGCAGGATCGGCCCGAAGATCTCTTCGCGCATGAGGTCGGAATCCAGCTCGACGTCGGTCAGCACGGTCGGTGCGATCTTGCGCGTGGCCGTCTCGGCCTGGCCGCCGATGACGGCCCGGCCCTGCCGCAGCAGCGCCGAGAGCCGTTCGAAGTGCTTTTCGTTGACCACTGCGGCGTAATCGTCACTGGCCAGCGGGTCCGGCCCCAGCATGGCCCGGAACTGGTCGCGCAGCGCCTCGATGAGCGCGTCTTTCTGCTCGGGGGAGACCAGCACGTAGTCGGGCGCGATGCAGGTCTGGCCGGCATTCAGCGACTTGCCCCAGGCCAGCCGCCGCGCAGCGGACTTGAGATCGGCGCAGCGGTCGACGATCGCCGGGCTTTTTCCGCCCAGTTCAAGCGTCACCGGCGTCAGGTGCTCTGCGGCCGCCTTCATCACTATTCTTCCAACCGCGGCGCCGCCGGTATAGAAAATGTGATCCCATTTCTGCTCCAGAAGAGCGGTGGTTTCCGGCACCGCACCCTCGACGACCGCGAAAGCTTCACGGTCCAGATACTGCGGCACCAGCTCCGCCAGCACCCGGGAAGCACCGGGTGTGACCTCGGATGGCTTGAGCACCGCGCAATTACCGGCGGCAATCGCCGGCACCAGCGGCGCCAGCACCAGCTGTATCGGATAGTTCCAGGCGCCGATGATCAGCGCGACGCCCAGCGGATCGGGCTGGATGAAGCTGCGACCCGGCTGTGCGACGGGGGGTGTAGGCACCTTGCGCGGCCGCGACCAGCGTTCGATACGTGATCTGGCATGGCGAATTTCGCTGAACACCAGCGATGTCTCGCCCAGCACCACCTCCTGGGCCGGCTTGGCCAGGTCGTCATGCAGCGCTTTGACAATCGCATCCTCGTTTTCTTCCAGCATGCGCTGCATCGCATCGAGCTGCGCCCGGCGCCACTTCAGCGTGCGGGTGCGGCCGGAATCGAAAGTGGCCCGGAGACGGGCGACCAGTTCACGGTATTCGGTATTCGGTTCGGTCATGGGGGGTGTTCCGGAAAGCTCTCCACAGATTACACGGATTGACACCGATTTTCAGTTTCCGGATTTGCTGCTCGAATGGCAAACACTTTGCTTTTAACCTCTTCGTGTCCGATCCGATCCGACCAGCGCTTTCAACGCGGCGGCTGGGCGCTCGCCCTTCATCAGCGCCTCGCCGATCAGGAAAGCATTGATGCCGCTGGCCTGCAGGCGCTCGATGTCGGCACGGTCGTGGATGCCGCTTTCGGCCACCACCACTCGATCTTCGGGCACCAGGCCCGCCAACGCCTCGCTGGTCTCGAGACGCGTGACGAAACGATGCAGATCGCGATTGTTGATGCCGAGAATATTGCCGGGTACAGCCAGCGCTCGATCCAGCTCCGTCCGGTCGTGCACCTCGACCAGCACCGACAATCCCAACTCAGCGCCCAGCGCCGAGTAGTCCCGCAGCCGGACGTCGTCGATTGCGGCCACGATCAGCAGCATGGCATCGGCACCCAGCGCCCTGGTCTCGAAAACCTGGTATTCATCGATCACGAAATCCTTGCGGATCACCGGCAGCCCGCAGGCTGCGCGCGCGGTCTTCAGGTCGTCGTCGCTTCCGCGGAAATACTCGACATCGGTCAGCACCGACATGCAGGCCGCGCCGCCGGCGGCATAAGCGCGTGCAACCTCGGCTGCATCGGCATGTCGGCGAATCCAGCCGGCCGACGGCGAGGCGCGTTTGAACTCGGCGATGACCGCAGGGCGAGCGGCGTCCACCCGCTCCCGCAGCGCGGCGTGGAAGCCTCGGGGTCGCTCAAGCGAGGCGATTTCGAGTTCCAGCGCGGCCCGGGTCTTGTTGCGGCGACGTACCTCGACTTCGTCGCGCTTGGTCGCGATGATTTTTTCCAGGACTGAAGGCGTACTCATGCCTGCCGGCTCCATTCTGCATAGGCGTGCAGCAGGTCCAGCGCTTCGCCACCGTTGAGAATGCCGCGCGCCTGTGCAATGCCGAGTGCCATCGTCTCGGCCTGACCGGCCACGTAAAGAGCCGCGCCGGCATTGAGCGCGATGATGTCGGCCGCCGGACCCGACTCGCCGCCCAGGGCCTTGCGAATCAGCGCAAGGCTGCCTGCAGCATCCTCGACCTTGAGAGCATCCAGCGAACCCGGCACACCGACGTCGGCAGGGTCGAAGCGCCACTCGGTAACCTTTCCAGCGCGTAATTCGGCGACGTCGGTTGGTGCGGCGATTGAAAATTCGTCCAGGCCGTCGGCCGAATGAATCACCAGCACGTGCTCGCTGCCCAGCTCGCCAAGCGCCTTGGCCAGGGGCACCAGCCAGCGTCGGTCAAAGACGCCCAGTACCTGGCGCGTGGCGCCGGCCGGGTTGGTCAACGGACCGAGCAGATTGAAAAGGGTGCGCACCCCCAGCTCCTTGCGCGGCGCAATCGCGTGGCGCATGGCGCTGTGGTGCATGGGTGCGAACAGAAAACCCACGCCCAGACGCGCGACGCCTTCGCGAACACGGTCGGGAGACAGCTCGATCTTCACCCCGGCCGCCTCGAGCACGTCGGCCGCCCCGGATTTGCTCGACACCGACCGATTGCCGTGCTTGGCGATCACGGCGCCGCCAACGGCGGCAACGAATGCCGAAGCGGTCGAAACGTTGAACAGCGAGGCTCCGTCACCGCCGGTGCCCACGATGTCGGTCAGCGGACCCGGCAAGCCGTTGACGCCGCTGGCCACCTCGCGCATGACGTGGGCGGCACCGACAATTTCTTCCACGGTCTCGCCCTTGGCGGCCAGGCCGACCAGCAGGCCCGCGATCTGGGCGGATGTGGCGTCCCCCGCCATCACCTGGTGCATGGCTTCGCGCATCAGGCCAGCCGGGACATCCTCGCCACCGGCGACGTGTTTGATTGCTTGCTGGATCGGGGTTGTCATGACGCTTCCGTTGTTCGGTCGAACCGGGTTTTAGGTTTTAGGTTTTAGGTTTTAGGTTTTAGGTTTTAGGTTTTAGGTTTTAGGTTTTACGTTCTTAATTATTGGTTGTTGGTCATGGATTACAGAAACGGATCGTCTCGACTCCGATCAGCTCGTTGCCTGCCGTGCCTGGCGATTTTGCCGTTCAACTTAAAACATAAAACTTAAAACCTAAAACTAAGGAAACAGGATTGAACCGTCACGAGCCACTGCACCCGGCCGTTCAAATTCGCGCCAGGAAATTCCGCAGCAGATCGTGTCCGTGCCGAGTGAGGATGGACTCGGGATGGAACTGCACGCCTTCCAGCGGCCATTCGCGATGTCGGAAACCCATGATTTCGTCTCTTTGTTCCGGGTCTTCGTCGAAAGCCGTCCAGGCCGTCTCGATCAGGCTGTCGGGCAGGCTGTCGCGATCCACCACCAGCGAATGGTAACGCGTGGCTTCGAACGGATTGTCGAGGCCCCTGAAGACGCCTTCGTTGTTGTGATGCATCATCGAGGTCTTGCCGTGCATGACGTTTCTGGCGCGCACCACCTTGCCGCCGAGGGCCTGACCGATCGCCTGGTGGCCCAGGCAAACGCCGAGGATGGGCAGCTCGCCGCCCAGTTCGGCAACCACATCCAGGCAGACGCCGGCCTCGTTGGGCGTGCACGGCCCGGGCGACAGCACCACCGCATCGGGCTTGAGTTCGCGAATGCCCGCGATGTCGATCGCGTCGTTGCGGATCGTGTTGACCCGCATACCCAGCTCGCCCAGATACTGGACGAGGTTGTAGGTGAACGAGTCGTAGTTGTCGATCATCAGGACGTTCATCGAATCCCCCGGCTTGCCTCGGCAATCGCCCGGATGAGCGCCCTGCCCTTGTTCATGGTTTCCTCCCACTCGCGAGCCGGGTCGGAGTCGGCGACGATTCCGGCACCGGCCTGAAGGTGAATACGGCCGTCGGCGACCAGCGCCGAGCGAATCGCGATCGCGAAATCGGCATCGCCGTGCCAGTTCATCCAGCCGACCGCACCG
>Ga0209947_1000362_pt1 | contig 28197 bp, 24 predicted proteins | sample SalPonR2_B_D2_MG_FD_185706 | JGI IMG/M metagenome (GOLD analysis project Ga0209947, IMG submission 185706) | Salt pond soil microbial communities from South San Francisco under conditions of wetland restoration - Salt Pond MetaG R2_B_D2_MG... ...
TCAGAACCCGATTGAGCAGGAGGGCACCTACCCCTTGCCGGAAGCCCAGCTCGACCGTTTTCTTATGAAACTACAGGTTGAATATCCGAGCAATGAAGAGGAGTTGAAGATACTTCGGCGAATGGGCATTTCCCAGGATATAAGAGTGGAGAAGGTCCTCACCCCTGTTCAGTTGCGTGAACTGCGAAAGGTTGCATCTACAATTCTGGTGGATGAGCGGATAGAAGAGTATATTGTACAAATCGTCACCGCCTCACGGACCACAAGTGAAGAGAGCCGCAGTTTCTCCCGTTTCATTGATTATGGAGCATCTACCCGTGCAACTATTTATCTGTACCGCTGTGCAAAGATAAAAGCTCTTTTTGAGGGGCGAACCTTTGCTATTCCCGATGATGTAAAGGCAGTGGCCTATCGGGTCCTGCGTCACCGAATTGTGTTAAGCTATGAGGCGGAGTCGGAAGAGCTTACTCCGGATGATGTAATCGCGCAACTGCTGAAAGTAGTTCCGGTTCCTTAAACTGTATGGATACCTTCAGTCTTTTCTCACGCATTAAAAACCTGCCTCTCGCCTCAGCCAAATTAGTCGAGGGATTGCTGTCCGGAAATTACCGGTCGGTGTTCCGGGGCCCGGGGCTTGAGTTCGATGAGGTTCGGGAATACCACGAGGGGGATGATGCACGCTTTATTGATTGGAATGTAAGTTCTCGCTTAGGGGCGCCTTACATGAAAACTTTTCGCGAAGAACGGGAGATGATTCTGTTTATGCTGATAGATGTGTCCGCTTCACTGCAGACCGGTACCGGTCGTATGAGTAAGCAGGATATGGTAGCGGTGGTAAGCTCTCTCTTGGCCTTTTCTGCGGTCCATAACAACGACCGTGTAGGGGCGGTTTTCTTCTCGGATAAGATAGAAAAGTGGATACCCCCGCGGAAGGGAAAAAAACAGGTATTTCGTTTGGTAGAAGATATGATGCACCTGCCCCCGGAGGGACAGGGATCGGACCTTGGCCATGCCATACGGACGGTCTATGAATCCCTCAACCGGCGGGGCATTTGCGTGATAATTTCCGATTTTAGGGTAAACCCCAGTTGGCGAGAGATGAGTTTGTTGACCAAGAAACACGACGTGATTGCGGTTAAAATTACCGACCCTTCAGAAAAGGTTTTTCCCTTTACCGGTTTAGTTCAATTGGTTGATCCGGAGACTGGTGCCCGCCTGCAGGCTCCTGGCGGGGGCCGTAAGTTCCGACACTCCTACCGCGAGTTTTGGGATGCCTACCACTTACTCTGGCAGCGGGAATCCCGTCGACGCGGCCTCGGCACGCTCTCAATGAGTACCAACGACGATCCGGTAGTGAAATTGATGCAGTTTTTTGAGTCGAGGAGACGGCGAAGGTGAGATCTGTGCGAAGGATGATGTTAATTCTATGGATAGTGTTATTGCTGCTCTGTATTCTGATGCCGGCGGCCTCGGTAGAGGGGGCACGGGTTGAGAATCATATCTTTTTGCCCCCCGATTTTTATGTTGGAGATACTGTGGAAATGCGAATGAGCTTGTATCCCGAGTCGGGTATGCGAGTGCTGCCACCTAAAGAAGTGCCGGTTACCAATTGGATTGATATTCACGATGTGCGGGTAAAACAGGAGGGATCGAGGTGGGATGTGCAGATTGGTTTTACTTCATATGCACCGGGCACCAGGACACTCCCGGTTATGAAGCTTGGGGATATAGTGCTCAATGATGTAAAGTTGCACACAAAATCAATTCTCCAGGAACGAGCTTTGGACTTTTTCGGCATCAAGGGGCAACTCTACCTTCCGGGAACACGGCTGGCCATTGGTCTGGCGGTTTTTATTCTGTTTTTTGGTCCTGTATTTGTGCTCAGTTTTGCCGGCCGTGTGACTAAAGGGGTGAAGCGGTTTGTATCTATCAAGACAGGCAGACGTCCGCACAAGCGCTTTATGCGTACTTTGAAGGATCTGCGTGAGAAGCATCTGCAGATGAGCAGTCGCCGATTCTATATCGTATTGTCGACAGAGTTGAGACAGTACCTCTCTTCCCGAACCAAGGAGGATTTTATATCACTTACCTCTTCCGAGCTTCATGCGCAACTGTGGAAAACTCTCCCTTCCGACAGTACGGAACAGGTTGAAGCTTTGGTGCGAATGATGCAGCAAAGTGATGAGATCAAGTTTGGCGGCTTAAATGCATCAAAAAAACAGCGTGAAGAGGACCTCGAAATGGTGGTTTCCGCGGCAAAGGAGATTGAGGTATATGTTGAGGGTGCTAATCGAGAAGCGGAGAAACAAAAAAAGCAGAAACGGAGAAAGCCTACTAAATGATCACCTTTGATTCTCCTGTATTGTTGATACTTTTAGCCTTTGTGCCGACTCTTTTATATTTAAATCACTTGTGGAATAAACGAGGGGCTCATATCTCTTTTTCTTTTACCATTTGGCAGAAGGAGGTCCTCCCAAAAGCCCGCTTTATTGAACGGTTTGCTTTATTTTTTTCAAACGTTGCGTTCTGGTGTGCGTTAATCGCGCTTTTAATAGCGGCAGCTGGTCCATCAATTTCGGAAAAAGAGCGTATTCATTTGAACCGTGGACATGACATTCTATTGGTATTGGATGAATCTCCGAGTATGGCTGCCCAGGATTTTTCACCGGTCAACCGTTTTGAAACTGCGAAGGGGGTGTTGAAGGATTTTGTCGGACGACGTAATAATGATTCTATTGGCATTGTCGGTTTCGGCAACCAGGCGGCATTGAGGGTACCTCCCACCCGTGACTATCAAACTGTGAATGACCGACTGGACGGGATGAAATTGATGGAGATGGGCCAGGGTACTGCGATTGGAATGGGAATCGCTGTAGCCTGTGTACATCTCCAGCATAGCCAGGCTCAGAACAAAATTGTAATATTGATCACTGACGGAGAAAACAACGCAGGAGAAATACCTCCCCTCTCAGCGGCTAAGATAGCGGCCGAGATGGGGGTTCGAGTATATACAATCGGAGTTGGTACCCGCGGTGAAGTACCGATAGAGCTTGAAGATCCGACTACCGGTAATATCATTCGCGGGAAAATTGAAAGTCAGTATGATGAGGAACTTCTGAAAGAAATTTCCACAATGACCAATGGAAAGTTTTTTCCGGCCACCAGTCCGGGGTCGTTAGAATCGGTTTTCAATGATATAGATTCCCTGGAAAGTGTTCAGCAGAGGGTACGAGTGGACATAAAAACTGAACCAATTCATCGTGAATTCATCTTGGCTGCTTTGATGCTTTTACTGCTTACATTTGTTATTCGTAAAATTATTTTTCGGGAGGTCCTGTAGTATGCTCCTTCATCCCGAAAGCCTGTGGTTGCTTCTGCTGTTACTCCCGGTTGGGGCGGTCCTTCTGCGAAATTATCGAATAGGGCGTAAAGAGTTCAAGCGTGTGAAGGGCCGCGGTCCTGTGAAAAGGTTGTTTGATGTGTTTACTATCAAATGGTTTTTCACATCCTTTTTCTTTTTACTTTCACTTTTGTTTATTATTCTTTCACTGACGGGAATTAAAGACAAACGGGAGGCCTTTGAAGAACTTCCGTCTGATAAGGATGTCATTTTTGCCGTAGACATTTCCCGCAGTATGCTGAGTCGGGATATTCAGCCGAGTCGTTTAGAGAGAACCAGCGTATTGATCAACAGTATCATTGGCCGCAGTAATTCCGCCCGTTATGGTTTGGTGGTTTTTAAGGGTGAGGGATATGTCTATGTGCCGGTAACAGAGGATCTTGAAGCCATGAAAAAGGCGATTGATACTATTTCGCCCTCGTTGTTTTCGTCCGGCAGCACCAATATACAGGCCGGCCTGGAGACTGCCTTTAAAGCTTTTCCCGCAGGAGAAGAACGTCGTAAGATTGTTATACTCTTTACCGACGGCGAGACCCATAGCGGGAGTAGTACAGCTGTGGCAACTACCGCTTCTAAGGAACAAATTACGGTTGATGTAGTCGGGGTGGGAACGACCCAGGGGGGAGAAATCCCCTTAAGTGAAGATCGTTCTCTTCGCAACCAGAGCGGGGAAGTTGTAATTAGTCGGCTGAATCCGGTACCACTAAGGAAACTATCAGAAGAAACCGGGGGGGCATATTGTCAAATGGATGAAGAGGGTTCACTGTCGGAGCTGTTTGCGTGTCTCTCACTGCAGCAGGAGGGTGAAAATATTCGCTTTATAGAGCAGGAGAGGTATCAGTTGTTTTTACTGGTTGCAATTGCTGCTCTGTTTATCTCGTTTTTAGTGAGGATTATTCCATGGCGCGGAACATATTAGTTGCCGGAAATATACTTTTGCTGTTGATGCTGAGCTCATGTTCACCGATTCAAAGTTATGTGAAGGTTATTGAGGGCAACTATGCCTTTTCCCGGGGCGAGTATAAGGAGGCAAATTTGGTATATGTTGAGAGTTTGAAAGCTGCCCAATATTCCGATCGGCTTTTGTATAACCTTGGGAATGTATACCACTCTTTAGGCGAATCTGAGGCGGCTGTAGAGGAATGGCAAAGTTCTGTCGAGGCGAGCAGGGACCCTGAGTTACTTTTCCGAATCGCTTTTAACCGGGGAGTAATTCAATATGAAAGAGGAAACTATCAAAATGCATATAATCATTTCAGAGAGGCCCTACGGCTGAATCCGGAAGATCTAGAGGCAAAGGCGAACTTAGAGTACTGTCTGCGAAAGTTGAATCTTTCTGAGGAAGAGCAAAATGCCCGCGTATCTACCGACACTCCACAGGATTCGGAGGATGTGAGTGAGGATGCTGGTCGTATTCTTGAGTATGTAAAGCGCAGTTCACCTACACTGCTAAATCCAGAACATGATACCGAACAGTCACCCGCCGGTAGAGATTGGTAGCCTATGCATAAATTGATATTTCTACAGGTTGTATTTTTATTTCTTGGTGCTGTCTTTCTTCAAGCCCAGAATGGGAGTGAGGTGCAGGTTCAGGTCAGTCCAAACCCTGTAGGACGGGGAGACAGGTTTAGTGTGACTATTCGGGTTCCGGTTGAGGAATCTTCAATGGTAGAGGTTGAAGAGCCCGGTTTTGACGATGCTATTATGCTGCTGCGGGGACCCTATGTCCGACCTGTAAATGCATCCGGTTCTTCAGGTGAGCGTATAATCCTCACAGAAATCACATATATATACCGCTCTGATGACACAGGCCGTTATGAAATTGGTCCCTATCGGGTTACTGGAGTTGAGAGAGTCTATACCACAGAGCCTCAGTTGCTTGAGGTTGGTGTCTATAGAAATCAGCAGCTTATTATTCCTCTTGAGCTTGAGTGGAGCATTTCTGCTGAGACCGCATATGTAGGTCAGAATGTGGTGAGCGTACTAAATGCACTTGAACAGCCTGAGATTAGTATGTTCGAGGGTATATCGGTGGGTTCACCGTCAGAAGGTTTCTTTCAAATGGCAGAAGGGCTTGGAAGTATTAACCGTAAGCGCCGCGGTGGTGAAACCTTGTATGAAATACCGGTAGCCGGCTATATATTTACTCCATCCTCCCCAGGAAGCATAGCCTTGCCGCAAGCACGGATGAGCTATACCCATGGACAGGCTGTCTCCGGTCGTCCGGAGATACAGGTGCTTCCGTTACCGGAATCTGTCCAGGAGAGTGGAGCCGTGGGAGATTTCAGCTTGTTTGCGGAAATCGAAAAGCGGGAAGTCCGACAGGGAGATCGAGTGTCGCTTACGGTTCGAGTGGAGGGTACAGGTAATCTGAATTATCTGCAGTTTCCAGATATACAATTAGATGGCTTTACACAGCTGCAGGTCGAGGAGAACTCCGACTACACTCCCACGCAGAATGGGTACAGGGGGAGCCGGACTTACACCTATTCCTTGGCAGCTGAAGAGCCGGGGCAGAAAAGGATAACAGTTCCCTCGTTGAAGGCCGTACAGCCGACGTCCGGTAGAGTCTATTCTACACGTTCTTTTGTCTTTCCTGTTGAGATTATACCTGAAAGAGAGGGATCTGCCGAAGAGCTAGATACCACTGGTTTTCGATTTGTTCCCCGGTCAATCGGCTCCATGCAGACGAGTGGAATTTCCACCCGCTTTACACAAATTGCTTCATATGGCTGGATGCTGCCGGGTCCGCTACTGTTTTTCTTTTTTTTAGTACTGCGCCGGAAAAGACTTGTCCTGCTGGGCTCCCTGGTGTTACTACTCTCTTTCGGAGCTGCGGAGTTTAGCAATGAAACGGTAGTACAGACTATCGAGAATGCCCATCAGGCATATAATCAGAAGGAATTTGCCGTTGCAGAAGCATTATATCTTCAAGCCGCACGCGAGAGGCCTGAAGTTCCGGACTTGCGTTATAATGCTGCTCTTTCATCTTTTCAGAAAGGCGATATCGGGTCGGCGGTACTCTATGCCCGAACAGCATTGACTATTCAGCCAATGAACGAAACCTATGCAGCCTTTCTGGATTATATATCCCAGGAACATGGTATCACCACTGATATTGAACCTCCCTTTCTCTTTCACCCAGACCTGTTCTTGTTGTTGTTCACACTATTCATAAACGGAGCCGGTTTTATGGGGATAATCTACCTCTTTAGGCAAAAAAATGGCTATTTTATAGTTGCATCCTTCATGTTATTGGCAAGTATTGTAATGGGGATAGGATTGTTGTATTCAGTCGTACAATCCGGTCAAGAAATTGGGGTAATAGCTGCAGCGGATGAATCAATGCCGGCAGTGAAGAAAATTCCCCATATGGATTCCTCAGATGCCTTTACTGTGAAAGAGGGGGAGCTTGTGAAGATAAAAGGAGCAGCTGAAGGGTTTCTTTTTATTGAAACGGGACTGGGACGCAAGGGATGGGTCTTAAAGGAAGACATAATTTTCATTCCTAGTTTAAAAAAACTATCCGAGAAACTGTAACAACAGCAATAGCTGTGCTGTTCTTATATTAAAGAAGCTTTAGCAAAGAAGCTTACCGAAGGAGATTATCATGGATTTTGCACAGGTTCTCGAAGAGTGGGAAAAGGGAAAGAGTAAGAAAAATTCTAAGCCCCACAAAGGGGAAACTGATGCAAAAAGCAGGCAGGCCCTCGAGCGGTGGATTGATTCGGAAAAAAACTGGAAGTATTACGACAAGGGACCTTCCGAGGAGCACATCGATCCGATATCTGCGCGAGAGCATTTGCGTAAACTGGAGCCTGAAGATGAGATTGATTTGCATGGATTGAATCTCGAACAGTCGCTTACCCGACTTGAACAGTTCCTCAATGAGGCGGTTCGGAGAGGTTTGCGTAAGGTACAGATTGTGCATGGGAAGGGTAACCATTCTAAGGGAAAAGCGGTTCTACCTAAGGCTGTTTTAGAATACTTGCAACAATCGCCGATTGCCGGTGAATTGGGAACTCCGCGTCGTGAAAAAGGCGGTACCGGAGCTACTTGGGTTATTATTAAGACACGCGATTAGCGTTCGCGATAAATAATTCTACCTCGGGTAAGGTCGTAAGGTGACAGGGCGACCCTTACTTTATCACCAGGAACAATTCTGATGTAGTGTTTCCGCATTTTGCCCGAAAGGTGGGCCAGGATGAGATGCCCATTGTCCAGCTCAACACGGAACATAGTATTGGGAAGAGATTCTTTAACTATGCCTTCTACTTCAATTGCCTCTTCTTTTGCCACGTGTTCTCCTCGTTTTCTATTAGTAATCATAGTAGAGAAATAGCGTTGAAATGTCAACTAGTTGACTTTTTTCATCATATGCGTCATATTCACATGCTCACAGAAGGGATACATATCGGGACGAGGTGAATGCATATGGATAAGAAATTTGAAGCACAGATGCAGACAAAACTGCATGAAATGAAGGAAGAGATTGTCCGTTCGCTAATATCTGAAAGTCAAGATTTTGAATCGTTGATTGACGACCTCGATCCAAAGGATTTGGCGGACATTGCCGCGGATGATATTGACCGCAAGACACTCGAAGCACTGAACGAGCAAGATATTAAACGGATGCGCTTGATTGATTCAGCCCTTTCCCGGATAAAAAACGGCCGGTATGGTTTGTGCATGCGCTGTGGCAAGAAGATAAAAATTGAGCGTCTAAAGGCTATCCCTTACGCTTTGATGTGTATCGATTGCAAAAACAATGACGAGAGGCGTAATCGCTAACTGCCGGCATAGATATATTAATTTCTAAATAATAGTTAAAGACTTCCCATTTTTACCGATTATTAATAATGAGGAAGTAAAACTATGCAGGTGTTAAGTAATTCAACACAGCCCACCGTCAATCCTTCATATCTGATGCGGGCCCGCTACAGCAGCGGCAGAATCGCATTTCCGGTGAAAGCAAATCAGGCACTATACGCTCATTTTAAGCATGTCACAGGGATTCCCACCAGCGGAGATAAAGGTGTTTCTTTGTCGAAACTACGAATAATTGACAAGGTAATTGACAGGCTTGTCAGTATTAAATCATCTTCCGGAAACAGTGAACAGAAGGCTCGCATAGATTCTATGATTGCATCCCTGGAAGCCTCAAAAACTACTGCAGATAGTGAAGATGTCGGTACCTTTCTGCAGGGAAATGCTGATATGCTGCACTCTTTTACTCAACTCGAGCCTTCATATGGGAAGCTTGGCGGGATGCAGGGGCTTGTTTTCAGCTTAAGTGCCTAGAAGCTTCAGTACACAGAACTAGAGGAACGGGTTGTGATTCTTTTCTCGTTCGATGGTTGTGAAAGGACCATGCCCTGGAAATACACGGGTTTCATCGGGCAGGGTAAACAATTTATCCAGAATACTGCTTCGAAGTTGGTCGGAGTCGCCTCCGGGAAGATCGGTACGGCCAACTCCTTCAAAAAACAGTGTATCCCCAGAGAATAAAATTAGATCACTTTCTGAATATATACTAATACCCCCGGGAGTGTGACCAGGAGTGTGGATGACCTGTAGGTCTGTGTCCATGATAAGCTGCCCTTCTTCCAAGAGAACATCGGCTTCCGGCAAATTTTCTAAGAAGCTGTGAAAGAGGGGGTGAAACTCTGCTCCCAGCTGTGAGAGGTCCTTCAGGTGTTGTTCACGCCCATTTTCGCCGAAATAATTACTATCAAAGCTATGAATATAAATAGGCAGTTCAACATCTTTCGGTTGGAAGTAATCGCGCAGCTGGGCGATGGCTGCAATATGATCAAAGTGTCCATGGGTGCAGATTATTGCCAGGGGTGTAAAGTTTTTTATTTCGATGTGTGATATGATTTCATCAACATTACCGGCGGGATCAATAATAATACAGCCCTTCTTCCAGTGCGAGAAGAGATAGGTGTTAGTGTTCATTAATCCGGTAACTATTCTATCGACCATGGTAGTATCAGAGTAAGGTAAAACATATGCTTTTGCAACCACTAATTTTGTTACATCTGTCGGGTATCCTGTTCTTCGCCCTGCTATTTTATGCATTCATTCCAGGAATTGGAGCTTTTGCTATCAGAAGCAGTTGGCGTAAGTTTCGCAGTCGGCTTTCTGAGTCTGCAATTTACACTCCTTTGGATTACAGGGAACTACGTCAAGCGGAAGCTGAGAGCAGTGCAGAAGAGCGAATTTACCGGTTTTTTGGACATTTGCAGGCTATGCAGGGTGATAATATTATCTGGGTTTCCGACGGCAAGGTTTCAGTAAGTGCCGATTTGGAGAGAGTCTTTGTGTATATCCTTTCTGAGGAGAGTTCCTGGATAGAGGGTGGATACAGGGAGTACCCCGTGCAACCCCCTCGAAAAGTGTTGTGGGAAAAAATTTCCTCCTTGCCGGAGTATACACAGATTTTCCTGAGCGGAGAACTGGACTGTCGAGACAAACGAGGCGTGTTTAAGAATAGTGCTGAGTACCCCTTGTTGGTTATCATTTACGAGGGCGAACCGAAAAATGTATTGATACGGGCGGCATGGAGCGGTCGACAAAAAAACGAGTTTTGGAACTCCTTAACCCCCGGTTCATTGGCCCTGGGCTCTTTTTCCTTGTTTATCTATTTTTATATCCTTATGAGTTTTCCCAAACTGCTTTTACCGGCAATAATAGCTCTTTCTCTCTCTTTGATTCCAGTGGTGCCTTTATTTCCGCCTGCGGTGCTGTTTTATTATTACTACCGCGATTTTTGGAAAAAGGGTAGAGTGCTGCGCGCTCAGCGTGATCTTATACGGGTGCCTCTCATGCATTTTCACCATCACGAAGAGAAAATTGACACAAATTCGATGTTAAGGCAGGCGGCTCCCCTGAAAACCGGTGAACAATACCTTATGACAAGGTTTCAGAGCTTAGAGGAAATAACCTCCCAAGCGGATAATAGATCCATTCATTGGATACAGCCGAGCCTTCCGCGGAAGTTGGTCGGCCATAACTATTATCTATTTTCAAATGAAGAGCTGCGGCGCCCGTCCGACCCTATGGCGGAGATGATTGCGATACCTGGGAGTCCCTTCTTGTTGGTAGCGGAGTGTGAGAAACGGGCGGTCCGGTATGAACTGCTGGGCTTAAGCATCCTCGCCGTGGGTATTGGAATCACAGAGCTGCTTGTATTTGTACTATTTTCCTTTCTTCTGGTGTAAGAAAAGGTACCGCAAAAGCGGCATCACCGAGAAGGGGACCAATAAAAAAGGAGGCCTGCATTTCTCGTGCAGCCTCCTTCCTGTCGCTTTAGTGCAACATCCCATTACCGGGACGTGTTCTTTTTATCTTTTTTCTTCGCAAAGTTTACGGTAATATTCCTTCCGCGGAACTCCATATTATCCATTTTTTCAATTGCTTTTTGTGCTACCTTTTGTGGGATATCTACAAATGAATAGTTGTCCAGAACCTTAATATTTCCAATTGCATTCTGGTCAATTTCAAGATTACTCTTGAACAGTCGAACTAAATCGCGGGGAAATACCTTACGGTTTTTCCCAATACTGACAAAAATAGTCTGCATTTCTGAAGACGGTTGTGCCCTCTGGCTGAGCTGGCCTTCAAGCCCTCCTTCAAGGGCTTTCTTGAAAAAATAGGCGCTCACATAGCCGCGTAAATGAAAGGGTACGCTTTTTTTAATAAGCTTTTTATAGCGATTCAATACTTCGGGGTTCTCTTCTTCCTTAATCTGAGTAACGATGCTTTTCAATTTTCCTTTTAAAACTTCCTCTTCTTCAGGAAGAGCTTCATTTTTGGTTTTCATTTTTTGTATCTCCTGTAGTGTCTCTAATTTCTGGAATTCTCCCTCGGAAACTAAAATTGAAAAAGAGGGAGCCGGCCTTTGTAATGCGGCTGACCGGCCAATTTCTTCAAACAGATTCTGTTTTTGGGGCAGCCCGTAAAAAAGTATGGCCTTAAAATTTGAAAGCTGGATGCGAGGTGCATCCTGAAAAGTAGTGATTTCACAGCGCAGTACTGTCTGCTCCGTATCAGGGAGCTGTGGGAACTCCTGCAGGGCTGAGAGAGAACCGCTTCCTATCTCATGCCCAAGTACCGGACAGCAGGATATACCGTTGAGTTTTAAGCTGTCCTGAAGTTGCCGAGATTCGGCTGTAGTGGCAGTAACAAGCAGAACACGGTGGAGGTCTAAACCGAAAATCAGCTGACTAAGCATGTGGGGGGTGCGCTTTTGACTTTTGTAAATGTGCAATGAAGGAAGCTTTGATTGTCGTTCGGCGGCTGTCAGCGTAGCAGAGCGTTTCAACAAATAAGAAAGTTTCTCTGCTTTTTCTACTGCAGGGGTAAAGACAACCGTCTGTACTTTCTTGGGAGCTTTTGTCATTATGAACTCCACATCCAGGGCGAACTCCGTATGGTCACCGTTCTCAGGTACGTTAATAAGTATCGTACTGAGGTGGTCCAAACGGAGGTTGTTTCTGCGGATGTGGTCAATGATACGGCCGGTAGTGCCGACAATAAGGCTAGGACGTTTAGTAAGAGTCCGCAATTCGTGCTTTGCCTGGGACTCTTTTCCAAGCACTGCCGACTGCTTTACCTTTGATTTTGCTGAAGTAAAACGGGAAAGTTCCCGTTCATATTTAACGGCAGCTTCAACGTTATCGACCAGAATCAGGAAAGTTGGAGCCTTTTTACGGGGTTTTGGTTGGAGAAAGAAGGGTAACAACTGAGCAACGGTCTTCCCTTCACCCGAAATACTTTCCACAATAAGGTCTTTCCCTTGCAGGGCAGCGGGTACATACTCTTCTTGAAGAGGGGTTGCTTCATGGTAACCGGCTGATGTAAGTAAAGATTGCACTTTTTCTGTTGGATGGTGTCGCATGATAAATTGTAACACAGTGGTATCCTATGAATCACTACATTGGTATATTAAAAGATATCTGCAGTCTATATGTTTGTCAAGAAAGGAAAAATAATGAAGGAGCACATGCATATGCTTTTTATTTGCAAAAACCGGAGAATACTTAAGCTGAAAGGGTTAACTGGGATGCTCGCAATTCTCCTTTTATTCGGGGTGACTCTGCTGGGGGCTGAAGAGTTTACCTTTAAGTACACAGATGGAGATAAGTACAGAATTTTGTCACAAGTTGATGAAGAGGTGTATGTAAATGGGCAGTATAGTCACCAGGCTGAGATTCTCAACCGAATTTCAGTGGAAATTATGGATACGAAAGATGAAAAAGGGCTTTTAGAGGGGCGCTTTAGTACTTCAGAAAAAAGAAGCGGACAGGTGTCTGTATATGAAATGAATCGAAATTATTTCTCCCGTTTTTGGAGGGATTCTAGGGGTCGTTACGATATAGATCCTTCCTATTATATGCCGGTAGTTCGGAATGTGCCGATTTTCCCCGACAGGGATGTTTCGGTAGGAGAGGATTGGACGGCTCAAGGGAAGGAAGTACACGATTTAAGGAATGGATATGGTATTCCCGAACCTCTTCGTTTTCCCTTTCAAGCCAAATATCGTTACCTTGGAAGGGGAGAGTATAACCAAAAAGAGTACGACCTGATTTCAGTTCAGTATACAGTGAGGCACCGTACTTCAGACTATTTTAAAAGGTTTTCTATATATCCCGTCCGAATTACCGGTTTTTCAGACCAGCAGGTGTACTGGGATAATGAAAAAGGACGCCCCCATGCATATACCGAACAGTTCAGCATGATATTCTCACTTTCTACTGGAGATCAGTATGAATTTACCGGTACTGCCCGAGCTGAAGTGATCGAATCTACTTCTATGGACCGTGATAAAGTTGCTGAAGAGGTAGAACAGCGGCTGCGAGAAAATGGAGTTAAAGATACCACTGTAAAGGTTGATGATCGGGGGGTAACCCTAGATTTGGAAAATATTCAGTTTGCCCCGGATTCTACTGAATTACTGGAGGGGGAACAGCAGAAACTCAATCAAATAGCCGAAATATTGAGGCGCTATCCAGCTCGTGATTTGTTGATTACCGGGCATACGGCCTTAGCTGGTACGCAATCGGGGCGTCAGCGCCTATCTGAGCAACGGGCTCGGGTGGTTGGTAACTACCTTCTAAGTAGGGATATCCGTGACCCGGAACAGATTATTACTCAAGGGAAAGGGGCCGAAGAGCCAATTGCTGATAATTCAACTATCGAGGGGATGCGGAAAAATCGGCGGGTAGAAATTACTATTCTTGAGAACTAATAAAGTGAGAACTCCAGGAATGGAAAAATTACCTTGAGATTAAGTTCCAGCGGTAGTACATTTAAAGGGACTACAAGCCTAATGCTACAAAGGAAGTCTGAATGGATACAGGTGATCGTTTATACAAACGTGTACAAAGTACAATGCACAGCCCTTCGCTGTCCGTAGAGGGAAAAAAGGAGAGGTTGAAAAAGGACTTTGTATACAGTCTAGGGGGGCTTCCGGTTGGAATGCTGGATGAACTGTTTGAAGTAGTATTTTTTTCACAGCCCCCACTGAGGATGAGCTGTTGCAGCAAGCAGAGGTCCTCCCGGATCTTACAGAGTTGCTGCTGGAATCCTTTGATGACCGTCGCGATCCTTTTAGTAGGGAACAATGGCGACAGATGGGGGAAATTGTAGCGGACTTCGGCAGTGAGTTGGACGAATCTCTCTTAACCTATGTTATGTCAAAAGTTGTAGAGCGAGGAGCCCTTTAGTGATTAGTTCAGGAGGAAAAATGTATGGATAAACGTAAGACAGAGATTCACGAGCACCAAAGTGCAATTGATGAGCTTGATGTGACAATCGAGCGTCAGACCGCAGATTTAGGACGATTGATACTGCAAAATGATGAATCCCCGCAGGAGGCACTAAAAGAGCCCTTTGGAGTGGGAAAAGAAATTCAGTCTGAAATAGCTGGGAAAGAAAATCGCCGAGAGGATATTCGAAGCGCTCTTGAAAGACTGCGACAGCTGGATGAACAGCTGGAGGAGTTGGACGAGGAGGATAAAACTTTTGGAAAAAGCCGGTCAGAGATGGTTACTAGTCTGGGAGCCCATGCCTATCGAGTATACCGTACCGGCTCGCTAAAGAATGAAAACTTCGACGAGATTTTTGAAGAAATAAACAGAATCGATGCACAATTAAGTGAAAAAGAACGTGGGGTTCAGAGCTTGTCCCTCGCCCAGGATGAGAAAAATGTGTTTCAAAAGTTACCAATTGGGGCAAAAATCACACTACTGAAAAGTGGTATAGTTCGTCTCGAGAAAAAGCGTGATGCTGCTCTGACAAAAGTGGGTGAACGCTTGCTAGAAACTGAGAAAGTGGAAGAAATTCCTGATGAACAGGTGCGCAGCGCTACCTCCAATATAAAGCAACAGGAAGAGCGCCGAGAAGAACGACGCCGGCAGAAAGAAGCTTTAGCTCAGGAGAAAGAAGAGTTAAACCAAAAGATTGAGGCCCAGTCTTCCAGCGCCTCGCCGGAGAAAGCCTTAAAACAGTTGGATAACGAGATAAAGCAGCAGCAGGAACGGCTCTACACACAGCAGCAAGAGGTTGGCAAGGTGTATCTTTTACAGTCTTCCTCTGAGGTCTCCGATGACGCAGAACAGCAGATGGTGTTGAACCGAATACGCGAGCTGGAACAACAAAAACAACAGCACCAGGATAAGGTAAATATCCTGCAATCCGAATTGGAAATTGAGGAGCTGCAGGATGATATGAAAAAGAAAGAGGAGAGCATCGCCCGGCTGGAGAAAAAGATTTCTGAAGAGAAACAGGAAGTCGAACAAATTCGGGACGATCTTTCGGCTGATAATAACCGGATAAAAGAGTTGCGCAGAATGGTGCAAAGTGAAGAGGACTCTACTTCTTCCGGAACCGCGAAACCCAAAAAAGATGCGCCTAAAAAGCAAAAAAGTGCGGCCACTTCCACTGATGCAAAGAGAAACAAAAAGGAGCAGGATAGGGATGCGCAGGAGGCTGAGGTTCCAAACAAGCAAGACAAACCAGATGAAACCACAGATATGAAGAAATAAACAGCAGAAACAACTGTGTACACTAAATTGTGCCACCGTTTGTTGTTGATAAACTTAAAGATGATAAAGAAGGGCCGGCTGAAACTTTCAGCCGGCCCTTTTAAAAGCTACTTTTTTATTAACTTTTTGCTAATTTATGGATTGCTTCTCGCGCCTAATAGGCGCGTTTATGAAGCTGCTATACCCGTGAGCGTTCGGTGTACTTGGTATGCAAGTAGTGATGGCTGCGTTCCCCCAGCGGTTTAGACAGGTACTTTTCGTAGATTTCCTGAATGGCTGGGTTCTCGTGAGATTTTCGCAGTTTTTTGCCCTCATCTTCTGCATAGATGGCCTGTATTCGCTTTTTACGCACTTCATCGGTAGTAAAACGGGGCTGGCCTCCGCCTCCAATACAGCCGCCGGGACAGGTCATAATTTCTATAAAATGATATTCAGCTTCTCCTGCTTTTATACGGTCGAGAAGCTTACTCGTATTGCCCAGCCCATGGGCTACGGCGGTTCTCAGCTCTACCCCTTCAAGAAAGGCCCACTCTTTGAGTGGCTTTTCGATGGTCAGGGCCGCCTCTTTTACCCCTTCAAGCCCCATAATAGGTGTGACGTGGAGGTTATCCATCGGCAGTTGCCGTCCGGTGACTATCTCGTAAGCAGTTCGCAGAGCAGCCTCCATTACCCCTCCAGTATTTGCGAATATATCCGCCGCACCGGAGGAAAGGCCCAGGGGTGAGTCCATTTTATCATCTTCGAGCCTAGGAAAGTCTATGGAGGCCTCTTTTATCATTCGACCGAGTTCCCTGGTGGTCAGTACATAATCAACATCCTGGTAGCCGCTGTCATTCATCTCTTCCCGTTGGGCCTCGTATTTTTTTGCGGTACAGGGCATCACTGACACCACTACTATGTCTTTCGGGTCAATGCCCTTCTGCTCGGCGTAATAGGTTTTAGCCATTGCGCCGAACATTTGCTGGGGTGACTTACATGAAGAGATGTTTGAAAGAAATTCAGGATAGAAATGCTCGGCATATTTAATCCAACCGGGGGAGCAGCTGGTAAACTGCGGCAGCGCGGCTTCTTGCTTATCTGCCAGTACCGCCTTAAGCCGTGTCAGCAGCTCCGTGCCTTCTTCCATAATGGTCAGGTCGGCGGCAAAGTTGGTGTCGAACACTCCGTCGAAGCCGAGGCGTCTAAGCGCACTTACCATCTTTCCTGTTACCAAGGTTCCTGGGGGGTAGTCAAAGCATTCACCCAAGGCTGCTCGAATCGCAGGGGCGGTTTGCACCACTACATGCTTCTCCGGGTTATCAAGAGCCTGCCATACCTGAGGAATATGAGTGCGTTCGGTAATAGCACCTACCGGGCAGACTGCGGCACATTGTCCACATTGTACGCAGACTACCGTATCCAGGTCTTGGGCAAATGCGGGGCCGATTACAGTGGCATAGCCGCGGTTTTGGGCTGCCAAGGCTCCAACGTTTTGTACAGCCTTGCAGACCTCCATACATCGTCGGCATTTAATGCATTTGCCGGTGTCACGTATTAGTGCCGGCGTACTTTCATCAAAAAACTGTGCGGGTTTTTCCCCGGCAAAGGCAATCTCCTTTACCCCCATTCGGTTTGCCAGATCCTGCAGTTCGCAGTCCTCCCCCCGCTCGCAGAGCTGACAATCGCCCTCATGCTCGCTCAGTAGAAGCTCCATCACCGTCTTGCGAGCAGCGCGCACACGCGCACTGTTGGTATTGACTTCCATACCGTCGCGTACCGGCGTAGAACAGGAGGCTACCAGGTTTTTCGCCCCTTTGACCTCGACTACGCACATACGGCAGGCTCCCAGGGGTTCCATACCCTCTAAATAGCAGAGCGTGGGAATATCTACATTTACGCTGCGGGCTGCCTCCAGCACCGTTGTTCCCTCTTCTACCTCTGTTGTAATGTTATTAATTGTAATTTTCATTCTACACTGCTCCCTGATTTTGCAGGTGTTTTACCGTAATCGCAACGCAGACAGCGTTCGCACTGTCGGATGGCAACACTCTCGCACCAGCTGCGCTCAACCTCTTCGAAGTTGTTCTTTCGACGATCGGTTCCAATAACCGGCATTTTTTCACGCGGGTAGGGTACCGGCTCGGCATCCGGGTCGTAAGAGGTTTCTACCACTTTCTCCTCCCGCCAGAAAGCATGTGTTTCTCCGGTAAGGTACTGATCAATGCCGACCGCCGCTTTTTCACCATCTCCGATGGCCGATACCACCGACACAGGTCCGGAAGCCGCATCTCCGCCGGAGAATATCCAATCGATGGAGGTTTGCCCGGTCAGAGGGTTGGTTTTGATAAAACGGTTTTCACCAAGATGAATGTCTAATTCACCGGCAAAGTGACTGGTATCTATCTGCTGGCCAATAGCAATTATGACTTGATCAGCTTCTACTATAAAGTTTTGCTGATCCGAGTGGGTTGGTCGTCTGCGTCCGCTGCGGTCGAATTCGCCAAGTTGCATGCAGGCACAGGTTACCCCCTTCACCTTGCCAACGCCGTTCTTTTCAATAGCTATCGGTTGAGTGAGGGTTCTTAGTTTCACTCCCTCCAGTAAAGCCTCTTCAATTTCTTCTGCATAAGCAGGCATTTGCTCTTGGGTTCTGCGGTAGAGAATAGTAACCGCTTCTGCACCAAGACGGATCGCGGTGCGGGCAGCATCAACTGCAGCATTTCCGCCGCCGATTATCACCAGCTTCTTTCCTACTGGAACTGAACCGCGGATGTTGTACTGTTTAAGAAAATCTATGCCCTGTACTACTCCCTCGGCGTCTTCCCCAGGTATGCCCATATCCATATTGACCGGAGCGCCTATACCCAGGAATGCCGCATCGTAGCCCTGCGAGCGTAGCTCTTTCAGGGTAAAATCTCGGCCTAGAGCGGTGTCTGTGACTATATTGACTCCCATATTTTCGATCATACGTATTTCTCTAGCCAAGGTTTCCCGGGGCAGCCGGTAGGCTGGGATGGTTTGGACCATCATTCCTCCAGGTCGCTGTTCAGCTTCGAAGACTGTTGGTGAATACCCAAGGCGTGCGAGAAAGTAGGCACAGGAGAGTCCAGCAGGACCGCCGCCGATCACGGCAATCTTTCGTTTTGCATTTGCGCTGCTTTCTCTGATCTCCGGCAGTTGAATGGTCACCTCTTGATCAACCATAAAGCGCTTTATTCCGCGGATCGCAACCGAATCATCAAGGGTGGAACGACGGCACTTATCTTCACAGGTATGAAAGCAGACCCTCGCGCATACGGCGGCAAAGGGGTTGCGTTCGCGATGCAATCGTAGTGCCTCTGCATAGCGTTTTTCTCCAACCAGTGAGACAAATCCGGGGACATCGACCCCCGCTGGGCATGCACTTTGACAAGGGGCTCGGACCAGTCCGGCACAGACTCCGGCTTCGCAGTGTTTATCACGAATATGCTGTACATACTCGTGCCGAAAATGCCTGATGGTAGAGAGTACCGGGTTTGGCGCGGTTTGTCCTAAGCCGCACAGAGCGGTGTCTTTGATCTGTTCACCTATCTCAATCAGGCGTTCAATATCACCGTCCTGGCCATCACCTTCTGTAATTCTGGTGAGTATCTCGAGCATACGCTTGGTTCCGACCCGACAGGGTGTGCACTTTCCGCAGGACTCTTCCTGAACAAATTCCAGAAAATAGCGGGCTACGTCTACCATACAGGTGTCGTCGTCCATGACGATCAGACCCCCTGAGCCCATGATAGCCCCAAGCTCACTGAGTGTATTATAATCTAGGGGGACATTTAGATATTGTTTAGGAATACATCCACCGGAGGGACCACCGATTTGGGCCGCTTTAAATTGCTTACCCCCCGGGATACCGCTGCCGATATCGTAAATCAGTTCACCAAGGCTGGTGCCAATCGGTACCTCAACCAGGCCGCTAATATTGATTGCCCCTGCCAGGGCAAATACCTTGGTTCCTTTGCTCTCTTCGGTACCGAAGGAGCTGTACCAGCCGGAACCCTTATCCATTATAGCTGCTACGTTGGTGTAGGTTTCCACATTGTTCAGCAGGCTCGGTTTGTCCCACAGGCCTTTTTGAGCCGGAAAAGGTGGTCGCGGTCTCGGTTCACCCCGTTTACCCTCTATAGAGTGGATGAGTGCTGTCTCCTCACCACAAACAAATGCTCCTGAGCCCATCCTGATTTCCAAGTCAAATGAGAATTCGGTGCCCATGATATTATCACCGAGCAATCCAGTTTCCCGGGCCTGTTCTAGGGCCTTTCCAAAACGGCTTACCGCTAAGGGATATTCGGCTCGAACATATACAAAACCGCGGCTTGCTCCAATGGCAAAGGCTGCGATTGACATTCCCTCGATCAAGCTGTGCGGATCTCCTTCGAGTACACTTCGATCCATAAAGGCACCGGGGTCTCCCTCATCTGCATTACACAGCACATATTTTTCTGTACCCTCGGCTTTGCGGGTTAGTTCCCATTTAAGCCAGGTTGGAAAACCGGCTCCGCCACGACCGCGTAGACCGGAGTGCTTTATCTCTTCGACAACTTTCTCGGGAGTATAATCCGAAAGGGTTTTTGCTAAAGCGGAGTAGCCGCCGACTGCAATAAAATCATCCAGATTTAGCGGGTCGATGTACCCGCAGTTTCGCAATACGATTCGAGCCTGACCACGGTAGAATTCTACTTCTTTGGCCGTGTCAACCTGTCTGTTATCAGAGAAGTTTCGGTGGGTGAGATGTTTCACCACTTCTTTCTGCTTGAAATGCTGCTTTACAATCTCTTCCGCATCTTCCGGTTTTACCCCTTCGTAAAACACTTCTTCCGGTTTTATCAACAGTACCGGACCACGGGCACACGGCCCCAAACAACCGGTCTCTTTGATTGGTACCGAAATTCCCTCAGACTTAAATGCTTTTTCAAGGGCATCCTTTACTTCAAGAGCTCCCGAAGCAATACAGCCCGCTCCTGCGCATAGGTGAATAACTTGTTCAGTTTGTGGGCGTGATTTTTGTGCGGCCTTTTGACGCTTTTCTAGGTCCTTGGCCGACTTAATTTTCATTTGTCCTTCCATTATTCTTCCTCCCCGCACGGTTCAGAAACACGGTAAGGTACAAGCAGATCTTTTACCTTAGATGGCTTTACGCGCTGATAGACATGGTCGTTAATCATCACCACAGGTGCTAAACCACATGCACCAAAGCAGCGTCCAATCTCAAGGCTGAAAATCCTGTCGTCGGTAGTTCCACCTACGTCGATACCAAGATAGTCCTGGATAGATTGCAGGACTTCCTTCCCTCCGCGAACATAGCACGCTGTTCCCAGGCATACTCTCACAATATTTTTACCGCGAGGAATGGTGGAAAAGTAGGAGTAAAAGCTTACTACTCCAGCTACTTCACTGTATGGGATGTTGAGTCTGAGACTCACTTTTTTGAGAACCGGTTCGGCAAGATATCCGAATAGGTTTTGGGCGGTTTGCAGTACTGGAATCAAGGCTCCTTTTACGCCGGAGAAGGTATCAATTACCTCGTCGATCTGTGCGGCCATCTCTTCCTCAGAGAGTTGATCGCTGCAACAGGCCCCCTGGTCTGTCTTTTTCTGATCTAATTGTGCATCCACTGCCATAGATCACCCTCCTTATGTTTAATAGCGCTATGCGCTTAATTGCCGGTGATCATACTTATTTTGCTCAGCTTAGAAGTAAAGATAAATTAAATAAACTTTAAAATATTACTATAAAAAATAAAATATTGTTATAAAAGTATATTAAATGTGAAAAAATATCTTATAAAAACTATGTTAATACATTAACATGGAACTCACTAGTTGTCCAAAAAAAAAATAAAATTGTTGAATTTCCTAGTTTCTTAACCGCCGTTTATGCCGCATACTATAAAGGGAGATAAGCCATGAAAAGCCTCTCTATGGATGCGTTACCTTATCCTGCTGCTGTAATAGATTCCTCTTATGCCATTCTGTCACTAAATTGGCGCTGCGTTGAATTGGTAGGCGGTGAAAATGAAAATGACTTTTATGGCCGACCGCTGCAGGACTTGCTCTATGCTCATACCCAGGGCGATCTCCAGCAGATTTTCACTAATTATCTGGACGGGAGGCAATTTAAGACAGCCGTAATACATTCTGAAGGCCACACTATCCCTGTGAAAGGAAGGGTACAATCGGAACCTGGATCGGAGGGATTTTTGATACTTTTCGAGCCGGAGCCGGAACCAGAATCAATAGAATGCATTTTAGCTCGTATCTTGATGGATGCCCCTTACTATACTCAGGCTTACAAAGAGCTGCTTGAACGGCTAAGTTCATATTTCGGTTTTAGCGGAGGAGCTCTCTATCTAAAAAGTACCAACGAAAATCAGCTCGACTTTAAGCATTCCCATGGGCTATCTGAACCGTTTACACACTTTTTATCCAACCAGAGTTCAAGAGATTGGTCCGGTATACACAGCCCCCTTTTGTTTGAACGGGGGAGTCGAAAGAACCCAATTTCCCCGATACTACAGCAGCAAGGAGTACAGGCAATGCTGCTGCTGCCGATAAATGGTGAAAACTTCCTATATGCAATGGTAGTATTGTTTGTCTTTTCACCGACGGATAAGTACGGTACTCATCTGTCTGAAGCAGAGACTGTAGTAAATTATTTGGATAAGTTCTTTTTTCGGCTTAGTTATGAAGAGAAGCAGGATAGTGGCGATAAATTGTTCAGATCCCTGGTACGCTCCATGCCGAGCGGCTTATTAGTTCGGGACGAGTCGGAAAAAGTAATACTCTATAACCTGGCCGCAGCGCGTTTACTTGGACAGCGCAATGATACAAGCCTAGATCCGCAGATTCTTATGAAAGACCTACAGATACTCAACAAAAAAGGAGAGGCCCTTAAACAGGATAAACTTCCGAGTATAGTATCTCTGAAAGAGGGACGTAAAATTAGAAATTATGAGTTGAAGATTATCCGTAGGGATGGGACCTACAGGTGGGTCTCCATCAACTCCGAACCTCTTTTTCGTACAGGTGAGATATACCCTTACGCATCTGTAGCTACATTCAAAGATATTACTGAGAACCGAAGAATTCTTGGGGAATTTGAAAAGGCTAAACAAGCAGCTGAGTCGGCTAACCAGTCTAAAAGCCGGTTTTTGGCAAATATCAGCCATGAAATTCGTACCCCCCTGAGCGGTATGATGGGAATGACGGATATCTTATTAAGTGCCGACTTAAAACAAGAGCAGCGTGAGCAGCTGCTGCTTATGAAGGATGCAGAGGATTCCTTGCTGGATATTATAAACAAGGTATTGGAACTTTCTAAAATTGAATCAGGAAATATCATTGTCGAGAATAATACCTTTCAACTAAGAAGCACTGTCAAAAAATCGGTAACGCCGCTTTTTATGGGAAAGCAGCATTCCAAATTAACACTTGATATAAGTGTTGCCGAGGAAGTTCCCAATATTCTAATTGGTGATGCTCAAAGATTACAGCAAGTATTGGTAAACCTGGTCGGTAATGCCGTCAAATTTACCCATAGCGGTACGATTACAGTTTCAATAGATCTTGAACAGGCGATTGGAGAGAGTAGAACTCTCCGTTTTGCTGTGAAGGATAGCGGAATCGGCATATCTGAAGAAGAGGTCGAGCGGATATTTGACAGTTTCCAGCAAGTCGATTCGGGCTTTTCGAAAAAGCAGCAAGGCTTTGGCCTTGGATTATCAATAACTAAACAGATAATCGAGATAATGGGCGGGAAGATCTGGGTTGAAAGTACTCTCGGAAAGGGCAGTAGTTTTTTCTTTACTGTCTCTTTTATGCTGGGCAGTGGAACATCCCAGCATATTAGCCATCAAAAACACAGCATCCCGTCTCCCTCCCACTCTTTAAAAATTCTACTTGCTGAGGATAATGAACTTAATCAAAAAGCGATCGCCTATTTTCTTGGTGAGATGGGACATGAAGTAGAAATAGCTGAGAATGGTAGTGAGGCACTTAAGCTTTTAAGTCGGAAGAGTTTTGATTTGCTGTTGATGGATGTCCAAATGCCGGTGATGAATGGGCTGGAAGCTACCCGAAAAATTCGCAGCTCCGATGACTCTCGGTTTAATTCTCAGATTCCCATAATTGCCTTAACCGCTTATGCAATGAAGGAGGATATCCACCATATCCTTTCCTGCGGGATGAATGCGTATGTGTCAAAACCGCTTTCACGGGATATTCTGGCACAGGCCATTGGACGTGTCTTTATGTATGAGCATGAGAACAAGAGGAAGAGAGAACCTAAAGGAGGGGGGAACACAGGCGTTGAGCACGCGGACAAATTAGACAAGGCCGTGCAATTCGGTAATAGTGAAACCACCGCGAAAAGTAGCGTCGCCCTCACTGACTTCAGTACCTTTATCCAAGACTATCAAGGTGATATAGATATTGCCCAGCAGCTTTTGGAGCTTTTCTACAGGGATGTTCCCGGTAGGATGTCCGGGATTGAAGAGGCTTTATCGAAGGGTGAGCTGCAGAATACAGTTGATGATTTTCACTCACTCACTAACAACCTTTCGGCGGTCCGGTTGTACAGCTTAGGTAATATAAGTCGGTTTATTGAACGCGAAGCTCTGAGAGGGAATCTCAAAGAGGTTGAAGAACAATTTCCTGCATTTAAGGAAGAATTAAGAGAAGCGGTTCAGCAGGCACAACACTATCTTGCAGTTATAAGTGATATGCGTGAAGAATAATCAACCCTTTTCTACGATTCTGTCGGCCAGGCACCAATATCGATTAGTTTTGAAGAGGCTTGCGGTCCCCAACCTTTGTTGGCCTGAGGACTGGCAGGGCTTGGATGTAAAATAGAGTCAATCACAGGCTCTGCAGCCGGCTTCCGGCACTGCTGCAGCGAATAAGCCCGTTGGATTTTCTCGGCAGCAAACTTACCCACCCCTATTATAAATGACGGTTGCAGCGTATGGATAACCTCGATCAAATGAGAATTGCAGGCTGTAAACAGGGCATCCCGCTCGGCTTTCGGGAGTTTATCGGGGGTAAGGTTTTTACCGCCCTCTTCCATAAAAACCAGGGGACAGTAATTGGCTACGTAGTGATGTTTAAAAAAATTCTCGGCCGGACCAAAATGTTCCTGCATCAGGCTCCACAGACGCCGCCCACTGACTTCACTCCGAGTGCAGTCAAATCCGTCAATTGGTTTTTTAGGGTGGATTTTTTCCGGTTGTCCAACCTCTGTCTCAATCTGCATCCATTCGCGCACAAACTGTATTTCCCCAAAGGGAACGCCGGTTTGAGCCATTCCCCATGGACCCGGGTTCATACCGACCAGTAAAATTTTCCGCGGTCCGCGTGCATAACGGCGTATATATTCTGCGTGGGAGGCCCAGGCATACATGAGTGGATTATAGGTATAGGCAACTTTTCCACTAAAAGAAAGTCCGTTGGTTGTGCGAGCCAGCTGAGCAGCGGCGGCTTCTATCACTTCTGCAGTATTATTCATGTGACGAGTGTAGCCCGGGTGATTCTGCTTGTGCAAGCCTGACCGGCACAGCAATTTTCAAATTTAGAATTTCTGGGGCCAGCAGCTTTTTGATATACGTGTGATTGCCTATACCTACGCTATCAGGAAATTGTAACAGGTGGAGGTATTCGAATTGTTGATGAGGATTAAATATTAGTTGCACATCTGCGCATTGGTGAGTACCATTATATGAACTGAGAGACAGTAGCTCAGGTGTGGCAGGACAGCAATTCTCAGTCTTGGATAGTGCATTGCACTATCCAAGACTGAAAATGCCTCCAACCGTGTTGATGTACCTATTATTGCTAAGAAAATGAAGAAAATTCTAAACTTGGAAGTCGGTTCAGACTTCTAAGTTTAGAAATGTTCAGGGCAGGAGGAGTTGTATGAAACCGGTAAAAATGAGCAGTCGCGATACTATTACTCTGCTTTTGTTAGTATTGATGTCGGTCTTTCTGTTTGCCGATCAGAGAATTATGTCGGCTATACTGCCGGAGCTTTCCGCCGAGTATGGGGCCGATGTAAGGACCTTGGGATTTATCGGCTCTGCGTTTACCCTGGTAGGCGCCTTTATCAGTATTGTGTTCGGTTATTTTACCGACCTCATCTCCCGGAAAAAACTGCTGGTGATTACAGTGTTCGTCGGGGAGATCCCTTGTCTGCTGACAGGTATGCCCATGTTTACTCAAACCCTGTGGAGTTTCACCCTGCTGCGGATCTTAACGGGCATCGGCATTGGCGGTATTTATCCTATCTCCTTTTCGCTCATTTCCGACTATTTTCGCGAAGAGCATCGCGCCTCCGCTTCTGCATGGTTGGGAGTTGCATGGGCTGTTGGCATGATGGGGGGGCCTGCCTTGGCAGGTTACTTGACAGGAAGTTTCGGCTGGAGAATTGCCTTTATCCTGGCGGCGGCACCAAACTTTCCCTTGGCCCTGATATTTGCCCTGTACGCCCGGGACCCTGAGCGGGGACGGACGGAGAAGGCCTTAGAGAAGCTGATTCAATCGGGTATTGCATATACCTCCCGTATCAAGCTGGGTGATTTTAAGCTGATCTTTTCAAACCGAACCAATTTTTGGACTTTTCTGCAGGGAGTTCCAGGCACCATTCCCTGGGGAATTCTTAGTTACTGGGTAATTATTTTTTTGGAGCAGGAGCGCGGCTTTTCGAAGGAAGCAGCAACTACTGTGTTTTTAATGATGGGCCTTGGAGCAACGATTGGGGCCGTAGTTTTTGCGGTAATTGGAGAGCGTCTGTATCGTAAAAATCCACGTTTGCTGCCGCTGCTGTGTGGCGCCGGAGTCCTTGTGGGGATTCTGCCGATGCTTCCGGTGCTGAACTACCCCTTGTTTGACCCTGAGGGAATGCAGCAGCTGCTGCTTAACCTTGGAGCATTTGTTGGTGGCTTCCTGGTATCAGTGCCCTCTGCGAATGTAAAGGCTATTCTGATGAACGTAAACCGTCCTGAGCACCGAGGGTCGGTGTTTGCGGTATTCAATATAACCGATAACCTAGGTCAGGGATTTGGCCCGGCGATAGGGGGTCTGCTCGTGCCGCTTGGCTACCAATTTACCATGAATTTTGCACTGTTCTGGTGGCTTCCCTGCGGGCTGATATTTTTCATGGTTGCCCGTTATATAGTTGCTGACCGAGACCGCTTACAGCAGCTTCTGCTTTCCAGGGCTACCCGAATGCAGGAAACGGAAGTGCAGATTTGATGCTTCATCTCGTGGTAAAAAAGAGAAGTGAAACCGTCGGTACAGGAAGTGTGGGTTTAAGTGTGGCCGGCCTCCCGTTGCTTCTGACGTTGCTCCTGTATGGAGGCTGTGCGGGAGTTCCTCCTCCAGAAGAAGGGCTCCTGCCTCTCCCGGCTGGAATCCAAAAACTTCAGTGGCATCGAATTGCGCCGGGGGTTGAATACAAAACGCATCCCGGTAACCGGGAAGTTCCGCAACTGCATCTTCTGAGGGTGGACCTTAAAAATGAGAAAGTGAAAGTAAGCCCGTATCCGCCCCAAGAGAGTGGAGCAGAACCTCTGCACATCGCAGAAACTGCAGAGGCTTCGGTTGTCATTAGCGCCACTCCCTTTCGCTATGTGCTCAGTCTGCTGCAGGGCTTTCAGATGGAACCTGTGGGGGTGTATAAAACAGAGGGGGTGCTCTATTCAGGGCAGGAAAAGGAGTGGGGGGTGCTGTGGAAAGATCCGGCCGGAGAATTGCACATTAGCGACGGATTAACTCGATCACTCCTCCAAAGGGTCCAATGGGCGGCCGGCGGTTTTGAGCCAATCCTGCTCAGGGGTCAGAACATTGGGGTTCATGGTGAACGCACTGCCAGAACGGCAGTCGGTCTGGATGCAGAGGCCCGCTATTTTTACATTGTGGTGGTGGAAGGGAAGGGACTTATACGCCGAGGTCTCACCTCTAAAGAGACCGCACTGATTTTTATCCGTCTTGGAGCCTCTTCAGCAATGAACTTTGACGGCGGAAATTCGGCATTTCTTGTGATAAAAAAGGGAACGGGGGACGCTTTTTATGCCTATCAGGGGGGTCGCCGCTCAATGGCCTGTTTTCTGTTGGTGAAATAGGTTGAGCCGGCCAACTAATTTCATTGCTACGTGTAGTGCTTCTCGAGAAAACTCCGGTGACGCTTAAAAAACTCCAACATATGCTGCTGCACTCCTCCAAAAAACTCGCGTTCTAGGCGTGTTCCGGTAGGAGTGATATAACGGTAGTGCCAGATTTCAAACATATAACCGGTTAGCTCCTCTTCTCCTTCCGGATATGAAAGTGAAAAGCCGTATTTCCATGCCTCATCACGAAGCCACTGACCGGCGGGTGTGTTTGCGAACTCTGGGGTTATACTTCCAAAATCGATAGTAGTTCCAAGTTGGTGCTGACTGGTACCCGGACGTGCAGAGAAGCGGTCTGCTTCCTTTTGTCCGTGTTTGTCTACATATCTTTCATAGAGCCCTTGCTGGTAGGAGTATGAGCGGAAAGCCGAGGAATATACCAATTCGATGTTATCTATACGCGCTGCTTCTGTCATCGCCAGAACCGCAGGCATGCACACTCGGCTCAGCCGAAGGTCGGTCCGGTTGAGGGATAGTGAATATTTACTAAGTAAAACTAAATCATTCGGAGCATACTCTTCAGGCAGGGGGTGGTCTTTATCGACTAAGATGCCGGCCCAGCTTGGAAGCTCAAG
>Ga0209947_1000363_pt1 | contig 28189 bp, 30 predicted proteins | sample SalPonR2_B_D2_MG_FD_185706 | JGI IMG/M metagenome (GOLD analysis project Ga0209947, IMG submission 185706) | Salt pond soil microbial communities from South San Francisco under conditions of wetland restoration - Salt Pond MetaG R2_B_D2_MG... ...
TGTAATATGGGAGTTAATACAATCGAAAGATTTATAGATAATTATTGAACCGCTGTATACGAGATCCGTATGTACAGAGGTGTGGGAGGTCGGTAGATGAACTAATCATCTACCTCCTACCCGATTTCTAATATTGTTAAAAAAGAGGATTATTATTTTATTTATTGAATTTTATATATAAATATATTAAAAAGGAGGGATTGCATTGAGTCTTTTAATGGCAGGTTTATCACCTCATCCACCGCTTGCTATACCGGATATTGGGCAAAGTAGTTTAAAAAAGGTATCTGATACAATTAAAAGCTTAAAAGAACTGGGGCATGAAATAGTGGAAAGTGATCCTGAACTGTTAATAACAATAAGTCCGCACGGGGCTGTGATGCGTGAAGCAATCTCTATAATAGATCAAGAAGTAACCAGGGGAGATTTTAGGGACTTTGGTTATAGTAATATCAGTTTTGCAATGGATGTTGACCTTCATTTTATAGATTTGTTAAAGAAAAACGCAGCAGGGGAAGGTCTTAATACAATTAGTTTACAGGATAGAAATGGGACCCACCTTGATCATGGAGTTTTAGTCCCCTTATATTATTTAAAACAAGCAGGTTTAAAAGATATTCCATTAGTTGCTATCAATATGACTTTTTGGGATTATTCAGAATTATATAAATTTGGCAAGATAGTAAATAAAACAATTGAAGAGTGTGATGTTAAAGCTGTAGCAATTGCCAGTGGGGATCTTTCTCATAAACTGAAGCCAGGTGCCCCGGCTGGATATGATGAAAATGCTGAGAAGTTTGATAAGACCCTAGTTAAGCATATAAAAAATAATGAGTTAGAGAAAATCAAGGACATGAATAAAGGCATGATCCATCGGGCAGGAGAATGTGGACACCGTCCTATGGTGATTTTGACCGGCATTTTATCAGAACATACAGTAGAAACTGATTTGAAATCATATGAAGGCCCCTTTGGAGTTGGTTATGCTGTAGCTAGTTTTAAAGTAATTACAGGAGGGAATACCTAATGGAAGATAAGTATGGTTATGTTGACTTAGCTTATGAAGCAATTCGTAATTTTATTGAGAACAAACAAAGGATTGAACCACCTTTAGACAAAGAAGCATTTAACAAGAGGGCTGGTGTATTTGTAACCATCAAAAAGGACGGCCAGTTAAGGGGTTGTATTGGTACTATAGAGCCGGCTGAGGATAATGTGGCTGAAGAAATTATTTCTAATGCGATCAGTGCTGCAACAAGAGATCCCAGATTTCGTCAACTTAAAAAAGGTGAGTTAGATAAGATTAATGTTTCTGTTGATATCTTGGGGCCGAAAGAAGAGATCGATGATCTTCAAGAATTAAATCCAGACAAATATGGTGTTATTGTTAAAAAACATTCACGAACCGGTTTGCTACTGCCCAATTTAGAGGGAATTGATTCAGTGAAAAAGCAGATCGATATCGCCTGTAAAAAGGCCGGAATATATCCAGAAGAAGAGTATAGTCTTGCAAGATTTAAGGTAGATCGCTATGAGCAAAAATAAGGAAGCTGAATTTTATGAAAAAAAAGAGAATAATAATATTAAGTGTAAACTCTGTCCTCATAACTGTTTAATTCAAGAAGGTGAAAGTGGAATATGTCGGGTAAGAAAAAATAAAGAAGGAACATTATATACAAAAAATTACGGTGAAATAAGTTCAATGGGAGTGGATCCGATTGAAAAAAAGCCGCTTTATCATTTTTATCCATCAAAAGGTATTCTGTCTATTGGAACTTATGGCTGTAATTTTAAATGTTTATTTTGCCAGAACTATACGATAAGCCAAAAAGATCCTCCCACAACATATCATTCTTCTGAAGAAATCATTAAACAGGCTAAAAAAAGTAATACCATGGGTATAGCCTACACTTATTCAGAACCAATGGTTTGGTATGAGTATGTTTATGAGACGGCCGTAAAGGCCCATGAAGAGGGTTTAAAGAATGTTTTAGTGAGTAATGGTTATTTAAATCCTAAGCCACTTGAAAAATTAACACCATATATTGATGCTGCTAATATAGATTTAAAGTCTTTTAATAATGAATTCTATAAAAAATTATGTGGGGGAACCAAAGAACCTGTTTTAGATACAATAAACTATTTATATGGTAAAACTCATCTGGAATTGACCACATTAATAATTACAGGGCATAATGATAAATTAAAAGAACTGGAAGAAATATTTAAATGGGTCAAAAATTTAAGTCCTGAAATACCGCTACATTTATCCAGATATTTTCCTAATTATAAGCTGGATGATCCTCCTACAGATCTTAAAAAAATGGAAGAAGCATACCAGCTGGCTAAAAAGTATTTAAATTATGTATATCTAGGTAATATGAGATCAGATAAAGGACAAAATACTTACTGTCCTAACTGTCATACAGAGGTAATCACAAGACAATATTTTAATACTGAAAACCATCTTCTCGATGGTAATTGTCCCGAATGTGGAAAAGAGATCTTAAAAAATTATTAGATAAAGTTCCATCCGTAGATATAAAGGGTGTAAATTAAATAAAAACCAGCTCCAAAAAAGGCTGGTGCTAATATAGATTTTTCTGTTCTTTCATAGATCAGGATTGAGATTAAAGCCAAACTAAAAAAAATGATAATTTTATTAGGTTGTAAGCGGTAAATCAAAAAAGAAAAAAAGATGGCAGATAAAATTTTAGATATTAATTTTGGTAGTTTGATTTTAAATATCTCGTATACAAAAAGATTAAGCATCAGCTGTTCACTTAGGGCGATAATAAAGAAAAGGGGAAAAAGCATTAAAAAAGGCAGAAGGCTTTGCACAAAAGATTGGGTATCATATATATTATAAACCGGGTGAAAAGACTGAGATATATTGTTTTCAGCCAGGGGAATATTTATAAAAGCAAGAACCAGACTTAAGAGTACTGTAATATAGATGATAAGGGGTATAATCTTTTTAAAAGATGACTTAAAGGAAATACCCAGCTCTTTAAAGGAAAGTCCATAGATGAATATAAAGTATAAAAAGAAGAGGCTTATAAAAATAAGTCGGGCAGCAAAGTTAAATAGAAAATCAAAAAAACCGCTTAAATCCGGGACCTCCATAAAGGCTGCAAAATGGAAAAAACGGTTAAAAAATAAAGCAAAGAACCAAATTGCATATATAATTATAATATCCTTATAATTAATCTTGTGTATCCATGCGAATTTATCAGACATATTGTAATCACCTCTTAATTATTTTCTTTATAAATTATCAAAATCCTTCTTTATAATTCTCACGATAGCATATATAATGTATTATAATGAGTGTTTATATATAAAAGGGGATGGTAAAAGTTGCTCTACTCAATTATCTCTAATATAGTTGATCTTTTTATTGTGGGAGTAATTATATATTTTCTCCTTAATTTAATCAAAGGCACTCGGGCAGTTCAGTTAATAAAAGGTCTAGTCTTGATTTTCATTGCTTCTGTTGTGAGTCAACTTTTGAATTTAAATACTGTTCATTGGTTTTTACAAAGTGTATTAACAATGCTCATTGTAGCACTGCCTATAGTTTTTCATCCTGAATTGAGAAGAGCCTTAGAACAGCTGGGCAGAGGGGGTTTTTTTAATAAACAATTGGTGCAGAAATGGTCAGTTAAAGATATTAATGATATAATAATGGCAGCTGATGAGTTGGCTGAAAATAAAATTGGTGCCTTGATTGTTTTTGAAAAGAAAGTTGGGTTACGCACATATATAGAGACAGGCACAAAAATAGATGCTAAAATCAGCAAAGAGCTAATAAAAAATCTATTTTACAAATCTGCTCCCTTACATGATGGGGCAGTTATAGTAGGTGAGGGAAAGATTAAAGCAGCTGGATGTTTGCTCAATCTTTCCAACAAACCAAGTATCAATCCCAAACTGGGGACAAGACATAGAGCAGCGATTGGTATTACAGAAGAATCCGATGCTTTAGTAATTGTGGTATCGGAGGAGAGTGGTGTAATTTCGCTTGCCCAGGATGGAGAGCTGATTAGATATCTTGATAAATCCAAATTAAGAGAAATTCTCTTTAAACAATTTATACCTCGCAAAACCAATGATTTCTTTTCCTAAAAATGAGGGAGACATGATGAGAGATTTCTATAACAGATATAAAATATTAATAATAGCATTGATGATTGCGGCTGTTCTGTGGTTATATGTTAATTATCAGGAGAATAATCTCAGAGAAAGTTTGGATTTTTCTACTAATCAACTTGAACTAGATATTGAAGTTATTAATCTTGAAGATGATTTATATATAAAGGATATATCTGACCAGTATGTATTTATCAAACTAAAAGGATATCGTTTTTTTAATACATACAGTCAAAGTGATTTTAAAGCCTATATTGATCTGAGCGAGGTAAGAATTGGAGATAATATCAGAAAGATTCATATTCAATTTCCGGAAGGAGTTGATATAGAAGAGCAAAAACCACTTTTTATAAGGGTTACTATAGAAAAGAATAAAAAATAAATTAAGAATCAGCTGTAACGAATGATAAAATAAATATCAATAATAAAAAAGGTACATTTGAGGTGAAATGGATGGGCAGAATTTTTGGTACAGATGGTGTACGAGGTATTGCTAACAAAGAATTAACCCCGGAATTAGCTTTAAATTTAGGAAGAGCTGCAGGTATTTTTTTTAAAAAAAATTCCCGGGCCAGGGAAAATTTTTTTGTGTTAATAGCTAAAGACACCCGCATATCGGGTAGTATGCTAGAAGCTGCTTTAATTGCTGGTTTTAATTCTGTAGGAGTTGATACAGTTAAACTAGATATAATAACAACTCCGGCTGTATCTTATCTGACTGATCACAGTAAAGCAAGTGGGGGAGTAATGATATCTGCTTCTCATAACCCAGTTGAAGATAATGGGATAAAGTTTTTTAATCATAAAGGATATAAACTAACAGACAATCAGGAGTTGGAAATTGAAGAATATATTTTTGGTAAAAAAAGAATAGATATTCCCGTGGGGTTAGCTGTAGGTAACACTATAGAGAATAATGAATTGATTAGACAATATAGGCAACATTTGTTTAAGACTGTTGGGGATGATTTTACTAATTTTAAAATTATCTTAGATTGTGCTAATGGTGCCGCTTATGATATTGCTCCCCAAATTTTTAGAAAACTAGGAGCAGATGTAATTGCTTTGAACGATCAATCGAATGGAAATGCAATAAATCAGAACTGTGGATCAACTAATCCTGAAATGGTGCTTGGTCAGGTAAAAAAGCATGGTGCAGATTTCGGTATTGCCTATGATGGTGATGCAGACCGCCTAATTATGGTTGATGAAAGAGCTAATATTATTGATGGTGATCAAATAATGGCACTACTTGCACTCAATATGAAAAAGGAAGGTAAATTGAATAAAAATACATTAGTTACCACCAGATACAGTAATCTCGGTCTGCAAGAACTATTAGCAAAACATGAAATAAAAGTTAAAAAGTGCAAAAATGGTGACCGCTATGTATTACAAAAAATGCTTGAAGGAAAATATAATCTGGGTGGTGAGAAATCAGGGCATATAATTATGCTGGATTATAACAAAACAGGTGATGGAGTTCTGACATCTTTGAAAGTGGCCTATTATCTCAAAAAGTATGATCTCAAATTGAGTTATATTGAGGATTTATTTGAAGCCTGGCCTCAGAAGTTAATTAATGTTGCTGTAAAAAATAAAGACAATTTAACTCAAAATGAACCTATTAATAAGTTAATAAAAAAAATAAGGAGTGATTACGATAAACAGGGCAGAATATTTGTGAGGGCTTCCGGAACTGAGCCCATAATCAGAATTATGATGGAAGCAAAAAAAGAAGAAATGATTAAGAAATGGGCAGAAAAAATAAAAGAAAAAGTTAAAGGAGAATTAAATTAAGCGAGGAGGTGAAAAATAAATAAAAATTAAAGCGCCCGGACTCTAGTTGAGAGTTGACGAGGAGGGAATTAATCGATTATCGGCGGATTTTCCCAGGTATTTATAGGTATTAGGCCTTAACTGACTGGAAAAAACCTGTGAGTAATCACAGGGACAAGATCAGGCAGAAATACCAATTGTTTAAATATAATTATAGATAATGGAGGTTAATTTATGTGTGGAATTGTAGGTTATGTTGGTAATAAAAAGGCAGCATCAATTCTATATAATGGATTGAAGCGCCTTGAATATAGAGGTTATGATTCATCAGGTATTGCCGTTAATGATGGTTTGCATATAGATGTTGTGAAGAGAAAGGGAAAGCTTAAAGACTTAAAAAATAAGATAAAAAATGATATGAATGGTGGGACTATAGGAATTGGACACACTAGGTGGGCAACTCATGGACAGCCTTCTGATATAAATTCACATCCTCACAGTAACTGTAAGGACAACTTTGTGATTGTTCATAATGGGATAATTGAGAATTTTAGACAGATCAAAGATCATCTGATCAAAAAAGGCCATGACTTTAAATCAGAAACTGACACGGAAGTTATTGCACATCTGTTGGAAGAAAATAATCAAGGTGATATTTTACAGGCACTGAAAAAAACTGCAGAGCAACTGAAAGGTTCATATGCCATGACAATTTTATCAGCCGATGAACCCAATTGTATTTATGCTGCCAGAAAAGACAGCCCTTTAATCATCGGTCTCGGAGAAGATGAAAATTATATTGCCTCCGATATACCGGCTTTTCTGGGCCAAACCAGAGACTTTTATATTTTAGAAGATAATGAATTTGCCGTAATTAAAAAAAATAAAGTTGATATATATAACAATAATTTAGAACAGATAGATAAAAAAGTACACCGGATAGACTGGGATCCTGAGATGGCTGAAAAACAGGGATATGAACACTATATGCTAAAAGAAATTCATGAACAACCTGATGCTGTTCGTCGTTTGATGGCACATCGGGTTAGCCAGACCGGGATTAATTTAGAAGAACTAAAATTAGATCAGGATTTTTTAAAAAGGTTGAACAAAATTCATATTATAGCTTGCGGTACTGCATATCACTCTGCTTTATTGGGCAAATATATGCTGGAAGATTTAGTTGATCTAAAAGTAGAAACAGATGTGGCATCAGAATACAGATATAGAAAGGTTCCCATTGAAAAAGATGATTTAGTCATTGCAGTTAGCCAATCTGGGGAAACATCAGATACTCTAGCAGGATTAAGAATGGCTAAAGAAAAGGGAGCTAAGATTTTAGTTTTCACAAATACCAGGGGCAGTAGTATAGCAAGAGAAGCAGACCATTTAATGCTATTGAAAGCAGGTCCAGAAATTTCAGTGGCTTCTACAAAAGCTTATCTAAATATGATTGGCGCATTTTATATTTTCAGTATATTTCTTGCTTACCAAAAGGCCAAAATAAGCTTAAAAGAATATAAAGAATTGTCTAATGAGTTAATCAAATTACCCGAGCTTATAGAAGAAGTAATTGAAGATAGCAAGGAAGTGATTAAGAGAAGAGCTAAAAAATATGCAGAAAGTAAAAGTGCTTTCTTTATTGGTCGGAATACCGACTATCCTTTGGCCATGGAGGGAGCCTTAAAGCTGAAGGAAATATCATATATTCACTCTGAAGCTTATCCGGCTGGAGAATTAAAACACGGGGCTTTAGCTTTAATAGAAAAAGGAGTACCGGTGGTAGCGGTAGCTGTGAGAAAAGATATATTTGAGAAGACCTTAAGTAATATAACTGAAGTGGAGGCCAGACAGGCTGATGTAACTGCAGTTGTCTGTAAAGGAGCACAAGAAATAGAAGATATAGTGGATCATATTATTTATATACCTGATGTTAATCAGTTATTTGCAGGGGCGCTTGCTATTATTCCTCTGCAGCTTTTGGCTTATTATACAGCTTTGTTAAAAGACTGTGATATTGATCAACCAAGGAATCTTGCTAAAAGTGTAACAGTTGAGTAAATAAAAAATAAGCAGGGGGATTGTCTCCCCCTGTTACTTTTCCTTAACTATTTTTAACAGCTGACTTAAAAGTTTTATTTTCATTTTTTTAAAAAATATTTTCAAAGGGGTAATTTCTGATATGAACGCAGAAAACAGACAATCAGATTTGTTTAATTTAAACAATAAAACTGAGCAAGTAATTGGTTTAGGTATTGATATATTAGAAGTAGCCAGGATTGAAAATATTATTAAAAAAGGTGACAATAATTTTATTAATAGGGTATTTACACCCGGTGAAATAGAGTACTGTGAGAGCAAAAAAGATTTTGCCGAATCATTTGCGGTTAGATTTAGTGCAAAAGAGGCCTTTATAAAAGCAGTTGAAAGTGATTATAATATTCCCTACAGAGATATTGAAGTGATCAAGAAAGAATCAAAAAAGCCAGCTATAGTTTTATCTGGTTTGGCCCAAAAAGCGGCTAAAGAAAAAAAAGTTTCAGGAATAATGCTCTCCTTAAGTCATGAAAAAAATTATGTTGTTGCTAATATCATTTTAAAGGGGGTACACATTGATAGTATTAAGTCCTGATGAAATGGCTAGTTTGGATAAAAAAGTAATAAATAGAGGTTTTCCATCTCTTTTACTGATGGAAACAGCCGGTAGAAGAACAGCTGAAATAATAAAGAGAAAATACAGCAGAGAACAAAAAATATTAATATTATCTGGGCCTGGCAATAATGGAGGAGATGGTCTGGTTGTTGGTAGAATACTTGATATATGGGATTATGATGTTAAAATAATAGTAGTAGGAAAGTTGGATAAATTAAATGATGATCCCAGAAAAAATTTAAAAATATGTCAACTAAGGAGTATGAAGATTGAATTTTTACCGGCTGATATTGATTTATCAGATCTCAAAAATAATATTTTAGAATATGATGTGATGGTCGATAGTTTATTAGGCAATGGTCTAACGGGACAGCTAAGAGAACCATATTTACAAATTGTCAAGATGATCAATAGTAGTGGAAAAAATGTTTTATCTGTTGATATACCAACAGGGGTTAATGGTAGTAATGGCAAGATCATGGGAGAGGCTGTTAGAGCAGAAACAACTGTGACAATGGCTTACAGCAAAGTTGGTCAGTTTATCTATCCCGGTCGGGAGTATATAGGTGAATTAATAGTAATAGATCTCGGGTTTCCTAAGAATTTAGTTAATTTTAATATGTATAATCATTATACTTTAACATCAAATGAGGCGAAAAGGCTATTACCTAAAAGAGAGGTTACCGGTCATAAAGGAACTTTTGGCAAAATACTTATTTTGGGAGGGTCTTTGGGATATGAAGGTGCTCCTGTTTTAACAGGTAAAAGCGCTTTAAAGATGGGTTCTGGCCTGGTCAAGATCCTGACTCCTGTTGATGTATATCAAACAGTCAGTTGTTATTGTGAAGAGATAACCGGTGACTATCTTACTATAGAAAAGTTTGAAGAGGCTGTTAAAGATTTTAATGTAGTTGCACTGGGTCCGGGTTTGGGAGTGGGAGATTTTCAAAAAAAGTTAGTTAATACGGTGCTTAAAAAGGCTTCAATTCCTCTAGTTATTGATGCAGATGGTATAAATAATCTCGATTTAGAAATATTAAAAGAGGCTGATAACCAGATTGTATTAACTCCACACCCAGGTGAATTTTCAAATCTAATAGATGAACCAATTCCTGATGTTCTTGCTAATAGAATTAAATATGTAAGGGATTTCGCCACTCAATATGGGGTCAATATAGTTTTAAAAGGTGCCAGTTCAATTATTTCAGATCGAGAAGGTAATGTATATATCAACACAACGGGCAATAATGGTCTGGCGACTGCTGGCAGTGGTGATGTTTTAACAGGCATAATCAGCTCATTGAGTGGACAAAAACTTAATATATATAAAAGTGCAGTCTTAGGAACTTATATACATGGATTAGCTGGAGATTTAGCTGAGCAAAAACTTGGTTCTTATTCAATGATAGCTAAAGATATTATAGAAAACATTGCTCCTGCTATTTCAAAAATTTTACGGAGGTGTAAAGAATGATTACTGCTAAAGATATTATGACGACTAATGTAATTACAGTAGATCCTGATACAAGTGTAAAGGAAGCGGCTAATTTGATGAGTGAACATAAAATAAGTGGATTACCAGTTGTTAAAGACAACCGACTTGTGGGAATAGTTACTGAAAATGATCTAATCATCAAAGATAAAAAGCTTCATTTTCCAGAGTATATAAATGTCATAGGTGGTATTATCTATTTGGAAAGTTATAAGAAGTTTAAAGACGAATTCAAAAAATTTGCAGCCGTAAAGGTGAAGGAACTTATGACGGAAGATGTTATTACGATTAAGCCCAATGAATCAATAGAAAATATGGCTACAATAATGCATCAAAAGGATATAAACAGGCTGCCGGTTGTAGATAACGCAGGCGAGTTAATCGGGATTGTTACTAGAGGTAATATTGTGAAGCATATTGCCATTGAAGAGTAATTTAAGACGGGGAGTAGATTTAAGCGATGATTATATCTGATAAAACAATCAAAAATTTAATTAAAAAAGGGGAACTAACCATAGAACCATTTGAAGATTATCTAATACAACCTGCTTCAGTAGATTTAAGATTGGGTACTCAGTATTTAAAAATTGATGAAAATCAAGTAGAAATTATGACCCTAAATGATAAAATAAATTATAATAAGATAGAAAGTTCTGAGATTGTAATTCCGCCCCACTCTTTTTTGCTGGCAACCACAGAAGAATACATTAGACTTCCTGAAAATCTAACCGCCTTTGTGGAAGGCAGGAGTTCAATTGGTAGGATGGGCTTATTTATTCAAAATGCAGGTTGGGTTGACCCGGGTTTTGCCGGGAAGATTACTTTAGAATTATATAATGCAAACCGTCTACCTATTAAATTGAAAGCGGGACGTAGAATATGTCAATTGGTTATCGCTAAAATGGACCAAAAAGCAGAGTTTCCCTATCAGGGAAAATACCAGGGACAAAATACTGCGATTGGAAGTAAAGTTTATGAAGATAAAGAGAATATTGAGAAATAATGCTTGCATAAAATTCAAGAAAAACACAGAAAACAATAAAACTAGGAGGTGTTAATATGCAGAATATTATTATTCGAGATATTAACGAGCATATTGGTCCTGGCGACATTGTTGGTGCTTTTATAAATGAGGTTAATATAAGCAGTAATGATATAGGCAATATTAGTATCAAAGATAATATTGCAGAAGTCGAGGTTAAAAAAGATGTATGTCAAAAAGTTGTAAATGTAATGGATAACAACAAAATTGGTGGAGTAAAAGTTACTATAACAATAGATAATGATGCCGATAGGCGGAAAAAAATAGAAAAATACTATCAAAAGTTTAGTAATTTAGTAGAATTAGAAAGACAGGAAGAGATGGAGAGGCATGAGATAGAAATTAAAAGATTATCTCCCAGAGAAAGAGAAAAAAAAGGCAGGGCTCTTTTAAATTTAAGAGCGAAAGATGATGGTAAAACCTATGATCATAAACACAAAATTAAATTTATGAAAAAAGAAGTCGGTGATAAATTACCAGATACAGAAATCAGTATCGGGGATTTAGTAATGATTAGTAAAGAAGACCCTTTAAATAATAATAATCCAACCGGTACTGTAGCAGAAAAAACCAATTATTCGATAACAGTTGTTTTTGATAAAAAGCCTCAAAATTTTGTTTATGGTGATTCTCTGAGGGTTGATTCATATGTGAATGACATTACATTTCAACGTATGCTCGAGGCATTAAAAAAGTTTAAAAATGCTGATAAAAACACAAGATTAGGAGAACTTCAGCAGAAAATGCTTGGTTTAGAAGATGTAAATTGGCGAAAAAATGCGAGGGATAAAATTGAATGGATTAATGAAGAGTTAAATTCTTCTCAGAAAAATGCAGTCAGAAATACTCTGAAAGCAGAGGACTTTTATTTAATACAAGGTCCACCTGGTACAGGTAAAACAATGACTGCAATTGAGATTATCAATCAAGGTGTTCGACAAGATCAAGAGATTTTAGCGACTGCTGATTCAAATGTAGCGGTTGATAATATTGTAGAACGGCTGGTTAATATGGGAACAGAGGTCTTAAGATTCGGCCATCCTATAAGAGTTACACCACTTTTGCGTGAACATACCCTTGATTATAAAATTTTGGATCATCCTGATTATAAAAAAGCTGAAGAATTAAGAGAAAAAGCCTATGGACTTATAGATAAACAGGATAAATATCAGCATCCTAATGATAGCCTAAGAAGAGGTATGAGCAATGATATGATTATTGAGAGAGCTGGTCTGAATAAAGGAGCTAGAGGGGTTAAACCCGCTGAGATCGAAAGCATGGCAGAATGGATTGAATTACAACAAGAAATAGATGAGTTGTTTAAAGAAGTTGATCAGCTTGAAAATAAAGCTATAAAAGATCTCTTAGATAAGGCAGAAGTAGTCTGTACAACTAATTCAACTTCAGGTTCAGAGCTGTTTTATGATTATAAATTTGATCTGGTTGTTATTGACGAAGCAACTCAGGCTACTGAACCAGCATCTCTAATTTCATTTACAAAAGGAGATAGAGTGGTTTTAATTGGTGATCACAAACAGCTTCCTCCTACTATTTTAAATAAAAAAGCAGCAGAAAAAGGTCTTAATAAGTCCATGTTTGAGAGGTTATATGAAATATATGGAGACAAAATCAGAACAATGTTAGAAATACAGTACAGAATGCATGATGATATCATGAACTTTTCTAATCAGGAATTTTATAATGGCAAACTAAAAAGCTCAACCGATGTTGCAGAACATACGCTATGGGATTTAGGTTTTAAAACGAAGGGAAAAAAATGTTTTACTGATAAATCTTTAAACCCGGATTATCCCATTGTTTTCATTGATACAAAAGAAATGACGGCTGAAGAAAGATCTCTAAAAGGCTCTAACTCTTATGATAATCCAGTGGAGATGGAAGTGCTTTTAGATATAGTAGATGAAGCTTTGAAATCGAAGTTAAATGCTGAAGAAATAGCAGTTATAGCACCTTATAAAGACCAGGTAGATTTATTAAAAAAACACAATAATGTAGAAAATTTAGAAATAAACACTGTAGATGGGTTTCAGGGTAGAGAAAAAGAACTAATACTGGTTTCTTTGGTACGTAGTAACAACAGTAATAATATTGGTTTTTTAAGGGATCTTAGAAGGATAAATGTAACTTTAACCAGAGCGAAGCGGAAATTAATAATAATTGGAGATAGCAGTACTGTAAAAACACATCAAACCTATGAAAATTTGATTAGTTATATCAAAAAAAATGGTCTGTATTATCAACTTTAAGTATTGTAAACCAGATGTTTTCAAGTTATAATAGTATTGATAAAGAAACAGCATAAATAAAATGGCAGATGAGAATAGGCCGCTCATCTGTTTTATATTAATTCTTTCTGGAGGTGCGGTTATTGGAGAATAAAAAGGAAATTAAAGTCAAGATTTCTAAAGATCTGTTAAAAGATGTGAATGATTATATTAAATACCGTAGAGTTACCCGGGATAAGTTTATTAATGACGCACTTACCCATTATTTATGTGAACACAAAAGAATAGAATTGAGAGAGAAGTTGAAAAAGGGATATATAGAGATGAGTGATATAAATTTAGAATTGGCACACGAGGGATTAAAATGTGATAGTTATTCAATTCAAATTTATGAAAAATGTTTAGTGGAGTGTGAATAGATATGGATTTAAAAAGAGGGGATGTATATTATGCTGACCTCAACCCTGTGGTGGGTTCAGAACAGGGTGGGGTCAGACCTGTTTTGATTATTCAAAATGATATTGGAAATAGGTATAGTCCTACAATAATAGTAGCTGCAATTACTTCTAGAATTAATAAAGCACAGCTGCCTACTCATGTTGAGATTTCAGCCGGTGATTCAAGTTTAGAAAGAGACTCTGTTATTTTATTGGAACAGATTAGAACGATAGACAAAAAGAGGTTAAAAAGTGAAGTTGCTCAATTAGATGATGATATTCTAAAAAGAGTAGATTCTGCTATAGAAATAAGTCTTGGCCTGGTTAAACTTTAATACATAACTTTTAGCTAATATGGGGAGTGTTAAAATGTCTAAATATATTGCAGATGTTTATCGCAATAAACTTATTGAAAGTAGGCATAGAGGAGATGCTGCTGTAGTTGAGCCTGATGGTCAAATTAGTTATTTTTGTGGAAATCCAGAATATAATACATATTTAAGGTCAGCCGCTAAACCGTTTCAAATCTTGCCAGTCATTAATTCTGGAGCTGCTGATTTTTTTAACTTCTCAAATCGAGAAATAGCCGTGATGTGTTCTTCACATAATGGAGAAGAAAAGCATATAAAAGTTGTCAAAGATATACTAAAAAAAATAGAAGTAGAGGAAGATAAACTTAAATGTGGAGTACATGATCCTATTTTTAAAAAAGCAGCCCACCAATTATATTTAGATGGTAAGAAGGCAACTGAAATTTATAATAATTGTTCCGGAAAACATGCTGCATTACTTTCTTTGTGTAAATATATGGATTGGGACATAAAAGACTATATTAGTCCTACACATCCTGTCCAGAAATTAATGGTAAAGACAGTAAGTGAAGTTACCTCCTTAAAAAAAGAGGATATATATCTGGGAGAAGATGGTTGTGGAGTTGTAGTCTTTGGTCTGCCTGTAAAAAATATGGCCCTTGGCTTTGCCAGACTGGCTAACCCTGATTATTTACCACAACAATATAGAGAAGCTGCTAAAAGAATTACTAAAAGTATGAGTGATCACCCATATATGGTTGCTGGCAGTGAGAGATTTAATACCGATTTAATTGAAGTTATGGGTAATAAGTTAACTGGTAAAATGGGAGCTGAGGGTGTTTTCTGCTTGGGGTTGTTTGATGGATCAGGTATTTGTGTAAAGATAGAAGACGGTAACTACAGGGCTTTAGCACCCGTAATAATAGATATATTAAAAAACATAGGAGTAATTTCTTCAGACGAATTGAAAAAATTAAAAAAATACGAGAAACCCATTTTAAAAAATCATCACGACCATAGTGTTGGGTATATCGAATCAGTATTACAATTAAAAAAAGGAGTTGAATAATTATGATTTTAATCAAAGACGCTCAAATTATAACAATGGCCGAAACAAATTTTAAAAGAGGTTCTATATTAATAAAAAATGGCAAAATTGATAAAATTGCTGAAAAAATTGCTGTAAAAGATGAATATGAAGTTATAGAAGCAAAAAACTTAACTGTAATGCCGGGAATAATTGATGCCCATACTCATTTGGGAATCGGAGAAGGAGGGGTGGGCTGGGAAGGTCATGATTACAATGAAATGACCGATCCCATCACACCACATCTTAGGGCTATAGATGCTGTCAATCCAGCCGATGTAGATATCAGTGAAGCTTTAGAAAATGGGATAACAACTATTATGACTGGACCAGGTAGTGCAAATGTTATGGGTGGCGAAAATATGGTTATTAAGACTAACGGGCAAACCATCGATGATATGATTGTTAAAAATCCAGCCGGTATTAAAGCTGCCTTAGGAGAAAATCCGAAGAGGGTCTATAAAGAGAAAAATAAGATTCCTACGACCAGGATGGGTATAGCTGCCGTACTGAGAGAAAATTTAATTAAAGCTGAGGATTATTTAGAAGAAAAAGAGTCAAACAAAAGTGAAAATAAACCTTTTCAAAGGGATATAAAGATGGAAAGTTTGATTCGAGTTATTAATAAAGAGATACCTTTAAAAGTTCATGCCCATCGAGCTGATGATATAATGACGGCTATCAGAATTGCCAAAGAATTTGATATTGATATAACTTTAGAACATTGTACTGAGGGTCATAAGGTTGCAGAAAAAATTGCTGAAACAGGTATTCCAGCTATTGTAGGGCCATCTATGACAGGTCGGGTAAAGGTTGAATTGAGTGAATTAAGTTTTAAAACTGCAGGGATTTTGGCTGAAGCTGGAGTAAAGATAGCATTAATGAGTGACCATCCTGTTATTCCTGTTAAAAATGCCTTGGTTTATGCTGCATTAGCGGTCAAAGCAGGACTTTCTAAACAAGAAGCATTGAAAGCAATTACTATCAATCCAGCGGAAATTCTGGGTGTGGATGATCAACTGGGTAGCTTAGAAGTGGGTAAAGATGCTGATATAATAATTTTAAAGGGGAACCCATTAAATATCAGTTCTCAAATAGTAAAAGTCTTGATCGATGGTGAAGTAGTAAAGAGAAAGTCTGATTAAAAAATAACAATTTAAAAGATATCTACCATTTTTGAAGAAATAATGGCAAAGTTATATATTTTATAGGGAGAAAACCCGAGGGGCTTGCTTTCTGGATGAATGTCGATATTTTAAAGATAATTCGATATTGTTTAAAAAGTATTCTTGCTGATTTATGCACTAAATATCAATATAAAATTTTAGAATTAGAAGTAATGCCAGATCATATACACATTTTCCTATTAGCTAAACCGACAATAACACCTACTGATATAGTTAGGGCTTTAAAAAGCATTTCTGCAATAAAGCTATTTAAAGAACATCCTAAACTAAAGAAGAAATATAAATAGTTGAGAGAAGTTGATAGTATTTCGCCACAACAATCTCTAAAAGATTTAGATAAAGTATTTAAGCGTTTCTTTAAAGGTCTAGCTGGTTTTTAAAATTCAAATCTAAAAAGAATAATAAGCAATCTTATAGAACTCAATATTTCAAGCGTTCTAATGGAACTGAAAGCATTGAGATTAAAGATAATAAAACAAAATTATTCAAACTCGGTTGGGCAAAATTTAGAAGAGCTAGAGAAGTTACAGGCAAAGTTCAAAATGTAACGATCCAAGTCAATTCGGTAGTATTGGCCTTTTCCTTGTATTCTTTAATCAAAAAGGGCAATGCTATTAGAAAATCAAAAACTCAAAAATACTATATTTCTGTATGTGTTCAAGAAAAAAACCACCACAAACTGATAAAGCTCTTGGTATAGATTTAGGTTTAAAAGACTTTCTAATTATCTCTAATGGTGAAGTGGTTTCTAATCTTAGAACTCTAGCTAAATATAAAAATAAGGTTGCTAGACTAAATAAAAGAGTTGCTAAAAAATCAATGGATAATTACTCCATTATATTTTTTTAACATACGAGGTCATCAAAATATTATTATTGTTCTCTTTTAGCTTATTTATATAAACTCCCACCTTATAATTATACAAGAGGTGGGATTCTTGATTTAAGGCAGATACTAAAGTATAATAATAGTAACTAACTTTTAATTGGATAAAAGTATTTTAGGGACGTGGAAATTTTGAATATTATTTCTGAAGATATAGAGCAGACTAAAAATTTAGGTAAAAATTTAGCTTTTCTAATAAAAAAAGATCACAAGAGGTTTTCTCAAATAATTTTGTTAACAGGTGATTTAGGAGCCGGGAAAACAATATTTGTCAAGGGAATTGCTGATGGATTAAATATAAATAAAAATATTACTAGTCCCACTTTTAATTTAATTAATGAGTATGAAGGTAATCCAGGTCTAATTCATATGGACTTTTATAGATTAAATCATAAAAAGGAATTAATAGATATAGGTATAGAAGAGTATTTAAATTTAAATATGGTCAAGGCTGTAGAGTGGCCGCAGTTAATTTTTAACTATATTAATGATGAATTTATTTTTATAAAAATAATAAATATAGCAAAAAATAAGCGAGAAATAATTATAAACGCAGAAGGAAAAATTAGCAAAAAAATAATTAGAGGACTGAAAGAAAATGCTAATATTAGGAATTGATACTAGTACAGATATTTGCTCAATTGGTCTCTGTCAGTCACGAAAATTTTTGGGAGAGATTAATATAAAATTAAAAAGAAGGCACAGTGAGAGGCTCTTACCACTCATTGATAGATTACTTTCGGAAAGCGGATATGATATTCAAGACATCAATGGGGTTGCCGTTACTAAGGGACCAGGCTCATTTACCGGTTTGCGCATAGGTTTGAGTACTGTTCAGGCCTTTAAACAGGCTCTCGATATACCTGTGTATTCGGTATCCACTCTCCAATATATGGCCTTTTCAATCAGCCATTACTATAATAAAGCCATATTAATTCCTACCATAGATGCTCTTAATAAGAGAGTATATACTGCTTTATTTCGTCGAGCTGATGATAACTTAAACAGAATGACTCAGGATAAAGCAGTCCAGATTATTAGTCTTATTGAAGATATAAATGATTACAATTTTAATAAAATAATATTCGGTTCAGGAGCAAATCAATATTTTCAATTGTTAAAAAAAGCGAATTTAAAAAACTCCAAATTGATCACAGATACCGTGGGTATGGGGGGATTCAATTTGGCTCTTATGGGGTATCACTTTATAAAAGACGGTCATGATACAGAGTTCGCTGAGCTTGTTCCAAAATATCTAAAAAAACCTCAAGCTAGGCTTAATTGGGAAAAGAAGTATTTACAGGGGGATGAAGATGAAAATATATCTTGACATAATGAAGGAAGATGATCTGGGTTGTGTTTTGAAGATAGAAAAAGAGTGTTTTTCTAATCCCTGGAATGTTAAGTTTTTTAGAGAAGAATTAAGACATAACACTTTTGCTATGTATCTAACTGCAAAGGTTGATAAAATGATTGTGGGCTATGTGGGATGTTGGTTTAAAAACCATGTCAAGGAAATTCATATTGTGAATTTAGCTGTTAAAAGTTTATATAGGAAAAAGGGAATTGGAACTTACTTAATAAAAGAAATTATTGACATGGCCCAAAATTTGAAAGCAGATTATGTAACACTTGAAGTTAGAGTTACAAACGAAAAAGCTATAAAACTCTATAAAGAACTGGGTTTTTATGAAGCCGGGCTTACTCCGGATTATTATCTAGATAACAAAGAAGATGCCTTATTGATGAAAAAGGAGCTTAATAAAAATGACTGATGATGTTAAAATTTTAGCTATAGAAACCTCCTGTGATGAGACCGCTGCTGCTGTTAGTCAGAACGGATTAAACATTCTTTCCAGTATTGTAGCTTCTCAGGTTGATTGGCATCGTAAATATGGAGGAGTAGTTCCAGAAATTGCTTCTCGCAAACATATGGAATTTATCGAGCCTGTAGTAGAAGAAGCTCTTAATGAAGCGAAGGTAGAGCTTAAAGATCTTGATGCTGTGGCAGCCACTTATGGACCGGGCTTAGTTGGTTCATTATTAGTAGGATTATCTTATGGGAAATCTTTAGCTTATGCCCTTCATAAACCTTTTATTGGTGTTAACCATATAGCTGGTCATATTTATGCCAATTTTATTTCAAAGAAAAATATAAAGACTCCGGTAATATGTTTAACTGTTTCCGGCGGACATACAGACCTTCTTTATTTTAAAGGATATGGAGAATATCAAATAATGGGTAGAACAAAAGATGATGCGGCTGGAGAGGCTTTTGATAAAATAGCAAGATATTTAGGTTTAGGATATCCTGGCGGTCCAATAATTGAAAAAAAAGCTAAAAAAGGCCATGAAGATGCAATTGATTTTCCCAGACCTTTTTTAAATAAAGATAATTATGATTTTAGCTTTAGTGGATTAAAGACTGCAGTTATAAATTATATTCATAAAAAGACCCAGAAGGGTAATGAATTAAATATATATGATATAGCTGCAAGCTTTCAAAGAGCTGTTATAGATATATTAACTGAAAAAACAGTCAAAGCAGCTTTAGATAAAAAGGTAAAAACTGTAATATTGTCGGGGGGAGTTGCAGCAAATAAGAGATTTAGAGAGGTTTTTAAAAAAAGATTGAATCAATACAAAGTTCCGTTATATTACCCCGAACTTAAATTGTGTACTGATAATGCTGCTATGATAAGTACTGTTGCATATTATCAGTACTTAAAAGATGATTTTGCAGAACTTAACCTAAATGCTGATCCCAATCTTAAATTATAGGTGGTCTATATGCAAAAAAGCCAAAGAGAATATTATCTATATAAAAGTGTGCAGGAAGATAACATTTTGCCTTTGACTTCAAAATGTAACCTCTCCTGCATTTTTTGTAGTCATAATCAGAATCCACCTGGGGTAGAGATAATTAGCATGGGAGATCTCAGCCTTGATAAAGCAGTTGAACTAATTAATTTTTTAAATCCTGATAAGCCTATAGTTATAGGTGAATCAGCCACAAAAATTATTGAAGGAGAGCCGTTACTTCATCCCAAAAAAATAAAAATATTAAAGGCAATCAGAAAAAAATATGAAAATACAGAAATAAAGATAACAACCAATGGACTACTTATCGATCAGGAATTTATTAATTTTATTAAAAATAACAAAAAGATTACTTTAAATATTTCTGTTAATTATATAGAAGATAGTTTAAGAAAAGAAGTAATGGGCAAACAGGTTGGGCCACCTATATTAGATATAATTAATGAAATTAGTCAGACTGGAGTTGATTATCATTTCAGTACAGTAGCTCTGCCGCATCTTTTTGGGTATAAAATAATAGAAAAAGAGTTAATTAAAATGACCGAATACAATCCTTTAACCATCAGAGTATTTATGCCAGGATTTACAAAATATACTTCTAAAAAACTAAAGTTTGATCACAGGCAGGTTTATGATAAACTAGCTGCTATAATTCACCACTTGAATTTATTGAACGAAACCCCCATTATAATAGAACCTCCCCGTCTAAAGAACTTAAATAAGATTATTATTGGAGTTATTAAACAAAGCCCTGCTGATATAGCGGGTCTTAAATATTTAGATGAGATAGTTGAAGTGAATAATATAGTAACAACTTCAAAGGTCGAGACTTTTAATCTAATTAAGAGTTTTAAAAACCCGCTGTTAAAGTTAAAAAGAGGCCATAGTGAAATAAAAAAGGTTCTCAATAAAGGTGCTGGAAAGTCGTCTGGTATAATTATGAATTATGATTTGTCCTTAGATAAGATCAATGAGCTAGATAGATTATTATCTGTAAATCAAAATAAAAGAATTATAATTTTGAGTTCAGAATTGGGTTATCAATTCATGAAGTATATGGTGAGAAAATATTTAGGTTACCAGAGCAAAGAAAAAATAAATATCAAAGGTGTAAAAAACATTTTTATGAAGGGCTCAATTATGTCAGCTGGGTTGATTACCAACTATGATATTGAATATTTTTTAAAAAATAATATTGATTTCTCCTTTGATCTATTGATTTTACCCGCTATAATGTATGATATTTTTAATAATGATCTCTGTGGAGAGAGTTATAAAAAACTAGAGAGAAAGTTTAATATTCAGGTAGAAATCCTATAATGAATTATATATTATATGGGAGATAAATAGAGTAATTATGATTATAAGTCGCTTAATCTTATTTAAGAGCTTTTTATAGTATTTAAGAGTGTTTGATTTTAATTAAATACTTAGATATTATTAATACAGTAATTATTAGCACTCAACTCAAATGAGTGCTAATAACAGGTATAAAATATAAATTATATATAAAACTAAAGGGGGTTCATTAAATGAATGTTAAACCATTAGGAGACAGAGTAGCAGTAAAATTAGTAGAAAGAGAAGAAAAAACAGAAGGTGGTATCGTAATACCTGATACAGCAAAAAAAGACAAGCCACAAACAGGTGAAGTTTTTGATGTAGGTAGAGATTGTTATACTGATGACGAAACACCAGAGGTTAAAAAAGGCGATATGGTTGTATTTGACAAATTTGCTGGTACGGAAGTGACAGTTGATAGTGTAGAGTATAAGATAGTAAATATTGAGGATATTGTTGCAGTAATTGGTTAATTTAAAAAAAGCAATCACAAATACAGGGAGGGTTTATAAATAATGGCTAAAGATATTAAGTTTAGTGAAGAAGCCAGACGTGATCTGAAAAAAGGTGTAGAAAAATTAGCAAATTCAGTTAAAGTAACACTTGGTCCTAAAGGTAGAAATGTATTATTAGAACAGAGTTTTGGAGCTCCTACTATTACAAATGATGGTGTTAGCATTGCTAAAGAAATAGAGGTAAAGAATCGCTATCAAAATATGGGAGTACAGGCAGTTAAGGAAGTTGCAACAAAGACTAATGATGTAGCAGGAGATGGAACAACAACTGCTACAGTTTTAGCAGAGGCTATTTTTAATGAAGGCCTTAAAAATGTTACTGCTGGTGCAAATCCGATGCTCTTAAAAAGAGGAATTGCAAAAGCAGTAAAAGCTTTGACAGACGAAATTGCTACTGAAGCAATACCTGTTGAAGGTAGAGAATCCGTATCACAAATAGCTTCAATTTCTGCCGGTAATGACGAAGAAATTGGAGATTTAATTGCAGAGGCTATGGAAAAAGTTGGACAAGACGGTGTAATCTCTGTAGAAGAATCAAAGAGCATGGGTACTTCCTTAGAAGTAGTTGAAGGTATGCAATTTGATAGAGGTTACTTATCTCCATATATGGTAACAAATACCGAAAAAATGGAAGCTTCTTTAGAAGATCCATATATCTTAATTACCGATAAGAAGATTTCAAATATTCAAGATATTCTTCCTTTATTAGAAAAAGTTGCTCAATCCGGAAAAGCTCTTTTGATTATAGCAGAAGAAGTTGAGGGTGAAGCATTAGCTACTTTAGTTGTAAATAAGATTAGAGGTACATTTGATTGTGTAGCAGTAAAAGCCCCAGGATTTGGTGACAGAAGAAAACAAATGTTGGAAGATATCGCAATTTTAACAGGTGGACGTGTGATTACCGAAGATCTCGGTTTGAAATTAGAGAATGCTGATATTTCTGATCTGGGTCATGCACATAAAGTAAATATCACCAAAGAAGATACCACAGTTGTAGAAGGTGAAGGAAATAAAAAAGATCTTAAAAATAGAATTAATCAAATAAAAAAGCAGATTGAAAATAGTGATTCTGACTTTGATAAAGAAAAACTACAGGAAAGACTCGCTAAATTAGCAGGTGGAGTTGCTGTAATTAGAGTTGGAGCAGCTACAGAAACAGAACTTAAAGAAAAACAACACAGGATAGAGGATGCTCTTTCAGCTACCAGAGCTGCTGTAGAAGAAGGCTTAGTTTCAGGTGGTGGAGTAACCTATCTGAATGCAATGAGTGTATTAGATAATATAGAGTTAAAAGGCGATGAAGCTACCGGTGTAGATATAGTAAGGAGATCACTCTCTGCTCCTATGCGTTTAATTGCCAGTAATGCTGGATACGAAGGCTCAGTTGTTGTAGAAAAAATAAAAGAACTTGAACCAGGTATGGGTTTTGATGCAATGGAAGGAAAATATGTAAATATGATTGAAGCTGGTATTGTTGATCCAGCTAAAGTAACCCGTTCTGCAATTCAAAATGCTGCAAGTGCAGCCGCAATGTTATTAACAACTGAAGCTCTTGTCGCAGACACATCAGATGATGATGAAGATGGAAACGGCGGCGGAGCTCCCGGTGGAATGCCCGGAGGTATGGGTGGAATGCCCGGAGGTATGGGTGGAATGCCCGGTATGATGTAATAGATAAATAAGAATGAAAGCAAAGCGGTATACTAAAAAGTATACCGCTTTTTTTAAATACACTATTAATTTATGTGAAACATTTGTTTTATGCTTTTATAGCCAAATTTAATGTAAATAGAGTATCATTTTTAAAAATGAAGTCTAAAATTATTTAATGATATATATTATATTAATCTTAATAGCAAAACTATAAAATGATTAATTAAATCCTTAACCTGCAGGAATGTTACATTCCTTCGGGTTTTTTATATGTGTATATAAAACATTTTATACTCTTGATGAATCTCTTAATTTTTAAATATACAAATATAAAACTACAGAAAAATACATTTCATTACAAATTGATTTGAAAGCAGTATTTAAGAGAACTATATATGTAATTCACTGAAAGATCTTAGTTTAAAAGCTTCCCCAACTCTATTTACATTTTGTGGTTTTTACCTTATAATATAAATTGTGGTTAAATGTATTTGGGAGGAGATTTTTGTGGTTGAAAATAAAGTATTAATTATCGATTTTGGGGGTCAATATAGTCAATTAATTGCCAGAAGAATAAGAGAATTTAATGTTTATTCAATGATCAAATCATATAGAATATCAAGTCAGGAGATTGAGAAAATAAATCCAATTGCCATTATTTTTTCAGGTGGGCCGAACAGTGTTATTGGTCCTGATTCTCCTCATATAGATTCCGATATCTTTAATTTAGGGATACCTATTTTAGGCATTTGTTATGGTATGCAACTGATGGCCTCAATGTTAAAGGGTGGAATTGTTAAAAAGGCTGTTCAAGGGGAATACGGTAAAGCAAACTTACATATTAAAAAAGATAGTGGTATTTTATACAATATTGAAGACAAAACTCAAGTTTGGATGAGTCATGGTGATCAGGTTGTAAAACTACCCGAGGGCTTTGAAAATATAGCTAATACAGAGGTTACAGATGTAGCAGTAATGGCCAATTTCAAAAAGAAATTCTATGGTGTTCAGTTTCATCCAGAAGTGTTGCATACTTTAAAGGGTAAAGACATATTACATAACTTTCTTTTTAGAGAATGTAATGCTCAAGCAGAATGGACTATGGCTGATTATATCTATGAAGAAATCAATAAAATTAGCAATGAGGTTAAAGAAGAAAAGGTAATCTGTGGTTTATCGGGAGGAGTGGATTCTTCTGTAGCATCGGCTATAGTATATAAGGCGATTAAAGAACAGTTAACCTGTATTTTTGTGGACCACGGCCTATTAAGAAAGGGAGAAGCAAAAGAAGTTAGAAGAACTTTTGAAGAAGAATTTAATATTCCTCTAGTATATGTCAATGCTAGAGACAGATTTTTAAATAAATTAATGGGAGTTATTGATCCGGAAGAAAAAAGAAAGATCATTGGAGAAGAATTTATTCGCATTTTTGAAGAGGAAGCTTCTAAAATCAAGGGTGCTCGTTATCTTGTACAGGGGACTATTTATTCTGATGTCATCGAAAGTGGGAATGAGCATGCTGCCATGATTAAAAGCCATCATAATGTAGGTGGCTTACCAGAAGATATGAACCTTAAATTAATTGAGCCACTGCGGATGCTTTTTAAAGATGAAGTCAGAAAAATCGGAGAAGTGTTGGGACTTCCTGAAGAAATTGTTTGGAGACAGCCCTTTCCAGGGCCGGGACTTGCCATTAGAATTATTGGAGAAATAGATTCTAAAAAGCTTACTATCTTGCAAAATGCAGATGCTATTTTTAGAGAGGAAATAAGAGAAGCTGGATTATCGAGAGAAATCTGGCAGTCTTTTGCAGTTTTACCTGATCTGAGAAGTGTGGGAGTTATGGGAGATGATAGAACATATAGTTTTCCTATTATTTTAAGAGCAGTCAAAAGTGATGATGCAATGACTGCTGATTGGGCTCAACTACCTTATGATCTTTTGGAAGAAGCTTCAAATCGAATTGTTAATGAAGTTAATGAAGTAAATAGAGTGGTTTATGATATTACTTCAAAACCACCAGCAACTATCGAATGGGAATAGGATGGGAGTGGACAGATCAATGAGTGAAGATAAATATGATGTAATAATTGTGGGAACAGGTCCTACCGGTATATTTACAGTCCTAGAATTATTGGAAAGTAACGCTGATTTAGACATATTGATGTTGGAAAAAGGTAAGGATATTAATGATAGAGAATGTCCGATGAAACAAAACCCCGGCCAGGGTTGTATGAATTGTGAGAGCTGTTCTGTTGTTTCTGGTTGGGGTGGGGCAGGTGCTTACAGTGATGGTAAACTATCATTATCTCCTAAAATAGGTGGTCATCTGGAAGAATATATCGGATTGAACAGTTTAAAAAGCCTTATATCTTATGCAGATAAAATTTATCTTAAGTTTGGTGCGCCTGACAGGGTATTTGGAGGAGACAAATCCAAAATAGAAGATATAAAAGCAAAGGCTATCAAAGCACAGTTGAAATTTATACCAGCTAAGTTAAGACATCTGGGAACAGGCTATACAAGAACAGTTTTAACAAATATGAAAGAATATATTGAAAGCAAGGGTGTAGAGATTAAATTTAGAGTCAATGTAAAGGAATTTATAATAAAAGACGAAAAGATAAAAGGAGTTATAACCTCAGATGGACAAAAATATAAGGGTAAATATATAGTAACAGCCCCAGGCAGAGAAAATGCAGATTGGTTAAGCTCACTGGCACCAAAATTAGGTATAAATACGAGTATTAATCCTATTGATATTGGAATAAGAGTTGAAACTTCTGCAGTTATAGCAGAGCAACTTACAGAAAACTTCTATGAGTCAAAGTTAATCTATCAAACTCCCACATTTGATGATAAAGTTAGAACCTTTTGTATGTCACCTTATGGAGAAGTTGTTAATGAAAATAATCAGGGCCTTATTACTGTTAATGGACACAGCCATTCTGATATTAAGACAGAAAATACTAATTTTGCTTTATTAGTCAGCAAAACATTTACGGAGCCATTTCATGAACCTATTACATACGGCAAAAATATAGCTAAACTGGCTAATTTATTGGGGGGAGGAGTTTTGATTCAGAGATTAGGTGATCTTCTGGAGGGGCATCGTTCAACTCCTGAGAGGATTAATAGGGGAATTATAGAGCCGACTTTAAAAGAAGCAACCCCTGGTGATTTAAGTTTGGTTTTTCCTTACCGGCATTTAAAAGGTCTAATTGAAATGCTGGAGGCTTTAGATAATTTAGCGCCCGGACTCTATTCAAGGGATACCCTTTTATACGGTGTTGAGGTTAAATTTTATTCCAATAGGATTGATGTGAACAATAATCTAGAAACAAAAATAAATAATTTATATACAGCTGGTGATGGAGCAGGAATCACGCGTGGATTAATGCAAGCCTCTGTTTCCGGAATAGTTATTGCCAGAAATATACTTGATAAGGAATAATATCATGTATCCCTGTCATAATATTAAAAAAAACATGGGTTTAAAAGATGGTTTAGAGACTACATTTAAAACTTTATATGATAATTTCGGACCACAAGATTGGTGGCCGGCGGAAAGCAAATTGGAAATTATAATCGGTGCGATTTTGACACAGGCTGTTAGTTGGTCAAATGTTGAGATTGCTTTAAATAATTTAAAAAACGAAAATGTGTTAAATATTGATAGTTTAAATAATATTGATCAAGATGATCTAGCTGAGTTAATCAAGGCTTCTGGTTATTATAATATGAAAGCTAAAAAGATCAAAGCCTTTATCCATTTTATTATAAAAGAATATAATGGCGATTTAAATATTCTTGTTAATTGTAATAACCAGAAGATCAAAAATGAACTACTTGAAGTATATGGAATTGGAACCGAAACAGCTGATTCAATATTATTATATGCTTATCAAAAGCCTTTTTTTGTTATAGATAGGTATACCAGAAGAATATTAACAAGAATAGGCTATATAAAAGAGGGTATAACATATGATCGGTTGCAATATTTGTTTATAGATAATCTATCAAAGGATTTTCAACTATATAATGAATTTCATGCATTATTAGTAAATCTGGGCAAAAATTATTGCTTAAAAAACTCACCTATCTGTAAGGAATGTCCATTACAAAAATTCAAAAAGGAGGAGAGAGATGTTAGTTGTTAATACTCAAGAAATTGAAGGTAACGAAGTAACCGAGAACTTGGGATTAGTCCGAGGCAATACTATACGAGCAAGGCATATTGGAAATGATATTGTGGCTGGATTGAGAAATATAGTTGGTGGTGAGGTTAAAGAGTATACAAAGATGATCAGTGAAGCTAGGGAAGAATCTCTAAAAAGAATGATTGAAGAAGCAGAAGATTTAAATGCTGATGCTATTTTAAATGTACGGTTCACCACTTCACAGGTTATGGGTGGAGCTGCAGAAATACTGGCCTATGGTACCGCTGTTAAAATGAAAAAAAAGAACAAATAAAGTAGCAATAATCTTTAATATTATTTAAAAGGAGAGAAAAGAAAATATAAGTATTGCTGGGAGTGTAAATAATGGAAATAAGATGGAGTCTAAATGCTTTATATCCTGGATTAAAC
>Ga0209947_1000367_pt1 | contig 28065 bp, 20 predicted proteins | sample SalPonR2_B_D2_MG_FD_185706 | JGI IMG/M metagenome (GOLD analysis project Ga0209947, IMG submission 185706) | Salt pond soil microbial communities from South San Francisco under conditions of wetland restoration - Salt Pond MetaG R2_B_D2_MG... ...
GCCAAACGATCACCAACGGCGGCAGCAACTTCCTCCGCTTCCGACCATAACAAGGCTCGCCGATCACGATCGAAATCGCTCCGCCCGGTGCGTCCCCAGGGACCACCGGGCTTTAGGCACGCGCCGGCGGAATGCTCCGCCAACCTCGCTCACTACTGTTTCCAATCCAACGAAGGAACCCGACGATGACACGCTCAATCCCTTACCTGCTGATTGCCCTGGCCGTCTTCACCTGCACCCCTTGGGCCGCATCCGCGGACGACATTCGATTTTTCTCATCAAGCTCTCAGTCGAGCTGTTCCGCTCAACTCGGTCGCGATGGCTTGCAATTGAAAATGGTTCGGACCCCGCTGGGGGACGCTTTGAACCTGATCGGAAACACTTACGGCGTCGAAGTGTTGGTCGATGCGACGGCCTATCGCAAGTTGGCCGTACCCGTTTCGGCGTCCGGCAAGAATCTGACGTTTGCCGAAACGATGCAGCAGGTGCTGAGCGATGCCAAACTGGCGAGCATGGTCGATGCGGAGCGGCGAGTGATTGTCAGTGGCGAACCGGTGACGGCTGCTTGCTTGGATGAGCTGGAATTGGTTTCGTTGCGTGCATTGGCAGTGGAACGTGCATTGCAAAAACGCGTTCCCATGATGCTGTTCCACACTCCGTTAGAAATGGGATTGCAGATGGCGGAAGGTTTTGCCGGCATCTCAATCCGCATCGATGAAGCGGCATTTCGTCAGGCAGGTATCGATGCCTATCAACCGGTCAGCCTACAGTCGAACAACGTGCCTTTGGCGGAGTCTCTGAATCGCCTGCTGAAACCGCTGGGGCTTGATTATGTCGCCAGTGGAACGGGCATTGTGGTCACAACCAAAGCAGTTGCCGCAGCAGTGAATCGGTAACGCCCAATACGTCCAGGGGAGTGATTACGAAGGCCAAGCGATTGCGAGACCAAGTCGGTCCCGCAATCGTTTTCTTCGTAGACCACCGTTCTGCCAAGCCTATTCCCTGAATGGATTCGAAATTTGACACCTGATCCGAGGTGCTGGCGACGGTTTTCCCTTCGTTGGTTGTCGTAAAAATTGCAGACGACTATGCTCTATCCCTGTCGTTGGACAGTCCGCCTTGGGCCGGTCTTCTCGATGGTGTTACGGACTCTGATTTCACTCGCGGGATCATTGCATGTTGCCAGGGCTGTTTTCATAGGGTGAATCATGGATGCGGGTTTGCCTGATTCGGAGTTGCCGCTCAGCGTCCGCCTTCGCATTGACGAATGCTGTGACCAATTCGAGCAACAGTGGCGAGCGGGCGAGCAGCCCAGCATCGAATCCTACTTAGCGGGTTGGAGTGATGCCGAAGCGAAAGCGTTGTTCGTCAAACTACTGGAGATCGACAACGACTATCGCGAGCGGACCGGCAGCGGCGGCGCGTCGGTCACCTACTCCAGCGGTTTGCGACGGATTGCCGCCACGCTTGACGCGGCGATGGAACAGACGGCATCGCCCGCCGAGGCTCGTTCCCCCGCACCTGCCCCGCCGGCCCAGAAGATTTCTAATAATCGGTTTCTTCCCGGCGAATTGCTGGCTGACCGTTACCGCATCGTAGCGCTGCTCGGACGTGGCGGCATGGGCGAAGTGTATCGTGCCGAGGACATCCGGTTGGGACAAACGGTGGCTTTGAAGTTTCTGCCGGAACAACAAGTTACCGACGCGCGGCACCTGCAATATTTTTACGGAGAAGTGAGGCTCTCGCAGCGTTTGGCGCATCCTCACATCTGTCGCGTCCACGACCTGCTGGAGATCGGACCGCTGCGTTGCCTATCGATGGAATATATCGAAGGTGAAAACCTGCAAACTTTGCTGCGACGCATTGGCCCGTTGCCGGAACCCAAAGGTCTGGAGTTAGCGCATCAAATCTGCCAAGGCTTGGCGGCGGCTCACAACGCGGGCATTTTGCATCGTGACTTGAAGACCGCCAACATTATGATCGACGAGCGTGGCCGAGCACGGATCACTGATTTCGGTCTAGCTCGTGAACGGGATCAAACCGACCCCGCCGAAGCGCTCGTGGGCTCGCCAGCTTACATGGCACCCGAACAATTGGCGAAGAACCAAACCAGCATCCAGTCCGACCTGTACTCACTAGGTTTGATTCTGCTGGAGATCCTGACGGGACAGCCCATGCATCGCAGCAAGTCCCTGGACGCGATTGCTCAGATGCAAACGGAAGAAACAGCCAAGCAGATTGCTTTGGAGACAACCACGATTTCGGTCGATGTGGCAACCGCCATCGCGTCATGTTTATCCAAAGACCCGCAGCAACGTCCACGGAGTGCCGCCGCACTGGCAGGTCTCCTGCCGGGCCACTCGCCACTATCGGTGGCGATCGCTGCGGGAGAAACTCCTTCGCCCGACATGGTGGCAGCCGTCGATGCCGGCGAAGGCTTGTCGATGCCACAACGCGCCGGCCTGATCGCGGGCACCTGCCTGATCCTGCTGCTGGTGGTGCTCCTTTCATCCCACGCCTTTTCGCGTTTTGGCACCGAGCGCGTGCCGGCCGTGCTGGTCGATCAGGCTTCGCAGATCCTAGAGCAATTTCAGATTCCGCGCGGCAGCGCTCAAGCCTGGGGCTACGTTGCGGACCGCCGAGGCTTGCGCTGGCTGGCCAGTCGCGGCTTGCCGCCTTCGGCCGGAGATGACGTCACCACAGCAGCCTACTTTTGGTATCGCGAAAACCCAACCTATATGGCACCGTTGGTCCCCGACTGGAAAGGCGACGCATTCCTCACCGTGGACGAACTTCGTCCGCCCCCGGCAGCTCCCGGTGACGTTCACCTGCGACTCGATGGCACCGGACGGCTGCGGTACTTGTCGATCCTGCCATCGGCAGAAATGACGACGCCGACGCAACTCACCGCCGTTGCAAACGAGGACGTGGCCTGGGAGACGCTGTTTGAACTGGCCGGTTTCACATCCGATCAAGTCACCAGCCTGGAACCAATCGAGGCGGACTTTACGCCACCAGGGTTTGCCGACCAGCGACGCAGTTGGACGCTACCCGGTGATGCCGATTCGGAGTTTGCGGGCATGCGAATCGATGCTGCCAGTTACCATTCGCGACCGAGTTTTTTTCGCATCGTGTTCCCGTGGGATCGCGACCTTCCGGCGAGTCGCTGGAATGGTATCACCAGTGGCAATCAGGTGCTGTCGGCGATCATGCTGATCTGGGTTCCGGTGCTGATCGGACTATCGGGCTGGTTAGCCCACAAGAATATCGCATCCCGTCGAGCCGACCGACAGGGAGCCAATCGGTTGGCCGCCTTCTGTGCCGCTGCGGTGCTGCTGCTGTGGCTGTTCGGCAGCACCCATCTCCCGGCCGCGTTGGAACTGGACTTGTTCGTTACCGCGTTGGCGGGCTCCACCCTGATGGCCACGGTGGTTTGGGCAGCGTATGTCGCCTTCGAACCGCTTGTGCGTCGCCACTGGCCGCGAACGCTCGTCAGTTGGAGCCGTCTACTGCAAGGCCAATGGACCGATTCTTTGGTGGGCCGAGACCTGTTGATTGGTATCGCTGCCGGCGCGTTTGCGGCGATGGGTAAGTTGCTGATTGTCGAAACGCCAGTGGTCCTCCAGTGGGGCTCGTATGGATTGCCGAACATCTACAACTTTGCGCCACTGGCTGGCCTAAGGGTAGCGATCGGCGAAGTGATCGCGGCGTTGGGATTGGCGATTTTGTACAGCCTGTTTTTTCAGTTGCTATTTCTGATGGCATTGCATCGCAGTCTCCGGCGGACGTGGCTAGCCGTGACGGTGTTTGTGCTGTTTCTGTCTTGCATGGTAGCCGTTCAGTACAAACCATCGTCATTGGCATTTGCCATCACCGCGATTGAAATGACCATGACGGCCGCACTGTACTTGCGCGTCGGCCTGTTGGCCGCGGTGACGATGCACTTTGTACGCTTGTTGCTGAAGTGGCCGCTGACCAGCGATACGTCGCAGTGGTATGCCGAAACGGGTGGAATGGCGTTAGCGGTGATCGGGCTGCTGCTAGGATTTGCCGTCTACACCACACGCAGGCCCGTCGGACGTGAGCCTGCTGACGTGGCGACGGTACCGACGGTCACCGTCTAAACCGGCGTTGGTCCTGAGGGTGGCGAAAAGGTTTATGCTATTAGCATTCCTCCCTGCCTGACCTCTCTTTTTGTAATAAGGATCGTGCGACAAAAAAGTGTCGGGTACCCTTTGCGAGGAACTCGCCCTTCGGGTGCTTCGCACAACAGGTACCCGACACTTTTTTATCGCTCATTGCTAAACAGGTACCGTTGCATGTCAGATGATGCTTTTGATCAATCGGTCACGGTTTGGATCCAACAGATGAAAGCGGGGCAAGATGGGGCCGCCCAACAGATTTGGGACCGCTTTTTCGACAAACTGGTGCGGGTCGCCGATCGCAAAATGGGTTCTGCCGAACGCCGTGTCGCCGACCAGGAAGACGTCGCCGTAAGCGTCTTTGAAAGCCTGTGCATCGGCGCGCGGCAAGGCCGCTTTGATGGGCTGCATGATCGCAATGATTTGTGGAAACTGATGGTCGCGATCGCCGGCATGAAATCGGTCGACCAGATTCGGAGACAGACCAGTCAGAAACGGGGCAGCGGTCAAGTCCGAGGCGATTCGATCGCTGTCGGTGCGGGGGAGGTACCCGCCGGATTCGAGCAGTTTATCTCTCAAGATCCAACGCCCGAGTTCCTGGCGGAGCTCGACGAACAGCAGTCGCAGTTGTTTGGCTTGCTGCCCGATGAGACCCAGCGACAAATCGCAACATTGCGGATGGAAGGATACAGCAATCAGGAGATCGCTGATAAACTGGATATCTCCATCCGTACGGTCGAGCGTAAACTGGGATTGATCCGAGAGATCTGGTCGACGGCGCTGCCGCCTGGTTCCAACAACGTGAGTTTCAGTTGACGCTCACGGTCCGTTCTCGATCACGGCACAAGCGACACCCGCCATTCCATACCCGATCGCAACCTCCCACCTTCCTCACGGCGTGAACACAATGATCCGATCAAGCTTCCTGACTTTACTGCTTGTCGCCAACGGAGCTTCGCTGGCGTGTGCCGACAACTGGGCCCACTGGCGCGGCCCGACAGGCAATGGGGTCGCGCCCCAGGGGCAACCTCCGGTGCGCTGGAGCACGACCGAAAACGTCCGTTGGAAAGTTGCCATTCCGGGACGCGGATCGGGCTCGCCCATCATCTGGGAAGACCGAGTGTTTGTTATCACTGCGGTACCCACCGACCCGAATGCCGGCCCAACGGCACGCTCGGAATTACAATTCCAACTGTTGTGCTTTAACCGTGGTGACGGTTCGTTGCGTTGGCAGAAAACGGCCACCGTCGCCACGCCACACCAAGACACCCACATTACCAATGGGTTTGCATCGGCTTCGCCTTGCACCGACGGCACTTACGTCTACGCTCATTTTGGCTCGCGCGGCCTGTTCTGCTACACGCTCGACGGAGAGCTGGTCTGGAAGCGGACCGACCTCGGCGCAATGTCGACACGGAATGCGTTTGGCGAAGGCAGTTCGCCTACGCTGGCGGGCGACCAGATCATTGTCCCCTGGGATCATGAGGGTCCATCGTCGCTGTATGCCTTGAACAAGCGGACCGGACAAACCGTGTGGCAGGTCACTCGCGACGAGCCGACTTGCTGGGCAACCCCGTTGATCATCGAGCACCAGGGCAAGCAACAGATCATCATGAACGGCCAAACCGCCGCGCGCGCCTATGACTTGCAAACCGGCGAAGAACTGTGGCGGTGTGGAGGCCAGACGGAGCGGCCCGTGGCATCTGCGGTGGCCGAGAATGGTTTGGTGTTCATCGGCAGTGGCTTTCGCGGATCGTTCCTCGGGGCGTTCCATCCCGGTGGTGCGGGCGACATCGAAGGGACCCCTGCGGTGGCTTGGACGATCGATCGTGACACGCCCGATATCGCGTCGCCACTGCTGTCCAACGGACGCCTGTACTTTTACAAAGCAAAAACGGGCTTGCTAACCTGTGTCGATGCCGCGACCGGCAAACCGCACTACACCGCCAGTCGCTTGCCAGACATCCGCAGCACCTACGCCTCGCCAATCGCCGCGGGAGGCTATGTCTATCTGACCGGCCGAAGTGGAACCACGGTGGTCATTAAGGACGCACCGACTCTCGAAGTCGTGGCGACCAATTCGGTTGGAGAAACGGTCGATGCCACGCCCGCGCCGGTGGACGGTGAATTGTTCATTCGAGGCGAACGGCACCTGTTCTGCATTGCCGAGTAACCCCGCGAAGTCGCGGCAGCGAACGCATGATGCGGGCCAGCGAGTGGCAGCCAGACGGCCGGCACGGACCGCAAAATCAAAAGAATGTCTCGGAAACGACGACCAATTAAGTTACCTTAAAGCCATTGCGGGACCTTTCGACCGCCTGCCCTTGCGTGGAGCCTAATCGCTATGACTTGTCTGCTGCGAATTCGACCGTCAATGATTCGAACATCGATGCGTCCCATACAGATGCGTCCCTTGCTGCTGAGCGCGGTCGTGGCCTGCCTCTGGAGTGGGACTCCCAGTTTTTCGGCCGAGGAATGGACCGATGTTTCGGGGACGCGGACGATGATCGCTGATTTCGTCGGCATCTGGGGCGACAAGGCGGTGTTTGCGTTGCCCGATGGACGACGCAAACCGGTGGAACTGAAAATGTTGCAGGCCGAAAGCCGACTGCGGGCACTCGACTTGGCCGAACAGAGCAAGACGCATCTGCAAGAGTTCAAGCAGGAGCTTCAGCAGCGTGCCACAGCGGCCAAAGCCCCCGGAGACACTCGGATCGGGCCGGCGACGGTTCCCGCCCCCGCCTACCAACCGCTCGCCTCCGGTGCCTCGCTGCAGATGACCGCGTCGAACGTCAGCCAACAAATGCGGAACGGCCATGTGCGGGTGCTGTGGGACTCGCTGCCGCCAAAGTACCAGCAAGACATCGAAGAACTGGTGGTGGAGTTCGCCAACAAGATGGATCCTCAGCTTTGGAATCAACAAGTCCAAACGATCGATCGTCTGACGCAGTTGTTGGCCAGCCGTGAAAAGTGGGTTTTCAGCCACCCACAGATTGCCACCATGGTCGCTAGTGACGAAAGTACCGCGCGGTCGATGTACCAAGCGATGATTGGCATGGTGCAAGCGATCACCGATCCAGAGAAGGTTTCGCTGCAACGACTTCAACAGGGCAACTTGGGGGAATTGATCGCGGAACAGAACGAACTGCTGGCGGGGCATCTGTTCTATTTGCAGAACCAATCCAACGCGCCGCTGAGCGTCAAGCTGGATGTCAAGATGATCGACAAGACTCACGGCACCGTTGCCATGCAAGCCGCTGAGGGTGTGGCCGGTAACCGCAAAGAAGCACCGACCAAGATGACGCTGGTCGATGGTCGCTGGGTGCCTGAAGAAATGGCCGAGTCGTGGGACAAGGACATTGCCGCGGCCCGAGAGAGCTTGGCCAATCTGCCGAATCAATTGGATTCGCTACGGTTCGCCGTCGATGGCTTTAGCCAGTCGGTCGACCAATTCCTGTCGCCGTTGGAAACCGCCGAATCAAGCGATGCCTTTCACTCGGGTATCGATGCCATGCTGGCCGACGTCGCCATGCTGGCGATGCAGTCTCTGGGTGGCATGAGCCAAAGCAGTCGAGGCAGTGATGGTTCGATGGATTACGAAGGCGGAGCGGGTTACGACATGGAACCGGGCTATGGCTCCGAAGCGGGTTATGGCTCCGAGCCCGGCTACGACGGAGGCACTTCGCCGATGGGCATGGAATCCTACGAGACGGAAATGAGCGGCTCAGGAGGTGGCAGCCCGATGCCGATGGCGGAAGGCGGTGGCGGCGTGCCACCCGGCGCGGGGCGTCGTCCGATGGCTAATCCCGAACGCCCTTAATCGGCGTGTAACGGCCGTTGCGGTAGCGCCCTTTGCTGTGCGAAGAGGCTGCGTCCAACGCCGATAAGCCGGCTCAGTAAGTTGCGAACTTAAGTCCTCAAGCGGTAAACGAAAAATGCGCTATCCTGTAACGACGCTGTTATTGGCTGGTTTGGCGATCCTGCCTCTAGTCGATGTCTCGGCCGATTGGCCTCAGTGGCGCGGCCCCGACCGCACAGGCTCCGTGGTCGCCGGACCGCTGCTCGAATCGCTACCCGAGAGCGGACAAAAACCGCTTTGGCAAATCAAGGATGTGCCCGGTGGAAACTCTGGCGGATGGGGCTCGCCAGCAATCAGCAACGGCCGCGTGTTTGTGTTTGTACACACCAAGACGAAGAACTCCGATGCCGACCTTGGTCCCGCCAAATTCCCTTGGCTGTCGCCTGAAAAACGGACGATGAGTGACGAAGAGTATCGCCAATACGAAATCAAACGGCGCGACGAGAGTGAGCGTCGGGCGAAGGCGTACCGCTTCGATCAACGCCTGCTGTGTGTCGATTTAGAGTCCGGTGAAGTTGTCTGGGACCACTCCCAACCGAGCGTCTACACACGCTTCACTCATTCGGGCACTCCTTGCGTGATCGGCAATCGCGTGTTGGTGCTCGCCCCTGGGCGACTGGCCTGCTGCTGGGATGCGACCTCGGGCGAAATCTTGTGGAGCCAAAAACTGCCGGGAGAATTTCGTGATGAACACTTCTCCAGTTCGTTTGTCGCCGATGGTGCCGATGGTGATGTGGCGGTCGTTGCGTGTGGCGCCTTGTTCGGCTTGAACGTCGAGGATGGAACGATCCTGTGGCAAGGGGATACGGCACTCGACTATGCCTCGCACTCCAGCCCAACGATCTGGCAAGCAGAGAACGCTGCGGTCGTGATTGCCAACACTTCCGGTAGCCGCACGGTGGCTCGCCGATTGACCGATGGCAAACTTCTGTGGGAACTCGAATCGGGTGCCAGCCAGTCCTCCCCGATCGTCGTCGACAACCGCTTGCTCACCTATGGCTCGTCTCGCAAATCAGGTCTAACCGCATTCGCGCTCGACCCGGCCGCTCCCGAAAAAGCACCTAGCGAATTGTGGCGGTACCAACGTTCCGCCGATCAAGGCTGCTCCCCGGCGGTCGCCAACGGCTTTGCCTTCGTGCAAGGCGAACGCCGGATGGCCAAAGTCGACCTATCCAATGGCAAAGCGGCTTGGCAAGAGACACTGCCGATCTCCAGCCCACGTTACACTTCGCCGATCGTGGTCGGCCAACAATTGCTGTTTGGCTGGCAAGGTGTCGTCGCGATCGATGCCGCGGCAGAAAAATTTGAATTAATTTATGACGCCAAAGTGACCTCCGACGGACGATTGGTCGAAGCCGACCCGCTCCGCAAGGAACTCGGGCTGGATCAGCTAGGCGATGACTCCAAGGATCTCGCAGAATCTGAAAAAATCTGGCAAAGTCAAGCGATTCGCAGTGGTCCGCTCGACTGCAGCACTCCCGCCGCAACCGCCAGCCGAGTCGTTCTGAGACTCCGCGATGGCCTGATTTGCTACGACCTCGGCCAATAACGAGAAACCGGCGCCGATCATTAGCAAATGCTAGCAAAATGGGTAATTTGACAGCTTCGCCACGCGGTCCTAATCTAACGATTCAAGCCCGTCTGACGCGGCTTTTGATCGTCGCGTGGGCAGAGCACAAGATAAGTCGCGCGGGCAGTTTTACCATCCAACGGAGTGAATCATGGTTGACACAATCGAGCAACGCGAAGAAACCGAATTGGAGGCACGTGCGCTGTTGCAAAACAGCCCGATCGGTGAGCTCCGAGAGTTGCAGATTGAATGCAACGCCGAACATCTTCTCATCAGCGGCCGCGTCTGCTGCTTCTATCACAAGCAACTCGCCCAAGAGACCGTTCGTGGCGCTGCCTCGGGCCTGCAAGTGTTAAACACCGTCAACGTCGACTGATTTTTCGAAGCCGTTGTCAACCACGGAAGCTTGATCGGCGAATGCAACTGGCGGAGTTGATGAGCCGAAAGAGTTTTTCGCCGCTGCGTGTGGCACTGATCGTTGAAACCTCGGCAAGCTACGGGCGCGGTCTGCTGCAAGGCATCCTGCGTTACATGCGACTGCACAATGAATGGTCGGTCTTCTTAGAACAGCGTGACCTGCAGGCCAAGCCACCATCGTGGCTGGCGACCTGGGATGGTGACGGCATCCTCTCCCGCGCCACCACGCCACAACTAGCCGACGCGGTGATCGCCACGGGCGTACCCTTGGTCGAACTGACCGACCGTGGCTGCGATTATGGCTTTGTCAGCGTGCGATCGAACGATCGTGCCATCGGTCGAGCCGCAGCGAGTCACCTGCTCGAGCGTGGTTTCCAACGCTTTGGCTTTTGCGGGTTTACCGAAGAAGCTTGGTCGGACCGTCGACAAGCTGGGTTCGTCGAACAACTAGCGACTGCCGGGTTCGATTGCCAAATCTATCGCTCGCCATGGCACGGTGCCACGCTGCGACCTTGGGAAGACGAGAAGCAGCGTCTGGCCCTCTGGCTGAAACAGCAGGAGCGCCCCCTGGGCATCATGGCTTGCAATGATATGCGGGCTCAGCATGTTCTCAATGCCTGCGCCGGCCAGCAACTAAGTGTGCCGGAAGAGGTGGCGGTTGTGGGCGTCGACAATGATGACCTGCTGTGCCAGATGTGCTCGCCACCATTGTCCAGTGTGATCCCCAATGCCGAAGGGGTCGGATACTGCGGCGCGGAATTGCTCGACGCTTTGATGCGCGGCGAGACGGTCGAGCGAGACCATTTGATCGAACCGCTAGGCATCGCAACGCGGCAGTCGACCGACGTGGTCGCCATCGATGATCCCGAAGTCGCCGCGGCATTGTCGTTCATTCGAGAAAACGCCTGCCGAGGAATCACCGTCGCCGATGTCACACGCAACGTGCCCGTCTCTCGCAGCACGTTGGAACGGCAGTTGAGAAAATATCTTGGGCGTACCCCGCAACAGGAGATCCGTTACGTGCAGATTAAGCGGATCCGAGAACTGCTCGCGACTTCCGACTTCACGGCGGAACGGATCGCCACCATGTGCGGTTTTGAACACCCCGAATACATGCATGTCGTGTTCAAACGCCAAATGGGGATGACGCCCGGCGACTACCGCCGCACGGCGAAGCCTTCCTGAAATCGCTGCCCAGCGAGTCGAACGGGCGCGAAACGGCGGTTTACGAGGTGACAAAATTTCTCAATTGACCGACGCGTCATCTCATTGATCCCAACGGGTTTAGCAGCCAACCTAGTGACATCGTGTTGGGCACCGCTCAACCATGCGGTGCCATCACAGCGTTCTCCGTCCCTTTTGACGAGCCCCCCATTAACAGCCGCACAACTCTGTCACCGCTTGAAGCCCTGCTGGAAGAAGCCGAACAGGCGTTTGTGGCGCTCCATGGCCACTCTCCGGAACAGGTCGTGGCCGCTCCGGGTCGCGTCAATTTGATTGGCGAACACATCGACTACAACGATGGCTTTGTGTTGCCGATGGCCATCGAACGTTACGTCGTGATCGCTGCGGCGCGGCGCGATCCCGCCGCGGGCCGGCTGGCCACTTTTCACAGCACGCAGCTTCAACAATCCCATGAAATCCCACTCGACGGTTCGCTCACCGCTCCCAGCGGTGGCTGGATCAGCTACGTGGAGGGAGTCGTTGCGGGCTTTTCGGCACAGCATGACGGAATTCCCGCATTGGATGCAGTGATTCATTCCAACGTTCCGCTCGGCGGCGGGCTGTCGAGCAGCGCCGCCCTCGAAGTTGCCACAGCCACATTGCTGGAAAGCCTCTCGGGCCACGTCCTGCCGCCGATCGCAAAAGCGATGCTCTGCCAAGCCGCCGAGCATCGATTCGCCGGCGTGCCCTGTGGCATCATGGATCAATTCAGCAGCGTGTTCGGCAAACCCGACGAGCTGATGCTGCTTGACTGCCGTTCTCAACAAATCCAGCCGGTACCCTTTGCGACCGATGCCGTCACGGTGCTGGTTATGAACAGCAACGTTAAGCACGCATTGAACGGAGGCGAATACGCCGAGCGTCGTGCGGCTTGCGATACGGCCCTCGGCAAACTTCAGCAGACGTCGTGGCGCGACGTCACAGCAAAACAGCTTGAATCGTCGCGAGCGAAACTCACCGCAGTCGAATACCAACGGGCGCGTCACGTGGTGAGTGAAATCGACCGGACGCAACAAGCCGCTCTCGCGCTGACGCGCGACGACTGGGAAACGTTCGGTCAATTGATGTTCGCCAGCCACCAATCGCTGCGAGATGACTACGAAGTTAGCTGTACGGAACTCGACATTTTGGTGAAACTTGCCTCCGAGATCGGAGCACCAGGAGGCGTGCTGGGATCGCGGATGACCGGCGGTGGCTTCGGCGGCTGCACCGTGACGTTGGTGCGCCAAGACTGCGTGCCAGCGGTTCAAGAGCGACTCACCGCAAAGTACTTGCAACAGACAGGCATCACCGCCAGTGGTTTTGCCAGTCGACCGGCTCGCGGAGCCCACCGCATCGGTGGTTAACCATCCGCAGGTCGCAGCGACCAAATGCTCCCTACCTCCCCTCGAAAGGCTTTTCGAAAATGCAGATACGCCATTGCATAGTTCCTCTCTCGATGTTTTTTACCATTGCCCTGGGGTTGTTCGCCAGCCACGCCAGCGCCCAACTGCCGATCACCGACACTTGGCAATTCAAGCTTCGCAAACCGGCCGAAGGCTGGACGGAGCCCAAGTTTGACGACCAGTCTTGGCAAACAGGCAATGGCGGTTTCGGGACGCGAGATACTCCGGGAGCTCGCGTCAGCACTCTCTGGAGAACGAAGAATATTTGGCTGCGCAAGTCGTTTGAGTTGCAGTCGCTTCCCGAACAGCCCGCACTGCTTCTTCATCATGACGAAGATGCGGAAATTTATCTGAACGGACAACAAGTCGCCGCGTTGGAAGGCTGGATTTCGGAATACAAAGTCGTGCCGCTCGATGGCAATCAACGCCAAGCATTGCGAGTGGGCAAGAATGTCCTCGCCGTTCATTGTCGGCAAACCGACGGTGGGCAGTTTATCGACGTGCATGTCATCGATGCCCAGCAGGTACCCAAGCTGCCCCGGCCACCGCGCGATTTGACTCCTTTCCAGTCCGAGCTGATCACGACCTGGGGAGCCGACGTGACGGCAGAAAATGCGTGGACTGAATACCCACGGCCCCAGCTCGTGCGCCCGAACTGGACGAACCTAAACGGTCACTGGGATTACGCAATTACCAAAGCCGACCAGACGACGATTCCCGCCCAGTGGACGGGAAAGATCTTGGTTCCTTTCTCGCTGGAATCGAAGCTGAGCGGCGTACAACGGATGCTCGATACCGACGAAGCCCTCTGGTATCACCGCACTTTCAGCGCTTCGGTGAAGCCAAATCGGCGGACCAAACTGCACTTCGAAGCGGTCGACTACCTAGCCAACGTCTATGTCAACAATCAGTTGGTCGGCACGCATCAGGGTGGCAACGATCCTTTTTCGATCGACGTCACCGATGCCCTGCACTCCGGTGAGAACCAACTGATCGTTCACGTCCTCGATGAAACCGAGGGCTGGCAACTTCGCGGCAAACAGACGCTCTACCCACGCGGCATTTGGTACACCCAAGTATCCGGCATCTGGCAAACGGTCTGGATCGAAGAGGTCGCCGCGACCCACATTACCGATGTCACGATTCACACCGACGCCGCGAGCGGAAAAGTCAACATCCAAACCGATGTCGATGGCCAACCCGCCGCCGGATTGCGCTATGTCGTGGTGATCAAGGATGGCGACCAATCGGTAGCCGAACAGACCTCCGATTCGTCAACGATGGAATTGACTGTCGACCAACCCAAACTCTGGTCGCCCGCGTCGCCGCACCTGTACGACGTCCACGTTTCACTACAGGACACCGCTGGCAAAACGCTGGACAGTGTCAAGTCTTACACCGGCATTCGCACCGTCGGCAAAACGCGCGATGCAGATGGTCATCTACGGCTGACTCTCAATGGGGAAACGGTTTTCCATTGGGGGCCGCTCGACCAAGGCTGGTGGCCCGATGGTTTGCTGACACCTCCGTCGGATGAAGCGATGTTGTTTGACATTGAATACCTGCAAGCGGCGGGCTTCAACATGATCCGCAAGCACATCAAAGTCGAACCGCGACGTTATTACTATCACTGCGATCGTTTGGGCATGCTCGTTTGGCAAGACCAAGTCAGTGGTGGTAAAAATCCACCCTGGACGCGCCTGGATCCCAACCCGATCGACGCGGAGTGGCCGAGCGAACCCCATCAACAGTTCATGCTGGAACTCGAACGAATGATCGATGCTTTGGAAAACCATCCCTCAATCGTCGTGTGGACTCCATTCAACGAAGCCTGGGGGCAACATCAAACGGTCGAAGTCGGCCAATGGGTCCAGCAGCGTGATCCATCGCGTTCGGTGAACATCGCCAGCGGCGGCAATTTCTTGCCGGTGGGGGACATCGTCGACCATCACCAGTACCCCGATCCTGGCTTTCCTTTTGATCCCGCGCACTATCAAGATTTCGTTCGCGTGGTGGGCGAGTTCGGTGGCCACGGCCTGCCTGTACAAGGCCATCTGTGGGATGCCAATCGCAACAACTGGGGATACGGCGGACTGCCGAAGAATAAAGCGGAGTACAAACAGCGGTACGTGCAATCGATCAAGTTGCTGAACCAGTTGCGAAGCCGCGGCATTGCGGCGGGCGTCTACACTCAAACAACCGACGTCGAAGGCGAGATCAATGGCCTGATGACATACGATCGCAAAGTCATCAAGATTCCCGCCTCGGAACTGGCGGAGTTGCACAAACTGCTGTTCGAGCCGGCACCGAACGCCAAAGCCGTTTCGGCCGAAGCACGATAAACGCGACGCGCGATCTCTCACACGACGGTTCTTCCGCCAACGTGCGAGTTGACTCCAATGACATGCCTCCTCACGTGGCCTTCGCTGCGTGAGGAGGTTTCGTATCGTGATACTAAAAAACAAATCGTCCGTTCAACTTGCAACCCATCCAAAAACCTGAACCGACGGCGCTAGTCGCGGGCATTCGGGAGGTTGTCGGTTAGGTTCCCCGTCTTCTCAGCAAAATCGGGAAAACCAAACGCGGCGATTCATTCCTTTCTAGAATAAAGGACGATCGCGATGGTTTGCACCGCTGGCGACCTTAGCTCTCCTCCTCCTGCACCCCTCCTGCACGACTGCCATGCTTCACCATCTTTCCGATTTTCGTCCCCTCAAGCTGCTACTGCTTTTGCTCTGCATTTGCACGGCCAGGGGACTCGATGCCAACGAGAAACGCCCCCACATTGCTGTGATCTTGGTCGACGACATGGGGTTCTCCGACATCGGTTGTTATGGCAGCGAAATCGCCACGCCAAACCTAGACGCGTTGGCTGCCGGTGGACTGCGGTTTACGCAGTTCTACAACACGGGCCGTTGCTGTCCCACACGAGCGGCCTTGCTGACTGGTTTGTACTCGCATCAAGCGGGTATCGAACACATGAATGGCGACTACGCGGCGTGTGTTCACGCGATGGATCGCTCCATTGGCACGCTGATCAATGGCCTCCAATCGCGTGGGCTGTTTGACGACACGTTAATCCTGTTGATGAGCGACAATGGCGGCTGTGCCGAAAGTGGGCCCAAAGGCAGGTCGATCGGAGACCCTACCACGGCGGACTCCACTTGGTTTTGCGGGCAATCTTGGGCTTGGATGCAAGACACGCCGTTCCGCAAGTTTAAGCACTTCAATCACGAGGGCGGCATTGCGACGCCGTTGATCGCGCATTGGCCGGCAGGGATCACCGACAAAGGTGGCTTTCGTCGTGAACCGGCGCATGTGATCGACATCATGGCCACCATCATTGAGCTAACGGGCAGCGACTACCCGCAGCAAGCGAACGGGCATCCGATCTTGCCTCCTGGAGGTGTCAGCCTAGTGCCGCTATTTGGCAGTGGCAACATTGACCGTGATGCTTTGTACTGGGAGCACGAAGGGAATGCCGCGGTTCGCCAAGGCCACTGGAAACTGGTGCGGATCGGCGGCAAGGGTGCTTGGGAACTGTATGACATGCGGATGGATCGGACCGAACAACACGACTTGGCAAAGACGCAACCGGCCGAGGTCAAGCGACTCAGCTCGCTCTGGAATGCGTGGGCCGATCGCTGCCATGTCGCCAAAAATGGGCTGCCAAATCAATAAAGTCGATCTCGCCAAAAGTTGGCCAGCAACGGTCGGCTGAAAACGGTTTTTCCCTTCCACCTAGGAATCCATCATGTTACGTCTTGTCGCTTGCTCGTGGGTACTGTTGCTATTGACTGGCAACATCGGGCGGGCTCAATCGCCGGCCCAGACGGTGCCTGAAAATTCCGTTCCCATTGCCGGCCTATCGCTCCATTGGCAAGACCGGTACTTAGCTATCAGCGGCCCTGACCTGCCCGGCGAAGTGATCCGCACGCATTACCTGGAGGCTTACTGTCGCCCCGGTTCGACCGATCGCGACTGGCACGAGACGGTGATTCGCCATGACAGCAAGTTGCTCAAAGCGACGCCCGATGGCAAACATTTAACGATCGAAGATCGCTTGACCGACGGGGTGGTGGTGCGGCACCAGGTCGACGCCGGTACCGATGAGGTTACTTTCACCGTGACCGCCCACAATCCCACCGGAGTCGCGTCGGAGGTCGATTGGGCTCAACCTTGCATGCGAGTCGATCGCTTTACCGGCACTGACCCAAAAGACTCTCGCGCGGTCCAACCGCCCTACATTCGCAAATGCTTTCTGATGCTTGATGGCAAGCTGACCCGATTGCCGACAGAGCCGTGGGCGTTGACCGCTCGCTACGAACCCGGACAGGTCTATGCACCGAAGCACGTCAACCGCAACGACGTCAATCCGCGACCACTCAGCGAACGCGTGCCGTCGAGCGGCTTAACGGGCTGTTTCTCCGCCGATGAATCGATGATCTTGGCGGTGGCTTGGGAACCTTATCAAGAGGTCTTTCAAGGGGTGATCACCTGCATGCACAATGACTTTCGCATCGGCGGCTTACGAGCCGGCGAAACCAAGACGATCCGCGGCAAACTGTATGTTGTGCCGGCAGACGAAGCGGCCTTGTTAGCTAGGTTCCGTAAAGACTTTCCTGAACAACATTAGCTGCCTTTCATATTCGATGTCCCTGAGACCGATTTCCTGGGGACCGATTTCCGACCCTACCTGTTGCTCCCTATCACGAGACTGAAGATGCTGATTCGCTTGCTAAGGATCGTGCGACAAAAAAGTGTCGGGTACCTTTTGCGAGGAACTCGCCCTTCGGGTGCTTCGCACAAAAGGTACCCGACACTTATTGATCGCGCATTGCTAATACTGTCGATTTGTGTCGGTTGGGCTGGATTCATTGCAGGGCAAGAACCGCCGGGTGCAAAGGCGGTGCTCCCGCTGGTACATGATGCCTTTAGCGATCACATGGTGCTGCAACGGGACCGCGACATCCCGATCTGGGGATATGCTCCCGCAGGGACCGAGGTGCAAGTCACGCTGGCGACGAAGCAGGCCCAGACCACTGCGAATGCGGAGGGCAAGTGGCGCGTCGACTTGCCGGCCCTGTCGGCGGGAGGCCCGTTTGAATTGGTGATCGAAGCCGACCGAAAGGTCGTGCTGCGCGATATTCTGATCGGCGACGTGTGGATTTGCTCGGGGCAATCCAATATGGAATGGCCCGTCGCTGCATCGAATCAGGCGACGGAAGAAATCGCGGCGGCCGATTTTCCCAACGTCCGTTTGCTGACGGTGCCCAAGCGAACGTCACCCACGCCGCTGGAATCTCTGGACGCCGTGTGGCAACCCTGCACACCCCAGTCGATCCCCAGCTTTTCCGCGGTTGGTTACTTCTTTGGCCGGGATCTTCACCAGCGACTCGACGTGCCGATCGGGCTGGTCCATACCTCATGGGGCGGTACCGTTGCCGAAGCTTGGACGAGTGGCGAAGCCTTGGAGACGATGGATGATTTTCGCGCCCCCGTGCGGGCGATCCGCAAACTGCCACCGGCCTCCAAGCCCGCTAACGGCAATCCCAATGTGCCGACGGTACTCTACAACGGCATGGTCGAGTGCCTAACGCCGATGGCGATTCGAGGTGCGATTTGGTACCAAGGGGAATCGAACGCCGGCCGAGCCGAACAGTATGGCAGGTTGCTGCCGACGATGATTCGCGACTGGCGTTCGCGATTCTCAGGGGGCGAGTTTCCTTTTCTGATCGTGCAATTGGCGAACTTTCAACAACCGCAAACCGAACCGGTCGAGGCGGGGTGGGCGGAACTACGCGAGGCACAAGCCACGACGGCACGCAACGATCAGCAGGTCGGGTTGGCAATCACGACCGACATCGGCGAGGCCAATGATATTCACCCTCGCAACAAACAAGATGTGGGCAAGCGTTTGGCACTGCAAGCGATGCAGATTGCCTACGGTGTAGAGCTGGTAGCGACGGGCCCCGAGTTCGACTCGCTGTCCGTTTCCGGCAACCAAGCGGTCGTGCATTTCCGATCGATTGGTGACGGGCTGCGCGTCGCAGGCGACACGTTGAAAGGTTTTGCCATTGCCGGCAGCGACGGCAAGTTTTTCTGGGCCACCGCGGCTATCGAAGGCCAGACCGTCGTTCTCTCCGCCCCCGAGGTGGCTCAGCCGATCGAGGTGCGTTACAACTGGGCGACCAACCCCATTGGCAACCTGTTCAACCAAAACGGTTTGCCGGCCGCTCCCTTTCGCGCGTCCAGCAAACCGGCCGATGCGAACGATACGTCATCACTCCCACTCCCACCAGCCACTCCGACCGAACTGGGGATTGCCCCAGATCGGCTGGCAAAAATCCCGCCGGCACTGGAACAACTTGTAGAAGAAGGCAAGGTCGCCGGCGCGGTGATCGCGGTCGCGAGGAAGGGGAAACTGGCACTGTTGGAGGCGGTTGGTTACGCCGACTTGCAATCGAAGACGCCGATGCGAACCGACACGTTGTGCCGCATTTACTCGATGAGTAAGCCGATCACCGTTGCTGCGGCGCTCACGCTGGTCGACGATGGCACGATCGGCTTGGACGATCCGGTGGCAAAAACGATTCCCGCCTTCGCAGACGTACAGGTCTATCGCTCGGGCGATGGAAACGAGAAGAGCCTGCAGTGCGACCCGGTGGCTCGCCCGGTGACGATCCGCGACTTGATGCGGCACACCTCGGGACTACCTTACGGCTTCTTCGGCAACACGGCGGTCGATCAAATGTATCGCCAAGCGGCCGTGCTCGGCCAAACCGACAACGCGGAGCAACTGGCGGAAAAAGTGGCCAGCCTGCCGCTGCTGCATCAGCCGGGCGAACGTTTTGAATACGGTGTCTCGATCGATGTGTTGGGACGTGTGATTGAAGTGGCGTCGGGAAAACCGCTGGATACGTTCTTGCGCGAGCGCATCTTTGATCCTTTGCGAATGGACAACACGCGATTTTATGTACCAGCGGACAAACAGCAGCGATTCGCGACCGCGTATGGGCCTTCGGCCGCCGGCCCGCTGCTTGTTTCAGATGCGGTTTTGACCAGCCGTTTCATTCGCAGTCCGCGGATGCTGTCGGGTGGTGGAGGCTTGATTTCGACTGCGGGGGACTACCTCCGATTCGCACAGATGCTGCTCAACGGTGGCCAGTTGGACGGCCAGCGGATTCTGCAAGCCGAAACGGTCCGCGCGATGACGACCAGCCAACTTCCCGAGCAAGCGTATCCAATCCAGATGGGTGGCCTACCGATCTTGGGGATGGATTTCGGTCTAGGCCTGTCCGTCGTGCGGGAGCCCATCATGGACCCGGCCGCTCATTCAGGCGAATTCGGCTGGGACGGCATGGCCAGCACGCACTTTTACGCTTCACCCAATGACGAACTCGCCGTGGTGGTGCTCGGTCAACTGCTTCCTTACTCGCCCCAGTTGGAAACGGCGGTCAAACCGTTGCTGTATGAGGCGATTTCCGAATGAACCGAGACGCTGGTGGCGTCAAGCAGGTCCGGCACCAAGTTGCAATTGAAACACGTCGGGGCCGGTATGAACCGTTTTGACGCGCCCGATTAAAGTCGTTGCCGTGGCGTCCGAAATTTCGATCGGCAAGAACTGTCCGGCTTGGCGTCGATTGCCATCGTAAACCACAATGCGATCACACAAGGTACGCCCCATCATCTGACATAGCGGACCATCTTCCTTGCTTTTCTGAGCCCGTTTACTGGGGCCTTCCACAAGGATCTCGACCGTCTGGCCAATGAACCGCTGATTATCCTCGGCCGAGATTTCGTCCTGCACGGCCAGCAGTTCATTGTTACGCCGCGTCTTGATTGCTTCGGGAACGTCGTCTTCCATCCGCTCGGATGCTTTGGTGCCAGCGCGCACACTGTACTTGAAGATAAAACTGTTTTTGAAGCGACAGCGTTTGACGAGCTCGATCGATTGCTGAAAGTCCTCTTCCGTTTCCCCGCAGAAACCGACGATAAAATCGCTGCTGACCGAAGCCTCCGGGAGGATCCGTTCGATGCGTTCCATCATCGCCGTATAATCGGCCACCGTATATCCGCGACGCATCGCTTTTAACTGGCTATCGCTGCCACTCTGTGCCGGCACATGCAAATAGGTCGAGCACTTCGGCAGTTCGCGAATCGTCAGCAACAGTTCTTCGGTCATGTCTTTCGGATAATTGGTTACGAACTTTAATCGCCGCAGCCCTTCGATCTCGTGCAGTTGTCGCAGCAGGTCGCTCATCCGCGTCACGTTGCCATGTGCATCGGTGTAGCGATAGCTGTTGACGGTCTGGCCGAGCAGGGTGATTTCCACACAACCTTGATCGGCCAAGATCTGCGCTTCAGCAATAATCTGTTCCGGACTGCGACCCTGTTCGGGACCGCGGGTCATCGGGACCACGCAGTAGGTACAGAACTTGTCGCAGCCGATTTGAATCCGCAGGTAAGCCTGGAATGGTGTGGGGCGCATCGCTGGATCGCGAAGCGGGTCAAAGGTTTCGTGGCTCCGACGAATCGTTTCTTGAGAACCCGATTTACGCCCAAGCGAGACGGCGATTTGTCGACCTTGACCGGCGTGAATATTTTCCAGCAATGAGGGGATCTGCTGTAATTGTCCTGGACCAACGATCAGGTCAACGAATGGCGCACGTTGAAAAATGATCTGCTGATCTTTTTGCGCCATACAGCCCATCACACCGATGGTCTTTTCGGGATTCCGTTCCTTGGCCTGACGGAGTTTTCCCAGGGCGCTGTAAATTTTCTCTTCGGCGTGCTCGCGAACACTGCACGTATTGAACAGAACGGTATCGGCTTCTTTGGGCGTCGCCACCAGTTCATAGCCATGCTGCTTCAGATCGGCGACCACCATTTCGGTGTCCAGCACGTTCATCTGGCAGCCAACTGTTTCAATGTAAAGACGTTTGCTCATATCAACCGTTCGAGTGATTCGATCGCTAAGGTTTCACTTCGTCGTCGCTTGCCTCTTCGTCACCCTCGGGGACTTGCTTTTTCTTCACGAAATCCTGGAGGATTTCCGTGTAGAGCGAACGCCGACGGACAATCAGGCCTGAAAAGAGGGTTACCGCGACCGCCACAACGACGGCCCACAGCATCAGATCGGTCATGGAAATTTGAGATCCACCCATCTCCATAACCTAGCAACAATAGTGAACAAGCGGGACGGGTAATCCAGGCAAACCACTCCGTGCCGACGGACGCCCCTCCGCCAGCCCAACGCGAAAGCGCTAGCCGATCGCGAAAGCAACCGGATGGGCTTCCCTGCGGCGACGCCTGGCAGCTTAGTTACGGTATGGCGATCATCCCGCCCGCAATGGCGGCGGCTTCGACCAAGACCGCATTTCGCTGGTACGGTGGCCGCTGGCATAGTGCGGGAGCACAGGTTCCCGGCCGGAAATAGCCGAGAGTGTAATTGCACTCACAGGGCGGCTGGACGGTCGCCAGATAGGGCAGCATCGGGACGGTGGCGAAAAACCGCGCTCCACTGACCAGCGGTTGCAATTGCCAGCAACGCTCGTGACCATGCCGCTCCAACATCACATCCTCGAAATAGAGCGGATGCGAAAAGGTGTTCGGAGCGTGCCAGAGATAGGAGCTCATCGACCAGTCGCCTGGGCGATCGGGCCCTTCGGACAGCACTTCGGTCGGCTTCGGCTCGGGGTTGGCCAACGCGTCAGGAAGGCGACTATTGCCGATCTGCGAAAGATCAATCGTGGGTGCTCGCAGTTCCGGCAGCTGAAACACCCCCTCTTCGCGGCCCACCGTTCGATCGCGGCCGTAGAGCGACTCACCGCCAAGTTGCGACGTTTGAGTCGGCGGGGTTGCCTCGAGCACTGCTGGCTCCTCTCCTGAGACGTTGTGTCCCACACCCAGGAGCAGCATCACGACAAACCAGTGGAGATGTTTTTTCACGACAGACGTCCCTGTCTAACCGAGGAGTTCCAACCGCGCGGAGTCCGCACAGCTTCCGCCTATGTTATCGACGGGAGTGGAAGGGAAACGCCAAAACAACCGTAGCGGCCGCAAAAACCGGGCAATGCCGCACAAGCGACACCGCCCGCAAAGTCACCGCGATCGCAACCAAGCACGGCTTGCTTGATGGATGGATGCCCTACTTATTGCCGGGAAAATTGACAGCCGTGTTTTTGGGCAGCTTCAACGGTTCGAATTTCAGTGAGGCGCTGTTCATGCAGTAGCGTTTTCCGGTGGGCTGGGGGCCGTCATCAAACACATGCCCCAAATGCGCTTTACAGCGAGCACAATGCACCTCGGTTCGTGGATAAACCATCTTCCAATCTCGCTTGGTGCCGACCGCGTTTTCATTCACCGGAGCGTAGTAACTGGGCCAACCGGTGCCCGACTTAAACTTCGTGCTGGAAGTAAACAACGGGAATTCACAGACCACGCAGCGGTACAATCCCTCCTGCTTGTTGTTCCAGTACACGTTACGAAACGCCGGTTCGGTCCCTTCCTGCTGGGTTACGGTGTACTGCATCGAGGTCAGCGATCGTCGCAACTGAGCTTTGTTTTTTGGCTGGTAGGGCGGAACTTCGAACGGCCCATTGGCGGCCTCGGCCGAGGCCGCCGGATCACCTCCAGAGGCCCCGGGTTCATCGGCGGCAAAGCCGCGCATTGTCACAGCCATGGCGGCACCAACCAGGATGGAACCGACCAGCAATACGATGCGGCGTTTTTTTTGGGAATGACTCATCAAGGGTTTCTCCTTCCCTGTGGGGGAACGCGTCGATTGAACGCACATTGAGGGTAACTTACTATTGTAGCGCTAAACCAACGCCAAACCAACAAGAATGGCATGCTTCTCTGCTCGTCGAGGCCTCACTTGTCTGCTCTGGAACTGGTCGATCTAACGAAAACGTTTGCTGCCCGGCGCGTGGTGGACGGGATGAACCTGACCGTCCCGGCCGGGGAATTGTTGGTCATCGTCGGGCCTAGCGGCTGCGGAAAAACGACCACTTTGCGGATGATTGCCGGCCTGGAGTCGCCCGATTCCGGTGACGTCCGTGTCGGTGGTCGGTCCTTAGTCGGCACATCGCCACGGCATCGCGACGTCTCGATGGTGTTTCAAGATTACGCCCTGTACCCGCACATGACGGTCCGCCAGAACTTGGCGTTTGGTTTGAAGATGCGGCAGCTACCGCCCGCGGAAATCGATCAGCGGGTCGCGGCGGCCACCGCCACGCTCGGACTGGCGGAATGGCTCGATCGAAAACCCGACACCCTCTCTGGTGGCCAACGTCAGCGGGTTGCGATCGGCCGCGCAATCGTCCGCCAACCTGACATCTTTCTGCTCGACGAGCCCCTTTCGAATCTGGATGCCCAACTGCGAGATGCAATGCGAGTGGAGTGGGTGCGACTCCATCGACAGCTCGGAGCGACGATGATTTATGTCACTCACGATCAAACCGAAGCCATGATGATCGGCCAGCGCGTGGCGGTCATGGACGCCGGGAGGATCCGACAAATCGACACACCGCTCCAGCTTTATCACCATCCCAATCACAAAGCAGTGGCCGCTTTTTTTGGTTCGCCGTCGATGAACTTTTTCACCGCTCAGCGGCAACCCGACGGTGGCTGGTGGACCGGCTCGCACCGCTGGCCGATCGCGTCCGACGTATCGGAGCCGGTGGTGGAAGTGGGTGTTCGACCCGAAGCCTTCACGACCGTTGCCACCTCCGACGATGCCTTGCCAATGGACATCGTCGTCGACGTCGCACAGCCGCTCGGCGCAGTCACTCACGTGCATGGTTCCTGGCAAAACGTCGCCGTTACCGTGCTAGTCACCGATGACCAACCGCCGACACCCGGGACCCGGCTCCGACGGTTCGTCGCTCCTGGGGCGATCCACATGTTTTGCCAGACCAGCGGCCAACGCATTGGCGGCAATGCATCGCACGGAGATTTCGCACATCCAGCGAGCTGACCAAGCGGGCCGCCAGAGGCTGCTAAGCAGGTTGGCAGGAATCATTCCGCAGAACTCTGCTTAGCCGTTTGGGCGATAGCCCCGGTTCTATTCAGGAACCGCGGCTATCGCCAAGGCGGCGCATTTACCCGATGACTCAAGTCTGCCTGCTTAGGAAGCCAGTTTTTGAAGCACTGCGTCGCCCATCGCTTGTGTTCCAGTCGCCGTACCGCCACGGGCGATATCTTTGGTCCGCAAGCCGTCGGCTAGCACGTCGCGCACGGCCGCCTCGATCGCTGCCGCTTCGGTTTCCAACGACAAGGAATGTCGTAGCATCATCGCCGCGGCAAGAATCGTTGCCAACGGATTGGCGATGCCCTGCCCCGCAATATCGGGAGCCGAACCGTGGATCGGCTCGTACAGACCGGGGCCGCTGGCACCAATGGAAGCACTCGGGAGCATCCCCAAAGATCCGGGCAACATGGAGGCTTCATCCGTTAAGATGTCACCGAACAAGTTGCTGGTGACCACAACGTCAAAGTCACGCGGACGGCTGATCAGGTGCATCGCCATCGCATCGACCAACACGACATCATATTCCACGTCGGGAAACTCTTCGGTCATCACGCGCTGCGCCACCTGCCGCCACAGACGACTTGGTTCCAGCACGTTGGCCTTGTCGACGCTGGTCAAACGGTTGCTCCTGCCTCGCGCGGCCGTGGCGGCCAATCGGACGATCCGTTCCACTTCGGGCACGCTGTACTTCATGATCGCATAAGCCGACTCCACGCCGTCATCGGTACTGCGACCGCTCTCCCCAAAGTAGATTCCACCAGTCAGCTCACGGAAAAACAGAATGTCGGTGCCATCGACGATTTCTCGTTTCAGTGGCGACGCATCGACCAATTCACGGAACGTTTGAATCGGGCGCAGGTTGGCGAACAACTGCAGTTCCTTACGGATCTGTAGCAAGCCTTTTTCCGGACGCGTCTTGGCCGAGGGATCATCCCATTTTGGACCACCGACGGCCCCCAGCAGCACCGCAGCGGCCGCTTTACATGCCTGCACTGTCTCCCTTGGCAGGGGATCTCCCGTCTGATCGATGGCGATACCACCAATCAAATGATTCTCAAAATGGAAGGCATGCCCAAATTTCTCCCCCACGCGGACAAGAATTTTTTCGGCTTCCTTAATAATTTCCGGGCCGATGCCATCCCCAGGCAGCAATACGATTTTGGCGTCCACGACTGCAAACATTCCTTAAAAAAGCGAATTATTGACCGACGGCTTGAACGCCCACCTAGCGGTCGTGGCGGAATCGTCAGCGTTTAGCGAGACACTTTAACCGATTGGCCGCTGGGCACTACAGCCGGCATAAGCCGCGATGATTGCCCGCAGCTGGCTCAATCGCCCCCACCGACGGCCAGCCCACTGCGGCTCGGCCGCAGGTAACCTGATAACTTCGTTTGCCAATCTGCTTGTTTTTTGAGTACAATAGTGAATCCCACCTGCAAACCGACAGGCAGTTCCCCTCCGAATACCATTCCGGAGCGGTTTGTCAAACCTGCCGGTCCTACCCACCTAACTTTCTACTTAGCCTTCGGCTGTGTAGTCCCCCCGCTTCCAGACGCTCTTGCTGGATGGCCGCGTTGTTTTCGTAGCCGCCGAAGAGCTGTTGCAAAGGAGTTCCTTTTTTGAAGACCAACCCAGTGATCGAACCGGCGAAATCCTCCTCGGAGGCTTCCTCTGCCGCGTCGCGGTCCGCTCCGCGGCGGCCTCTCTGGAAACGCCGGATGCCATTGTACGTGGGCTTGGTGGTTGTGCTCTTCGCTTCGGTGCTGTTGGCTGCAAGCTGGCCTCGGCGGCAAGACGCGCTGTCGCAGCAGGCGCTCTGGCATCAAGTCGAGCGCACGGGGCTTTCGATTTCCGTCATCGAACGCGGCAACATGGAAAGCCAAGACAACGTTGGCGTCTTCTGCGAAGTCGAAGATGTGCAGCGGGACGGAATCAATGGCACCCCGATCGTTTGGATCATTCCCAACGGCAGCACGGTTGAGAAAGGGGAACTGTTGGTCGAACTGGAATCGACGCCCATGCGTGAGGCGCTCGATGAACAGTTACTGGAGACCGAGGAAGCTCGCACCCAGCAATTCCAAGCCGAAGCCAATTACGAAAACCAGCTGTCGCAGAACAGCACTCTGCAGGCCGAAGCAGAACTGGGAGTGGAACTGGCTCGACTGAATCTGGAAATGTACATCGACAAGCAAAACGGCACGCACCGTCTGGCGATCGAGGAGGTCAAGCGAGCGATCGACAACATCAACAACGAAATCTTGGCCGCGCAAGCTTCGATGGAACTGAAGGACGAAGATCGTCGCGGGTTGCAGTCGTTGTTCAAGCTGGGCTATGCCAACCGCAACGAACTGCGCCGTAGCGAGCTGTCGTACCTGCAAGCGGAGGGTCAGTACGCCGCCAAACTAAACGAACTGGAAACGAAACTCGCCTCCCTCGGCAAGCTGCAAGACTACGAACGCCGCATGCAGATCTTGACGTTGGAAGGAAAACTGAAGACGGCCCAGCGGAGTCTGGAGCAGACGCAACGCAACAACGAAGCCAAACTGGGGCAGATGAAGTCGCTGCTGCGAACCCGGACGGAACAGCTAAAGAAGGAAGAAGAGCGACTGGTTCGCTACCAGTCGCAACTAGAGAAATGCCGCATCTATGCACCGCAAGCCGGTATGGTGGCTTACGTGAGCGCCCGTAATGACGAGATCCGTGAAGGCGTTCCCGTTCGGTTTCGGCAGAATCTCTTGTCGATTCCCTTACTCTCGAAAATGCAAGTCCGCACGGCAGTCCACGAATCGGTCCTCGATCAAATGGCGCATGGCTTGGACGTGACGATCACCGTGGATGCGTTCCCCGATCGTGAATACTCCGGTACGGTGCGATCGGTTGCAGTGCTGCCGGATCAAAGTGGCTGGCGCGGCAGTGGTACGAAGGTTTACGAAACGGTCGTGACCATTGATTCGGAGGTGGAGAATCTCAAACCTGGCATGACCGCCGTGGTTGAAATCCATATCGATGAAGCGGCCAATGTGATTGCAGTGCCCGTTCAATCGGTGATGGAACAGGATGGCAAGACGTGGTGCATGAAGCAGGGGCCCAACGGCATCATTCCCTGTGAAGTGAAACTTGGTCGTAGCAATGATGCTTATGTGGAAATCATCAGCGGTATCTCGGCCGCCGATCGTGTGGCTTTAAACCCGACGGACGTCGCCCAGGAAGTTCTGCCCGATCCCGTGAGCACACCAGAACCGTCCGACGAGCTGATCGCGGCAGCGCGTTAAACGGATCTTTCGAAAGGATCGCCACAGTGCATCTAGCCACTCTCAAACTAGCGATCCGCAATGTTTTGCTGCACAAGATGCGGTCGTTTCTGACCTTGCTCGGCACGATTCTCGGGGTCGCCAGCGTGATCGCCATGCTGTCGGTCGGAGAGGGTAGCAAAA
>Ga0209947_1000369_pt1 | contig 28042 bp, 28 predicted proteins | sample SalPonR2_B_D2_MG_FD_185706 | JGI IMG/M metagenome (GOLD analysis project Ga0209947, IMG submission 185706) | Salt pond soil microbial communities from South San Francisco under conditions of wetland restoration - Salt Pond MetaG R2_B_D2_MG... ...
GTCGATTGGGGGGAGATCGGGCATGTGCAGCATTTTCTCAGATTGCGCAGTGCACGGGTCGTGACGGGGCGCCACGCGCGGCGTCAGTTAAAGGCAAGGGGCGTTGTTCGTTATTGGTTATTGGTTGTTGGTTGGCATGGCGGTTTACGGTCGGACGCTTTACGGTTTACGCAATCAAGAGAAGTTTTCAGTTTTCAGTTCGGCGGAATGAGCAGTCTGATGTGATGGTAGGGTGTGTGTATGAATACGCTCGGCGTTCTTTGTGGTGGTCTGAGCGTAACCGCTGAAGCGGGAAATCCGTTGGCTTGATTCAGGAGATACGTCATGAGCGTGATTCAAAAATTGGCATTATCGTTGCTGCTGGCGGCCAGCAGTGCTGCGAGCGCGGTTCACCTCGGCGATTCCGGCCAGGGTGATGCGCTGATCCTGCCGTACTGGACCACGCAGGGCGGCAACGACACGTTGCTGACCCTGCGCAACAGCCACGATGCGCCGGTCGCGATCAAGGTCCGCGTGATTGGTGCCGACGGGGCCGAGCTTCACGCACTCAACCTGTACCTCGATGCCCGTGTGACCTGGACGGCGGGATTTTCCACTTTTGACGACGGTGCGCCGCGGCTCTTCAGTGTCCATCCAAGCTGCACGTTGCCGATACTGGCCCAGGAAGCTCCGTTCGGTACGCCGCAGTTCGGGCTTCCGGAGGCACACGGTTATCTCGAAATCATCGAAATGGGGGTTGCCGAGCCGGGGGTGGCCACCGACGCCGAAGGCGACTGGCAGGCCTGCGTCGACCTGATGCAACGACTGGAAACGGGGCCATGGTTCGATACGCCCAACGCGGGTCTTCTGCCGCCAGCCGGCCGCATCGGCGCGACGGCGCAAATCATCGATGTCGCGGACGGTGGAATGACGACGGTCGAGGCGATTGGGCTCGCCGGTTTCAGCAATATCGCGCAACACACCGATTACCGGAACCCGGAGCCCAACCTGGCGTCGGCCCATGATGCCGGCACGCCTTCCGGAGCCACTTCCAGCCAGGTGTGCCTGCCAAGCGGATGCCGCACCGATACCTGGACCCATCCGGTCGAGGCCGTGGCCGCCGTGCTCAGTGTCGCATCGCTCGAGGCGGACTTCAGTATAAACCCCTACATCGGTGGACTCAGCGAGATGGTGCTCGTGCGGCCGCTGGAGCGTTTCGAAGGGACGATGGGGGCAGGTTTTCGCGTCGATGCGGTGCCCATGCTTTCGATCTTCGATCGCTTGGCTAATGCGGCCGCACCGCAGACCTGTCCTGATTGCCCGATCATCCCGGAGCCGCCGCCTGGTTCGCCTGTCCCGATAGATGATTTCCCGGTCGAGTTGCCGCGGGACGAGGTTGTGACCGTGGTTTCTTTCAACGCGAGCGGAGAAGACTTCGATACCGACCAGATCTCGCCGTTGCTCGGAGCCCCTTTCCGGCCGACTTTTTCGCTGGTCGAGCAGGACATGACCTCTGGATTCGCCAGCTTGACTTTCGAGAACGATGACAACGGCGCACTGGTCTCCGACAGCGGCGACGTGTTTGCCGGCGAACCGGTGATCGGTTTCTCGTTACAGCAGTTTTCCAACGGCTTTCTTGTGGTTGACGGCCTCGAAGTGTTTTCGAATTACCGCAGCGCCCAGCAACCCGTCCGGCGGCGCGTCGTGCTGATTGCAGATTGAAATTAATCAGGCCGGGCTGGATGATTCTTTTGACAGAAAGGCTTTTGTCGGCGCAGTGAGCTGGATGTCGGCTGGCGCAGGGTTGGATGCCGGAGAATTTAGATGATTTAGCCAATCCGGGTCTTGGTGATTCCGGGGACTTGCTGGCCGTTGACGCGTCATTTTTTTCTCGTGCCGGCTGTAGTGATAGCTGTCTGGCTCGTCTTCGAGCCGGCCGCCCGGATCGTCGAACGGGAAATGAGAGATTCAAAGATTATCGCGAGGTATGCTTCTGAGGCGACCGACTTATTGCAAGAGCTTCCCCACTGAGCTTCGACAAATCGTCCCGCCGGGCCGGGGGGCATGTTGAGCGCGGCAGGGCTGCAGTGCTGGTCAAAAAAAACGGCCCGGGAAGACCCGGGCCGCTCGTTGGCATCGCGCCGGTGGGGCGCGCTGAGTGTCTTCAGTCGTCGCTGGGCGAATAACCCATCGACGGCTGGAGCACCAGCGTCTCGCGCCAGTAGCCTCTCATTTCGGCGAGCGTGTCGCCCCAGTCTTCCCACATCTGGTCGGCGCGCTCTTCGCCCAAGGCTTCGCGCAGGACGCCGGTGACGCCGAGACGTTCTTCGTCCATCGCCGCCACGTTGGCGAAATGCGAGACCGCAAAAAAATCGGCTTCCCAGTAACCGCCGGGCATGACGTCGAACCAGTCGGGCTGATGCTCGTATTCGGCGTCCTTCATGTAGCCCATCATTTCGCCGACCAGCGCCCTGAAGTCATCGCCCTCGTCGACCCGGAAGTTGTGCAGATGGACGACGGTATAGTCCTCGGCATTGCCGCTCCACGCCGGCAACTTCTCGGCGTATGACGTCTCCCAGGAGGCCATGTTGTCGAACACGCCGGCGTAGATTTCCGCGGTACCCCAACAGCTGTCTCCGGCTTCGTCGTCCTGGTCGAAGTCGGTCCACGTGTCGAATTGATCCACGATGTGGAATTGGGTCCTGTCGCCGTTGAACGCACGCCAGACGCTGTAACTGTCTTCGGAACCGTTCTCCGCCATACAGTCCGAGAGCGCTTCCAGGCCGGCCTGGAACTGCTGGACATGGCTCAGCTTGGCTTTGATGTGGTGAATGGCCAGGTTGTAGCCGTCCTCTTCCTCGTGGTTGTCTGCTGCCAGCGGCATGGCGCAGGCCAGCGCGACCGCCGCGGTAAGGATCTTGGTCGTATTTTTCATCAGATGTTCTCCATGGTGTCGATTCGCGCCGCAAGCCTGAATCGGGCATACGGAACTGAATTACAGCGCCGACAGTGTGTATTAAACTTAACAAAAAAGCAAATATTTAGTGAATCACATCACACTTTAACTGCAAGACCATAACAAGCCGGGTTGGAAACCTGCACCAAGTCGAGATCGGGGCAGGGGGCGCACGGCAACACGTCGCGGGAAAGCCGCGCGATTGACCCACGTCAATACGGTTCCATGCCATTCGGGGCATAGTTTTATTGGACTTCTGACGGGAGTCGTTGCATGACCCAAGAGGGGCGTTCCCTTACCGACAGCGCACTGCGCCAGGTCCTCGAATCGGAGAGCCGGGCGCGTCAGAAAATTTCGGACGAAGAGCAAAAAGCCGCGGCTGCCCTGGAGGCTGCGCGGGCCGAAGCTCGACAGATCGAGACCAACGCGGTCGAGGCGGCCAGGGCGTTCCAGGATGCGTGCGCCGCCAAGGCCGAGCAACATCTGTCCGAATTGCGCGAAACGGCCGAGCAACGCCTGGCCGGCATCGAGTCGGAATCCATCCTGCCGCAAATCAAGGCCGCTGCCGAAGTGGTGGCCCGCGAGCTGTCGGGCATCGAGTCGGCAGACGAAAAGGAGCGCGGGTCACGCGAAACGAAGGGGCCGGCATGAGCACCGCTTTCGCCTATGCCCTGACGCGACTGCATGCGCGCATCGCCGACCGGTCCGGCGATCACGAGCGTAAGAGACTCGCGGCGGTCGACGACTTCGGTCACTTCCTCCAGCTGGCCTCCCGCGGCGGATTCGGCCCGTGGCTGAAGAACCTCGGCACCACCAGCGGCGCGCATGCGGTGGAATATGCATTGCGCGAGGCCTGGCGCGGACGTATCGGTGAACTGGCCGGCTGGTTGCCGGCGCGCTGGCGTCGGCCGGTCGAGTGGTTGCAGTCGGCACCCGACCTGCCGGTTCTGGCCGATCTCTTGCAGCATGGCCGGCGGGCCGGGTGGATGGACCTGGATAAAAACTGGACGCGGCTTCCGGCCGAGCCGGACGCGCTCAGGCTCGAGCTGATCCAACGCTGGCCGGAACTCGATGATTTTTCCAACGACGAACTCGCGCAGGCCTGGCTGGCGCGGTCCCGGAAATTGCTGCCTTCGGTCGACGGACGCAGCACGAAGATGCTCGAGGCGCTGATGCAGGCCCAGCTCGAACCGGCCGGTGCCGGATGGCTGATGCGCGTGTTCCGGCGCGATCCGGGCGCCCCGGTCCAGGTGTTTGCCTACGCCGGGCTGGAACGGCTGGATTTCGAGTTCCTGCGCGGCCAGCTGGTGCGCCGGCGACTGCAGTTGAGCGAGGCGGCCTGATGCTTCGCACCGTACCCGCACGCTGGTTCGAACTGCTGGTGCCGCGCGAATCGGTCGCACGCGCGCTGGAAGTGCTGGCGCAAACCGGCGTGGTTGAGCTCGACACGGCCGTCGAGCAGGAAGAACTGATCGCCGTGCCGTCGCTGGAAAAGCCGCTGGCGCGTTTTGCCGAACTGGAACGGCGTTTCCACAAGTACTGGCCTGCGCCGACACTTCCGAAGGCTTCCCGGGATCAGCTGCTGGAAAGCCAGCTGGAGCGCGCGATGGCGCGTATCGAGGCCTGGTGTGAACAGGCCGCGCCGCATATAGAACGCATCGAGCTGGTCAGCCGCGAGCGCGGCGAGCTCCAGGTGCTCGAAGCGATGTGCCGCGCCGGAACCGGAAAGCGCAAGCTGGATTTCGGCGACCTGCACGCACGCACCCCCGAGATGGCCGCGCGCGTATTCATGCTGCCGCCGGAAAGCGACACGCCGGAACTGGCCGATCCGATCCTGTATCGACGGCTGGATTCGAGCGAGGCCACATGGCTGCTGGTATTCGGCCGCGAGGCGCAGGTCCGGAAACTGACCCAGGCGCTGGAAGGGCATCACGCACGCAGCGTGTCTGTACCGGCGATGCTGCGCGGTAGCCCGGAACAGGCGCTGACGCGCATTCAGCACCGGCTGGCCGCTGCCGCGCGCCTGCTGGCCATGCATAATCATGCACTGGAACGTCTCCGGCACAAGCACCGCCTGGGCGAGGCGCTGGGCAGCCTGCACCGGGTCAGCTGGCTGGTGGCCCACCTGGACGGGATCGCAGCCAGCGAATACATGGCCAGGCTTCACGGCTGGACCAGCGATCCGGACGGGGAAACGATTCGCAGCGCGCTGGACCGGGCCGGCATCCCGTGCGCGCTGGGTTTCCCGCCGCAGCCGGCCGAGCGTGAGGCGCCGTCGCTGACGGTCAATCCGCCGTGGGCCAGACCCTTCGAGATCTTTGCCCGACTGGTCGGGACGCCGGGGCGCAACGAGGCGGATCCGAGCATCATGCTGGCGGTGATCGCGCCGGTGCTGTTCGGCTACATGTTCGGCGACGTCGGCCAGGGCGCGGTGCTTCTGGTGGCCGGCCTGTTCCTCCGCAAGCGATTTCCGGCCACCGCGCTGCTGATCTGGGGCGGCGCCTGGGCGATGGTGTTCGGCGTACTGTTCGGCAGCGTTTTCGGCCGCGAGGACTTGATCCCGGCGCTGTGGCTGCACCCGGTGGTGGAGCCGCTGCCGGTGCTGGCCGTACCGGTGCTGGCCGGCGCGATCCTGATCGTGCTCAGCATTCTGCTCAGCGGGCTGGAGCACCAGTGGGCGGGGCGGTTCTCGGCGTGGGTGTTCGGCGAGGCCGGCATGGGCGCGGCACTGGTGCTGGGTATTGCCAGCCTGCAGAACCCGGATCTGATGCTGGCGGCCGCCGGTGCGCTGGTGCTTCAGTTCTTCGGCATGGCCTGGGAATTTCGTCGCAGCGGCGGCATGGCGTTTGCGCGCGCGGCCGCCGACCTGATCGAGGGCCTGATGCGGCTCGTGGTCAACACCCTGTCTTTCGTGCGCGTCGGCGCGTTCGCGCTGGCCCATGCCGGCCTTTCGCTGGCGGTGGTCAGCCTGGCCGACGGCAGCGGCAATATCGTGATCAGCCTGATCGTGATGGTGATCGGCAACGCGCTGATCATCGCTATAGAAGGGCTGGTCGCGTCCATCCAGACCACGCGCCTGGTGCTGTTCGAATTCTTCAACCGCTTTCTCAAGGCCGAGGGTCGCGAGTTTCAGCCGCTCGCGCCTCCAGTTTGAGACCGGAGCAGCCATGACCCGACCTACTGCGACGCCCCCAGACCCTGCATCCGCGACGTTTCGCTCGGTCGCGCGTCCTCGACGTACTGGCAAGTACGCCTGCGGGGCGCTCGGTCGCGAAACGACCCGGCTACAGGATCTGGAACCGTCTCGCTACGGTCGGGCCATGGCTACTCCGGTCTTTGCGCCATTAGTCCTGTTCCCGTAACCCTGATCATTTCTTAGGAGAACGATCGATGTCTGACGAAAACACCACAAAGAAAACATTCCGGATCGGTCCCGCGCTGATGTTTGCCGGGTCGGTGGTCGTGGCGCTGCTGGCCAGCGGGCTGCTGTGGCTGCCCCAGGCGTTCGGCGTCGAGCCGACTGCCGGCGGACAGCTGCCGGCCGAAGTCTTCAAGTGGGGCTTCGCCGCGGCGGCCGCGGCCACCGGCATCTCGGCGCTTGCCGGAGGCTATGCGGTCGCCACCGTCGGCAGCGCTGCCGTGGGCGCGCTGACCGAACGGCCCGAATTGCTCGGCCGCGTACTGATCCTGGTCGGCCTGGCCGAGGGTATCGCGATCTACGGCCTGATCGTATCGATCCTGATCCTGAATCAGCTGGCCTGAGCAACAGGGACCGGCAATATGACTGTTCCGGTATTCATCGGCGATGAATGGACCGCGGCCGGCTGGCGGCTGGCCGGTGTGCGAGTGATGGTGCCCGAACCGGAAGCAGCCCCGGTGCGTGCGGCTTTCGAAGACGCTTGCGGCGCTTCGCCGGCGCTCGTGCTGGTCAGCGCGCGGTTTGCGCGGCTGCTGGACCCGGTCCGCCTGATGGAGGCGCGCCGAAAACTGGACCCGCCGGTGCTGGTGGTCGGCGATGCGGCTGGTTCCGACCGGCCGGACGATGTCGCCGGCGCAATCCGGGAACGAATGGGAGTGGCACGATGATTGGCAGGACACGCGTGAAAGGCAATAACCCCAATGACGATAAGGGCGATCAAGGCGATAAAACCAGCCTCGGTTCGAAGGACGCGCGCGCTCATAACCGGGAATCGCTGGATGCGCTGCTGGCGCATGTCGAGCAGCAGTGTCGTGGGCGTTGCGAAGAAATCTCCGGACGGGCCAACGCCGAGGCCGACCGGGTGCGCCAGGCTGCGCGCGACAGGGCGGCTGAACTGTTGCACGAAGTTCGCACGCGTGAGCGCCGCAACCAGGACGAGCGGCTTCGCGTCGAGCGGGCGCGCCAGCAGTCCAGGATTCGGCAGCGCGAACTCGCCGAAAGACGCGCGATGGCAGAACAGGGTCTGGAGCTCGTGCGCGAGGAGCTGGTATCGCTATGGAAAAGCGGCGACCGGGCGCGGGCAAGCTGGCTGGAGCGCACGCTGACCGACGCGCGCGCCGTGCTGGCCACCGATCACTGGCGGCTTGGCCATCCCGACGACTGGTCGCCCGATGAAGCGGCGGCTGAACTGGCCGAGCGTGCCGCGCCCGGCGTCGAGATCGACTGGCAAGCGGATTCCGAGCTGGCCGAGGGTTTCGTGGTTGGTGCAGGCAAGGCCCGGGTGGACGCCACGCCGGCCGGGCTTACCGCGCGAGGCGAACGGATCGCCGGCGTGCTGCTGGCGCAATTGCCTTCACCGGATTCGCCGGCGCAGGACGCCGCACTGGATAAGGAGGTGACGTCATGAGCGGCGCATCGGCAAGAATCGTACAGGTCGGCGGCCCGGTACTGCGCGCCGAAACCGACGGCATATTCCGCAGCAACGAGGCGGTGGAAGTCGGGCATCAACGCCTGATCGGCGAGGTGCTGCGGCTCGACGGCAACCAGATTGTGGTCCAGGTGTTCGAGGAAACCGCGGGCCTCAAGCCCGGCGACCCGGTGACCGGCACCGGCAGGCCGCTTTCGGTGCGCCTGGGCCCGGGGCTGCTGGGCGGCATCTTCGACGGCCTGCTGCGACCGCTGACCGGATCGGATGAATCATTCATCGAGCCGGGCTTCACGGTCACGGCCGCCGGACGCATTCCGTTCACGCCGGTGGTGGAAAAGGGCGACGCGCTGACCCAGGGCCAGGCGTTCGGCAAGGTGGTTCGCGACGGCCGGCCCGATCTGTTGTGCATGGTGCCGCCGGGGGTTTCCGGCACGGTCGAGACGATTGCGCAGGCCGGCGACGTCGGCGAGACCGACACCGTCTGCGGACTGGCGGGCGAGGACGGACAAACGCATGAACTCTCGTGCAGCCAGATCTGGCCCGTGCGCGATCCGCGCCCGGCCCGGCAAAGGCTGCCGGCCAACAGCCCGCTGATCACCGGCCAGCGCATCATGGATACGCTGTTTCCGGTCGCCCGCGGCGGGCGCGCCGCGCTGCCCGGCGGCTTCGGCACCGGCAAGACCATTCTTCAACAATCCGTGGCCAAGTGGTGCGACGCCGACATCATCATCTACGTCGGCTGCGGCGAGCGCGGCAACGAAATGGCCGAGGTGCTGCGCGAGTTTCCCGAGCTGGAAGACCCGCGAACCGGTCGGCCGCTCAGTGAAAGATCGGTGATCATTGCCAACACTTCCAACATGCCGGTGGCCGCGCGCGAGGCCAGCATCTATACCGGCGTGACCGTGGCCGAATATTTTCGCGACATGGGCTTCGACGTGGCCATGCTGGCCGATTCGACCAGCCGCTGGGCCGAGGCTTTGCGCGAAATTTCCGGGCGGTTGGGTGAGCTGCCGGCCGAGGCCGGTTATCCGGCGTACCTGGGCAGCCGCAAAGCCGAATTCTACGAGCGTGCCGGGCGCACCGAGGCGCTGTCCGGCGCCACGGGATCGGTCACCTTGATCGGCGCGGTGAGCCCGCCCGGCGGCGACTTCTCCGAGCCGGTCACGCTGTATACCCAGCGCAACGTGCGCTGCTTCTGGCCGCTGGATCGCGAGCGCGCCCGGGCCCGTTTCTATCCGGCCATCCATCCGCTGCAGGCCTACTCCGAGGACGCCGACGAACTTGGCCAGTGGTGGCGCGAGCAGGGTTACCCGGAGTGGGATTCGCACCGTCGCCGGCTGCTCGAACTGCTGGGCGAACAGGTGCAGCTCGAACGCATGGCACGCATCGTCGGCAAGGACACGCTTCCGGCCGCCCAGCAGCTGGCGCTGCTCAACGCCGAGCTGGCCAACGAGGCGTTCCTGCGCCAGTCGGCGATGTCGGATGTCGATGCGTTCTGCACGCCCGAACGGCAGATCGCGATGATGCGCACGCTGATTCGCTTCATCGAGCGCTCGCATTCGGCGCTTGAAGGCGGCATGGGCGTTGCCGAGATTTCCGCGCTGCCGCTGCTCAGGCGCGTGCGGAGAATGGGCGAGGAAATCGGCAACGACGAAGTCCAGCGGTTCGAAAAGCTGCAGGCCGACATCGACGAGGCGCTCGCCACTTCGGGCGGTGCCGAGACCGGCACCCGTTCAAGGTCCGAAGCCGATACCACGCAGGAGGTCGCGTCATGAGCATCCTTGCACACGATAGAACGCGCGCCGAAATCCGGCTGGAGGACGCCGCGCTGAGTCTGGACGGGCCGCTGCTGGTGCTCAAGCGCGAGATCGAGTGCGGCTTGCACGATGCCGTAGAAGTGCTGGACGACAACGGCCGGACACGGCTGGGCCGGGTGGTTGCGCTTCGACCTGATTCGATCGTCGTCGATATCCACGCCTCGGGCCGCGATCTCCCGCTTTCCGGCCTTCGCGCGCGCTTTCACGGCGCGCCGCTGAACTTCGGCGTCGGGCCCGGACTGCTCGGCCGGATCCTGGACGGCACCGGCGCGCCTGTCGACGGCGGGCCGCCACTGTCCGTCGTCGAGGAACGCTCGGTCAACGGCGCGCCGATCAACCCGGTCGCGCGCGACCTGCCGAACGACTTCATCGAGACCGGCGTCACCGCCATCGACCTGATGAACTCACTCGTACGCGGCCAGAAACTGCCGCTGTTTTCCGGCGGCGGGATGCCGCACGACCGGCTGGCCATCCGCATCGCCGAACACGCCCGCCTGCTGGGCGAGCGCGACGAGGCGTTCGCGCTGGTGTTCGCCGGCATCGGCGTCTCGCATACCACAGCGGAGCTGTTCCGGAACGCCATCGAGGAAAGCGGCGCGCTGGCGCGCACCGTGATGTTCCTGAACCTGGCCGACGAGTCGAGTGCACAAAGGCTGCTGGCGCCGCGCTACGCGCTGACCGCCGCGGAATACCTGGCCTTTACCGAAGGATTGCACGTGCTGGTGGTGATGACCGACATGACCAGCTATTGCGAGGCGCTGCGCGAGGTCTCGGCCGGCCACGGCGAAATCCCGGCGCGCAAGGGCTATCCCGGCTACATGTATTCCGACCTGGCCTCGCTGTTCGAGCGCGCCGGGCGTATCCGGGGCGGCAGCGGGTCGCTGACCCAGTTGCCGATCCTGACTATGCCCGGTGACGACATCACCCACCCGATCCCCGACTTGACCGGCTACATCACCGAGGGCCAGATCGTGCTCGAGCGCGGCCTGCACCGCAAGGGCATTGAGCCGCCGATCGCGGTGCTCCCCAGCCTGTCGCGACTTGTGGATCAGGGCACCGGCGAGGGCTTTACCGACGCCGATCACCCGGCGCTTGCCTCCCAGCTTTACGCTGCGTACGCGCGCACTAGACAGGTGAGACTGCTGGCCAGCGTGGTCGGCGAGGAGGGGTTGTCCGAGGGCGACCGTGCATACCTGGAATTCGGCGACGCGTTCGAGCAGCGCCTGATCGCCCAGGACGCGCCGCGCAGCCTTTCTGAAAGTATGCAAATCGGCTGGGATGTGCTCACGAGTCTGCCGGCCGGCGACCTGACCCGGCTCAGCGACGAGCAGCTGGAACGCCACCACGCGAAGTCGACGGAGACCGAAGATGGCTGAGGCCGCCCGCGGTTCCGCCTCGCGCGCCGAGCTGCTGGAACTCAGGCGCGAGCACGAGGTTGTCGAGGAAGGCCATCGCCTGCTCGACGAGCGCCGCGTGCTGCTGGCGCGCGAACTGCTGGCCCGGCTGAAGGCCTTCGATCAACGCTTCGAGGCGTTTGCAGATTGTGAAAAACAAGCGCACGCCGCGCTTGCCGATGCGACCGAGCGCATGGGGCTGGAGCAACTGGAGGTCTACCCGCCGCTGGATCTTTCCGGGCTGGAGACGGTTCGCGAGACGGCAAGGTTCATCGGCATCACGTTCGACGGCGTCCGGCTTGCCGAGCTGCCGGAGCCGAAACGCGAACGTGACCCGGTTTTCGAATTCGACCAGGCCGAAACCGCCGCCGGAAAGTTTGCCGGCCTGCTCGAAGAAGCCGTGGGCCTGGCCGCCGACATCGCCCAGCTGCTCAAGCTCGAAGCCGAATACCGGCGCACCCAGCGCCGTGTCCGCGCGCTGGAAAAGATTCTGCTGCCCGAACTGGAGGCCGAGCAGAAGGTGCTGGAAAATGCGCTCGAGGAGTTGGAGATCGAGGAGGCGGTGCGGGTTCGGTTGGCGGCGAAGGGGTGAATCGGAGTTTTCAGTTTTAGGTTTTAGGTGTTAGGTGTTAGGTAAAGACGACGGTGGTTTAGGCAATCAAGGGAAGTTTTCAGTTTAGTTTCAAAAAGCCGCTGGACCCCGTCCCGGATCAAGTCCGGGATGACGTTGCTCGGGGGCCGGGGCGACGGAAAAGCCGTCGGTTTTAGGTTTTAGGAAATCCGGGTTTGGTTTTCGTAGCCTGGATAAGCGAAGCGCATCCGGGGGATGGTGGGTTAGGAAGGCTGACGACGCCTCGCGACGAACGGGTGGTGGACAAGGCGGGGTGGAATCTGTGGTTTACGCTTTACGGTTGCGCGGTTTACGCGGGCGGAGAGGGCTGGTCGTTGGTTTTGTGGGAGGCCCATCCTGGGCCGATGTTCCCGTTCTGATCGGGGCTGGAAGCCCCTTGCATGTTCTTCCACGCAGGGTAAAGGTGGCCGTGGAAGGTTGGCCCCGGGTGCGCTTCGCTTACCCGGGTTTTGAAACCATCGCCCAGGCAAGCTCCCACACCTGTGAGCAGGTAACGGAATCGAATCCAGCCGAGCGCCGGCTACGGGTGTGGGAGCTTGCCTTGCAAGCGATTCCTTTTCAGGTCTGCCGGCGGTTGGTCGTACGAAGGCATTCCAGCCGCGAGGGGGCGGCCGATCGGGGCAGGATGCGCCTCCCACATAACCTTTCCAATGCGCCCAAGCTCGATGCAGATTTCGGAAGCGCCCGTACCCGTCGAACGCTACCCGACCACTAACTTCCGACCACCGCTACCCTGTTCGCGTAAACCCTAAACCGCGCCCCACACCAACAACCAACAACCCTTTCCTCGCCTAAAACCTAAAACCTAAAACCGCCGCACTCAAGCGGCGATCATCCCTACCGCCCGCTTGACCTCATCCAGCCCGCATGCCCGCCGAACGAAGATTTCGCGCGCCGGCCGGGCGAAGCGCATGGCGGTGAAGCCGGCGCCGAGGGCGTGTTTGCCGAGTTCGCCGAGGGTGCGGGTTTCGTTGATGGCGTGGATGCCGCCGGCGACCAGGACCGAGTCGGACCAGCGGCGGCGGGAGTAGCGGGCCAGGCGGTCGGTGGGTTCGTCCCTGGTCTGCTGCCAGCCGTCCAGCGCCTCGATCAGCGCGGCGACGTCGGCCAGGCCGAGGTTGAGGCCCTGGCCGGCCAGCGGGTGGACGCTTCTGGCGGCGTCGCCAAGCAATGCAATTCGCCCCGAAGCCAGCGGTTTGGACTGGCGGCGGACCAGAGGCAGGGCGTGGCGCTCGCCGGTGGCGGTGAACGCGCCGAAAGGGGGTTCCTCGCAGTGTTCGGCCAGTGTCTCGAGAAATTCGTCGTCGCCCAGTTCCATGAGCTTGTCGGCCTCGTCGTCGTGCACCGACCAGACCAAGGAAGACCTTCCCTCCGGCAGCGGCAGCAGGGCCAGCGGGCCAAGGTCGGTAAAGCGCTGCCAGGCGGTGCCGGGATTGGCCTGCTCGGTGTCCAGATGCGCGACGATCGCGCGCTGGTTGTAGTGGTGCGCGGTGACGCCGATACCGGCCGCAGCGCGTACCCGGCTCTTCGCGCCGTCGGCGCCGAGCAGCATCCGGCCCGTCAGAATCTGCCCGTCCTCCAATTCAACCGAAACCTCGTTTTCATCGATGCGAATGTCCTGCACGTCGGCCGGCGCGCAGACCGAAATGCGCCGGCGTTTTTTCAGTTCCTGCCACAGCGCCTGGTCGAGCTCCGGCAGTTCTGCGATCCAGCCCAGCGCGGCCAGGCCGTGCTCGGTGGCGCGGAAATGAACCTTGCCCCGGCCGGCGACGACCTGCATGTCGGAATACGCGGCGATGCGCGCCGGGCGCACGTGTCGCCAGGCATCGAGGGCTTCGAGCAGGCGCTTGGAGCCTGGACTGACCGCGACCACGCGCGGATCCATCGGCGCGTCGGAGAGACGCTCTTCGGGCTGCTTGCGGTCGATCAGCGCGACCTCGCGGCCGGTGCGCGCCAGCGCCAGCGCCGCCGCGGCGCCGACCGTGCCGCCGCCGATGATCAGTGCGTCGAAAATTTCGGTGTCAGGCATTTGTCGTCAGATCTCCCGGGCGAGTTTCGATATCGGTTCGCGAAAGCCCATGGCCGAGGTGACCAGGCGGCGCTTGAGGCCGGGCAGCAGCGCGTGCGCGGTCAGCCCGAGACCGGTGCCGACGCGAAACGGCAGGCTGGGGTTGGTGAAGGCGCGCGCCAGCGTGTCGGTGTAGCGCACGGTGTCGGCCTGGTCGGCCTTGCGCGCCTGGACGTAGCGCGCCATCCAGACCGGCGCGCCGGGATCGTGCGCGTCGGCCAGCACGTCGATCAGCCCGGCGACGTCGCGCAGGCCCAGGTTGAAGCCCTGGGCCGAGACCGGGTGAACGGTATTGGCCGCGTTGCCGATGCACACCACGCGCTTGCCGATGGGGACCGGTGTGCGCAGCAGTTTCAGCGGGTAGCGGGCGCGTTTGCCGGGATGCGAGAAACGGCGAAAGCCGATCGCCGCGCGTTGCTCGAGCCGGGCGATCAGTTCGTCGTCGTCGAATTCCATCGCTTCCTCGATGCGATCGGAGGAATCGATCCAGACGACGCCGAAGCGGCCTTCGGGCTGCGGCAGGAAGGCCAGCGGCCCGGCCGGTGTAAAGCGCTCGTGCGCGGTGTCGTTCGACGCCCGATTGCCATTTGTCCGGGCCATGACGTTGAAGATCATCGCGGACTGATGATAGTCGTGCAGCGTCGAGGCGATGCCGGCGGACTGGCGAACGTTCGAGCCGGTGCCGTCGGCGGCAACCAGCAGCCAGGTCCGGATCCGGGTGCCGGACGCCAGTCGGATCGAGACCTCTTGTTTGTCGTCGTCGACCTGGAAGGTCTCCAGGCGCTCGGGGCAGTACTCGGTGATGCCGTCGGTTTCGTCCAGGCAGGTCAGCAGCCGGTTGCCAAGCTCGCGCGCGACGACCACCGCGCCGAAATGGTCGATGCCGTGTTCGGCGGCGTCGAGGCGCACGTGGCCGAAGCCGTGGGCGCGGGTGACGTCGATATGACGGATCGGACAGCGCGGCAGGCTGTCGTCGAGAATCCCGAGGCTGGTCAGGATATTCAGCGAGGCGCGGTTGATCACCAGGGTGCGATCGTCGTAGCTCGGCTGGTGGTCGGCGCTGCGGTCGATGGCCTCGATGATCGCCACGTCGAATCCGGCGCGGGCCAGCCCCACGGCCAGCGATGCGCCGGCCATGCCGCCGCCGGCGATGACGATGTCGTGTTCGTGCGACGTATCCATCAAGGAATCCTGGCTCATGACTGCATCAGTGCCTCGATGTCGTCGGCCGACGCCGGCACGCCTTCGGTCAGATTTTCCGGGTCGCCGTCGGTCACGCGGATATCGTCTTCGATGCGCACGCCGATGTTGCGGAACTCTGCCGGGATGTCTTCATCGTCGCCGATGTAAAGCGCCGGCTCGACGGTGGTGACCATGTTCTTTTCCAGCATCCGGGAGTGCCCCTCGATGCGGTAGTCGCCCACGTCGTGCACGTCCAGGCCCAGCCAGTGCCCGGTCTTGTGCATGTAGAAACGCTTGTAGTTTTCCTGCTCGAGGTTTTCTGCGAGCGTTCCGGACAGCAGGCCGAGCTCGATCAGGCCTTCGGTGAGCACGCGGCAGGCGGCTTCATGGATGTCGTCGAACGCGTTGCCCGGCCGGGCCTTGTCGATCGCGGCGCGCTGCGCGGCCAGCACCAGGTCGTGGATCTTGCGCTGGGCCGGCGTGAACCGCCCGGCGACCGGGAAGGTGCGCGAGATGTCGGCGGCATAGCCGTCGTATTCACAGCCGGCGTCGATCAGCACCAGACCGTCGTCGGGCAGCGGCTGGTCGTTGGCGACGTAGTGCAGCACCAGCGCGTTGCGGCCGCCGGCAACGATCGGCAGGTAGGCCGGCGGGCAGCCGTTGCGCGTGAATTCGTGCATCAGTTCGGCGGTCAGATCCGGCTCGCCCAGACCGGGGCGGCAGACCTGCATCGCGCGGCGGTGCGCGGCGGCCGATATCTTTGCCGCCCGGCGCATCGCTCTGATTTCTTCGGAAGACTTGAGCAGCCTGAGTTCGTGCAATACGTGGTCGAGCGCGATGAATTCTTCCGGACCGCGTGCGTTGCGCTTGAGCTTGCGGAGCTGGTTGCGCCAGCCGATCACCTGCCGGTCGAAGGCCGGATCGCGGCCCACCGAGTGGTAGATGTGATCGCGGTCTTCCATCAGGCCAGGCAGGATTTCGTCGAGATCGGAGATCGGAAACGCATCGTCCAGATCGAGTTGCTCGCGCGCGCCGTCCAGGCCCAGTCGCGGGCCGTCCCAGCGCTCGCGATCCGGGTCGCGCTCGCGGCAAAACAGAATCTGCTCGCCGGCGTCGCGCCCGGGAACGAGCACCAGCACCGCGTCGGGTTCGCTGAAGCCGGTCAGGTACAGGAAGTCGCTGTCCTGGCGGAAAGCGAACATGGTGTCGCCGTTGCGCAGCTGTTCGGCTGCTGCCGCCACGATGATGATGCTGTCGGGCTCGGTGAGGTCCATCAGGTGCCGGCGTCGACGGGCCAGAATCTTCTTGCTTACCGTCATGGGTATCGTTTCGCGGTTCGGGAGAGTTATGCGGGCTTGCGCAGGCCTTCCTCGCGCAGCAGCAGCGTGGCGACACGCACGAATTCGCTCAGCTCGGTAAAGGCCTGCTCCTGCTCCTCGTCGTCGGCTTCCGGATCGATGCCGGCACGTGCGATCTGTTCGAGCAAACGCAGCGCCTCGTTGGAATCCGGTTTCTTGAGCGCCGGTGCGCCCGCGCCGAAGCCGGCCAGGAAGCCGCTGACCCACGACCCCAGGCACCGGGTGCGCTCGGCCAGCGGCCGGTCGTCGGTGGGCAGCAGCGGCTTGAAGTCCATGTCCGGGGATGCGAGCTCGCTCCTGAGCGTGCTGATCGCCGGGCCCAGGTCTTCCTGGATGCGCGACGAGTTCCAGTCGCCCACCTGCAGCTTCTCCAGCTGGTCGGCGAGCTCGGAATCCGCCTGGTGCGGCCCGCCGGCCAGCAGTCCGATGACCACGCCGTGGGTCTCGGCGATACGCGCCGGCTCCTTGTCTGCGGCCAGCGCCAGCAGCCAGGCCAGCTTCGATTCGTTGTTGTCCATGTACGACTCGGATTTGGATAGATTCAACACTTTCCAATGGTAGCACCGGGGGCGTTTTGTCGAGGTCTGCGCGCCTCGATTGGACAGTCGCGGCGTCGGCCCGCACCGGCAACCACGCATGCGGGGTCCTGGCATTGCCGACCTGAAATTCCGACACACTTGTTAAACCAGGTCACAAAGCTCTATCATTGGCTTGAATTTCAAACAGATTGAAGTTGTCGGCATGAGCACTCAACAAGTCAGCCGGGCGCTCGATACGATCGAGGCCAGCATGAACAGCCTCAAGTCTCGGGTCGCTGAACTCGAGCGTGAGAACAAGTCGCTGCTCAACCGCCAGGAGGCGCTGGTCGCGGAACGGGCCGGTCTGGTGCAGCGCAATGAAGAGGCGCGAACACGGGTCGAATCGATGATCGAGCGGCTCAAATCGCTGGAGAACGCGAGCTGATGTCTGACAACGAGATGGTGACGGTACGGATCCTCGATCGCGAGTACCAGGTCGTCTGCGCACCCGGCGAGCGCAAGGGGTTGATGGAAGCGGCGCTTTACCTGGATGCTCAGATGCGCGAGGTGCGCAAGGGCGGCAAACTCAGCTCGGTCGAGAAGATCGCGGTGATGTGCGCGCTGAATTTTTCCGACGAGCTGCTCAAGCTGCGGCAGCAAAGCGTCGAGCGCAGCGAGCAGGTCGACCAGCGCATCCTGGACCTGGCCGCAAGCCTGGACGGTATGCCGGAGAAGACGACCGAAGCCTGACGTTGCGGTCGGGTTCGGCGTCGCTCAACGGCGCGTCACAGCAACGGCGATTCTGTTGGTGTATGATTTGTCGCATGGTGCTCTCTGCGGTGTTCGCCAGTGAGATCGCATTATGCCTTGTCCCTACTTATCGACCTTGGGACAGCAACTTTCGGTGCCGGTGTGCACATTCGTTCTGCGAATAGCCTGAAGGCCCGAAGAGCTCTCCCACCTGAACCTCTGGTTCAAGGTCGCTGTTCTTGCAGCGGCATTTGCGGAGAGCACCATCCTTCTTTTTTTCGTCCTGCCTCGCGATTGCCGTGACCGAACCGACCCATGACCGCAAGGTCGAGCTGAGGACACGACTGCTCGACACCCGCGCCGGGCTCCATCCGCGCCAGCGTCTGCGCGCCGATCGCCAGATCTGCAGCCATCTCCTCAGGCTGCTGGGCGACCGGGATTACGTCGACGTGGCCGCCTTCATGCCGTTTCGCAGCGAACCCGACCTGACCCCTGCGATGGAAGCGCTCAGCGAGGCTGGGCGGCGCATCTGGTTGCCTGTCGTCGACGGTTCGGCCATGACTTTCAGGCGCTGGCGCCCCGGCATCGGGATGGTACCCAACCGATTCGGCATCCCAGAGCCGGCCGAGGGCCGCGAGTGCGAGCCTGAACGCCTGGAACTGGTGCTGACCCCGCTGGTCGCATTTTCCGGCAACGGGACGCGTCTCGGAATGGGCGCGGGCTTTTACGACAAGACCTTTGCGTTTGCCCGCCGCAACCCGTCCGCCGGCCCGTGGATGGTCGGCGCGGCGTATGCACTACAGCAGGTCGACAGTCTGCCTTCCGAACCCTGGGACGTGCCGTTGGGTGGGGTGATTACGGAGCGGGGGTTGCAGGTGTTTAAAGAATAAAAAACGGTTTACGGTTGGACGCTTTACGGTTTACGCAGGCTCGGTTGGGTGGGGGTTTCAGGCGGTGCAGGAGCGGTCTCCCGGCCGCGATGGGATCTGCACGATGATCGGCGCCGGGAGGCGCCTCCTACAAAAATCCCGGGCCGTAAACCGTAAACCGTAAACCGTGTTTTCCGATTCCGCTACCATTGCTGCGTCGCCAACCCAAACCGGAGAACCGATGAATTACTGGCTGATGAAATCCGAGCCGGACGTGTTCGGCATCGAGCACCTGAAACAATGCGAGAACAAGACCGAGCCCTGGGACGGAATTCGCAATTACCAGGCGCGGAATTTCATGCGCGACGACATGAAGAAGGGCGACAAGGTTTTCTTCTATCACTCGAACTGCAAGCAACCGGGCATTGTCGGGATCGCGAAGATTGTAAGCAATGCTTATCCGGATCCGACCCAGTTCGACGCCGGTTCCAACTATTTCGACGCCAAGTCCGACCCCGAAAATCCCCGGTGGCTGCTCGTCGACATCAAGCACGTGCGCGATCTGAAGCGTAATGTGACCCTTACAGAGATGAAACAGCACGCCGATTCATTCGGCGATTTCCAGCTGCTCAAGAAAGGCAACCGGCTGTCGATCATGCCGGTCACCGAGCAGCAGTGGAACCGGGTACTGGAACTGGAAAAGAGGAGTCCGAAATGAGTGCATCCAGACTGAAGATCGAGGTTGCGAAAGCGGCACTGAAATACGTCGAGGAGGGCATGGTGCTGGGCGTGGGCACCGGCTCGACGGTCAACGCGTTCATCGACGAACTGGCATCGGCCGGTATCCGACTCGAAGGTGCGGTGTCTTCATCCGAGCAGACCACCGAGCGGCTGAAGAAGATCGGTGTTTCGGTCAAGGCGCTCAACCACACCGGCGACCTCGATCTTTATATCGACGGGGCCGACGAAATCGACGGGCACAAGCGCTTGATCAAGGGCGGCGGCGGGGCGCTGACGCGCGAGAAAGTGATCGCCGGGGCCAGCCGCAAGTTCGTCTGCATCGCCGACGACTCCAAGCTGGTCGAGGTGCTCGGCGAGTTCCCGCTGCCGGTCGAGGTGATCCCGATGGCGCGCTCTTTCGTCGCCCGCCAGCTGCGCAAGCTGGGCGGCCAGCCGGATCTTCGCGAAGACTTCACCACCGACAACGGCAACGTGATCCTGGACGTTCGCAACATGGACCTGGTCGACCCGGTCGAAATGGAAACGCGGATCAACGGCATCCCGGGCGTCGTGACCTGCGGGTTGTTCGCGCACCGTGGCGCCGACGAGGTGTTGATCGCGTCCGAGTCGGGCATTCGTTCTCTGTGACGCCGACAGCTGCCGGTGATCGAGTCGGCCGATGAAGGTGCTGGTGACCGGGGGCGGCGGATTTCTTGGGCAGGCCGTGGTCCGCGGGCTGCTGGCGGGTGGCCATGATGTGCGCGTGCTCAACCGTTCAAGCTACCCGAGCCTGGAGAAACTTGGCGTGGACTGTCGCCGCGGCGACCTGGCCGACGCCGAAGCCGTGCGTTCTGCCTGTCGCGACTGCGACGCCGTCGTACACATCGGCGCCAGGGCCGGCCCGGGGCTTTACTGGCCCGATTTCGATCGCGCCAACCTCAGCGGCACCCGAAACGTGCTGGCTGCCTGTCGGGTCGAGGCGATCGGCATGCTGGTATACACCTCGTCGCCCAGCGTGGCGCATGCCGGCGGCGATATCGAAAACGGCGATGAATCGCTGCCGTACCCGTCGCATTTTCCGGCCCCGTACCCGGCGACCAAGGCCGAGGCCGAACGGCTGGTGCTCGCGGCCAACGGCCCGGCCCTGAAGACGGTCGCGCTGAGGCCCCATTTGATCTGGGGCCCGGGCGACAACCACTTGCTGCCAAGGCTGGTCGAGCGCAATCGCGCCGGCCGTCTGCGACTGCCGGCACCCGAAAAGCTGATCGACACGGTCTACATCGACAACGCGGCCGACGCGCACCTGCTGGCGCTGGACGACCTGGCCGGCGTCGCACGGTCGGCCGGAAAGGCCTATTTCATCAGCAACGGCGAACCCCTGCCGGTAGCCGAGATCATGCGCAGGCTGCTCGAGGCCGTTGGCGAGACGCCGCGCATCCGTCGCGTGCCGCTTGCGGTGGCCAGGGCGGCTGCCGCCGTCGTCGAGCCGCTCTGGCGGGGGCTGCAGTTGAAGTCCGATCCACCGATTTCCAGGTTCATGGTCGAGCAGCTTTCAACCGCGCACTGGTTCGATTTGAGCGCGGCGGCACGCGACCTGGGATACCGGCCGACGGTTTCGATCGACGAGGGCTTGCGGCGGTTGCGGGAATCTTGTTCCGCGGGCGGCGGAACCGGCGTTTGACGTTGGCACCGGTGCCGGGCGCGGGCGGCTCTTGAATCAAATGGTTTTAGAACTTGAAGTTGAATTCAAGAAAGCCGCCCGCCCCCGGCCAAGGTGCCCCCATCACCGCCGCGTCCGGCTGAGCACCCGTTCCAGCCACGAGCGCCGAAGCAGCGCCCGGTCGGCCTCGGAGACGCCCGAGTAACCCCCGTACTTGAGCTTGACCCAGGCGTTGAGGTCGGTCTGGCGCATGAACTCGAACAGTCGTCGGTTGATCGGATGCCGGCCCGCGCGCAGCAGCGTGGCGGCGCCGAAATCCAGCAGGACCGGGCTGCCTTCGGGGTCGACCATCAGGTTGGACTTGCGCTTGAGGTCGCCGTGGGCGACGCCGCGGGCGTGCATGGCCTGGATGATTTCGAGCAATCGGTCGAAGAAATCAGAGCCGATGCGCGCGTCGCGAAAGGGTTCGCCGGGAATGAAATCCAGCACCAGCCATCGGTCATCGACCAGGCCGTGGCATCGGGATATGCCGGCCAGATCCTTCAGTCTTAGGTAGGCGCGGTATTCTCGCCTGAGGGCATGCCGGTTGACGGCCAGCAGCGGCCCCCGCCCAACCGCCGTCTTCACGGCGAATTCCCGGTCGCCGTCGCTTAGCCGGTAAATCAGTCCCTGATTGCTGTGGGCGATCACCGCGGCGTCTGCCAGCGATTCGTGGTTGACGAGGCTGGCGGCTGGGGTTGTCGGGGCCGATGGCGTGGGCATTTTGGCGAGTATCGTGCTCGATAGCAATTTGGCGCCGGCCGGGGCCGCGGCCTGATTTCGATGGCCGCGGACACGCCGCTTGGCGTGCCGGCAAATTACAATACTAGCCTGAAGCCGGTGGTTGCATGAACTGCCGGTGCCAGAATTCGCTGTCCGGCACGCCGTGCTCTCGGCGCTTGCACCCGGGAATTGATGGAATAGCCGGGTTGCTGATGCAATACTTCTGATTGCATTGGCAAGACTCGAAATTTCGACGACATGCCCCAATTAGAGCGCCATTCAGTCAGCAGGAATTGAAGCAATGCCAATTTATGAATATCAGTGTCGGGAATGCAGTCACCGGCTCGAGAAGCTGCAGAAAATGAGCGATGCGCCGCTGACGCGCTGCCCCGAATGCGGCAAGGAGGCGCTGACCAAGCTGGTCTCGGCGGCCGGGTTCCGCTTGGCGGGAGGCGGCTGGTACGAGACCGACTTCAAGAAAGACGGTAAACGTAACCTGGCCGGCGATGCCGGGGCTTCGAAGTCTTCAGAAGGCGGCTCCGACTCCGGCGGCAAGAATGGCGCCAAGGACGGCGGCAAGAAGGATTCGACCTCGTCGTCAAACCACTCGTCCGGCCGCTCGTCAGGCCAATCGTCAGGCCAATCGTCAGGCCAATCGTCCACCAAGTCATCCGACAGTTCGGCAAAGTCCGGCACTGCCTGAGCCCGGCCCGCGGGCATCCACCACAACTCGCCGCCGGCACTGCCCGGTGGCACGATTTCCGGGAGATTTCCATGCGTAGTCATTTGTGCGGTCGCGTCGACGAGGCGCTTGACGGACGCGAGGTCACGCTGTGCGGCTGGGTGGCCAGATCGCGCGACCTCGGCGGGCTGATCTTCATCGGCCTGCGCGATCACGCCGGCGTGGTCCAGGTGGTGGTCGAGCCCGACAACGCCGAGGCGTTCAAGGTCGGCGAGTCGCTGCGCAACGAGTTTTGCATTCGAGTCACCGGCAAGGTGCGGATGCGGCCCGAGAGCCAGTGGAACGCGGATATGGCGACCGGCAAGATCGAGGTGCTGGCCGATACGGTAGAGGTACTCAATGCGGCCGCGCCGTTGCCGCTGCTGATGAACGACGAGGACGGCGAAGAGGTCCGCCTGAAGTACCGCTACCTGGACCTGCGCCGCGATCGCATGCAGCGCAATCTTCGTTTGAGATCGAAGCTGACCGCGGCCATCCGACGCTATCTCGAAGCGCGCGAATTCCTGGACCTTGAGACGCCCATCCTCACCCGCGCCACGCCCGAGGGCGCGCGCGACTACCTGGTCCCCAGCCGGGTCAACGCCGGGCGTTTCTACGCGCTGCCCCAGTCGCCGCAGATTTTCAAGCAACTTTTGATGATGAGCGGCATGGACCGCTATTACCAGATCGCGCGCTGCTTCCGCGACGAGGATCTCAGGGCCGACCGCCAGCCCGAGTTCACCCAGCTGGACATGGAGATGGCGTTCGTTTCCGAGGCCGACGTGCAGGGCACGGCCGAGGGGCTGGTGCGCCAGGTGTTTGCCGACGTGCTGGACGTGGAGCTCGAAGACCCGTTCCCGCGCATGACCTGGTTTGATGCGATGCGCCGGTTCGGCTCCGACAAGCCGGATCTCAGGATTCCGCTGGAACTGGTCGACATCGACGAACTGGTCGCCGGCGTCGAATTCAAGGTGTTTTCCGGCCCGGCTGCCGATCCGGCCAGCCGGGTCGCGGCGCTGAGGGTGCCGGGCGGAGCCGAGCTTTCGCGCAAGCAGATCGACGACTATGCCGCGTTTGCCGGGCGTTACGGCGCGAAGGGGCTGGCGTGGATGAAGGTCAACGACGCCGAAGCCGGCGCCGACGGCGTGCAGTCACCCATCGCCAAATTCCTCGACGAGGACACGATCAAGGCGCTGATTCACCTGACCGCGGCCGAATCGGGCGACCTGATCCTGTTCGGCGCCGGTCCCAGCCCGGTGGTGGCCGCGTTCATGGGTGCGCTGCGGGTGAAGATCGGGCATGACAGGGGGCTGGTGGAAGAAGGCTGGAAGCCGCTGTGGGTTGTCGATTTCCCGATGTTCGAATTCGATCAGGACGATCAAAGATACTATGCGCTGCACCATCCGTTCACCGCGCCGGCGTTGGCCGGCGGCGACGCGCTCGAGGCCGACCCGGCCGCGGCGCTATCGCGCGCCTACGACATGGTGCTCAACGGCGCGGAAATTGGTGGCGGCTCGATTCGTATTCACGATCCGCAGCTGCAGCAGGCCGCGTTCGATGTGCTGGGCATCGAGGAACTCGAAGCGAAGCAGCGCTTCGGCTTTCTGCTCGAGGCGCTGAAGTACGGCTGCCCGCCGCACGGCGGCATCGCGTTCGGCATCGACCGGATCGCCGCGCTGATGGCCGGTGAGGATTCGATTCGCGAAGTCATCGCGTTTCCCAAGACCACCACCGCCGGCTGCCCGCTGACCGCCGCGCCGTCGGTGATCGATGCCGAGATCCTGGCCGAGCTGTCGATCCGGACCGTGAGCTGACGTTTCGGCGCCCTGGTGCCCGGGAAGCACTGCACAGGTGCCCGGGAAGCACTGCACATGTGAAGGACTCATCACGCTGAGTTGGCGTTACGTTCACAGCTCATGACTATTTTCTTACATCACGCCAATTGATAACTTGAGGAGTGGTGCAATGAAACGGTCATTTTTTGCCATAGCTGCGCTAGTAGTCGGCGCAGGCGCGAATGCTCAAACGAATGTAAACGTGGCGCACTTGGCGCCGTTCGACTCCAGTGTGGCCAACACCGCTGTGTCGGTTGATCTGGACAGCACGCCCGTGCCGGCTCTTGATGGTGTGGTCTTCAACCAGGTCTCCGGCTATCTGCAAACCGCACCCGCAGGCACTGCTCCAGGCGTGACCCAGATCGACGTTCGCAATCCGCCGGGTGGCGCCATAGCCATTAGCGCCTCGCCGGTCTTGGCTGCCGACACTGACTACACGGTTGCTGCCATCGGTAACGTCGTGAATCAGCCACTGGAGCTACTGCCGCTGGTCGACGACCTGACGCCGCCGACTGCTGGGAATGTCAAGCTTCGTGTTGTGCACGCGGCACCCTTCGCCGACACCTTGGGGGCGACCGAGGTCTCGATCCGTCTACAGAACGGAACCGTGGTGAACGGCCTGACCAATGTGCCCTATAAAGGAGACTCGGGCTTTCTCGACTTGCCGGAGGGCAGTTACGATCTGGTGGTGGCAACGCCAGACGGTTCGGCCAATTTAATCGATCCGTTACCCGTGACTTTGAACGCGGGCGATATCGTGACGGTATTTGCGGTCGGCGACGGAGCCAATCAGCCACTTGGGATCACAGCAGTGTTCGGCGACGGTTCGTTTGCTTCGTTGCCGCTGGCGGGTGAGGGCCCCGACTCGGCGCAATCGATTCCGACGCTGGGCAATATCGGGATTATGATATTAATGCTGGTCGTGGGACTTGTCGCTTGGCGCAGGTTGATCTGAGCCGAAGATCGGCCTTGCCAGTGAGTGTTTCCAACGGCCACCGTTGCGGTGGCCGTTTTATTTTGAACAATGCTCTCAGGTGTTCTCGGGAGTCGGGAGTGAAATGAAATCCGTCATCCTGGTGCACGGGCTCTGGTACGGACGGCCCGGCATGGTGCCGCTGGCCCGGCGGCTCAAAAAGCTCGGCTGGAATTGTGAACTGTTTGGTTACTCCAGCGTGTTCAGCGGCCCGGACAAGAATGTGAAACGCCTGGCCGAGCGGGTGGCCGATTTGCAGAAAAAAGGCGAGGGCGGTCTGCTGCACCTGGTCGGCCACAGTCTCGGCGGACTGGTCATCCTCAAGATGCTGGCGGAGTCGGAGATCGGGAATACGGACGGCCGCGTCGTGCTGCTCGGCAGTCCCCTGAATGGTTCGGCCGTCGCCCGGCGCATGATGGGCAACCGACTGTTGAAACCCTGGGTCGGTCGTGCGGGCGAATTACTCGACGTCGGTCTCGACGATTTGGCGGGCGACCGTGAAGTTGCGGCCGTCGCCGGCACCGCTTCGGTGGGCGTCGGCCGGCTGTTCGCCGACCTGGAAAAGCCCCACGACGGCACCGTTACCGTGGCCGAGACGAAAGTGTCCGGCCTGGCCGACCATCTCGAGCTGCCGGTGTCGCATTCGGGGCTTGTGCTTTCGCGGACGGTCGCGGACGCGATCCACCGATTTCTTCGAAGTGGACGTTTTCGGAAATCGGCTGACTGAAGGCTGATTTCGTCATTTTTCGCCGCCGTTCTCGATGGTTGGCGCTGGGGAGCAGCGCCCTGGCTCATTTGAAGTCAAAGGCCGTTTCGCCGCCGGCTTTGCCGGCTGATGCGAGTTACTTTTGTGGCGACAAAAGTAACCAAAATCGCTCATGCCGCGAAGGCGCCCGGCAGCGTTTCTTGGTTACTTCTTGGGGCGCCAAGAAGTAACTCGCGAAAGCCAGCGCAGCTGGCGGCGAAACGGCCCTCGAAGTAAAAAGCCGCGCCCGATACCCGGCATCGAGAACCGGCCCGCGGCGAAACGGCTTATGTCGTTACTGCCAGTCAAGCGCTCTGGCAAGCGCTGCCTAAAACCACCATGCCAAACCAAACCAGACGAGCATCGCGATCCCGAGGGCGACCTTCGCGACGGTGCCGACCAATACGCCGACGCTGGCGCCTACGCCTGCGCGGAAGGAGTCGTCCAGGGTGGCCTCGCCGAGTCGGTGGCCGATGACGGCGCCGACGAACGGGCCGAGCAGCATTCCCGGGATGCCGAAGAACATGCCGACCAACAGGCCCAGCGTGGCGCCGAGGATCGCCGCGCGTCCCGCGCCGAAACGGCGAGCACCCTCGGCGGTGGCGAGGAAATCAAGTATCTGGGCGAGAAGCATCAGGACCGTAAGGCCCAGCAGGGTACCGAATCCGATCCTGACGAAATCGTTCAACCAGGCCATCAGCAGCATGCCGGCCAGCATGACGGGCGTGCCGGGCAGCGCCGGCAAGAGGGTGCCGGCCAATCCAATCAGCACCAGCAGCCAGGCCAGCACCCAGGCGCCGACCACGAGCACGTCGATTGTGAAACCTTCCAAACCTCTGCTCCGGGGCGAAATCGGCACTATTCTCTCACTTTCGCAGACGACGTACTTTCGGCAAAAATCAAGGAACCGCCATGGCATTCGTAGAACCGCTTTCCCCCGACACGACGCCCGAACTGGCCGAAACCTTCGACCATTTCCGCGAAATCCTGGGTTTCGTGCCCAACAGCTTGCTCACTATGCAGCGCCGGCCCGCGGTGGTCGAGGCCTTTGGCCAGCTGACGGCGGCCGTGATGGACCCTGAAGGCAGCATCGATCCCGCATTCAAGCGCTTGCTGGCCCATTTCGCCAGCCGCGCTGCCGGCTGTCAGTATTGCGAGGCCCATTCGCTGATTGCCGCCGGGATCAGCGGGGTTTCTGCCGAGAAGCTCGATGCAATCTGGGAATACCGCACCAGCGATCTGTACAGCGATGCCGAGCGCGCCGCGCTGGACTACGCGCTGGCGGCCGGCAGCGTGCCCAACGGCGTCGACGAAGAGATCATGACCGAGCTCAAGAAATACTGGCGCGACGAGCAGATCGTCGAAATGCTGGCCGCGGTGTGCCTGTACGGCTTTCTGAACCGCTGGAACGATTCGATGGCGACCGATATCGAGCAGGCGCCGCGCGAGCTCGGCGAACGCCTTCTGGCCCCGGGGGGCTGGACCGGCGAGCGTCATGGCGGAAAAGGCTGAAGCGGTGCTGGTTAGGAAGCACGTACAAATGTGACGAAACTGGTTAGTCGTCGGTGTTCTTGCAGCCTGGGCGGGGGCTTGTAAAGGGCAATCCGGTCATATGGCACGTATTTTGCATGTCCCTTGGTAGAACTCATGCATTTCCCGGATTCCAGCCGGGCAGAACCAAGGACGAAGAAAATGCGGACCTACTCAACCCAGCGCGGTTTCACCCTTCTCGAACTCATGATCGCGGTCGCAGTGATCGCAATCCTGCTAGCCATCGCAATGCCGGCCTACAACAACTACTCGGTGCGCGCCAAGGTCAGTGAATGCATCGGTCTTGCGACGACCGCGAAGCTTGCGGTCAACGACCGCGTGATGCGCAACGGCCAGGCGCCCGGCAGCTCGTCGGCGGCCGGCTTCAATTTCAGCCAGACCGAATACTGCGGCGATGTCCGCGTCGCCGACGGCGGTACGGTGGTGGTTGAAACGCAGAACACCGGTGCAGCCGACGATCCCGTCATCCAGTTTCGACTGGACCTGAATACCGCGATCGCCAGCGTCGACTGGGATTGCGAATACGTCAGCGGCGATCCGGCACACGTGCCTTCCAGCTGCCGAGCGCTGGGCATGGCGGCAACTGGCGGTGACAGCGGTTCCAGTTCCAGTGGTTCCGGTTCGGGCGGCTCCGGATCAGGCGGTTCCGGTTCGGGCAGCTCCGGTTCGGGCAGCTCCGGTTCGGGCAGCTCCGGTTCGGGCAGCT